>Ga0306923_10003240_pt1 | contig 15226 bp, 12 predicted proteins | sample sta12Can44000108_FD_203841 | JGI IMG/M metagenome (GOLD analysis project Ga0306923, IMG submission 203841) | Lab enrichment of tropical soil microbial communities from Luquillo Experimental Forest, Puerto Rico - statanox.12C.anox.44.000.108 (v2)... | ecosystem: Environmental > Terrestrial >... | reverse complement strand
GGCTGCCGGATGCGCTTCCGCTCCGGCGCGGCGACCTACGACGCGTGGCTCGAGCCGGGCTCTGCCTACGTGCTGGCCGACGCCGCCCGCTCGGGCTGGCAGCACACGATCCCGCCGGTGAAGACGCTCCGGTACTCGATCACCTTCCGCACGCTGCGCCGCCGTGATCGCGGCCGGGCGTGAGACCGCTCGCGCGGCTCCGTGCGAAGCCGGTCTCAGCGAAACGTCCCGTCCCGGGCAGCCTCGGCGATGGCCAGCACCGCCGGGTGGCGCAGCCGTCGCTCGACCGTGATCGCGTAGTACGCCTCGCGCAGGTCGTCGATCCGCCCGACGAGCTGCACGTCCCACTGCCGGCAGGCCTCGGCCTCGATCACGCTCGGCACGACGAACGCGCCGAGCCCGCGGCTCCCGAAGGCCGTCATGAGCGCGGTGTCGTCGAACTCCCCCGCCACCACCGGCCGGAGCGCCTTCGCATCGAGCCAGCGCTCCAGGTTCCGCCGCAGCATCGTCCCCTCGGCCGGGAGCAGGAGCGGCGCGCCCTCGAGCGACGCGGGGAACTTGCGCTTCAACGAGGCGAGGGCCGGCGCCGCGAGGACGGAGAGGCCGCAGTCGCCGAGGCGGTGGCTGTAGGCCCGCACCTTCACGTTCTCCGCCGCGGGCTGGTCGGAGAGCACCACGTCGACCTCATGGAGCGCGAGCGCAGCGAGGAGCTGGGGCGGCGGGCCCTCCCGGCAGACGAGCTGCAGCCGCTCCACCTTCAGCGCCGGCGCGAGGAGCCGCTCGGCGACCACCTTCGGGATCACGTCGGTGACGCCGACGACGAGCCGCGTCCGCTCGCCGGTGGGCATCCCCTTCAGCGCGAGCTGCAGCTCGCGGCCGGTGCGGAAGATCTCGTCCGCGTAGCGCATCGTGGTCTGGCCCACGTCGGTGAGCGCGAGGCGACGGCCCTGGCGCTCGAACAGCTTCACGCCGAGCGTCGACTCGAGCGTCTTGATCTGGTTCGAGATCGTGGGTTGCGAGAGGCGCAGCTCGTCGCTCGCGCGCGCGATGCTGCCGGTGCGCGCGACGGTCCAGAAGTAGAGCAGGTGGTGGTAGTTCAGCCACTCCACGCGGGTCCTCCGGTTTCGAAAAACCGAATACGTCGTTTCTAACTATCTGTTCCGTGAAAGATGCGCGAGATGCCCCGGCGAGGTATTCGAGGGGCGCGCCGGCGCGAGGCTGCCGGGAGGGAGCGCGATGCAAGAGGCGTCGGTCGGATCACCGTGGCTGTGGGTGGGCTTCATCGCGTTCGTCTTCGCGCTGCTCGCGCTCGACCTCGGGGTCCTCAACCGCAAGGACCACGTGATCCGCTCGCGGGAGGCGCTGGCCTGGAGCCTGTTCTGGATCGCGCTGGCGCTGCTCTTCGGCGCCGGGGTGTGGTGGCACTTCGGCGCGAAGCACGGCCTCGAGTACCTCACCGGCTACGTGGTCGAGAAGTCGCTCTCGGTCGACAACCTCTTCGTCTTCGTCGTCATCTTCCGCAGCCTGGCGATCCCGCCGCAGGTACAGCACCGCGTGCTGTTCTGGGGGATCCTCACCGCGCTCGTGCTCCGCGCCGGGATGATCATCGGCGGCACCGCGCTGCTCGCCCGCTTCGACTGGGTGATGTACGTGTTCGGCGCCTTCCTCCTCTACTCCGGCTTCAAGTTCCTCTTCGGCGGCGACGAGGAGCCGCACCCGGAGCAGAGCAGCTTCTTCCGCTGGATCCGGCGCGTCATTCCGAGCACCCCCGAGTTCCACGGCCACGCCTTCTTCACGCGGGCGAACGGCCGCCGGGTCGCGACCCCGCTCTTCGCCGCGCTCCTCCTCATCGAGCTCTCCGACGTGATGTTCGCGGTCGACTCGATCCCCGCCGTCCTCGCCGTCACGCGCGACCCGTTCATCGTATTCACGTCGAACATCTTCGCGATCCTCGGCCTGCGCTCGCTCTACTTCCTGCTCGCGAACGCGATCGAGAAGTTCACCTACCTGAAGCCCGGGCTCGCGGCGGTGCTCATCTTCGTCGGCGTGAAGATGCTCGCCGCGGAGGCGGTGCACGTGCCCCCGGGCGTCTCGCTCGGCGTGATCGTGACGATGCTCGCGGTGGCGATGGGCGCGTCGTGGCTGAAGGCGCGCCGCGAGGCGAACGAGCAGGAGCGGGAACGGGACCGCGCGGCGGACGGGACCTGATCCGCGGCGGCGCGCACCCGCGTCTACGGAGGTCCGAGCGCGCGCGCGAGGTCGTCGGGGATGGGCGCGACCACCTCCACCCGCGCGCCGTCGGAGGGGCGTGGGAACGCGAGCCGTGCAGCGTGGAGCGCCTGGCGGGCGATCGCGCCGGAGCGCACGCCGTAGACGGCGTCCGCGAGCACCGGGAAGCCCGCCTCGGCGAGCTGGACCCGGATCTGGTGCGTGCGGCCGGTCTCGAGGCGCACGCGCAGCAGCGTCGCGCCGGCGCCGGGCAGGCGCCGCTCGGCGACGAACGAGAGGCGCGCCCGACGCGCCGAGGGGAATCGCGTGGTGAAGCGCCGGGGCTCGGCCGGATCGCGGCCGTACGGCGTGTCGAGCGCGCCCGCGTCGGGCGGCGAGCCGGCGACGAGCACGAGGTACTCCTTCTCCACCTCGCCGTGCTCGAAGGCCCGCCGCAGCGCCGCGAGCGCCCGGTCGTGCCGCGCCAGGAGAAGCGCGCCGGAGGTCTCCCGATCGAGCCGGTGCGGCAGGCCCGGCAGCGCGCGCCCTTCCACGTCGAAGGCGCCGAGGCGGCTCGCCGCGCCGACGACCGAGGGGGCGCCGGGGCGCGACGGCTCCACGGCGAGGCCGGCCGGCTTCGCGATCACGAGGACGTCCGCGTCGTCGTAGAGCACGGTCAGGTCGGGCTCGCCCGCCACCGGGCGGCGGTGCGACGGCGGCGGCCGATCGACCACCACCTCCTCGCCGCCGAAGAGCTTGCGCACCGGAGAGCACGTCTTGCCGCGGATGCGCACGAGCCCGCGCGCGATCAGCACGCGCGCGTGGTCGAGGGGCACCTCCAGCGTCCGCGAGAGCCAGCGGTCGAGGCGGACACCGGCGTCGGTGGGGGGAACGGGAAGCGTCTCGGCCATGATTGCGTTATCTTTGCGACATGCCCAGCGTGCGCGTCTACAGCAAGAGCAATTGTCCGTACTGCGTCCGAGCGAAGGCGCTCCTCGCGAAGAAGGGCGTCTCGTTCGAGGAGATCGACGTCGAGCGCGACGACGGACTCCGCACCTGGCTCGTCGAGGCCACCGGCCAGCGCACCGTGCCGCAGATCTTCGTCGGCGATCGCTCGCTCGGCGGGTTCAGCGACGTGGATGCGCTCGACCGCGAGGGGAAGCTCGACCTGATCCTTCGGGGCGAGGCGGCCTGAGCGCTCTCCTCGGCCTGCATCGTCCAGTTCGTTCCGATACACGATTTCGGACCACGCCGGACTCTCCGCGCCCGCGAGGCGCCGTCGCGGACCCCGGTCACGCCTCCCCGAGCGCCCGCGCGAGCGCCACGCGAGAGAGGGCGTAGGCGTACCGCGCCCGCGCGAGGTTCGAGCGGGCCGTGGTGAGCGCCGACTGCGCGTCGAGGAGATCGGTGGTGGTGGCCGAGCCGGCCTTCACCAGCTCCTGCATCACCCGGTAGGCCTCCTCCGCGCTCGCGATCCCGGTCTGCGCCACGCCCACCGCGCTCGCCGAGGCCCGCGTGGCCGCGAGCCGCGCCGCGACCTCCACCGAGACCCGGTCGCGCACCTCCTTGCGCTGCGCCGCCGCCGCGTCGGCCTGCGCCACCGCCGCCGAGCGGGCATACCACTTCGCGCCCCAGTCCCAGATCGGCCACTCGAGCTTCACCCCGATGAACCCGGAGTCCACCGGCTGGAACACCTGCCCCGTGGCGTGGATCCACGCGGCCTCCGCGTTCACCTCCGGCAGCAGCTCGAAGGTGCGCGCCCGCGCCCGGAGCCCGGCCGATTCCTCCGTGAGCCGCGCGCTCTCCACCTCGGCGCGCCGCGAGAGCGCGCCGCGCACCGCCGCGCCGAGCTCCGGCCCCTGCGACGGCTCGGGCAGCGCCGGCTCGGCGAAGTCGATACCCGTGGCGTCCGGCATCTCGCCGATGGCCACGAGCAGCCCCGCGCGCTCGCTGTCCTCCTGCGCCGCCGCCTGGAGCTCTTGCTGCTTCGCGTTCGCGAGCGCGGTCTCGATGCGGAGCGAGTCGGCCTTCGTGAGCACGCCGGCCTGGACGCGCGCGCGGGTCACCTGGAGCTGCTCGGTGAGCTGGCCCACGGAGGCCCGGGCGATGTCGCCCAGCGCACGGGCCTCGAACAGGCGCAGGAGCTCGGACGAGACGGCCTCGCGCACCGCGGCCTCGGTGGCGCGGACGTCGGCCTCCGCGGCACCGGTCGCGGAGCCGAGCGCCGCCAGATCCGAGCCCCCGTGCAGGAGCCCGAGGATCGGCTGCCCCGCCGCCGCGACGAAGGTGTTCGTGGACTGCTCGCGCGCGAGGATCGGCGCCGGCGCCCCCGGGAACGGGATCTCGAACGCGGAGTTCCAGCGCTGGGCCTCGTCCGACACCGTCACGCCCGGGAGGAGCTGCCCCCGGACGCTGCGCCGCTGCGCCGAGACCTCATCGCGGCGGGCGCGGGCGGCGCGCGCCGCGGTGCTGGTGGCGAGCGCCCGGCGCAGGACCTCGTCTGCCTCGAGCCGGACGGCGCCGGGGGCCGCCGCCACCTCGGCGCGGGCGAGCGGAGCGGCGGCGAGCAAGATGGAAGCGAGCGCGGCGGCGGAGGCCGCGGAGTGGCGAATCATGTCGTCGTTCTCCAGGGAAGGGAGCGCCGGCTACTTCGTGTACACGGTCACGTCGGCGGAGAGGCCCGCCGCGAGCGGGACCGGCGGCGGCTTCGTCCACGCGATCCGGACCGGCACGCGCTGCACGACCTTCACGAAGTTCCCCGAGGCGTTGTCCGCGGGGATGAGCGCGAACCGCGCGCCGGTGCCGCCCGACAGGCTCTCCACCTTCCCCTCGAACCCCTCGCCCCCGAGCGCGTCGATCCGCACCTTCACCCGCTGGCCGGGGCGCATCGCGCCGATCTGCGTCTCCTTGAAGTTCGCGATCACGTAGGTGCGCGTGGGAACGAGCTCCACGATCGGCTGGGCCATCTGCACGATCTGCCCCTCGTGCGCGCCGAGCTTCGAGACCACGCCGTCCTCGGGCGCGACCACCTTCGTGTACGAGAGCTGCAGGGCCGCGAGCCGCGCCGCCGCCTCGGCCGACTTCACCTTCGCCCGGGCCAGCTCCGCCGCTGCGTGCGCGGCGGTGAGCTGCGCCGCGACCGGCGACGAGGCCTGGAGCTTGCCCTTCGCCTCGCCGACGCGGGACTCCGCGACCCGGCGGCCTTCCTCGGCCGCCTTGAGCTGAGCCTCCGCCTGGGCCAGCGCGGCGTGGGCGGCGTCGTGGGCCGCCTGCGCGTTGTCGACCGCCTGCTGGGCCACCGCGTTCGCGGCGACGAGCTGCTTCGCCCGGCCGAGGTCGAGGTCCGACTTCCGCGCGTCGGCCTGCGCGCGCACGAGCCCCGCGCGCGCCGCGGCGGCCTGCGCCTCGGCGTTCGCGACCGCGACGGACGAGCCCGAGAGCGCCGCCTGCGCGGAGGCGAGGCCACCGTTCGCGGACGCGCCGGCGATCCGCTCCTGCGCCTCCGCCGACGCGGCCTGCGCCTGCGCGATCGCGAGCTCGGCCTGCGCCTGTGCGAGCCGCGCCTCGTAGTCGGCGGCGTCGAGCTCCAGGACGAGGTCGCCCTTCTTCACGACCTGGTTCTCCTGGACCGCCACCCGCAGGATCTGCCCGGCCACGCGCGGGCCGACCGGGACCACGTCGGCCTCCACCATCGCGTCGTCGGTCTCCTGCTGCCCCGCGGTCAGCAGGGCGTAGAGGCCTCCGCCGAGCGCGAGCAGCGCGACGAGGGCGCCGATGAGGAACCGCTTCTTCGGGAGGCGCCGGCGAGGGAGCGGCGTCGGGCTCGCCTCGACGGGATGGACGGGCGCGCCGGGCCGGTCCGGCTGCTGGCTTCGGATCTCGTGTGCGTTGGAATCCATGTCTCTTCTCACATCTCGACGTGAACGGGGGCCGTCGCGCCGTGGCGCGGCGAGCGCAGGAACCAGAGGAGCGGCAGCACCGCGATGAAGACGATGCCGGCCACCAGGAAGACCTTCTCGAAGGAGAGGACCATCGCCTGGCGGGCGATGGTGCCGTAGAGGGCGCGGGTCGCGGCCGCCGCGGCGCTCGCGGCGTCGTAGCCTCGCGCGGCGAACGCGCGGGTGAGCTGCGCGACGCGCTCGGCGAAGAGCGGGCTCGTGGCCGCGGTGTGGCTCGAGATCGACGCGCGCGCCGGCTCCATCCAGCGGGTGAGCAGCGTCGCGAAGATGGCGAGGCCGATCGATCCGCCTACCTGACGGAAGAGCGAGTTGAGGCCGGTGGCATCGGAGAGCTGGTGGCGCTGGATGCTCGAGAGCGCCACCGTGGTGAGCGGCACGAAGAGGCACGCGAACCCGACGCCCTGGATCGCCGTGTAGTGGATGATGTCGGACATCGAGGTGTCGAGCGTGAAGCGCGACTGGAACAGGCTCCCGGTCGCGACGAGCAGGATCCCGATCCCGACCACGATGCGCGGCGAGACCTTGTTGTAGATGCGGCCGATGAACGGCGTCACGATCATCATCACGATCACGCGGGGCATGAGCGCGAGCCCCGACTGCGTCGCGGTGAAGCCGAGCATCTCCTGCATGAACATCGGCAGGAGGAACATGTTCGCCATGAGCAGCGCGTACATCACCGCGCCGACGATCGTGCCCGACGCGTAGGTCCGATCCTTGAAGAGCCGCAGGTTCACCACCGGCACCGGCGCGGTGAGCTCGCGCCAGACGAACGCGGCGAGCCCGACGATCGCCACGACGAAGCAGATCGCGATCCCGCGATCCTCGAACCAGTCGTACCGGGAGCCCTCCTCGAGGAAGTACTGGAGCGCCGCGAGCCCGATCACCATGAGCCCGATGCCCAGGTAGTCGACGTTGCGGCGCTGGGCCGCGGCGAGCTCCTGGTTCTTGTGGATGATCTCCGGATCCTCGTGGACGAAGGACCAGACCATGAAGAGGCCGAGGAGGCCGATCGGCAGGTTGATGTAGAAGATCCACGGCCACGCCCAGCTGTCGGTGATGTAGCCGCCGAGCGTCGGACCGACCGCCGGCCCCAGCATCACCGCCATCGCGAAGAGCGCCATGGCCATGCCCTGCTCCTCGGGCGGGAACGTGGAGCGCAGGATGGCCTGCTCCGTGGGCTGGAGCGCGCCGGCGCCGAGGCCCTGGACCGCCCGCCACGCCACGAGGGCCGTGAGGGAGTGCGCGGTGCCGCAGAGCGCGGAGCCGACCAGGAAGAGGACGAGGGAGAACATGTAGACGCGCTTCTGGCCGAAGAGGCGCCCCAGGAAGCCGGTGAGCGGCATCACGACGACCGTCGCGATGACGAACCCGGTCGTGATCCAGGTGATCTCCTCGACGGTGGCGCCGACCGAGCCGCGGATATGCGGCAGCGCGACGTTCACGATCGACGTGTCGATCGCGCCCATGAGCGTGCCGAACGACACGGACAGGGTGACGAGCCACTTATTGGTCGGGGCTCTCGCACCGCTCATGCCGGCCTCCCGGCGCCGTGAAGGAACGTGCGCACCACCGGCTCGACGAGGTCCGCCATGGGCGGCCGCTCGGACGTGAAGAGCCGCCACCTGAAGACGCCCTTCATCATCCCGAGGAGCAGCGAGGGCTGCAGCCCCAGCGCATCTTCCCGGAGCGCGCCCTGGGCCATCCCCGCCGAGATCACCGCCGCGGCGCGCTCGTGGAGCGCGCGCATCGCGGGCGGCGGACCCCGCCGGCCTCCGGTCGTGAGGCGCCCGCTCCCGAGCTCCTCCTCCGTGAGCATCGCGAAGAGCTCGAAGTGGGCCTCCACGTGCCGGAACACCACGGTCACGAGCGAGCGGAGCTGGTCCTCGAACGGCGCGGACGCGGGAGGGAGCTCGGCGTCGAGCCGGGCGGCGAGCTCGCGGCCGTTGGACTGCAGCACGGCGGCGAGCAGCGCGGAGCGGTCGTCGAAGTAGTTGTAGAGGGTGCCGACGGCGACCCCGGCCTGCGCGGAGATCTCCTCCATGTGCGCCCCGGCGACGCCCCGGCGCGCGAAGATCGCCTCGGCCGCCGAGAGGATCGCCTCGCGCGTGGCGGAGCGGACCCGGTCGCGCAGCGGCCGCACGCGGGCTTCACGAACTGAACGCGGATTCACGTTGTGAACTATATTTTTTTACCAGCAGCCGCGCAAGCGAGCCCGTTGGTCCCCCCGGGTTGCGCCGCACCTGCCCGCTCCGCATCGTCGGTGCCGGGCCGCGGAGCTCTCTCGAGCTTCGGGGGCCCCCGGGAGGATGAAATGGCGACCGAGCGGAAGAGCGGGCGCTCCCACACCGAGCGGAAGCACGAGCGCACCGGCGCCGAGCGGGCGGACAGGCCCGAGGAGCGGGCCGAGAAGCGGCGCGGCGCGGACCGGGCGACCGAGGCGCGCGAGGACGAGGGCTACTCGCAGCCCGAGTCGAGCGCGCAGAAGGGCTACGAGCCGGAGCCGGAGCCCTGAGCGACCCCTCGCGCGCGGTCTCGTTCCGCGCGGCGCGCGCGCCGGGAGGGCTCGAGCGGCCGGGCTCGCCCTCGCTCCCTGCCTTGCGATAGCGTCCGCCGGATGGTGGATCCGAACGACCCGTGCCTGGCGTGCGGCATCGCCGCCGGACGCATCGCGACGCCCGGCGGGATCATCCTGCGCGACGGCGGCTTCACGGTGCACGCCCTCGCCGATCCGACCCCGCTGGCGGGCTGGCTGGTGGTCACGAGCGACCGGCACGCGCGCGCCCTCTACGACCTCGACGCCGCGGAAGCTGCCGCCCTCGGCCGCGTGACGGCGCGGGTGATGGGCGCCCAGCGCGAGGCGCTCGGGGCCGAGCACGTCTACGCGTTCGCGATCGGCGACGTGCTCCGCCACTTCCACCTCCACCTCGTGCCCCGCTACGCCGGGACGCCCGCGCGGCTCCGGGGGCGCGGCTGCTTCGAGGGCCGCCCGGAGGAGATGCTCCCCGAGAGCGAGGTGGCGACCGCGGTGGTGAAGGTGCGGGCGGCGCTGGGAGGCTGAGCACGGACTCCCCTCCGCTCCGCGGGGGAGAGGGAGCTGACGGCTACCACCCGCACTGACGCCCGGCGTTCTGCTTCTCGAGCCACCGCGCGAGCGGCGCGAAGTACTCCACCAGCGCCGACGCGTCGGCCTCGCGCTGCCCGGTGAGCGCGAGCATCGCCTCCGGCCACGGGCGCGACGCGCCCATCGCGAGCATCGCCTGGAGCTTCCGTCCCGCCTCCTTGCTGCCCGCGATGGAGCAGGTGTGGAGCGGCCCCTGGTGGCCGGCGGCGCGGCACATCGCCCGGTGGAACTGGAACTGGTACACGTGCGCGAGGAAGTACCGCGTGTACGGCACGTTGGCGGCCACGTGGTACTTCGCGCCGGGGTCGAAGTCCTGCTCGCTGCGCGGCGCGGGCGCCGCGACGCCCTGCAGCCTCTCGCGCAGCGCCCACCACGCTGCGTTGTAGCGGTCGGGGGTCACCTTCCCGGAGAACACGTCCCAGCGCCACTGGTCGACGAGCTTGCCGAACGGGAGGAAGGCGATCTTGTCGAGCGCCGTGCGCATCTGCACGTTCACCACCGCGCGGTCATCTTCCGGCGCGGCGGGGAGGAGCCCGAGCGTCTTCAGATATCCCGGCGTCACCGACAGCGCGATCGCGTCGCCGATCGCCTCGTGGAAGCCCTCGTTCGCGCCCTGCTGGAAGAGCACCGGGAGCTTCCAGTACTGCTGGAAGTAGAAGTCGTGGCCGAGCTCGTGGTGGACGGTGCGCAGGTCGTCCTCGGTCCCGCGAATGCACATCTTCACCCGCAGGTCGTTCGAGTAGGTCACGTCCCAGGCGCTCGCGTGGCACACCACCTCGCGGTCCCTGGGCTTCGTGAACATGGATCGCTCCCAGAACGTGGCCGGCAGCGGGTCGAAGCCGAGCGACGTGAAGAACGCCTCGCCGGTCTTCACGATCTTCGTCGCGTCCCAGCCCTGCCGCTTCAGCGCCGCCTCGACGTCGAGGTCGGCGACGCCCGGGTACGGCTCGACGAGCGGATAGATCTCGCCCCACGACTGCGCCCACATGTTGCCGAGCAGGTGGGCCGGGATCGGCTTCCCGTCGGGGACGAGCTCCTTCCCGTACTTCTCCTGGAGCCGCGCGCGCACGTAGCAGTGGAGCTGCTCGTAGAACGGCTTCACCTGCGCCCAGAGCCGGTCGGTGTCCTGCTCGAAGGCGGCGGGCGCCATGTCGTAGGCGGCCCGCCACATCTCGCCGAGGTTCGCGAACCCGAGCTCGCGCGCCCCCTCGTTCCCGAGCGCGACGAGGCGCTGGTAATCGGGCTTCATCGGCGCCGAGATCGTGTGCCAGCCCACCCACGCGTCGAGGAGCTCCCTGGGATCGCGGCTCCGGCGCATCACCTCGTCGAGATCCTCGAGGTCGCGGCACGGGGCCAGCCGCTGCTCCGGCTTCCCGTCCGCGCGCCCGCCGGTGGCGCCCTCGGCGTCGGTCCGGGAGCCGCACCACTTCCCCTTGCCATACATCCCATCGAGCCGGGCGGAGATGGCCGCGAGCTCGGCGCGCTTCGCCGGGTCGGAAGGCGCCGGCAGCGGCATGGCCGCGAACCGGAGGAGGTGCAGCGCGCGCCGAGTCTCGGGGTCGGTCGCGACGCCCTGGAACCGCAGCGACTCCTTCACGGCGGCGGAGAGGTAGGCCATCACCTCCTCGCTCGCCCAGGCGGACCCCTTCTCGGTGTCCTCGGTGATGTACGTCTGCCGGATCCAGTCGGCGGTCTGCTGCCGGGTCCACAGCCGCTTCAGATCGGCGTTCACCCGCGCGACGAAGGCCTTCGCGTCGGCGGGCGTGGGCTTCGGGGGCCGCGGCGGCTTCTCGGAGCGGGGAACGGCGCGGAGGTCGGTCGCCGCGCGCGCGGCGGGGGCGAGCGCGAGCATCACCGCGAGTGCGAGCGTTCTCATGTTCGCCCGAACGTAGCTGCGCGCTGCGCATCCGTCCACGGGAATGGCCGCTGCGCGCCGCACCGGGCGCGTCGCGCCGACGCGCGATCAGGCCTGGACCCGGGGCTCGAGCGGGCCGCGGTCCTGGAGCCGCTGCTGCTCCGGCTCGCGCCGCAGCTCCACGGTGAAGGTCGCGCCGGAGCCGGCCGCGCTCTCCACCGTGACCGTGCCCCCCAGCGCCTCGACGATGCGGCGCACGATCCAGAGCCCGAGCCCGAACCCGCCGTAGTTCCGCTCCGAGACCGCCCGCTCGAACCGCTCGAAGATCCGGTCGTGGTCCTCGGCGCCGATGCCGATGCCCTGGTCGTGCACCTGGAGGAACGCGCGGTCGCCCCGCGCGAAGACCCGCACGTCCACCGGCTTGCCGGGACCGTACTTCAGCGCGTTCGAGACGAGATTCGTGAGCACCTGATCCACCCGCAGCCGGTCCCAGATGCCGGTGACGGGCTCCTGCGCCTCCACGCGCAGCTCGCACCCCGCGCGCGCCGCCTCGTCCTCGAACCGGGACGCCACCTCGCGCGCCACCTCGCCGAGCTCGAGCGGCTCGAGGTCGAGCTCCAGCCGGCCGGAGGTGATCCGCGAGAGGTCGAGCATCGTCGCCACGAGCCGGTTCAGCCGCTCGAGGTTCCGCCGGATCGAGTCGGTCTTGCGCACGATCACCTCGGGCGGCGCGCGCCCGGCCTGCACCCGCAGGCTCTCGGCCTGGAGCCCCAGCGACGTGAGCGGCGTCTTCAGCTCGTGCGACGCGATCGACAGGAACTCGTCGCGCAGCCGGAGCGAGTGCTGCGCGCGGCGATAGAGCCGTCCGGTGTCGATGGCCGCCACCACGAGACGCGCGAGGTCCTCCACCATCGCCACGTCGGCCTCGCCGAAGCGCAGCGCGGGGCGCACGGAGATCAGCGTGATCGCACCCAGCGGCTCGCCGCGGGCGAACAGCGGGGCCGTGAGCAGGTGGCGCGTGCCGGCGCTGCGATGGAGCGAGAGGAGCGCAGGATCCCGCTCGAACAGCGGCTCCGAGGCGGCCCCCAGGTCGTTGCGGATCTGGGGCCGGTCGCTGCGGAGCCCCTCGGCGGACCCTTGCCCATCCGCCGGCGCAACCGACGCGCGGAGGCCCTCCACCGCGTCGCGCGCGAAGGCCGGATCGGGGAAGCCCGCGATCCACAGCGGCACCCCACCCGGCTCCTGGACGTTCATCACGCACCCGTCGGCGACCCGGCTCGAGGCGAGCAGGCTCACCTGCTGGAGCGTGCGCGGGTAGTCGAGCGACGACGCGAGGATGCGCCCGGCCTCGGCGAGGAACCCGGCGCGGAGGCTCGCCGACTCCGCCCGCGCGAGCGCCCGGGCTTCCTCGCGAGAGACCCAGAACAGGAGCGCCGTGAGCACGAGGCCGGTGGCGAGGACGACGCGCGGCAGCCAGCGCTCCCAGCGCTCCACGAAGTTCTCCCCCGCGGTGAAGCGGAGCGTCCAGGTGCGCCCCGCCACCTCGATGCGGACGAACCGCGAGCGCCCGACGCCCGCGTACCGCGCCCCGTCCGCGTCGTACATCTGGGCATCCGGCGTGGGCTCGGGCCCGTCGAAGAGCTCGAGGTCGAGCTCCCGCGCGAGCGCGGCGCCGAGCGTCGCGTGGACGAGGTCCCCTGCGCGGAAGGGCGCATAGACCCACCCGACCACCGCCGCGTGCCGCTCTGCCGCCGTCGTCGGCCTCGACGCGTACACCGGGAGGTAGATGAGGAAGCCGGCCTGTCGCCCCCCAGTGGCCTCCTGGACGAGCTCCACGCGTGCGGTCGCCGAGGGCTCTCCCGTGTCGCGGGCCCGCTCCATCGCCTCTCGACGCACGGACTCGCTGTACATGTCGAATCCCAGCGCGACCCGGTTCCGCACGTCGAGCGGCTCGATGTAGACGATGGCGGTGGTGGGATCGCGCGTCCCCGAAGGCCAGATCCGGTAGTCCATGAGGCCCTCGGCGCGGACGGCGTCCACGTGCGCGGCGACCTCGTCCGGGTGGAGGAGCCTCGCCCAGCCGATCCCCTGGATGCCCGGGTAGTGACGGGTGAGGTCGAGGGCCTCGACGAACTGCCCGAAGGCGTACCGGCCGGGCTCCTGGCCGTCGATGAAGATGCCGCGCGTGGCCCGCAGGGTGGCGACGGAGCCCTCCATCCGGACGCGCACCGCGTCGGCGGCCTCCGACGTGATCCGGTTGAACCGCGCCTCCTGCTGGCGGCTCGCCACGTCCTCGACGTAGAGCGCCGCCGCGAGCGTCACCGAGACTCCGGTGAGCACCACAAGGAACACGAGCACGGCGTTCCGCCGCAGACTCGGTGCGCGCTGCGCTACCTGCATGTCGCCCACCCCAGGAGACCGCGTCTCCTACGTCCCCGCGCGCTCCCCTCCCGCGGAGAACGCACCGTCCACGATCCTCCGGGCCTCCTCGAGCAGCTGCGCGAGGTGCGCCTCGTCCCGGAAGCTCTCCGCGTAGATCTTGTAGACGTCCTCGGTGCCCGACGGCCTGGCGGCGAACCAGCCGTTCTCGGCCACCACCTTGAGCCCGCCGATCTCGGCGCCGTTCCCGGGGGCCCGCGTGAGCTTCGCGAGGATCGGCTCCCCGGCGAGCGTCGTCTCGCGCACCGCCTCGGGCGAGAGCCGCTTCAGCGCCGCCTTCTGCGCAGGCGTGGCCGGCGCGTCCACGCGCGCGTAGTGGGGCGCGCCGAGCTCTTGCGCGAGGGCGTCGTACAGCTCCCCGGGATCGCGGCCGGTGCGCGCCGTCATCTCGGCGGCGAGCAGATCCATGATGATGCCGTCCTTGTCGGTGGACCACGGGGTGCCGTCCCGCCGCAGGAACGACGCGCCCGCGCTCTCCTCGCCGCCGAAGCCGAGCGAGCCGTCGAGCAGGCCCGGGACGAACCACTTGAAGCCCACCGGCACCTCCACGAGCCGGCGCCCGAGCCGGCGCGCGACGCGATCGATGAGCGCGGAGGAGACGAGCGTCTTGCCCACGCCCGCCTCGGGCGACCAGCCGGCGCGCGCGCTGAAGAGATAGTCGATCGCCACCGCGAGGTAGTGGTTGGGGTTCAGGAGCCCGCGGCTGCGCGTGACGATGCCGTGGCGATCGGAGTCGGCGTCGTTCCCGAACGAGAGATCGTACGCGTCCTTCATGCGGACGAGGTTCGCCATCGCGTACGGCGACGAACAGTCCATCCGGATCTTGCCGTCGTGATCGAGCGGCATGAAGCCGAAGGTCGGGTCGACGACCGGGTTCACGACCGTGATCTGCAGCCCGTAGCGCGCGGCGATCGGCTCCCAGTACGCCACGTTCGAGCCGCCGAGCGGGTCCGCGCCGAGGCGCAGGCCGGCGGCGCGGATGGGCGCGAGATCGACGACGTTGCCGAGGTCGAACACATAGGCGTGCAGGAAGTCGTGCTCGCGGACGCACACAGATTCGAGCGCGCGCTCGTAGGGGATCCGCCGCACCTCCCGGTTGCCGCCGGCGAGGAGCGCGTTGGCCCGACGCTCGATCCAGCCGGTGGCGTCGGTGTCGGCGGGCCCACCGTCCGGCGGGTTGTACTTGATGCCCCCGTCCTCCGGCGGGTTGTGCGACGGGGTGACCACGATGCCGTCGGCGAGCCCCTCGCGACGGGCGCGGTTCCACGAGAGGATCGCGTGCGAGACCACCGGCGTCGGCGTCGCGCCGCCGGCGGACGCAACCCGCACCTCGACCTCGTTCGCTGCGAGCACCTCGAGGCAGGTCCGCTCGGCCGGCGCGGACAGCGCGTGGGTGTCCCTGCCCAGGAAGAGCGGCCCGCTCGTCCCCTGCACGGCCCGGTACTCACACACCGCCTGGGCGACCGCCAGGATGTGCGCCTCGTTGAAGCTCCGGCGGAGCGACGAGCCCCGGTGGCCGGAGGTGCCGAAGGCGACGCGCTCGAGCGGGTTCGCGGGATCGGGGACGTCCGCCTCGTACGCGGCGAGGAGCTTCGGCACGTCGACGAGCAGCTCCTTCGGAGCGGGCTTTCCGGCGAGCGGATG
>Ga0306923_10003239_pt1 | contig 15229 bp, 17 predicted proteins | sample sta12Can44000108_FD_203841 | JGI IMG/M metagenome (GOLD analysis project Ga0306923, IMG submission 203841) | Lab enrichment of tropical soil microbial communities from Luquillo Experimental Forest, Puerto Rico - statanox.12C.anox.44.000.108 (v2)... | ecosystem: Environmental > Terrestrial >... | reverse complement strand
AGATCACCGGGGCGCATTGGTCGGGCCCGCGGTTCTTTGGCCTGAGCAAGCGGGCGCCTGCATCCTAGTCGCCGAGGCCGCCTATGAAGAAACCAGGAACCACAACGCGGCGGAACGGAACCGTCCGCTGTGCGATCTACACCCGCAAGTCGTCCGAGGAGGGGCTCGAACAGGAGTTCAATTCACTACAGGCGCAGCGCGAAGCCTGCGAGGCCTTTATCAACAGCCAGCGGCACGAAGGCTGGGTCTGCTTGCGCGCGGCTTATGATGACGGCGGGTTCTCGGGCGCCACGATGGATCGGCCGGCTCTGCAGCAGCTGCTCGCCGACCTCACCGCGGGGCGGGTCGATACCGTAGTCGTCTACAAGATCGACCGGCTGACCCGCTCGCTCGCCGATTTTGCCAAGATTGTCGAGATCCTCGATGCCAAGGGTGCGTCCTTTGTTTCGATCACGCAGCAGTTCAACACGACGACGTCGATGGGGCGTTTGACCCTCAACGTTCTGTTGTCCTTCGCGCAGTTCGAGCGCGAGGTCATCGGCGAGCGCATCCGCGACAAGATCGCCGCCTCGAAACAGAAGGGAATGTGGATGGGCGGCGTGCCGCCGCTCGGTTATCAGGCGCAGGACCGCAAGCTCGATGCGCATGATGATGGGCGGAGGGCGGCCGACCGATGGCCGCAAACAAATTCGTGCTGAAGGGTTCAGGCGTCGAGGTCGATTACACGGTCGGTGCCAACCCTGCTATTCCCGCGCTGGTCTACACAGACGGAGCCTTCCAAAAACAGTTCAAGCCCAACCAGATCCTGTCCGAAAACACCGGTCTCGGAGAAATGGTGTCCGTCCCTCTGGTCCTCAGCATCGATACCGGCGGCGAGCGTTTTGGCTTTTTTCTGCCGTTCATCGATGTGGCGCGTGGCCAGACTGCACATTTCAACTCGGTCGGCATTTATAAAACGTTCAGCGGACCAGATTCCCTGCCACCCCGGCCCTCGACATGGCGGTGCATTGAAATGACCGGAACGGCACAGAGCGTGATTGTGCCCTTGGAACGGTCTGACGAAGTCTAATTGGCGTCCTCCGCCGTGTTCTCCCTCACACGCAATGCGTAGGGGAGACCCGACTTCTTGCGAACACAATGCTTGTCCCGCCGACGGCGGAACCAGGAGGTTTCGCCTTCACGCTCGCCGCTTATGCCTGGGGTGTCGCGTCTTCAAGTTAGCGGCGTGAATGTGCCGGTGGAGTCCACGACGCCGAGGGTTCCGCCGACGTTGCAGAGCTTTAGCCCGGCTTTGGTGCCGGACGGCGGGGTAGCAAGCGGGCGAAGCAATAACGATCCGTCCGACAGCAGAGCGAAGATTGTCACTCCGGTGGAGTCGACGTAATGCACAATTTCCCCGGAGGTGCCGCCGGTGGTGGATTTTAGGAAGACGCCCTGGGCAGCCGTGCCTCCAGCCTTGCCCGCCTGCAGGTCGATGCTGATGGCGGCGGCGTTAACATCGGACGAGGGGTTGGGACCGGGATTGACGTGCGAGATCTTAAGCGTGCCATGGCCGGTTTCGTGACCAGACACCTCGCATGCACTGAACGCGGTATTGGCCGACACCACATTAAGGCCGGCGTTGTTCGTTCCACCATCAGCGGCCAGATTGAAGACTGCAACATGGTCGCCAGGGGTCTTCGATGTTGATTTCGCGCTGATCGCGACCCCTGAGGATACGATTATAGAAATGGGCTGCGTCATTGAATCATCCTCCTGTTCAACTCGGTTCATTCGAGCTAACCGCGCCATGGACGCGACCCAGCGACAATGAACGATCGCAGCGGGCGCCGGGTGTGAACCCGTTCACATCCAGAGAACAAAGCGCGCCGTAGATTCGAGGGGCCGCCCAGCCGCGCCAGCCTCGGTGCCAGCGGAATTTCCTGTCCTGCCGCGCTCTCCACACGTTGAACCGCCCAGCAAGATGGGAATGCCTATTCGGCCCGAATGGTCATGACGATTGTCCTGCACGGCATGACTTCAGCTATCCTCGATCCTCGCGCCAAGGACAGATTTCCAAGGCGCCAATCCTGACCAAACCAAACAGCCCGGCGAGGTTCTCGGCCGACGCCGGCAATCGGGCCCATCTCTATTCAACGGAGCCATCGCCGGAAACGGCCCGGAGTCCGTGGGCCGGTCGGCTCGCTACCGCTCGCTGCGTCTTGCCCATCCGGAATGGCGACGGCTGTCGCTGGGCCGGGCGACCTGTGGTGGATAAGGACGCTGCTCGCGTCAGGCGTCACGTTTGTGCCGGGGGGTCGGGTCTGTCGATTGGCCCCTCCCCGCCATGGACCGCGTTCGAATACAGAAACTGGACCGGTAGGCGCCCACCCCCAGCGCTGCTCAAAATCTCTTGAAACACCAACGACAAATTCCCCACAGCGCCGGCCATGGCAATCGGCTGGTCCCCGATCTCGCCCCGCGCTCCCATCCAGCCAAGGACGCCGTCGTCGTTTCCTGTCTCGATCGCGTCCCTGACGTCGGCGTCGGTGCGGAACTCGTTGAGCTCGTGGTAGAGCGTGCCAACAACGTCCTTCCACGATACGTCGAAGGCCGGAATGCCATTCACCCGCCCGTTCGGCAGCGTTTGCGAAAAGACGTTTGCCGAGTAGTAAGCCCTCTGCTGCCTGCCATTGTGCTGGAAATGCACCGAGCCGTGATAGCCGCCGAGCCCGTTCAGTGAATCGTCTGGGCCGAGTTTGAGCACGGTGCCGGGTGGCAGCAGGAGGTTGAAGATCACGGTGTCGAGATCGTTATCGGGCAACTTTCCCTGTTGCAGCAGGCGGACCACCAGCTGCTGCACATACCCGTGGTCCCACTTTGAGAAGAGCCGCCCTTCCCAAGACGCGCCACAGCGATTCCGAGTCGTTCGGCCGGCGAGAGCGGCACCACTTCGGGGGGGACCAAAAGTTAGAATCCGCTTCCACTGCGGGGGAATTTTTATGATGGGCGTATGCGTCAGATCACGAATTCGTGGGCGACGCCGCGCACATCAACCTCGAAATCGAGGCCCTGCACCGGCGGGCGCGCGAAATGCCAGGCCAAACCGCCCGACATGGCTCCCCGGCGGACGAACTCGTCGGCCAGGAGCGGATGGATTTCGAAGATAGTATAAACCTGGGTCGCGGTCACATCGGCCCAGCTGAAGCCGAGCGCCGCCATGCGCTGCTCCATCGCGTCGAGTACGAAGCTCGCTTTCTCGCGCATCGCCTCGGGTGAGTGGTCGCCGGGCCGGATGATGCGCCCCTCATAGCTGGGGCCGCCCTCTCGCGCTTCGCCGCTTCCGGCAGCGACAAAGCTGCGCGCCGCGCGGCTTTCGCTCGGCACCGTATAGCTGAAGGCGTAGAACGACGGCGTGGTGGGCGGGTCGATTTCCGGGCAGACGTTCGAGCGGGCAACCGGGTTGACCTCCTCGCGGAAGATCCCCCAGGCGGCCAGCCGCTCGACATAATGCCGATTGAAAGCGACAAAACCAGCTTCGGTGAATTGCGCCGGGGAGCGCAGCTCGCAGGCGCAGAACGCGGTCGGCGAGCGTCCGATGCCGGCGAGGTAGGCTTCGATGGCATCAAAACCTTCGGCCAGCGGCAGGGGTCTGGCGAAACGCGCGCGCTCGATGCGGAAGCTGGGCTCGGCGGCAACCCCGCCAGAATATTGGAACTGGTGGCTGATGAAGCGGTATCCGCCGGCTGGGAAAGGCTGAACGGTCGGCATGGGCGCGGCCTCTGCTTAGGTTGGGAGCGCGCCTAGGATTACGCGGCATCTTGCTTTTGTCATCCCGGCGGCGGCCGACCGCCGTAGCCCTCCTGGACGCGCCGCTTTCGGCAATATCATCGGCGAGCCTACCACCGACCACGCAGCGCGGTACTGCAAGTTCGAATCCATCTCCCTCCAGCGGGGAGTCAGGTGCGAACCGGTTTGCAACGGAAAAGGAAGTTTCCGCGCTCGCGCGTGCCGTAACGGGTGGGCACCGAACCCTTCTTCGTCTGCAGCGGATGGGGTAGCAGCGCTGTTGCGGGAAACCCATTGGGGTGAACTGTCAGGCGAGGTGCTCCATCAATTCGGCGACCGCGCAAGGCGATTGCCACGAGCCCTCGACTTTGGTGACAGTTAGCTCGAAGGCGTTCTTGGCTCGGTTTTGTCCGAGGACGTTATCCGTTACTGCAATGCATGGTTTTTCGAGGTCGAGTCGGTTGGGTTTGTGACTGGACTGTATGTCGGGGCGGAGGCCATCCTGACAGGCGATGAGCTCTTTTGGCGCCTCAAAACCAACCATTATTGGCGATCGGCAAGCCGCGTGCCGCCGATACCCCATCGTGGATATCAGATGTTTCAAGCACTAGCCCCTAGCCCAGTTCCCGGCATCAGCATCGACCGGAATGTGACCAAAGACGATGGCTTCGGCGACTCCGTCTTCTGGCTTTCACCAAGCTAAATATCGTTCGAGATAGACCCGAGGGCGGCTCGCTGGAACCCGGCAAGATTCGGGACTGTAACGCACGCGGTGTACGGAACCATCTATAGGCGGCGTGGAAGACCCGCTACTGGCTCGATATCCCCGCGTAGAGGGGGGCGGGAGGAGCGCCTTGATGCCAGCAAAGCAGCGCGTTTCAGCGCCTCGGCGTAGCCCAACTGCCGGTTTCGACCGCCTGCTGCGCACGCAAAGTGCGGTTTACGGTTGCCCGAGACGCCCGAAAGGACGATCCTAGCCCCGCAACCCCCAGGAATCCGGGGAATCTCGGTTTAAATGTCTGAGGTGCCCTCCACCATTCATAGTAAGAAGTTTCCGCTGACCAAAAGCAGGAGGCCGAATGTTCGCCAAAGTTAGCCCTTCACTTTCTCGGCCAGCGGTTCGGCCCAAAGCAGATTCAGAGCGAAATTGGAGCAGCCGTGGTCCGGCGACTGAGCGGTGCCACGCGGAGTTGAAGCGCGATCTTGCCCCTGCCCCCTCCGGCTTAGATTTCAGCTTTAGCCGCGTGCGCGTTCATGCCGACGCGAATGGAGTTTCCTCGACGCTGGTCGCTCAAGCCGCGCGCGCCGGGACAACCCTCACATCGAGATACTGGAGCTCCGACGCTACGCCGGTCACGGAGCCGGTCTATCAGACGCCTCCGCCAGGGGTCAATCCACTACCGCCGGCGCCCGCCCCTGCGGGCGGCTGCGCCACTCCGTTCGCCGGCGTTTCTTTCGCCCTCGCGCATGCGACGGGATCGAGCCGCACGCCCGGGGCAAAGTTTACCTCTGGAACCGACGCTGCTCGACATCCACTCATCAGCGTGAACGCGGTCGGACCAGTCCACTACACGCCAGACGTGACGATTACGGCGCCGAGCGCCGCCGTGGCGGCCGATTTCGAGGCCGGATTGATCCAGAACGTGATGTCCAGCGACCGCCGAGCGATCTACTCGACGGGCGTCTCTGTCATTACGGCCCCCGCCACGCCACCGCCGCTCAAAGACGGCGCACCCAGCTCGTCGGGGGTAAACGATGTCGACTTCGCCGAAAACGGCGGGGGCCACCCCAACATCCTCGGCAGCTTTAAAGCCTCAGGCGATACCGTCTCGCTCGTGCTGCCTGACGCCCCAGGCGGACCGGCGTGGCTCAACCTCCAAGAGGATCCCGCCTGGCATCCGCCCTACGCCGACGCCACGCTCAAGCGATATCTCCAGCACGACACCTTCCGGACGTGGGTCGGGGTGCGCCACAAGCCGACCGGCTGCGTACGCACAATCCATCACATCGACTGGGAGACGAACTGGGATCTTGCCGTCGGAACGCCGATCGCGGTTTTTTCGCCGGGGTGGTGGACGACTAACACGAGCGATGTGACCGTAACGAACGGGAACGGGTCGCCAGCGTATATCCGCGGCGGACACGTGCCCGCAGACGGCATCTCGCGCGATCTGAAGTGACGGCCGCATGGTTGCTCGTAGCGGATATCCTGCTACTCGGGTGTCGATATCCCGCGGAAAATGAACGAGGCACGACCTTTATGACCAACGATGATCTGCGCCAGTCTATCGCTTACATCGGCCCGTCGCTGGCGCTTTCGGCGCCTTCAAACCCGGGTGTCGCGCTCATCGGATACTTCGCCTCTGATGTCGCCGCGAAGACGATCGATCGGTTGCTTTCGGCGCGCGGCGTGCCGTTCCACCTCGAGCGCCCGACGGGCCACTGGTCGGGTACGCGAGAGCGGCTAATCGTCACCGTGCCCCCCGACCGAGAGCAGGAGGCCCAGGCGCTCCTCGCCGCCGCCTCCGATGCCGGGCTGCTCGAGCGCGCCGACGGGGCTAATGGGCTCGTGCATTATTGAGAGGTGCTTTCAGAAAGTGCCTGATCTCCTCTAAGAATGCTGCGCTCGACGAAGCAGAGCGGCGACTCCTCCTTGAACCAAAGATCCATCCTAAAATGTGACAGGCGGCGATGTAGCGCGTGCACGAATGCTTTTTGTCGCTTGCATCTGCCAGTTTTTCGTGTGGTACCGTTTCCAGTCAGCGGTGAGTTATGAACGCCCCGGGGGCGTCTGGAGCCCGGAATTGAGCACACACCGCAGAAATCACCGGCGTTGTGAAATCGAACGATCGATGGTGGCTTTATCGCGCAATAGGTCCGCACGGGCTTCATCGAAGACTTGGGCAATATAGAGATAGAGCGGAGGGAGTGGGCCGTCGCGGCCGTGTCAATCCGGCTGGCCGTATGAGATCTTCCTGCCCCCAGCCCTGTCACCGCTACTAGGCTCGAATGCTAGCTTCAAGTCCTCGCGCCCTGCCAATCGGGTTTGCGCGCGGCGATTGCGTAGACCAGCACATCCAACCGATCCGGCGACGGCACAGTGCCCGAGAGTACACGATTAGCCCGCGAAGCGTATCGAAATCAGCCGACGAAGCCGTCCGGGGATAAGCCAGTTTCCAGTATCGAGTCCTCAGCGGCTCGCGACCCATCCGGCCGCCGGGGAGCCCGAATGTGAGCATGGTGCTCGTCGGCGACCGCGCAGACGCGGCCCACGACTGGATTGCCGAACACATCTCGGCCACCGATGTCTACGTCACGTCCGATATCCCGCTCGCATCACCCTGCCTCAAAAAGGCGCCCGCGTCGTCTCCCCTACCGGTAAGCATTGGGCGCCAGTAAATATAGGCAATGCGCTCGCCAGTCGTGAAATAGCCCGGCACCTGCGGGAACTGGGAGCGATTACCCGCGGGCCAGCCACCGCAACCTCCAGCCACTTCGCCCAGATTGAAGCACTGCCCATGGGTGATGTCCATGTCGCTCCACCTGGGCCATATTACGCTTGCGACCGTTGGTGAGCCGTTGACCGATCGCTCGGCATCCAGCCCTTCAACCGCCCGGCTTCGCGCTGCCTTATGCCCTCATCCCCAGCAAGGACCGAGAGTTCCCGGCAGCACCGCACTACTTGCCGAACTAAGCGCTTCACCGGGTACCCTCGCGCGACAGTCTCTGCTGGTCGAGGACGCGCCGCCGCCTCGGTGATCGGTGCCGCCCTCGATCTGATCGCGGAATACGAAGCTCCGTGGCGGGTTTACGCGAGGAACTGGTCTCGAAGACGTACCGGCCCGATCCGGTGCGGCGGGTGATGATCCGAAGCCGGATGGTGGAGGCGAGCGCGCGCTCGGCATTCCAACGATCCGTGATCGAGTGGCTCAGACTGCCGCCAAGCTCGTGCTGGAACCCATTTTCGAGGCGGATTTCGAGGACAATGCCTACGGCTATCGCTCTGCTCGCGGGGCGGTGGATGCGGTCAAGGAAGTGCACCGGCTGGTAGTGGGTCAGCTTGAATTGTAACACTGGATACGGGCGTAGAACGAGGTGTAGGGTCGAGCCATCGTCAGCAACGATCATCGGGCGCTGACGGCCGAGAGACAACCGTTCCCCCCTCAAGAGGAACGCGCGCACTCCCGCCCCAACGGGATCAGGAGTGGCGTGGTGCCCGAATCTATCGACGCTCTGAGACAGCGAATCTCCGACCAGATAGCGGCTTCTGACGAACGTCGCACGAGGGCTAACGCGGACATCAAGCAGACAGCGTGGCTTATTTCGGTGACCCGCGACACGATTGCGCGCAGCAAAGTCATTCTGTCGAGCGGCACGCCCGAAAAGATTCAACGTTTTGGCCGCGCCGGCGCTGGAGATAAAAATTAACCCACTAGTAGGGCACCGGAGCGACGATCTTCGCGCTCTTCGATTACCCGCACCATGTCGGTAATCGACCACAGTTTCGCAGTTCGCGGGAGGAGATGAAAACCGGTCGCCTCGGTGGGGCGTTTGACGATTTCGATCGTCCAGTAGCCGAGTTTGACGAGAGCCTCGCGGAAATTGGGGCAGTTGTAGACGCTGGGTCCACGCCTTGCAGGATGCGCTCACGGTGAGCCCGAAAAGTCCTGGCACATTCGAAATCCCCAACTGGGATGAGGCGAGCCTCAAGAAGGTACACGTTGAGGACACGGCGGCCGGCGTCGCGACCGAGATAGGTCTCGACGAGCGTCCCGGCGATGCGCGCGAGCGACACGCATTTCACCGCGAGCGCCAGCATCGGCACCAAGCCCCACCGGTGGCCATTCCGACCGTCGATGAAATCCCGACGATCATAGTTCGCAACGGACTCGCCAGTGGAGGGAGCCGGATTCGAACCCTCGGTCCCCATTAAGAAGCCCACAATTGTCGACATCACCCACCGGGGTAATGCGGACCACGATCTCTGGCCGCGGGCTCGCAGACTTGCTGCGGGGATCCCGCCATCACCTCTCGGCGAACCCGAGGAGACTTAGGCCAGATGCCTGTTTTCGGGACCCAGACCTCGCGCGTTGCCGCACGCTTGGCTGCAATTAAAATTTGGGCCGTGCCTGACGGCCGTACTACCGCCCTCACCTAGGATTGGTCCCAATTGGGTGCTGAAATACAGCGAACACGTTGGCTTCGCCGGGCGCCATCGTTCGCATAAGCGCGTCGGCGCAAAACTGCGAATGTCACGTCGCTGGTGGCGTGCGCCTCGGCCGACCGCGACGCCGGGTCACGGGCCGTTCGGTTGCCGGCGGGCTCGGTTCCGCGGCGGCGCGACGGCGCCCGAAACCGATCGCCTTGGCCGCTCCATGCTCTAGGGAGTTTTGGCATCTCGCGCGCGCGTGCGCGAGGCGCCAAAACTCCGTTGCCTTGGCTTCCCACATTGAGGCAGGCTCTTACGGATTAGCGGGAATGGTGACCAACGCTGCCGGCATCGTGTAGGTCTCTACGTCTTGCACGAGGCCAGGCTCCTCGATCAGAAAGCGTTGGGTGACCAGCGCCTGCGCCGCGTCCTGCACCTTCATGACATAATCTGCATTGGTGCCAGCGCTGTTCCCGTAGCGCTCTTGCAGCGAGAGGCGTGGGTCATTCGTCGCCATCCGCTGTGCAATCGTGTTTGGGAATGGGATATATTGACCCGTCGCATCGCACCCGTCGACGATCGACGCCGGGCCGCCAGGATCTGCCGTATTTCCTGCACGCAGGCCCCAACCGGTGTAGGTCGCAATGGGCACCGTGACGCTTGGGACGCGAATGCCGGCGATGTCGTTGCCGTCTGCATCCGTCTTCGGGACTAAGATCTTGTAGGGAGTGCCCAGCAAAACGGGAGGGACGATCGAAACGATCCCCTTGTCGAACCGCGGCCCGAAATCCCACAAATCGCCCGTGTGGAGAACTCCGTTATAGGCGACAAACTGGGTCTGCGGGAGCGTCGTGTTCGGTGTCGGGACGGTTGTCGCGTAGCTGACGTTCGGGATGTTCGGAAACCCCTGCCCCGATTGCGGCAATGACGGAACCAGTGTGCCATCGCGGATACTGGGTACGCGGTTGGCGGGCGGCGGCACACCCTCGCTGACCCATTGGTCCAAATCGACGAGAAGCGCGCGCTCCACCGGCGCAGAGCTGAGGGGGTTGCCGAGCTGCCGGCAAATCCCCGTCGTAGTGCTGTTGCCGGTGCCGTGCTGGAAGCTCGACAGCTGGTAATAGCGGACGTTCGGTGTGCGGCTCAGATCGAGGTCGTGACCTTGGCCGTCGGTCAGCAGCATCGAGCCGCCTTTGGCCCAAAATTCGTTCTCGGAATTTGCCTCGAAGATCTTCGGGCAGGTATTGGTCTCTTCGCAGCCCGCAAGCCGGCCGTCGATCCGGCGGGTAACCGGATCAAAGATCGTCAGATCGGCAAACGGAAACTGGAACTCTGGGTACCAGCGCGCAATGTGCTGACGGTGTGTCCGTGTCGGCTGAGCGAAGCGGTAATTCATATAGATGCCATTGCCGCCGCCGATATAGTTCAGCATGCCGTCGATGGCCTTTTCGTGGTGTGGCGGTTGGCGCAGCCAGAAGTGATCCCACCAGTCATGATCCCTCCAGTGATGGGAACTCGCGCTATCGGGAATGTCGGCTTCGTTGAAGCCCCAATAGACGAAATCGCGCGTGGTGCGGCAGGGCTGCGAACTGCAGATCGTGTAGATGTACTTCACATCGCCGGCGAGCGGGTTGGCGACGCCATTGTCATCGGTCTTCGCGTCGCGCAGAAACGTCGCGAGATCGCGGATTGCGGCGAAGCCGAGCCCGACAATCTGTGGGTCCTTCGCGATGTAGCTGAATTCATAGAGCGCGGTGGGCCCGAACGAATTGGGGCCCCCGAACGGACCCGCGGTCAACTTGACCGCGGTCAAGGTGCTGTCGGTATAAGCCCAGCCGGCGGTGGAGATCGGAGTTGGCTGGTCGCCGTAATTCTCGCGTACGGTCAAGCTGGCCTGCGACTGGTCGCCGCTTGCCGCTGGATAGGTGAGCGGCAGGCTCGCAGAGGTTGCGTTCTGGTCGACAACGAGTTCCTCGAGCGCCGGGCCAGTGATCGACGTTCCGTCACGATGTTTGGCGACTGGCAAGGTGATCCCGAAGGGCTTGCCGCCTTGCGGTGCTGAGAGGTCCCAGCCCACCTCGACAATCGTCCAGCCCATGTTCATCAGAAATCCGTTGCCGGCATCGCCCGAGGTCGGGGGCACGGCGGTATTGACCAGAGAGCTGCCGTTGAGCGTGCCGATCGCCCCAGGGTTGCCGCGATTCGGTATATCGTAAATCACCCGATGGGCCGAATTTGCTGGATTCGCTGGCCTGATGATCTGGAAATCCGCCGTGAAGCTGACCGTCCCATCGGTATTTTTCGGGCCGCGGTCAATGTCGACGATGACGGCATTGTGCGGATCGTCCGGGTCCACCTCATCGGTAAACGTACCGGTTATCACCTCGTAGCTTCCCACCGACCCAAAACTAGCGCCGCCAAAGGCGGATTGAGTGTCGTTGATGGTGAGTGTCGTCACCCGCGCGCTGGCGCCGAACCCACCGCCGCAAAGAGTAATCAGCGCCAACGCGAGGCGCGAAATTTTTCGATCCATGGCATCCCCCCTGGGATGGCGTACGGCCATCGTTCATTTTGATCCAAGGCAGTCGGAAATCTTACTTATTTCAACTGGTCCGGCAATCTAGGGGTCGGACCCAGCTATGCGCGCGCGGTTTGGGTGTTATGCGAAATCGCGCGAAAATTTCAGTTCCGCGCTCGCTCGCCGTGATGTTGGATCGTAGGGTTGGCGGTTTCTGGTAGGGAGACCGCCAAAATTACCGATAACCACGGGGGGAAAGTCATGAGAGCAGCGGCTTTTTTCTTCGGGCTGCGCTCGGGTGGCCCTGTCGCACTGTGTGCCCTTTGGCTGCTTAATGGCGCGACACCCGCACATGCGCGGATCACTAGTATCACCTACATCACATCCCAGCCCTATGGCACCCAGTCGTTCGGCTCGGTTGGCCAGTATCAAGAGCTCGACGGCACTGCGACCGGAGAGCTCGATCCGGGAGAGCCGCTGAACGCCATCATCACCGACATCAAGCTGGCCCCCCGCGTTCATGGTAAAGTCCGGTATTCGTTCACTTTCTCCATTTTGATGCCGGTCGATTTGAGCAAGAGCAATCGGACTTTGCTCTACGACATCGTCAACCGTGGCAATAAAGTCGTCACCAACTGGAACACCGTCATCGCGAACCCGCCGGCCTATGGCGACGGCTTTCTCGAAAACCAGGGATATATCCTCGTCTGGAGCGGCTGGGAGGGCGACCTGCTCACCGCGGCCAATCGCATCCAGCTGTATCCGCCGCTCGCTAAGAACCTCGACGGCAGCTCGATTACCGGACGTATCGTGACGGAATACGATCTGACCGCTGCGTCGAGCTTTGTGCCTTTAGGGGGCGGCCCGTTCGCGGGCAGCAACGGCCGGGACTATGACCCTCTCAGCCTGGACAACCACAATTCTTCGGCGATCCTGACGCAGCGGGTTCACGAGACCGATCCAAAGGTGACGATTCCGAACAGTCAGTGGGATTTTGCCCCCTGCACCGCTGCACAGTTGACTGTACTTCCGACAGACCCGCCGCAGATCTGCGTAAACATGCTCAATGGCGGCATGTTCGACCCGAATCACATCTACGAGCTGACCTACACGGCAAAAGACCCGCTGGTGCAAGGCATCGGTCTTGCGGCGATCCGCGATTTCATCTCGTTCCTGCGCTACGGCAGTTCCAATGTAACAAACCCATTAGAGGGCGCCGCCGACTATGCCTTGATGCACGGCACCTCGCAGAGCGGTCGGATGGCGCGTACCTTTTTGGATTTGGGGTTCAACGAGGATGAGCAACACCGCCAGGTGGTCGATGGCCTGAATCCGCATATCGGCTCGATCCGTATCGAGATCAACACGCGCTTTGCTCAGCCTATTCGCGGGCCCGGGTTGCAGCACGAGGAAAAGATCATCACGGCGAACGCCGATGCGCCGTTCACCTACGGCGACAGCTTTGACCCGATTTCCGGCACCAAAGGTGGCCTTCTCGACCGCTGCAGCCAAAGCAATACTTGCCCCAAAATATTCCACACGAACACCGACACGGAGTATTGGCAGGGCGCCATGTCGCTCGACACGACTGACGCCAAGGGACACGACCTCGTTATTCCTGCCAATGTCCGCATCTACCACTTCGCCAGCGCCCAGCACGGCGGCTTCAACCCAGTCTCGCCGGTACCGACCTCGACGGGAATCTGCGAGTACCTCCCCAATGTGAACCCGTATGTGTATCAGCAGCGGGCGTTATTGGTCGCGCTGCAGCAGTGGGTGGCCAACGGTACGGCTCCGCCCTCCAGCCGCTATGCGCGGATCTCCGATCGAACCTTGCTGCCCCCGAACGGCGTCGGCTTTCCGAATATGGCCTTTCCGACCGGTATCGCCGCCTATCCGACGGTCGTGTTCACCGGTCTGTACAACACGCGCAATCTGCTCTTCTGGGGTCCGAAGTTCGACGCCGACGACGAAAGTGGAATCCTAAGAGAGCCACCCGTGGTCACGGACCTCGCCTATAATATTCTCCAACCGGCTGTCGATGCCGATGGCAATGATATCGATGGGGTGCGTTCGACCACCCTTCAGGCGCCCCTCGGCACCTATATGGGATGGAATTATCGCGCAGCGGGTTACGGCGAGGGCGATCTGTGCGACCTGACCGGCAGCTTTATCCCGTTCGCCGGTACCCAAGCGCAGCGCACTGCGAATGGCGACCCGCGGTTATCGCTGCACGAGCGTTATGGCGACAATGCCGGTTACGTCGCCGTAGTCACCGCAGCGGCCAACAACCTCGTCAGCGAGCGCCTTCTGCTTCCCGACGATGCGACCAGCATCATCAACAACGCAAAATCCGTTACCATCCCTTGAGCAAAGGTCGGCCTTTTTGACTGGAAACACTGAATTTTTGGGCGTCGCGCGTGCGAGCACGACGGCGCGGTTATTGGCGTCGGTCTTGTCGCGGCGGCGCTCGCTCTGGTGATCGTGACCTTTGCTTCCGCGGGCGCGCTGAAGGTGGCGCATCACTGGTTCATCGGCTGACCCTCGCCATCTGCACGGCGCAGGGCACAGCTCCTCAAACCGCGCGCGGCAATCGGCCGGTTATCATCGTTGATAATACGATGTTGGGACCGATCTATCAGACCCCTCTGGCACATGGTGCTGATCTGGTCGTCACGTCGCTTACTAAATATGTCGGCGGTCATTCCGACCTGATTGCCGGCGCATGTTCGGGAACGGCGGCTATACTCGAACCGATCTGATTGCTGTTTGGCGTCGCCACGGCTGCGAACTTGGGTTTGGTGCTGGTATCGCACAGGGCTACGCGACCCTGGGGCAGATCGGGTTTTCCGACCGCTCTGGCTACACCGCGATCGGTACGGTCTGCAATCTCGCCGCGCGACTTTGTGCTGAGGCCAAGGACGGACAGATCCTGGTCAGCAGCCGCATCGCTGAAGCGGTCGAAGCGGTCGCGAGGCTAGAGGACCTGGGAAACCTTGAGGTAAGAGGTCTTAGGAGGCCGGTCGCCACATTCAACGTCGTGCAGAGCACCAACGCTGCTGACGCTCGTCCCAATTTGACCGTCGTCGCGAGGGAGCCAAGGCCCAACTAAGCCAATTCCCGAGCTGACCGCGAAGGTCTCTTAAGGGCATGAAGGGCGGTTCCCGCCGCCGAAGCCGAGCGGCGGCTGTCGGTTGCGTAAAGCGACCTTCGCCGGGATGGGCGGCAACGGGAGAGAAGCGCCGATTGTGTTCTCTAATGGGTCAAGGGGCGACGGCTCAGTGATGAGCGATATCGACGCTGTCGGGGTGTCTGCGTTCTCTACGTGCTCATTTGGCACTTGATGGGGTCAGCTGGGTGCGGAGCGGAGGAAGAAGACCGATCCCGCCAGCGCTCGTAAAGCATGTGTGGAAGCCGGGAGAGTCCGGCAACCCCGGCGGGCGCACTATCGCGCATTCCGAATGCCAAAGGCTAGCCCGAGAAGCTTCACCCAAAGCGATAATGCGGCTCATTGAGCTCGTGGACTCTAACGACGAGCGCGTGGCCCTCCTGGCTTCGGAGAAGGTCCTGGAGCGCGCCTGGGGCAAGCCGAAGGAGCAGCAGCAGCCCGAGCGCAAAAATCCGCTGGACCAGATGACATCGGAACAGCGCCGCAAGCGCATCGTCGAACTGCTCGAATACGCGGCTACGCTTCAGCCTCCAAAGGATGCGAGGATCGACGAGGCCGAGCCAGTTAACGTTTTAGGGGTCACTCCTAGCGTTACAGAACCGGCGAGCGTCGCAGATAGCGTAAC
>Ga0306923_10003236_pt1 | contig 15231 bp, 11 predicted proteins | sample sta12Can44000108_FD_203841 | JGI IMG/M metagenome (GOLD analysis project Ga0306923, IMG submission 203841) | Lab enrichment of tropical soil microbial communities from Luquillo Experimental Forest, Puerto Rico - statanox.12C.anox.44.000.108 (v2)... | ecosystem: Environmental > Terrestrial >... | reverse complement strand
AGAGATGGTAACCGAAGGAACAGGAAACGACAATTTTAATTTGTTTGTTGATCTGGATGTTACTGCAAATAACAAAGTAAATATTGATGTAATTCTTGATCCGCTGAGTGGTGATGTTATCAAAGCTACAGGTAACGGCAGATTAAAAATAAAAGTAGGTACAAAAGATCCGTTATCAATTGTAGGAAGATATAATATTGAAAAAGGAAGCTACGATTTCAACTTTCAATCCATCATCAGAAAACCGTTTATTTTGAAAGCAGATGCCGGTAATTATATTGAATGGACAGGTGACCCGATGAATGCCGATATAAAAATTGATGCCCAATATATTGCAGAGAATGTAAGTGTATCCGATTTATTAACCAATCAGGTAGAAGTAAAATCTTACAGTAAATCTTACCGCGGCCCTGTTTATGTTATAGCAAGTTTAACTGATAAACTCAATAAACCGAATATCAATTTTAAAATAGATTACCCGCAAAGCAGCCCGTTAAAAACCGATCCTGTTTTTACAGAATTAATTACATCTATTGAAAAAGATGATAATGAAATTTTAAAACAGGTAAGTTATTTAATTGTGTTTGATATGTTTGCCCCTTATGGCAATAATAGCGGAGGCGGTAATATCAACATTTCATCTATCGGTGCCAATACAATCTCATCAATGGTTACAAAAATGATGAACAAATCCATTTCGGACCTTCTTTTTAAAGTATTTCACGATAACAGGCTACATATTGATGTGGGTACTTATTTTTATAACAGCACCACTGTTTTTAACACAGGTACCACTGCCGCCAATTCTGCCAATGGTTTTGATAGAAGTAGGTTTAATTTTAAACTTGCCTACAACTTTTTTAACGATAAGGTAATTGTTTCTTTCAGTGGCGATATTGATGTAGGTTTCGGTACATCTTCAACAGGTATTCCTACACAATGGTTACCGGATTTGAATGTTGAGTTTGTTATTTCGAAAGATAAGAAATTAAGAGGGATGGTATTCAGCAAAAACAGCCTGGATAACCAATACGGGAACTTTGGCAGGGTGCAAAGAACCGGCATTGGTTTATCGTACAAAAAAGATTTTGAAAAATTATTCGGCAAAAAAGAAGAAGAGATTGATGCCAAACCAAAACAAGAACCGGAAACAAAAAATCCGTAGATTAAAGAATAATCGGCTGTGGTATTTCTTTGCAGTTCTTTAATCTGTATACATAAAACTTTCTGACGATTGCCTTGCTTCTGATTTGGTTTATTACTAACGGGTTTTCAATTGTTGTAAAATATTTTCCATATACCTCATTCACATTCATCGGCAAGTTAGAGGGAACAATGCAATAAGCATCATCGCCCAAATTTAACTTTTTTCTTTCTTTATTCAGCCAAGCAAATTTGTGAACATCTTCTAATTTTCCAACAGCAATAATGGGCAATGCAGTTTTTTCTGCAACATAAAATTCAAGATGTCCGCCAGGGAACCATTTATTAATTAGAATTGATGAACCAGCTTTCATTTTACCTGAAGCAATATCGTCATTAGAAAGTGTTGCAAAAGATTTTCCGAAATCGTTCCAACCGCTCAAATCCAATGTGGGACAATATTCTCCAAAATTTTCTTCTTTTTGGCTGCCGGTATTAAATGGTGCTAATCGTATAAATAAAGTGCCTGCAATTAGAATAAACAACACTAAATAACCGGCTATTTTTATAAAGTGTGGAAAGTTTTTTTTAAAAGTTTTTAATTCGCAATAATGTGCCGCAATAATAAATAAAGGAATAAATGCTGGTCCACTCCAATGCGGTAATGTTGGATTGAACATTGCCACACCCCAAAAAATTAATATCATCGGCACACTCATACACAACAACCACACAAGCGTATTGGCATTAAAAACGTTTTTATTTTTAATCAGATAAATAATAGCCACTACAATCAAAATATAAATCACAGGATTTTGATATGCAAACTCTCCTACTATTTCTGTTATTAAAGAATCTAATTGGATGGAATGATGTGTTACTCTTTCCGAATGAAAACGATAGGTAATAAAATCATTTTGAACATTCCAATAATAAATCGGAAAAATAGCAAATAACGTAATCATTACTGCTGCATAAATTCTCCAATTCAATAACCATTTTGGTTTTTTAATCAAGATGTATAAACCAAAACCGACCCATAAATACAAGCCATGCACTTTACTTAAAGAAGCCAATCCAATCAATAATCCAAGTAATAGCCACAACCAAGTTTTCTTATTTTCTTCGTTGAAAATAATTCTGCTCATAACGTATAACGATCCCGTCCAGAAGATCATCTGCGGAGAATCAGGTAAAATAAATAAGCCTGAAATAATACCTGTATAAACCGAACAATTATAAATCAATGCAGCAAACCATCCTGTTTTTTCTGAGCTGACTATTTTGCCAATTTGAAAAATAAATAAAGTAGAAATAGCACAACCAGCAATAGCACCTAAACGCATTGATATTCCACTCAACCACATTAAGTTTAAAGTAGTGAAACGAATCATCAAACCCACCATCGGCGGATGATCGAAATGATTCCAATCCGGTTGAATGGCATAAGTATAATAATACACTTCATCGTTGCCCAATTCAATTAATCCGGCAACAAATAATTTGATGATAACGGTAAATGCAATTAAATAAATTAAACGATGCTTATAGGTAACACTCATATTCAACACTTTCATTCTCGAAGAAAACGAGAAAACAGTTTTATTATTTTCTTTCCGCAAGCCAACGAATTGCTAATTCATATCCTTTCAAACCCAAACCAATCAAACTTCCTGCGGCTTTTGCAGATATATGCGAAATGTGTCTGAATGTTTCTCTTGCATGCACATTAGAAATATGCACTTCAATAACCGGTGTTTTAATTGCTGCAATAGCATCTCCAATTGCAACCGATGTATGTGTATAACCGCCTGGGTTTAAAACAATACCATCATAATCAAAACCTGCACGCTGTAATTCGTTAATCAATTCACCTTCAACATTACTTTGAAAATAAGTAAAGTTTATTGTAGGGAATAATTGTTGCAACTCAACAAAATAATCTTCAAAAGATTGATTACCGTAAACAGTAGGTTCACGTTTACCCAATAAGTTTAAATTAGGCCCGTTAATGATGGCTATTTTCATCTGTATTTTTTTCGAATGATGAAGATAAGATTTTTTAATGGCTGTTAATTGTTATGATACCGGCAACAGTATTTCATGGCATCTTCGTTGCGTCGCACTCTTGTACGCTTTACATTTAACGCAACTTTTTTACCACAGAGCGAAACAGAGTCTTTCACAAAGTTACACAGAGGCTTTGTTGTGTAGCACCCTGTGCCTTCGTGGTTAAAATCAAAAGGCCGTTGTCATTCGATTATTAATTCATCAAACAAAAAACACCCGAGGTTTATTCAACTTCGGATGTTTTATTTTATACGAAACCTATTCGTGCAATTCGTAAAAATTCGTGTAATAAAAATTAATTTTTATTCATCATCGCTACAAAATCATCAAACAAATATCTGCTGTCGTGTGGGCCCGGTGTTGCTTCCGGATGATACTGCACACTAAATGCAGGCTTGTTTTTTACACGTATTCCTTCAATACTTTCATCATTTAAATTCACATGTGTAACTTCTAAATCCGGATGTTTCTTTACAGCTTCCGGATCTACACCAAAACCATGGTTTTGTGTAGTAATTTCGCATCTTCCGCTAATAATATTTTTTACCGGATGGTTTAACCCTCTGTGACCATGATGCATTTTAAATGTTGGAATATCATTAGCCAAAGCCAACAATTGATGCCCCAAACAAATGCCGAATAATGGTTTATTTTCTTCTAAAATGCCTTTGATGGTTGTAATAGCAAAAGGCAATGCTGCAGGGTCACCGGGGCCATTGGAAACAAAATATCCATCGGGATTAAATTCTTTCAATCTGCTTAACGGCGTATTTGCAGGATGCACTCTCACATGAGCACCGCGTTCAACCAAACAATTTAGAATATTCTTTTTCACACCAAAATCCAATACCGCTATTTTTAATGCAGCATTCGCATCGCCTAATTCGTATTCTTCTTTAGTGCTAACACCACTTGCCAAATCCAAGCCATCCATATTCGGGCATTTGGCTAATTCGGCTTTCAATAATTCTACATCTAAAATCTCCGAAGAGATAATGCAGTTCATCGCACCTTTTGTTCTAATATGTGCAACCAATGCTCTTGTATCAATACCTTCAATAGAAACAATATTGTTTTCCACTAAATAATCTTGTAAAGAGCCTTTAGCCATAATACGGCTATATTGTTCTTCCAGGTTTCTTCCGATCAATCCACGAATCTTCACCGTTTCACTTTCCACATCGGTATTTTTTACACCGTAATTACCTATATGAACGTTGTTCATAATAATAATTTGTCCGGTATAACTTGGGTCTGTAAATACTTCCTGGTATCCTGTCATCCCGGTATTAAAACATATTTCTCCGGTAGTAGTACCAATTTTTCCAAATGCTTGTCCGTAAAAAACATGTCCGTCTTCTAATAATAAAATGGCAGATTGTAATGTGTGAGACATATTTTATTGAGTTATAAGTTTTAGGTTTTAAGTTATAAATCGGAAAGTTCGATGATCCGGAAATATAAAATCATCCAATCTATTCAATCCTTCAAAATCAACGTTCAGATTTTTGCAAAAATAAAAAAGGCAGAACTAATAAGTCCTGCCTTTTTATAATAAACTTTTCAACATTTATATTATTCAGCCGCTTTTTCTTCGGTTGATGTTGCAGTTTCTTCAGCTTTAGCTTCAGTAACTTCCGTTGCAGTTTCAACTTTCTTAGCACGACCACGACGTGTTTTCTTAGCAGGTTCAGCAGCTTTGTCAATTGATTTACCATAAATTTCATTGAAATCTACTAACTCAATCATTGCTTGTTCTGCATTATCACCCACACGAATTCCTAATTTGATGATACGTGTGTAACCACCCGGACGTCCGGCAATTTTAGGGCCAACAACAGTAAATAATTCTTTAGTTGCTTCTTTGTCTTGTAAATGACTGAACACAATTCTGTGTTGATGGCTGATTTGCTCTTTGCTTTCGCCTTTTTTAGTTTTAGTTAACAAAGGTTCAATATAAGTACGTAATGCTTTTGCTTTTGCCAAAGTAGTTACGATACGTTTATGAACGATTAATTGACTTGCCAAGTTGCTAAGCAACGCTGATCTGTGTGCCTTTTTACGGCCAAGATTGTTGATTTTGTCTCCGTGACGCATGACTTTTAATTTTTATAGCTTATACCGTGTCAGGAATTATAAGCTGTTATGAAATGTTTAAGAAGTTAAAGAGTCTTTAAGTTTAAAAAGTTATTAAATACAACTTCTCAAACATTAAACTTTTAACCTTTTAAACTTATTTAATTATCCAGATTATCTAACCCTAATTTCACTAAATCCATTCCAAAGCTTAAACCTCTTTCAGTTAAAACCTGTTCAATTTCGCTTAAAGATTTTTGACCGAAGTTTCTAAACTTCATCAAATCTTCTTGTTCATATTGAACCAATTCACTCAAGCTATTGATTTTAGCTGCTTTCAGACAATTGAATGCACGAACTGAAAGATCTAGATCTTCCAATGGTGTTTTCAATACTTTCCGCAATTGCAAAATTTGTTCATCAACAACATCTTCTTTCTTGTCTTCCTTGTTATCGAAAGTAATGTTTTCATCGGTGATAATCATCAAATGCTGGATCAAAATTCTTGATGCCTGTTTAACAGCTTCTTCAGGATGAATGGTACCATCTGTAGCAACATCCAAAATTAACTTTTCATAGTCGGTTCTTTGTTCTACACGATAGTTTTCAATTGCATATTTCACATTCTTAATTGGCGTATGAATAGAGTCAATTGCAATATATCCAAATGGAGCTTCTTTGCTTTTATTTTCTTCTGACGGAACGTAACCACGGCCTTTGGCAATAGTTAATTCAATATCTAATTTAGAAGAACTATCTAAAGTTGCAATCAACAAATCCGGGTTCATTACCTGAAAATTTTGAGAAACTTCACCAATTGCACCTGCTGTAAATTCAGTACGAGATTTAATTGATAAATTAATTTTCTCACTGGTAACGTCATGATCTACAGTCTTAGTAAAACGTACTTGTTTTAGGTTAAGAATGATCTCGGTTACATCTTCGGTAACGCCTTTAATTGTTGCAAACTCATGATCCACACCTTCAATCTTAATACCAACAATAGCATAACCTTCAAGACTGCTTAACAACACTCTGCGTAAAGCATTTCCTATGGTTAAACCAAAACCTGGTTCAAGCGGGCGGAATTCAAATTGACCTTCAAAATCATTTGCTTTCTGCAAAACAATTTTATCGGGCTTCTGGAAGTTTAAAATAGCCATTTTATACTCCGTATTTTTTTTTGATGATTATATGTTGTTTCCGGCTTTTGTGCATTTGGGCATCTCCGGTTGTGTCACTCCCTTGTACTTTCTGTACTTTAATCGGCAATTAATAAAAAGCATTTCACTTTTTACGTCTCACCTTTCACATTACTTAGAGTACAATTCCACGATCAATTGTTCCTTAATATTTTCAGGAACATTTTCTCTTTCAGGAAAAGTAACAAAAGTGCCTTTCTTTTCAGCTTCATTCCAATCTAACCAACCAAACTTTGGATTTTTTCCACGAGCCTTGCTGGTAATAGAAGAATTGTCGCCGCTCTTTCCTTTGTAGGTGATAATATCACCGGGTTTACAAGAGTAAGAAGGTACGTTTCTCACTTCGCCATTAACGGCAATATGTTTGTGAGCAACCAATTGTCTTGCTTCGGGACGTGAAGCAGCTAAACCCAAACGAAAAACTACGTTATCTAAACGAGCTTCTAATAACTTAATTAAGTTTTCGCCTTTAACACCTTTAATACGGGCAGCTTCTTCGAAAGTTTTGCGGAACTGACGCTCCAATACACCGTAAGTGTATTTAGCTTTTTGTTTTTCCTTCAACTGTACTGCATATTCTCCTAAAGTTTTACGTTTACGAGATGCACCATGTTGACCGGGAGGGTTACTGTTTTTACCCAACCATTTTCCATTGCCTAAAATAGGCTCTCCAAATATTCTGGAGATTTTGGTCTTAGGACCAGTGTAACGTGCCATAGTTTTTTTTCATTTCGATTTTTTTTGAATCGGCGTTTTGATCTGTAAAAAATCGTAAAAAATTAATCTCACGCCCTTTGTTAAAATGAAAGCTTGTGGCTTATCAAAAAATATATAAAGAACTCGTACTTTGTACCATTAGATATACCTCGTACTTAATACTTCTAATTTCGTACTTATTATACTCTTCTCGCTTTTGGAGGACGGCAACCATTGTGTGGTAAAGGTGTAACGTCTTTAATAGAAGTAACTTCAATACCGCTTTGAGATACAGAACGGATTGCACCTTCTCTACCGGAACCTGGTCCTTTTACATAAACATCTACTCTTTTTAAACCTGCATCAACTGCAACCTTTGCTGCATCTGCTGCTGCCATTTGAGCTGCATACGGCGTGTTCTTTTTGGAACCGCGAAATCCCATTTTACCTGCAGAAGACCAAGAAATAACTTGCCCTTGTTTATTAGTAAAAGAAACAATCAAGTTGTTAAAAGTAGCATTGATGTGTACATCTCCTGCCGCATCAACTTTTACTACTCTTTTTTTAGCAGCTGCTTTTGCGCTGTTTTGTGCTTTTGCTGTTTTAGCCATTTTAAATTTTTTGAGGTAATCGTCTAAAATTTTCTGCCTCCTTTTACACTTTTAATGTAATTATCCAGCAGTTTTATAAAAAGCCAAAAGCTCAAAGCAATTTGCAATGAGCTCCTGAGAATTTTTATTATTATTTTTTAGGTGCTTTCTTTTTACCGGCAACCGTTTTACGTTTACCTTTTCTGGTACGGCTATTGGTTTTTGTACGCTGGCCACGAACAGGTAATCCTTTTCTGTGACGCAACCCACGATAACAAGCGATATCCAGTAAACGTTTGATGCTCATTTGCACTTCACTACGTAAAGCACCTTCAACCTTAAATTCGTTGTTGATGATATTACGAATTGCTGCTTGTTCATCATCATTCCACTGATTTACTTTCTTATCAAAGTCAATTCCTGCTTTGTCAAGAATGTATTGGGCAGTAGAACGGCCAATACCAAAGATGTAGGTAAGACCAATTTCGCCTCTTTTATTTTTTGGTAAATCGATACCGGCAATACGAGCCATAATTATGAATTTCTAATTTTAAATTTTAAATTTTAAATTATCCTTGACGTTGCTTAAATCGAGGATTCTTTTTGTTAATTACATACAGCTTTCCCTTTCTCTTCACGATCTTACAGTCTGCACTGCGTTTTTTAATGGAAGCTCTAACTTTCATGGTTTTTATTTTTTTGGCTATGAGCTATAAGGCTATAAGCTTATAAACTACAATCTATTTATATCTGAAAATAATCCTTCCCCTGCTTAAATCGTATGGGCTCATTTCCACTCCTACTTTATCTCCGGGCAAAATTCTGATGTAGTGCATCCTCATTTTCCCTGAAATGGTAGCCAATATTTCATGACCATTTTCTAGCTTCACCCTGAACATTGCATTGCTCAAAGCTTCTAAAATAATTCCATCCTGTTTAATAAGTGGTTGTTTCGACATACAATTTTTGGGGCTGCAAAGATATTAGAATACAACTGAAATATGAAAATTTCGTTGAAAAAAATATCAAAATTGTGGAAAATAATACTAAAAACAAGGTAAAAATGTGCCTTAAAAGCAAAAATTCACCTAAAAATATCTTCCGGTATAACTTTCTTTTACTTTTTTAATTTCTTTGGGCTGCCCGGCAAAAACCAAATTTCCTCCGGCATCGCCTGCTTCCGGTCCTAAATCAATTAGCCAATCGGCCGATTTAATAACATCGGTATTATGTTCAATTACAATTATAGAATGCCCCTGCTCTATTAATGCATTAAACGATGCCAATAATTTTTTAATATCGTGAAAATGTAAACCCGTTGTAGGCTCATCAAAAATAAACAGAATATTGCCATGGCCTTTTCCTTTTCCTAAAAAACTTGCCAGCTTTACACGCTGAGCTTCCCCACCGGAAAGTGTATCGGAGGATTGACCCAACTTTATATAACCTAATCCAACATTATGCAATGGCTGAATAGCATTTTTGATATTTTTTTCATCCTCAAAAAATTCAATGGCTTCATCAACACTCATTTCCAATACATCATAAATACTTTTGCCTTTATAATTTACTTCCAGCACTTCTTCTTTAAATCTTTTGCCGCCGCAAACATCACAGGTTAAATGTACATCTGCCAAAAACTGCATTTCAACAACCTGTTCGCCTTCACCTTTACATGCATCGCAACGGCCACCATCTACATTAAAAGAAAAATGTTTGGGTTGAAATCCACGTATTTTTGAAAGCGGTTGTTTGGCAAATAAATCTCTTATTTCATCATATGCTTTTATATAAGTAATAGGGTTACTGCGTGATGATTTACCAATCGGATTTTGATCAATCAATTCTACCTGCGTTATATAATCAATATCACCGGTAATGGATTTATGAAAACCAACTTTCTCCGCAAATTCTCCTTTTATTTTTTTTAATGCAGGATATAAAATCTGTTTTATCAAAGTTGTTTTACCGCTTCCGCTAACACCACTTACCACGCACAATAAATTCAAAGGAAATTCAACCGTAATATTTTTTAAATTATTTTGACGGGCACCTTCAACTTTTAAACTTCTGTTCCACTTACGCAACGATTTAGGGACATCAATACTTAATGCCCCGTTCAAATATTTACCCGTTAAACTTTTCGGATTGATAATAATAGAATCATAATTCCCTTCTGCAATTACTTCTCCGCCTAAATGCGAAGCCAATGGTCCCATATCAATTATATAATCGGCTTCACGCATCATCATCTCATCATGTTCTACCACAACAACTGTGTTACCCAAATCACGAAGATTTTTTAATACGCCAATTAACCTTTCAGTATCTCTTGAATGCAAGCCAATAGAAGGTTCATCTAAAATGTACAACGAGTTGGTAAGATTAGAGCCCAAACTCCTTGTGAGTTGTATACGCTGGCTTTCTCCACCGCTTAATGAATTTGCCAAACGATTTAAAGTAAGATAACCCAAACCAACATCAATTAATGTTTGTATGCGTTGATGTATTTCCAATAAGATACGTTTTGCAATTTGTTGATCATGCTCACTCAACACCAAACCATCAAACCATTTTTTTAAGTCTTTCACCTGCCATTCGCACAACTGTCCGATATGTTTTCCGCCTACTTGCACATACAATGCTTCTTTTCGTAAACGATACCCCTTGCAATCGTGGCAAGTGGTTCTGCCTCTGTACCTGCTTAGTAAAACCCTGTATTGAACTTTATATAAATTAGATTCTACTTCTTTAAAAAAATCATCAATACCCAAAGCTTTGTCAACACCGCTCCACAATTGTTTTACTTGTTCCTGCGTTAAATCTGCAATGGGTTTATGAATAGGAAATGATCTCGCATTTTTTATGAACTGATCTTTCCACCAGCTCAATTTTTCTCCTTTCCATGGAGCAACAGCACCTTCGTACACACTTAATCTTTTATCAGGAATTACCAGTTCTTCATCAATACCTAAAACCTGACTAAATCCTTCACAAGTTGGACAAGCACCAAAAGGGTTATTGAATGAAAATAAGTTAGGCACCGGTTCTTCAAACTGTATTCCGTCTAATTCAAATTTATTGCTAAACTGACGTAACGCTATTCCGTCTACCTCAATAAACATTTCCCCTTCGCCTTCATAAAAAGCAGTTCCAACAGAATCTGCCAACCGATGTACATCATTTTCATCAAATTCTTTGGTAACAATTCTATCGATAATAACAAACGCCTCCTTGCCCCCGAGAGGAGAATTTTTAGCATTATACTTTGTAAATCTTTTCTTTAAATCAGCATCGCTTAGCACTAACAGTTCTTCAATCCTGCACGGCTCTAAAGCACCTCCCTTAGACGAATTGGGGAAAGCTATTCTGCTAAACCCTTTCTGCATTAAAATATTCAGTTCTTCTTTAACATCACGTTTAGCATGTTGCTTAAATAAAACCAATATCATTAGCTTACTGCCATGTTTTAATTGTTTTATTGCATCAACAACGTCGGGCACATCATCTTTCTTCACTTCATTGCCGCTAACAGGCGAAATGGTTTTTCCGGCACGGGCAAATAATAAACGCAGGTAATCATAAATTTCCGTCATACTGCCAACCGTACTGCGTGGCGTTCTTGTAATTACTTTTTGTTCAATAGCAATTGCCGGGCATAAACCTTTTATATAATCCACATCGGGTTTTACCATGCGTGCCATAAACTGGCGTGCATAAGCACTTAGGCTTTCTGCATACCTGCGTTGCCCTTCTGCAAAAAGCGTATCAATGGTTAATGAAGATTTTCCGCTACCGCTAACGCCGGTAACTACAATTAATTTATTGCGTGGAAATTCAACCGAAATATTTTTTAAGTTATGAACCCTTGCGCCTTTTACAATAATATTATCGGAAGAATTACGTTTTATCATCCTGTTCAAACTGTGTTCTGATTTTTTTACTGCCATATCTTCAACAAATAAACAGAATATTCATGGTTAAGTTTACAAGCTAACCAAGAAAAAATGTGCATAAGCACAATACTTTTAAATAATTACTAACAAACAGGTCTAAAAGTTTGTAAGCCTGACAATTACATCTAATTTCAAATTGAAAATTGAAAAAGCTCTACAATCGTAATTATTGTGTTACATCCGTACCGTTTCAATTTTGCCTATCCAATTATCCTATTATTTTTTAAGTGTTTTTCAAAAACCATCGAAACATGAAACCACTGCAACAGGCATTGGATACGGATTTAATCCGTTCATTCCAAGAGGGCAATCAACAAGCCCTTGAAATATTGATTAACCGATATAAGGAGAAGATATACTCCTCTATTTTTTTTCTAGTGAAGGATAAATACCTTGCTGAAGATATGTTTCAGGAAGTCTTTATTAAAGTGATTGATACGTTGCGTACCAACCGTTATAATGAAGAAGGTAAATTTGTACAATGGGCTTTACGCATATCTCATAATTTGTGTGTTGATTATTTTAGGAAAGCAAAACGCACTAAAATAATTCACAGCGATAATAAAGATATTTTTGAGATGATTAATGTGAGTCATGAAAGTGCTGATACCAAAATGATTCAAGGACAAAGCCACGACAGGATAAGAAGAATGCTGGATGAATTACCCGAAGAACAACGCGAAGTAATTGTATTGCGCCATTATGCCGATATGAGCTTTAAAGAAATTGCAGAAATTACAGAAACAAGTATTAACACGGCTTTGGGAAGAATGCGTTATGGTTTAATTAATTTAAGAAAGATGTTGGTTGAAAATCAAATGAGCTTGTAATGCCAATTGGCAATCATCAGGAACTTTTGCCACAATAGATTCTTTAACCCAACAGGCATGGTTCTAGTATTTAACAGGTAGCAAGTGTGTGACTTTTAAATTGAACCGCAAAGACACAGCGTTAAGAAATACCCACAGAAATTTTGTTATGCTTCTCAGTATAATGATTCTTGTTTTCTCTATTAGCAAGCCTTAAAAATTCAAAACAGCACAAAAATTATTTAATACAACTCCTTGCTGTTGCCTTTGCAACTGAAGTACAAGTGTGCGACGCAACAGATGATGCCACAAGCAATAAAGCCTGGTTCAAAAAATTTATTTTTTATCGAAAGTTTCTTTGGCACATTGAAGCCATTTTAAATATTCTTTGGTATCAGGCGTATAACCAACCGGAACATTTATTAATTGCTCCCGGCTGTTTAAAATAACATACAAGGGTTGGGTTACCTGATTAAAGTTTTCTGCCTGAAATGTAGCCCACTTATCGCCGATAGTTATAATGTCTTTTATATTGCCATCTTTGGTTTTGTACGAAAATCTTTGTTCAGCCGGTAATTTTTGTTTATCATCTACATATAATGAAACAAGAATAAAATTTTCTTTGATATACTGATAAATTTCGGGCTGCGTCCAAACATTTTCTTCCATCTTTCTGCAATTTACACAAGCCCAACCTGTAAAATCTAATAACAAAGGTTTGTGTTGCTCTTTTGATAATTGCAACGCTTTATCATAATCGTTCAGCACATTTGCTTCCAGGCCTTTACCGTTTACATTTTCTTTTCCATAAATGCTGTAATGCAGTGGTGGCGGAAATCCGCTTAATAGTTGAAGATTGGCATACCTAGTTGGCGTGATACCGGGAATTAAATATAAAGTAAACAGTAATGCAAGAACGCCTATCCATTTTCTTCCGGTACTAATCTTCATTCCTTTATAATCGTGTGGTAGACGCAGCATACCAAATAAATACAATGTTAATCCGCTTCCAATCACAATCCAGATAGCAAAAAACACTTCACGTTTTATCAATCCCCAATGCATTACCAAATCTGCATTAGATAAAAATTTAAATGCTAATGCTACTTCTACAAAAGCTAAAACTTTTTTTACCGTATCTAACCAACCACCCGATTTTGGCAACGAATGCAACCAATTTGGGAAGATGGCAAACAATGCAAAAGGTAATGCCAGTGCCAACCCGAAACCGGATAAACCGGACGTTAACGGCCATGCACCACCACTTAAAGAACCCACTAACAACGAACCTAAAATTGGGCCGGTACAGGAAAACGAAACAATTGCCAATGTTAATGCCATGAAGAAAATACCGCCAACACTTGTTAATCCGCTTTTAGAATCTGCCTTATTGGCAAAGCCACTTGGTAAAGTAATTTCGAAGAAACCGAAAAACGAAATAGAAAACACAATGAATATGACGAAGAAAATAATATTTAACCATGAGTTGGTAGAAATATTATTAAATACTTCCGGTTGCACATTTCCCAATAAATGAAAGGGTAAACTTGCCAATGTATAAATCAGGAAAATAAAGAAACCATACAATACACCATTTTTAATGGCCTGACTATGATTAGGTGATCGTTTGGTGAAAAAAGAAACCGTTACCGGAATCATAGGAAATACACATGGTGTAAGCAATGCAATTAATCCGCCTAAAAAACCTAAAATAAAAACAGATAGCAACCCCGAACTTTTTTCTTTTGTTGCAACACCACAATTATTCATTGGCTTATCTATTAATATGGATGCAATTTTTATATTTTGATGATTAATATTTTCTACCCCACCTTCCAAACTGATTTCAAACTTTTGTTCCGACTGTAAGAACTCAGCATCTCTACCGAGATTAGCATCAATCAACACTTTTAATTTTGCAGGAATAATTCCGCTAATAACAATCTGCTGTTTTGCAATTAGCGTTCCCGTAAACACATTTGTTTTGGTACTGAAGACTGCATCACTAATCGTTGTTGCTGTATGGTTAAAATTAATTTCGCCCAGCAGTTTTACATTCTCATAATCAAACAAAAACTTAAGTGGTTCTAACCCTTCAACAGATTTATTAATACCATACAAATGCCAGCCGGCTTTAATATTGGCAGTTGCTGTTATTTCATAAATATTATCTTTTACTTTTTTTGCAGCAACAGAAAATTGCACCAAACTATCTGCCTGAGCCATTACAAACAAACACCCGGTTAAAGCAAAAAAGAGAACCAATAATTTCTTCATGCAAAAAGTTTATTGAAGCGAAATATCGAAAGATTTTTTTGTTGGAGGTAAACATTGCTCATCGTCGCAAACCATATATTCCACTATCCCGGAAATGTTTGTTTTGGCTTTTCCCTTCAGTTTAATATTTTGAACAAATGAAACCGTATTAGAGAAAAATAAAACCTCCGATTTAAAATTAGGGTCATATACTTTTTCTAATTTTCCCACTTCGTTTACTTTACCCTGAAGCGTTATTAAAGGGCTTACTTTAAAAGAAAGTTTAGTAGGTATAGGGCCACTACCGGTGTATTGCGAGTAAATGTGCCAAGGCTTCTGTACTGTTGCCGTAGCCACCACATCAAAGCTACCATCCGTTTTTTTCCTGGCCTCAAATTTCCATGTAACAGGGTCTTTGGGTTGTGCAAAAACA
>Ga0306923_10003235_pt1 | contig 15231 bp, 11 predicted proteins | sample sta12Can44000108_FD_203841 | JGI IMG/M metagenome (GOLD analysis project Ga0306923, IMG submission 203841) | Lab enrichment of tropical soil microbial communities from Luquillo Experimental Forest, Puerto Rico - statanox.12C.anox.44.000.108 (v2)... | ecosystem: Environmental > Terrestrial >... | reverse complement strand
TCGTCCCCAGGCTTCTTCTCTTGCTGCCATACGCCGAGCCACAACAGTCCCCACACCGCTACTAGCGACATCGTTTTCATGGCTTGCTCTCCCTACTCGACAATTCACGTCGAAGCTCGACTCCGGGGGGCTCTGACCGTCCTCTCAATCAGCACGACCTTTGCGCATACGTCGCCCAAATCCCAAACTCGCGCTAGGGACCGTGCCGGATCAGTGGCCGACGCTGGAGCCTTTCATGCATGCGTGCACCGCATGCACTTCTCCAAAGGGCGAAGCTGCGCTCCGACCGATCCGTTTGAGAAAGGCGCAGAGCGTGACCAAAAGGAACGCGACACCCCGACCGGTCCAGAATGCACGAATCATACGCCAAGAGTTGAGGCTGTCAATCCTTGTATTCCCATTTGCAGCTGATTCGCAAATAGCTGTATCCCTTGAATCGCGAAAGGTCAGAAACGTTCCATCGGGCGCTGCGGTGAAGCTGCCATCGTTGGTTGGTGCACGGGCTGGGTAGCTCGCAGACGGCCCTTAGCGGGACCGTTGTCCCCGCGCGGCTCCCAACCCGTGCCTAGGGCGTTACGACGGTGCTTTGTCGGTCCCAATGGGTTGGTCGAGCTAACCGCGAGGGTATTCCCGTGGCAGTACAAAGGTTCTGGTGGCGGGAGAGCCTTCTGGAGCGCGCTATCTCTCGCATGTAATGTTTCGCGCGGACGTGAATTTCAACCGCTTCCCCGGCGCGATTTTGATCATCGTGTTCTCGCTAGTCATCAGCTCGGGGTCGGCCTTCGCCGATGGCAAGGCGGAGGTAGTGGCGGCGGTGAATTGGTTTTTGGACAAACTGGGGTGCGACACGCCGGGGGCCTTGATTATCGACGAATTCGCGCCTCACGAGTGGCATGGGCCGACGGCGTGCAATATTGGTGGAAGGTGCTGAGTTACCTAGGTTTTGTACGCATCTGCTCCATCATCTGACGCATGGCGGCGCTCGAGCCCGGAGCGCGCTTTTCCCGCCAGACTTCCAAACGCTTGCAGGTTTCCTCAATGCCGGAGAAGAGAGAGGGATTCTTGAAGGCCGCCCGCCACGTGGGAACAATCGAGCGCATGCGGTCCCACACCACCCAGATTTCCCCGTTGCTCTCGAAAAACAGTTCGTCGTTGATCAGGCCGCGATTTACGATGCTAGCCACCATGTCCCAGTAGCTGATCACCATACGGATGTAGGTATTTTCCTGGCTTCCCTGTGGATACTTCTGCATCACTTCCTCCGGTGTGCCCGCGTGGAAGTGCTCGACAAACCACGCGCGGGCTTCGCGAAGCCTGGGTTCGCGCCGAAGGTCGTACAAGCGAAGCATCAAATTCACTTCATCGTAAGTGATTTGAGACATGATGCGATCTCCTTCCGGGGAATCAAGCGCCGCGGGCCGCCGGATTAGCGTCATCCGATGCGGGACGATTCACCAACTCCACGCGCTGCACGTTTGACAACGGAATACCTTGCCTCTGGAATTCAAGTTGGATGCGGCGCCGCAACTCGCGGGCAACGTCTTCCTGGCGGGCCGGCGCGGTCCGGACCTGGAGACGAATGGTCGAGGCCATGTGATCCAACGACTGCAGCCCGAGTATCCGCGGGCCGTCCACGAGGGCCTGGGACCACGACGGATCGCTACGCAATTCAGCGGCAGCCGAGTCGAGCGTCTGCAGGGCCCGCTCCTGCGGCACCTGCGGCGAAACCGCGACGTCGACAAAGGCCTGGGACCAGTCGCGGCTCAGATTCCCGACCGTGCGTATGTCTCCGTTCGAAAGCGTCACAAGGGCTCCGCGCGGGTCGCGCACCACAGTGCGGCGCAATGTTAGATGCTCGACACGCCCCAAGGTGTCACCGACCTGAATCGAGTCGCCCACGGCATATTGATCCTCGAGGATGATGTAAAACCCGGCGATGACGTCACGCACCAGATTCTGCGCCCCGAAGCCAACCGCGAGGCTCGCGAGTCCCGCGATCGCGGCGACCGGCGTGACATTGACGCCGAATTCCTGAATCGCAGTGATCAAGGCCACGGCCCAAACCACTTTATTGCCGGCGCTGTAGACCACCCCCGCGAGCGTCCGGGTTTGCTGCTCGCGGGTCTGCGCCGCGCGAGTTGGCGAAGAGGCGGGTCTGATGATCAGCTTGGTGACGAGATGCAGGAGCCGATTCAGAAAGATGGCGACGAGAACGATGCCGACGAGGTGGAGCAGATTGGAAACGGTGAAATTGGGCACATAGGCTAGGAGGCTAGACATAAACTGGTCGCGGGGCGAGTATAGCATTGGTGGCGACTTGCTGTAGAGCGAGAGGGTGTCGCGCAAGGGACTGAAGGAGGGAGAATCGCCATGAATAGCAGACGAAACTTTCTCATTCGACTGGCATTGGCCGGCGGAACGGTGGCGGCTTGGAATGGCGCGCTGAAGGGCCAGAGTCAGAACCCGCCGCTGCCGCCTTTGCCTCCAAACCAGGATCACCGGCCTCAGGAGACGGCGCCGGACGCTCCGGCGATACCGGGCGCGGAAAAGAAGATTCTCGAAGAAAACGACAAAGATATGAAGAAAAAGGTGGACCGCCTGTACGAGCTCGCCACGCAGCTGAAAAATGAAGTCGATAAGACGGATTCGAGCAAGGTATTGAGTCTCAACCTGGTGAAAAAGGCGGAGGAAATTGAAAAGCTAGCGCGCGACATCAAGAACCGCTCGAAGGGCTAAGCGGCTGGTTCGAGCTGGCCGGTGCCAGAGGGCCGGAGAAGAGTCCGCTGGCGAAGGCAAGTGAGAAACGCTAAACTGTAGTTGGTTGTTTTCATCCCCTGCGCGCCCGTAGCTCAGCTGGATAGAGCGTGTGCCTCCGGAGCACAAGGTCGGGCGTTCGAATCGCCCCGGGCGCGCCACTTTTAACCAATAAATTCGCGGGTTTTTGAAGGGTAGCCGAAAATCGGACTTTCGGCAGTGACCAGAATGCTACCAGTTTGCTACCTCGGACATTTCTGGTCTTAAATCCGAGTAGTTTCGACCCGCGTAGTACAATGCCGTTCCTCCACCTCTGCCGGAGTGATACCGGCATGTCACACCTGAAGGGAATCGCCTTTGAATCGCGTATTTCTACTACGCCGGTCTCGTACCGTGGAAGAGCGTCGAAGAAAAACTCGGGAAGAATTACAAAAAGCAGAAGATGCCGAACGGTCGCCCAGCCTACATTTACCAGTTTCAGAACCGCACGATCTCGGTTCTCGTCGACAGCGCGAACAACGTCTACAACATCGGCGTTTGGTGAGCGGGAAGCGTCGCGCTGGATAACACGTCCGCAGCGGCTCGACCGAGGGTGTCAACCGAACTGGCCACTGTTCAGCCCGGGCGAACCTGCCACAAATAGCTACGGGACGAGAGCCTGTCCTCCAACGGACGCCCCCGTCCCGCCATCAGCTGATAAATTGATCCAATTCTAACTCTCGGTGAGCAGAGCGACGTTGCCCCAGGGCAACTTCACTCGACAACCTGTCGCGTATCAATCAACGCCGTGAGGTCGAGACCGTCCACGCCCACTTGTAATTTGATTTCGTTGCCGTCCTGAATTACGGCCCGAACGACAGCATCCTCAATTTTCCCGTGGTGCAGGTTGACGCCGACTTTGTCGCCGACCTTGAACCCAGGGGGCTTCTTTCGAGCTGTCAACCCGGTTTCCTGTCCGTCGGCCATGATTTAAACGCAAAATACCACCAAGCGATGACGTTAATGACCGGGACGATGGCCAAAAAGCACCAGAATGGACTATGCCCAGTGCGACGGAGAAGGTTAATTATCGGGATGAGAACAAGAAAAAATGAGCCTACCGCGAAAGCTGGATAATAATAAAACGAACCAACGTCCCACACTTGTTGCATGCGATTCTCCTCCGACGCGGCCAGCTCACCGTAACGCATTCGCCGACGAATTGTCGGTCATCGGGCTTTCTTGGGGCTGGCCCGCGGGGAATGTACGCCAATTCGCAAGCGATGGGCAACCTTGCGAGCGATGGCACTTGGGAGCTTCTGCGTCCAAAGAAGTGTCCAAAGGACGAAGTGACTAAAATCAGCCCGCCGGAACGAGACCCGGATTTCTAATCGGGGGTAACGTCGAAGTAAAGGGCGAAGGCGAAATGGGCGATTTTTGTGAATGGCCGCAATGGGTCGCGTCCCTTAGCTCGCATCGGCAAAATCCTCATGCTTCAATCCGAGCGCGAGCATTTCCTCTTCGCTAATCCAGCGAACATGCTTTCGCACAACACCGCAACCAAAGTGTGGAACTACCGCCTGGTAAACGATACCGGCGATTGGCTAAGGGATTTGCTGTAGAGCAATCTCGGCCTTGCTCCAACATTCCTTTGGCGTTTATCAGCTTAATCAAGGGGGAACTCTTGTGATCCAGACAACGCCGGAGACTGCGAGGTTTTGCTCGGTCTCTTCCTACTTCTTAGGTACCTGTTCGACATCGCTCACTTCTTCGGCTTCGCTGACTTGTGAGATTGCCAGACCTTGGATTCCTTTAGCGGCTTGTCGTCGTAGTTCATGTGAGGGTCGCCTCCCCCCTTGTCTGCGGAATAATTGTCACGCCTCGGCATCTCTGACAATACTTCCGACGAAGTTTTCTGCTTTCGTTCGAGTAGTTCGTCTGCTCCATGCTTAGGCGGTTTATCTTCGGTCATTGGCGTTTCTCCTTTCTAGCGCTTCCGCGCGGTTGCGCTCGTTCTTCCAGGTTGCGTAGTCCACACGATCCTGCACAGATCCGCCATTGGCTCGCCGGCTAGCCGGCGAGCCACGAACTGAAGTCTCTCATCCATGACCGAACACTCCTTCCAGGGCATCCACTTCCTCCTAAAAAAGGAGGAAGTGTAACCCATGTGTCCGGTACGTTTTGTTACCTAGGTGTCGGGTCGCTCAACTTTTCTGTAAGCGGCGCAAATCGTTACAGCGCAGTTCGAAAACACCCTTTTCAGGAGCTTGGCTTTTCAGCCGGTGGTTGCTCAACATATGGGCAATAAGGAAATGAGCCTTGTTCGCGATTTCTAATCCTTGCTGCATCCAGCAGTCGGTCAGGCCCTGCACCCTTCAAGTTGTAAGATTGAGGTCTCGATTTGGAGCTCCTCCGCTTGCCACTCCTCAGAATGGATCAGGCTTACCTGGACAAGCTTGACGACAAAATCACCGAAGAGTGTTGGGCCAGGAAATCAAATTCGCCGGTCACCCTGCAATTGTCGTACGCACACGTATGCAAGACACGTTGAGCAAACTCACGCGTGCGGTACCTGGCTTGCTGAGTCGCTTGAACACGGACGTAACTTGATCGAATAGGTCTCGGGAGACGGGTGGTGTGTGCGTCGCGGGATAGAACCTGTCCTCCCAGAGAAACTGGCCAACACAAAAACGGGTTCTCCTGCAAGCGGTCTAGCTAGCCCTTTGCAAGGTCGATTCGGCTATTGCCGAAGCGCGCGGCAGCATCTGCCGTTCTCTATCCGTTCTCCCAATGCTATTGATCCGGTGAAGGTTTTCACGGCATTTTACTACTCTCCATGGTAGCGGGAGCGCGCCCAGAGGTATGCCACCTGTAGTAGAGTAACGCCGTGGGCTCGACTTCAGGATACTGAATGTATTCCTTGCGCCAGGCGAATTCCCGTTTCCGCGAGTTGCGTCGCGTGCTGGTGCTCGCGGCATCGGTAGGGAGCGCGCTTCTTGTGTTCACGGTTTTGCCTCGCGCGCAAACGCCTTCCGCAAAGGCGCCGAGCGCAGCCTCCGCTCGGAACACGGCGAAAAAGGCTTTGCTCGTTCCGCGAAGCGAGTATGTGGGAGATCAAGCGTGCGAGCGATGCCATGGGGACAAGGTCGAAAGCTACGAGAAGACGGCGCACCATTTGACGTCGCAACTTGCCAGCAAAAGCACGATTTTGGGCACGGTTGGCCCCGGGGAGAACATCATGCGCACGTCCAACCCGGACTTGTACTTCCGGATGGAGGCGAAGGACGGCAGGTTTTACCAGAGCGCAGTTTGGGGAACGCCTCCCAACGAAAAGACACGCACGCACTCGCTCGATCTCGTGATCGGATCGGGAGGACAGGGACAGTCATACCTGTATTGGAATGACGACCAGCTCTTCGGATTGCCGGTTGGGTATTCGACACTCATGCACCGGTGGATCAACGGACCGGGATATGTCGACGGTACGGCCGAATTCGATCGAGGCATCATCCCGCGGTGCCTGGAGTGCCACGCCGCATATTTCGAATCGAAGTTTCCCAGCGCCGATTCTAACGTGTACGACACGACGAATTTCGTGCTGGGGATTTCGTGCGAACGCTGTCACGGGCCGGGGCGCGGGCACGTCGAGATGGAAGACCGCGGTACGGCAGCGAAGACGACGCGCGCGGCGCGAAGGCCGATTGTCAACCCGGCGAAGCTTTCGAGCCCACGGCGCGCCGAAATTTGCGGGCAGTGTCACGGCGGGCACGGAGCGCCAGAAGCTCTTCCAGCGTTCTCGTATGTGCCGGGGCAGCCGCTCGGGAATTACATCAATCTGTCCGATTCGAGCAAGGACGTGGACGTGCACGGGCAGCAGGGCAAGCTGCTGATGAGGAGCAAGTGCTTTCAGGCGTCTCTGGACATGACCTGTTCGACGTGCCACGACATTCACAAGGCGGAGCCGGACCTGTCGGCGCTTTCACAACGCTGCCTGGGGTGTCATAGGGTGGAAATGACGGCAACGCACAGCAAGGTGGGAAGCGCGCTGGCCAGCAACTGTGTGGACTGCCACATGCCGATGCTGCCGTCGAAGGTGGTCTCGCTCGACATTGATGGCAAGCAGATCCCCGCAAGGTTCCGGACACACTGGATCAGGATTTACAGCGAAGAGGAGCGCAGATAGAAGCAAAGAGGCAATGAAACAATGAAGCAACGACAGGCACAATACATCTGGACTCACCCCACGCATGTGCGGCGCACTCTCCGGAGAAGGTCTGGAGGCGTGTTCGGTCCAAGAAGAAATTATTCGAGGGTGACGCGAGGGTGACGCAGATATCGCAAAAAAAACCCGGCAGAGGCCAACACTGACGTCTTAAGGGGTTGAGACCGTCGCTGCCGAGACGATGCCCCGGTTGGCCGAAGCGGTTCAGGGGTAGATCGGGAGCAACCTACGTACGCCGATTCCTCGAAATCGAATTGAAACCAGCGATTGTGTGTCAGCGGAAGCGGCGGATGACGAGATTGTGTCGGTCGGAGCGGTAGAGGCCGAGGACGTAAAGAAGGACCGCGCCCTTCGTGGAATAAATGACCTGGCGGATGCGCAGGAGCGGTTCGCGGCGCGGGACGCCGAGCAGTTCGGCCGTACGGGGATCGGCGGCGGTGGCGTCCACTTCTTCGTCCGCGTAACCGAGTTCGACGTTATAGTTGCGCTCCAGAGTGGCGAACAACGACTCGCGCTGCAACGGCTCGGACAACAGGCCGGAAAATTGTGAGGCGGAGAGATAGCAGGTCTCGAGCGCAAAAGGTTCTCCGGCCGCGTGCCGCAAGCGTTCGAGCTTGATGACCTTGCTTCTTGGAGAGAGCGAAAGCCGAGCGGTAGCTTCCTGCTCGTTGTCGATGATTTTCGCGAACAGGATTTTCGAGCCAGCTACAAGGCTGCGGCCTCCCATCTGTTCGGTGTAGCTCATCAATTTATTGAAGTGAATCTTGGGTGAGGCGACGAAGGTGCCGACTCCGCGCCGGCGCTCGACAATGCCTTCGTGTTCGAGCGTGGCGAGTGCGTGGCGGGCGGTCATCAGGCTCACGTCGTGTATTTTTGCCAGTTCGCGCTCCGAGGGAACGCCATCGCCCGGACGCAGGGATCCATTCTCAATGGTCTTGCGAATGGCTCCTTGAATCCTCTGGTAGGCAGGGATTCCATTGCCACCTTTTACCGGCATTCTGTTTTCCTCGACAACTTCCCAACAAACCGTGAGCCCTGGCAAAAACGATATTCCCGGAGAGTTATGCGGCAACGCTCCATTTTGGCACTCGAGCCTGGCGGAGTTCTTTGTTCCGTCTCAACCACCTCGCGCACCAACAACGGTTGTGTCGCAACTCCCGCGACCGACAACGCATCTAACGCGGCAACGGACAAGGGCGCACCACCCTCTCGATGCCCTTGCGCGTGATATAGAGCAGAAGCCGACCACCGCTATAGTGCACTCAACCGATTTCTTTTATAAATTAAGATTTTCTACTTGACAAGCTTTTCTTGGTGCTATATAGCTATCCCCACTGTCAGCAAGAGCGCTGACTTGGGGTGCTCGCTGTATATCTATTCATTTCTAACCCGCCGGGGATAGGCTGCTCAGGTGCAGACAGCCTGCATGGGAGGAGCGTTATGAGAAAGTTGCAGTCCGTAGCGTTGGCACTTTTTTGTTTGACGCTAGTTGGGGTTATCTGTGGAGCAAGTGTCGCCTCCGCTCAGGTCGTCACTGCTACCATTACGGGAACAATCACCGATCCGAGCAGCGCGGCGGTTGCAGGCGCAAACGTAACCGCAACGTCAGTCGAACGGGGAGTGGCTTACACGGCCACCACGAACGATGCGGGAATCTACCGCATCTCGAACCTCCCCGTCGGCAACTATGATCTGAAAGTGGAGAAGACCGGATTTCAGACCGCTCTTCGGCCCGCGTTCACTCTGGTGCTCAACCAGGTTGCGCGTATCGATGTAGAAATGAAAATCGGCAACGTGAGCCAGACGATAGAAGTCACAGGCGCTGCTCCTATCCTGAAGACTGATAGCACGCAGGTCGATACCATCATTGACGCGGCCACCAACGTTGCCCTTCCCCTTGCAACCCGCAATTACGTCCAGCTGACTATGCTTGCGCCTGGCACCGTGCATCCGGACCCCAGCTCATTTAACAACGGCGACAATGTGCAGAGCGGTGCGCGGCCGTACATCAACGGGAATCGCGAGCAATCGAATAACTTCCTGCTCGATGGGATGGACAACAACCAAGTTTCAGACAATTTGTTGGGCTATACGCCTGCGCCGGACGCTATCCAGGAATTCAACCTCATTACCAACAATGCGCCCGCGGAATTCGGAAACTTTATGGGTGGCATTGTCAGTGCCACGCTGAAGTCGGGCACCAACAGCTTTCACGGTGACATCTGGGAGTTTTTCCGGAATGACGTCCTGAACGCCAATGAGTGGGGCAACAAAATCAATCCCGCTAGCCCGCCGTCGGCTCGTCCACCTTTACGTTGGAATATGTTTGGGGGAACGCTGGGTGGGCCAGTGATCAAGAACAAGCTGTTCTTCTTCGTGGACTATCAGGGGCAACGTTTCGATCATCCGCCGTCTGTGGCACCGCCAGGCGGTGGGTCGGGCCTTATCTCGGTCTACACCCCCGCTGAGCAGGGTCTACTACCGCCAATTTCTGGATGCCCATCCAACCAATGCGGCGATTTTTCTGCTCTGTTGGCACAGAGCACTCCGATCCAACTCTATAATCCCTGCCAAGGAACTACGGGGCAAAATGGTACTCCTTGTGTAGCAGCGACCACACGCGTGCCATTCGTAAACAATCAGATTCCGTACAGCATGATCAGCCCGGTCGCGAAGGCCTTGTTCGCCTCCTCACTTTATCCGAAGACGGTTAATAATGGGCTCACAGCCAACGCGGTGAATCTATTCGCGCAGGCTTTCAACACGGACCAAGGTGACATCAAGGTCGACTATCGAGCCTCCGACAGAGATCAGATTTCTGGTCGCTTCACGCGTGCGTATCAGAACGATCCTTCCTCAAATTCCCAGCTGCTGTTTGGAAACACCTTCGCAACCGCTCCGATCTGGAGCACCGTTGGCGATTGGACGCGTTCTATCAGCAACACCTTGGTTAACGATATGCGCTTTGGCTGGAACCATGTGGTCCTTAACACGGGTGTTACCTTCGATCCCTCGGTTGGTGCCTTCGGGCAGTCCATCGGAATCGCCAACTCGAATCCGGCCGGGCTCATTGGTCTCCTGTCCCTGGGTCTCGGCGGAGGAACACCGTCAAATGAGGGGACCGGCACGCTGACCAACATCGGGAACCAGTTGATTACACAGAACTTCAACAGTCAGGTGTGGCAGTTTGGCGATGACATCACCTGGACCCGCGGGCGTCACAGCTTCAAGTTTGGTGGACAATATTGGTTCAATATCATCAAGGTTTTCTATTCTGGCAACAGCGGCGAACTCGGCGCATTGACTTTCGGCCCCAATTTTACCGCTTCGGCGCCGACCAATCCGGCGGCAAACACCGGTGAAGGAATGGCCGACTTCTTCCTCGGGCTCCCCACTGCGGTCGGGCGAGGAGTGGCTGGCGGGACATCAAGCACATGGACGCAGACGTCGAGTATCTATGCAGGATACGCTCAGGATACTTGGCGCTATAACGAGCACCTGACCTTGAACCTGGGGCTGCGCTATGAAATCCATACACCCTGGATTGAAAGGGATGATCGTCAGATTAACTACAACACCGTTACCCAGCAGATTCAGTATGCGAATCAGGGCGGAGCCAGTCGTTCGCTCTACAACGGAGTTTACGGCGGCAGGGCTTTGCAACCGCGTCTAGGTTTTGCCTGGACCCCGGGGTGGTCCGGTGGAAAGACCGTTTTCCGTGGCGCTTTCACGATCTCGGATTATTTGGAAGGAACGGGCACAAACCTCCGCCTGCCGAGGAATCCACCGTTTACCCCGGGAGAATCCCTGACGCAGTACGCGTCGCAGCCTCTGCCGGGTTCGACAGCATCGGATGGCATAATCGTCTCGTCTGCCGGCCCAGGCACTACCTGCCCGAACTACTCCTGCCTTGCTCAGAAACTCCTTTTCGCGTGGGACCCTAACGTACAGCCGGCCATTTCCGATCAGTGGAACCTGACCGTGCAGAGGCAGTTCGGGGGCACCACAACCCTTCAGCTCGCATATGTCGGTCAGCGCGGCGTCCACTTGATGGTACCGTTTGACTATGCCCAGAGGGTCTTAGAGCCTAACACCGCTTGCAGTACGCCGCCTTGCACGGCGCCGAGTCCTTTCTTCACGAATAACCCGACGCTGTATGCGGTTCTAGGAAACCCCGCGAATAACAATCTTGGAGCGACAGTTTCCGGCACGCAATCGAACGGCACGATGAGCTACAACGCCTTACAGGCGGTCCTCCAAAAGACCATGGGCAGCGGCCTGCAATACCAGGTGGCCTACACCTTCTCGAAATGCATGTCCAACAACGCCGGCTACTATGGAAGTTGGACAGCGAATAGGCAATCTAGTACGAGCCAACCTTACTGGCAGAACATCTACGATCCGAAGGCCGAGTGGGCACCCTGTTTTTATGATTCCACGCACATCCTCTCTGGCTACGCGATCTATGAACTGCCGTTCGGAAAAGGGAAGAAGTTTGGCAGTGACATGAACACAGCCGCAAATGCAATTGTGGGTGGGTGGACCGTCAGCTCGATCTTGTCGTGGCACACTGGCTTCCCGATGGAGCTTTCTTCCGCCGTGAACGACGGGGTTACATTCAGTCACGCGAGTCCTCTGCGCCCCGATTGCAATGGTACCAACACAGTATTTGGAAGACGTCCATTTACTGGCGCCGGGGGTGGCTTCCTCTGGTTCGACCCCAGCAACTACAGCAATCCGAAAGGTGTTTTCGGGACTTGTGCACCCTATATGGGCGCTGTGCGTGGCCCAGGCCTATACAACTGGGACATCAGCCTTCAGAAGGACGTCCAACTCACCGAGCGATTTAAGGTCCAATTCCGAACTGATTTCCTGAACGCGTTTAATACCGTCAATCCCGCTGCGCCCAATACGACCATAGGTACCACGATGGGCCAAGTCACCGGTGCGCAGCCGGCAAGAAACGTTCAGTTTGCGCTAAAATTCTTGTTCTAAGAACAAACCACGTATAATGAGGCAGGCGCTCACCCCCGCCTGCCTCATTTTTATTTTGGGTGACGACGGCTCGGCTGCTGGTTAGCAGCGCCTGGGCGCTACGACGACATGCTCAAATATTCCGGCAAGATTGCGATCGCTCTTCTAGCGGCCTCGTCATTGTTCCCAAACGCCAGCCTGTTCGCACAGACGACCAAACCTAGCGCGGTAAAACCCGCGCCGGCAATAACTACCGAGAAGGCCATCGATTTGGCGCAACAGGGGCGCTGCAAGGAAGCCTTGCCTACGCTGAAACGAGTGTTGAGTGGCACGGGCTCGAGCGATACGCGGAAGCAGGCCGGGCTAGTGGGTTTGCGCTGCGCTCTGGCGTTAGACGACCGGGACGCCAGCGTTGACTTCCTGCGCCAGTTGCAGAGGGTGTTCCCCAAGGATCCGGACGTTCTTTTCGTTGTTGTGCACGCCTATTCCGACCTGTCGTCCCGCGCCGCGCAGGATTTGGGGCGGTTCGCACCGAATTCCGTTGCGGCGCACAAATTGAACGCGGAAGCGCTCGAGCTCCAAGGGAAGTGGGGCGAAGCCGAGCGTGAGTACGATGACTTGATCGAGAAGCAACCGAATACACCGGGCCTGCATTTTCTTCTGGGCCGCTTGCTGCTCTCGCGGCCTGACGCCGATGCAGCCGCGGCTGAACGCGCGAAACAGGAGTTTCTGAAGGAACTCGAAATCGACCCCAACAACGCGGGTGCGGCATACATCCTGGGCGAGATGGCGCGAAAAGACGAAAACTGGGATGAGGCCATCGCGCGTTTCTCGCAGGCTGCCAAGCTCGATCCGAATTTCGCTGACGCTTTTCTTGGGTGGGGCTCGAGCCTTGTGAGCGTGAAACGCTATGATGAGGCGATCGCTCCCTTGCAGGCCGCCGAGCGCTTGATGGCCTGGAATCCGGCGGTCCACTACACGCTTGCAACAGCGCTGAGCCGGTCGGGGCACAAGGAAGAGGCGGAAAAAGAGTTCGAGATTCACCGCAGCCTGACTGCAAAGTCTCCGCCTGCCCCTGGAGGCGATAAGCCGCAGTAACTCCACTCCGGTTTTGTGAGGAATGAAGAGGATGCCAAGCAGATGCCGCTGGCCGAGGCTCACGCGGCGCGATTTTCTCTCAGGAATGGCAGCCGGGGCGTTGCTCGGACCGCGCTCGGCAGGCCTTCGGTTTTCGGAGGCGGCGCAATATCCCTTCGAAGAGATTCTGGCGGTAAGAAGCGGCATTCACTGGGTGCATTCGAACGGGAAATCGCCCGAAAAATATCTGCCCGAAACCACCGGGGCGGGCTGCGCGTTTTTCGACTACGACAACGACGGGTGGATGGATATCTATTTGGTGAACAGCGGCAAATGCGATTTCCTTACGCCGGACCCGCCGCTGCGCAACGCACTTTACAAAAACAACCGGGATGGCACCTTTACCGACGTCACTGAGAAAGCTGGAGTGGCCGCCGGCGGATTCGGCCAGGGCGTAGCGGTGGGCGATTATGACGGCGACGGCTTTCCCGATCTGTACGTCACGCAATATGGGCGTAGCATCCTGTATCACAACAACGGCGACGGGACCTTCACCGACGTGACCGACAAGGCGGGAGTAGCTGCGCCGGGCTGGGCTTCGAGCGCCGTCTGGTTTGACTACGACAACGATGGACGCCTGGATTTGTTTGTCTGCCGCTTTGTGGATTTCTCGAAAGAGTTGAACAAGCCTTGCGGCGTCCACGAAGACGGGCTAAAGCACTACTGCATCCCGCAACTCTATTCGCCGATGGGCAGCTGGCTTTTCCGCAACAATGGCGACGGAACCTTCACCGACGTGAGCAAGGAATCTGGGATTGCCAATCATCTCGGCAAGGCTTGGGGCGTGGTTGCGACCGATATCAACAACGATGGATTAATGGATCTGTTTGTCACCAATGATACGGTGGCGAATTTTCTGTTCGTGAATCGAGGCAAGGGCAAGTTCGAGGAAATCGCCACCGCCGCCGGCGTGGCCTACAGTGGCGAAGGCCGCCCGCGCTCCGGGATGGGGATCGATTCGGCGGACTTCAATGAGGACGGATGGATGGATCTTTTTGTGGCCAACCTCGACCGCGAAATGTTTGCCATCTACCAGAACAATCACGACGAAACCTTTGACGACATGGCTTTGCCGACAGGCATCGGCAAGGCCACGAAGCTGATGAGCGGCTGGGGACTGAAGTTTTTCGATTATGACAACGATGGGAACCTGGATTTATTCCTGGCCAACGGGAATCCGGATGACCTGATCAACTCACTTCACGGCGAAGTGACCTATGAAGAGCCGCTGATGCTTTTTCACCGCACTGGCAAAGGCTTTCAGGATGTCAGCGCGGCAAGCGGCCCGGTCTTTACGAGAAGATTGTGTTCCCGCGGACTGGCCATCGGGGATTTTGACAACGATGGCGCGGTGGACGTGCTCATTTCCGTCAATAATGCGTCCCCAATACTGCTGAGAAATACCGCCGCGGCGGGTAATCACTGGCTGGGCGTACAACTCGTCGGCAAGAAGTGCAATCCGGATGCCGTCGGCGCGCGCCTTACCTATCAGGCCGGAGATCTGAAGCGGGGACGCATGAAATCAGCCGGCGGAAGCTATCTCTCTTCGCACGATCCACGCGTGGTTCTGGGCCTCGAGAAACGTGAAAAGCTGGATTGGCTCGAAGTAAAATGGCCGCTGCCAAGCGGCAGGGTGGAGCGATTCACGAACCTTCCCGTCGACCGCTATATCACGATCGTCGAGGGGGAAGGGAAGTGGAAATAGACGCAGTCCTTTACGTTTCTCTTTCTGAAACGTCCGCGAGGTTGGCCACACTTTTCTTCTGCAGCGGTGTAAAGTTATTAGGGGAGGGAAATCATTCCCGGTGTGCGAATGGCCAAGATCAAATTTTTGGTGTCGCTGACAACCAACGACAACGATTACCAGCTGGAGCAAGCCTATGCAGCGGAACAGGCGGCCCGCAATTTTGGCGCCGACCTCCAAATACTCTATGCGGACAACGATGCCATCAACCAAAGCACCCAGATCCTGAAAGCCATTCAGGCAGCACCCGATGAGCGTCCGGACGGTATCATCTTCGAGCCGGTGGGGGGCACGTCGCTACCGCAAGTGGCGCGCGCCGCAGTCAACGCTGGAATTGGCTGGGCGGTGCTCAATCGCGAAGCGAATTATATTTCCGAACTCCGGCGCACGAACAAAGCACCGATCTTCTGTGTGAGTTCCG
>Ga0306923_10003233_pt1 | contig 15234 bp, 11 predicted proteins | sample sta12Can44000108_FD_203841 | JGI IMG/M metagenome (GOLD analysis project Ga0306923, IMG submission 203841) | Lab enrichment of tropical soil microbial communities from Luquillo Experimental Forest, Puerto Rico - statanox.12C.anox.44.000.108 (v2)... | ecosystem: Environmental > Terrestrial >... | reverse complement strand
GCAAGAAACGCCTCGCTTGGCAAGGTCAAAGCCTCGGCGGCAAAGGCGGGGTCATGGTCGGCCTCGGCCAGAATGCGCCGTAGCGCCGTGACGAGATCCGGGTCGAGCGGCGCCAGCGCCGCGCCGCTCCGGTGAGCATCGATTGCGTCGAACAGGACGCGGGTTGCGACTTGTTGACCCGCCTCCCATCGGGCAAACGGCTCGGGATCATTAATCGCAAGGAACTTAAGCCGCGCGAGCGGCACCTCCTTCAATTTGACCGGAGCTGAAAATCCGCGCATCAGCGAAGGCACCGGCTGCGCCGGCACGTCGACAAAGCGAAAGCGCTCGCGCGCCTCGGTGAGCGTGACGACCCGCGCCCCCTTTGGGGCCTCTGCCTCGTTCTCCAGCCGGCTCGGCAGCTCGGCGCCATCCGGCCCCAGAAGACCCATGGCGAGCGGAATCAGCATCGGCAGCTTCTCCGCTTGACCCGGGGTCGGCGGAACCTTTTGCGCAACGCTCAGCTCGTAGCTCTTCGTCGCCTTGTCCCAGCGGTCCTCGACTGTAAGCTCGGGCGTGCCCGCCTGCTCGTACCAGCGTTTGAACCGACTGAGGTCAATGCCACTGGCATCCTGCATCGCAGCGACGAAATCTTCGATCGTCACTGCTTGGTTGTCGTGGCGTCGGATGTAGAGATCCATGCCGCGGCGGAAGCCTTCCCTGCCGAGGAGCGTGTGGATCATACGCACCAGCTCGGCGCCCTTGTTATACACCGTCGGCGTATAGAAATTGTCGATCCGGATATAGCTGTCCGGCCGGACCGGATGGGCGAGCGGGCCGTCATCCTCGGGAAACTGCATTGCGCGCAAGGTGCGTACGTCGCCTATGCGCTTGACCGCGCGGCTGCCTTGGTCGGCCGAAAATTCCTGGTCGCGAAAGACGGTCAGCCCCTCCTTCAAAGACAGCTGGAACCAGTCACGGCAGGTCACCCGGTTGCCGGTCCAGTTGTGGAAATACTCGTGGGCAATGACGCTTTCGATGTTCTGGTAATCGGTATCGGTCGCGGTTTCGGGTTTGGCCAAGACGTATCGCGTATTGAAGATATTGAGCCCCTTGTTCTCCATCGCCCCCATATTGAAGTCGCTGACCGCAACGATGTTGAAGACGTCGAGATCGTATTCGAGCCCGAACACCTCCTCGTCCCAGCGCATCGCCTTTTTCAGCGAAGCCATCGCATGACCGCATTTGTCCTCGTCGCCGCGGCGCACCCAGATGGCGAGCGCCACCTCCTTGCCCGAGCGCGTCGTAAAGCGGTCCTCGACGGCAACCAGATCGCCCGCGACGAGGGCAAAGAGGTAGGAGGGCTTGGGGTGCGGATCGACCCACTTCGCCCAGTGTCGCCGGCCGCCGATGTCACCGCGCTCGACCGGGTTGCCGTTGGCGAGCAGCACTGGATAGCGCTGCTTTTCGGCGGTAATCGTCGTCGTGTAGCGCGCCATTACATCGGGCCGATCGATGAAATAGGTGATCCGGCGAAAGCCCTCCGGCTCGCACTGCGTGCAGAAATTGCCCCCCGACACGTAGAGACCCGATAGCGCCGTATTGCTGTACGGCGCAATGCGGGTTTCGACATCGAGAGTGAAGGCGTCCGGGACGTCGGGGAGGATCAACCCTCCTTCCGCCGGGAGCTGATAGCGATTGGCGCCGAGCGGCTCCCCATCGAGTGCCAGCGACACGAGTTCGAGTGCTTCACCATCGAGATGCAGCGCAGCGCTCCGTTCGGCAGCGGCTGGGTTGCGGCGAATCCGTAAACGCGATTTGGCCCGGGTGTCCTCCTCGCCCAGGTCGAAAACGAGGTCAACGGTGTCGATCAGATAGGCGGGTGGACGATAATCGGCGAGCCGCACCGATTGCGGCGGCGTCATATCGGGCAAAATGTCGAGCATGGGCCCACCGGAAGCGTTCTGTAGAGAGCGCAGCCTAGCCGCTTACCTCGACCGTGAAAATCCCCGCAGATTTGATCTGACGCAGACGCTTACCGTCCGACCGAGCTGGCGGGTGGGTTAGCTCGTGCCGCCGGGTGTGGCGCGCAGCGCCAAAAGGTAGCTCTCGATGCGAGCGGCGTTGACGCCGAAATCGCTGCGCCCCACGCGCGAGGCGGAGCGTACATCGATGCGGCTGCCCTCGCCTGAGGGGTTACGCGGATCACGATGTCATCGGTGAAGCCGAACCAGCGGCTCCTGTCGCTCGCCTCGATCCGACCCGCAGCATCGTCGGCGGCATCAATGGCCCATCCCAGCCGCTTGGCGGTGTCGAGCGCACGAGCGAACGCTCTGGGCGGTGCCAAGGCAAGGGTCAACGGAACGATGTCGGGGTATGCCTGCTGCTGTAGCTTGGCGATCTTGGCACCTTCATAGGCGACCCGGTCGGTGCCGGTGGCCTCGCGCAGCGGTACCACCGCTACAAAAGCGGGGGGATTATCCGGATCAGTAGTGATGTCGTGGATCGGCGGCACCGCTCGCCGGATCCGATCGTAATGCCAAGGCACGTAGGCGATCAGCCCACCGACCGCAAAGGCGAGGACCGCAACCACGATGCCGCGCGGTTCGATCCGCGAACGGCCGAGGAGCAGGGTCACCGCGGAAACGGTCAGCGCGGCGATGCCAAAATGGGCCGCCCACGGCATCAAGCTCAGAAGAGAGAAGCGGAAATGCCACCAGCCGGCGCGCCAGCCGATCGGACCGAGCGCCAGCAATACCACGGCGATCATGGCCAGAGCCAAGGCGAGGAGAGGCGCATGGCGCACCAGCGATCGGCGAGCCTCTGAGTAACCCGTCACGATGGTCATGGGTCTTGCTCCTGCGAAACTCACCGGCACGGCGAGCAAAACGCCTAGAGAACGGGGACCATTAATTAAAGTTCCCCATGCCGAACCAGAACGGGGCGGCCGGCTAAGTCACCACCTAGCCGGTGGAGGCGCGACTTCTACTCCATAAACCAGCCATGGCTGACCACCAGCGACTGCCCGGTCAGTGCATTGGTCTCGAACCCGGCCAGGAACAACACTGCCGCGGCGACGTCCGCGGTCGTCGTGAATTCGCCGTCCACCGTATCCTTCAGCATCACGTGTTTGACCACGTCCTCTTCGCTGATGCCGAGCTCTTTGGCCTGCTCGGGGATCTGCTTGTCGACCAACGGCGTGCGCACGAAACCCGGACAGACAACATTGGCGCGCACATTGTATTGGGCACCCTCTTTGGCGACGACGCGGCACAACCCCAGCAGACCGTGCTTGGCGGTTACGTAAGGTGCTTTCAGCACCGAGGCCTCCTTGGAATGCACTGAGCCCATATAGACGATGCTGCCGGACCTGGCCTTGTACATGTGTTTGAGACAGGCCTTGGTGGTCAGAAAAGCGCCATCGAGATGGATCGCCAGCAGCCGCTTCCAGTCGGCGAAAGGAAGCTCGACAATCGGTTTGACGATCTGGATACCGGCGTTGCTGACCAACACGTCGATCCGCCCATATTTCGCCATCGTGTCGGCCACCCCCCTTTCGACCGCCATCTCGTCGACGACGTTCATCGCGGCTGCAAAGGCGTCCCTCCCTTGCGCTCTGATCTCACGCGCAGTGGCGTCGGCAGCGTCGAAGTTCAGGTCGGCAATGACGGGCACGCCACCCTCGGCGGCAAAGCGCAGGGCAATCTCCTTGCCGATGCCGCTGGCGGCACCCGTGACGATCGCGACCTTGTCGGAAAAGCGGGGCACCTCGGTAGTCCTTTCACGCGTCTTTCAGGTAATCGAAGACCACCTCGCCGAGACCGAGCGTCAGATCGGTGATGTAGTGGGTGGCCGAGACCACCGCCCGCACCGGCAGTCGCGCCACATCGCACATCGCATGCTCGAACAGCTGAATCGCCGCCGGGCCGGCCCAAGCACCCTTCACAGTGACGTCTTCCATGTAATAGCGCACCAGCTCGCAGATCCGCGGGGTGCACTCGACATGCGGAATGATCTTGATCATAAAGTTGGGACGCGCCAGCGCCCTCTGCAGCGGCGCCGGGTCGATTTCGCGATGCTTGAAGCCCATTGTCGCGGAGACGCACAGCACCGAGCCGTAGTGCAGGGTGCAGACCACCACGTCGCCTTCGTGCACGATCTTCGGACTGGCTAATTTCTTCGGAAAGCCCCAGATTTCACGTCCGCCGGCGATCGGCGCATCATCGTCCAGGTACATGGCGTGGACATAGCCGCCCTCCTGCACTGCGCCGTCCCTTGTCCGAAAGCGCACGGAGATCACCTGACCCGTCTCGGTATAGTCGCCAAAGCCGGTCGAGTCCGGCATGCGAATGAATTCGTAGGCTACCGTGTCGCCGACCACTTCCAGGGGCTCGGGCACGACCTCGCGGAGCTTGTCGACGTCACTGCGATAGGTAATGACCACAAATTCGCGATTGTAGAATCTGTACGGGCCCGGCGGATAGGCCGGGTCGTTCAACGGCATCGCGAATGCCTTGCGCCGCACCTCAGCGAGTTGCATCGCTCGGTCTCCTTTATTCGCGGCCGTCGACCGCGAGATCGAAGGTGAAGACACCGTCCAGCCCTTCGGGGCGTTGCAGCACCTCCGGATGGCGCAAGGTGCGAACGGCGTCGTTGTAGCCGGAGCTCCAGTGCTCTTCCATCGTCCGGCGCGAGAACTCGTAGTCCTTGGAATTTCCCTCGTAGGCCTTAGCGCGATAGATCAGCTGGATCAGATTGTAGACCTTCTCATCCGCTTCCGACGCGAGCATTTTCGCTTCGGGCGTTTGCAGTAATTCCTTGGGCAGCTTGGCAAGGAGCCGGTGCGTTGCGCGGCGGAGGATCTGTTCCTTCTTGAACTGATTGGTCGACAGCCGGGTGCGGCTCGAATAGCGGATTTCCTTTTGGCGCGTGTCAGCCTCAATCAGATTGCGAGGAAGCTCCCCGCGCGCGCACCATAGATCGATCTGAAACGCGAGCGTGTCGCGGCCCGGCCGGCTGCCGAGAACCCAATCCAGTGGCGTATTGGAGACGAGCCCGCCGTCCCAGTAGTGCTCGCCCTCGATCTCGGTGGGCGGGAAACCGGGCGGCAGAGAGCCGCTAGCCATCACGTGCTCCGGGCCGATCTGGTGAGTGGCGCTGTCGAAATAGACGAAATTACCGGTCCTGACGTTGACGGCACCGACACTGAAGCGCATCGCGCCCGCGTTCATCAGGGCGAAATCGACCAGACGCTCGAGCGTCGCCCTCAGTGGCGCTACGTCGTAATAGCTCAGTGCCTCGGGTGCGCCGTTCGCATAGAGAAACGGCGGCGCAGCGCGCGGCTGAAAAAACCCGGGCGCGCCGCCCAATAGTGTACCCCATGAACGAAATTGATTGATTACGCTGTGCGTGAACTCGTCTCTGCCCTCCAACGCCGCGAGGTAGGGCACCCCGAACGGCGACTCGCTGACGGTTTCCCAGAACTCGCGCAACCTTTCGACGCGCCGATCCGGATGATTGCCCGCGATCAGGGCCGAATTGATGGCGCCGATCGAAATACCGGCGACCCAATCCGGGTGCAAGTTCGCCTCCGCCAGGGCCTGGTAAACACCCGCCTGGTAGGCGCCGAGCGCACCGCCGCCTTGCAGGATCAGGGCAATGCGCTCGAAGGGCGGGCGCTCGGACGCCATATGGGTATGCCGCTGCAAAGGGCGGCGATAAGAGGCATTGTCCGGCATGTCAAAACGCGAGGGTGGGGCACTCCTTGCTCGACGGTCTCGGGTGCGAGACCGGCAATTAACGGTGGCGTTTCCAGCCCCTCGAAAATTAGGAGACACCAGGTGGTACTGGCCGTCTCCGCGCGGCAGATTAGCTGCTCGGGCAGCCTGGTCAAGACCGGGTGGAAGAACCCACTTCCCGACTATGGCGCGTCTAGGAGCTTCGTGAGGTGGGCGAGGCAAGCGGCGTGGTCAGCTTTGAAGTCGCCGGCTTCCCACCAGTCGCGCACCGCACCGAGCAGCCGGCCGACCCTCTCCCCCGGCGGGATGCCCAACTCGGTCACGTCGCGCCCGGCCAGCGGGAACACCGGTGATGTCCAAGCGCGGGCGAGATCGAGGAACTCGGTGAGCCGGCTCTGCGAAACTTTCCCATCGGCCGCCATCAACAGAGCAACGTCGCGATAGCGCTCGACCCCGAGACGATGGAGGGCTCGCCGTTGCAACCGGGAATCCCCCATCGGATCAAGCGGCCAGGGCTGCGAGAGGCCGCGAAGCCGAGCGCGCCAGGCATTGGAAAAACGCAACCGCACAGCGACCGCCGCGGCACCTTCAGCGTCGACCTCGATTAGCGCGGCCAGACGGAGCAGCGGATCGGCCTTCGGCTCGATCTCGATCAACCGACGTAGTCGATCGAGGCCGCGGGACTCCGGCAACGCCACCGCGAGCACGCCGTCCTCCTGCATCATCTGCAGCACCGCGACCGGGTCCGGAGTTTCGAGCAGCTTTACGAGCTCCTGCGCGACACGCTCTCCCGACAGAGTCGGCAGCAGATGCGCCGCGGCGCGACAGGCGGCGCGCGCCTGCTCATCGCCTATACCGGTTCCGAAGCGCGCCTCGAAACGGTAATAGCGCAGCAGTCTCAGCACATCTTCGGCAATGCGCGTCGCTGGGTCACCGACAAAGTGGACCCGGCGGGCCCGCAAATCAGACAAGCCATCGACCGGATCGTCTATCGTGCCGTCCGGCGCGAGAAAAATCGCGTTGATCGTGAAATCGCGTCGCCCCGCATCGGCGGCCCAATCGGCGTCGAAGGCGACGCGGGCGCGGCGACCATAGGTCTCGACATCGCGGCGTAAAGTCGTGATCTCGAAGTTTCGCGGCGGCACGATTGCGGTTACCGTGCCGTGTGCGAGACCGGTCGGCACGACCTTGATACCGGTTTTTTCCAAGAGATCGATAACCCGCTCGGGCGGCGCGGGAGTGGCGATGTCGATGTCGCCGATCGGCCGGCCCAAGAGCGCGTCACGCACCGAGCCGCCGACAAACCGCGCTTCGACACCTCCTGCCGATAGCGCCCTCAGCACCCTGAGCGTCGCCGGCTCGACCATCCAGGGCTGCAGAGCAATCCGGTGCAGCGTGTCGCCCTCGGTCATTGGCCGGACTTCGGCTCCATATGTCCGGGGACGATGTGACCGTTCTCCCATCGGGGTGGCACGTAGATACCCTCCTGCGGCGTACCGAAATGAACTGTCACGATCAACAGAACGATCGCCAACAGCGCCACCCCGGCGCCGGCGAGCCAAAGCCACGGCAGCGCCCACCAAAATATCGCCTCGTTCCGCGCTGGCCGCAGCGTGGTAGCCCAGAGAAGGTACAGGGCCGTCGGCAAAAGGAGTGGCAAGACGATTGTGAGGAGGACCCGGAGCATTCCCTCCTCAACCGGCGAGCACCTCGGCCAAGTTCACCAGCATCCCTGCCGTCGCCCCCCAAATGTATCGGTTCTCATACGGCAGGACAAAAAAGGTCCGCGTCCGCCGCTCAAAGACGCGTGTCATGCGACGATGGTTGCTCGGCTCGACGACAAAGGAGAGCGGCACCTCAAACACCTCGGATACTTCGAATGGATCAAGGGAGAGCGCAAAGGGCACCTTGACGATGCCGACCATCGGGGTGATCTCGAACCCCGTCCCGGTCACATAAGTATCGAGCCGGCCGATAACCGTCACTTGATCGCGCGTCAGACCAACCTCTTCCTCCGTCTCGCGCAGCGCCGCGTCCGCCGCGTCCTGGTCGCTTGCCTCGATCCGCCCGCCGGGAAATGAGATCTGCCCGGCATGCGCGCTCAGATGGGCGGTGCGCTGGGTCAGCAGCACAGACATGCCGTCGGCGCGGTCGATCAGCGGAACCAGTACCGCCGCAGGCCGCAATTCGCTGCTGGGCGGTGTCCATCCGGGATTGAGGTCGTGATCGCCACGCGTTGCTTGCCTGAGGGCGGCAGCTTCGGACGGGTCGGCGGCGCCGCCAAAGCCTCGCCTTCCGGGTTGCCCGAGATGCGCGAAGCGCGTAATCACCCGGTCGCGCGTCAGTGGATCGGCCATTTCTGCTTTCACCATCAACCCCAGTCCGGGCCGGGTTCCCCGAGCCGAAAGAACCTGCCGCTACTCCAAACTCCGAACTGGCTGGTCTCCTCGTTCAGCTCCTCCTCGCCGAGCTCCACCAGATCGTAGAACACGGCACGCGCAATGCGCGCCTCGAGGTTGTCGCGCACTAGAATATAGGGCGCGGGCTCGCCGCTCGCAGCCGTTTCGACGCGCAGGGGATTGTCCGGTCCGGCCGTCACAATGTCGTCCAGATTGGTCTGGAATATCAGCTTCTGCTCGCGGCCTTCGCCTTCGACGGTCAGCGCCACTGCAAGGAAGGGAACGTCCTCGACCTCGATGCGGCCGCGTTCGGCCGGTGTGACCAGCCAGTAACGGCCATCCGGCTCGCGGCGCAGAACAGAGGCAAAGAGTTTGACGAGCGCCGGCCGGCCGATCGGAGACCCACGATAAAACCATGTACCATCACGGGCGATCCGCATATCGAGATCGCCGCGATCGATCGGCGACCGCTTGCCGCGGGCGACGGGACGGACGGGTGGGGAATTGCCGGAGCCGGCTTTTTGTATCAGGCTCGAACTTGTTCCAGTGTGTGAAGAGGGATTGGACCGCTTGAACTCTACTGCACCCATCAACCCGTCCTCCGGAGATCTCGTTGCCGAGGTTGAAGCCCTAGGTGGCCGCTTGAGCCTCGTCCGCGAGCGGATCGGCGAAATCATCTTTGGTCAACGCGAGGTTATCGAGCAAGCTTTGATCACCTTGTTGTGCGGGGGCCACACCCTGCTGATCGGCGTACCCGGTCTCGCCAAGACCCGCCTTGTCGAGACCCTGGGCACGATCCTCGGCCTCGAAGACAAGCGCATTCAATGCACGCCCGACCTGATGCCGGCCGACATTCTCGGCTCCGAGGTCCTCGAGGAAAGCGAGACCGGACGGCGATCTTTTCGCTTCATTCCGGGCCCGGTGTTTTGCCAGCTGCTGATGGCGGATGAAATCAACCGAGCGAGCCCGCGCACCCAATCCGCACTTTTGCAGGCGATGCAGGAAGGCCGGGTCTCGATCGCCGGCCAATACCATCCGCTGCCGCGACCGTTCCACGTGCTGGCGACCCAAAACCCGCTCGAGCAGGAAGGCACCTATCCGCTTCCCGAGGCCCAGCTCGATCGCTTTTTATTGCAGATCGATGTCGACTATCCAGACCGGGACGCGGAGCGGCAGATGCTGATCGCGACGACCGGAATCTCCGAGGATCGGCCGCGTCGGGCGATGAGCGTCGCCGAGCTGATGGCAGCGCAACGGGTTGTCCGCCGCATCCCGGTCGGCGAAAGCGTCGTTGAGGCGATCCTTTCGCTGGTCCGCTCTGCGCGGCCCGATGGGGCGGCGACCGGTAGCATGACGCGCTTTGTCTCGTGGGGACCCGGACCGCGCGCAAGCCAGGCCCTGATGCTCGCTTGCCGTGCCCGCGCGCTGATCGACGGACGGTTCAGTCCGTCGATCGACGATGTTCTCGCGTTGGCACCGCCGGTGCTACGCCATCGCATGGCGGTCAGCTTCGCCGGCCGCGCCGAAGGTGTAACGGTGGCGCGGGTCATCGAGCAAATTTCAGCGCCGTTCCGATGACCTCGGCTGAATCAAAGCCGGTGGCCTCGTTGCTGTCCCGGCAGAGCGCACCGGTCACTGCTTTGCAAAACCGGGCGGAGCAAGCCGCTTCTGCGCTGCCGCCGCTTCTGATAGCCGCCGAACGGGTCGCTGTGACCGTCGCGCAAGGAGTTCATGGCCGCCGCCGCGTCGGGCAAGGCGAGACATTCTGGCAATTCCGGCAATACCAGCCGGGTGACGCGGCCTCGCGGATCGATTGGCGCGAGAGTGCCAAGTCGCAGCGCCTCTATGTTCGCGAAACCGAGTGGGAAGCCGCGCAGAGCGTGTGGTTGTGGCGCGACCCTTCCGCCTCGATGGATTATAGCTCGGCGGGATACCTGACCGGTGCGGAATGGCCCACGAAACGCGACCGCGCGGAGCTCCTGCTCGTCGCGCTGGCGAGCCTTCTCGTCCGCGGCGGCGAGCGCTTGACCCTGCTCGGCAGCGGGATCGCGCCAATGAACGGCCGCATCGCGCTATCGCGGGTTGTCGAGATGCTCGACCGCAACCCCAAGGCCGACAGCCTGCCTGTCTTTGAGCCGTTGCCGCGCGCCGGCCAACTCGTTTTGATCGGCGACTTTCTGTCGCCGCTCGAGATGGTCAATTCCGCGGTGACCCGCTTTGCGGCGACCGGGCTGAAGGGGCACATGCTGCAGGTCATCGACCCGGCTGAGGAAGACCTGCCATTTGACGGCCGCATCCGCTTCGCGGGTGTCGAGGAGCGCGATGAGGTCGTCATCAGCCGGGTCGAGAGCATCCGGGGTGACTACTCCACCCGCTTCCAGGGCCATCGGGAGGAGCTTGCGGCGATCGCTTCGGCGCTCGGCTGGAGCTTTGGCTTTCACCGCACCGATCGCCCGCCGCATCTCGCCTTGCTGGCGCTTTTTGCCGCGTTGTCGGCCGATCGCCGACGGTGAGCGATGCTGGCGCTCGGCTCCCTTGCCTTTACTTCGCCGTGGCTCCTCGTGGCATTGGCGGCGCTGCCGATCATCTGGTGGCTGCTGCGGGTGACGCCACCGGCGCCACGTCGCATCGCCTTCCCCGCGATCCGGCTGCTTCTGGGGCTGACGCCGCGTGAAGAGACCCCGGCGCGCACCCCGTTATGGCTGATCCTGTTGCGTATGGCGCTCGCCGCGCTGGTTATTGTCGCGGCGGCCCATCCATTGCTCAACCCGCAGGAGCGCCTGACCTCGACCGGGCCGATCCTCGTTATCGTCGATGATGGCTGGGCGGCGGCGCGCGACTGGCCGGCGCGACAGGCGGCGCTCGCCGATCTATTGGCTGAGGCCGAGCGCGAGGACCGCCAAGTGGTCCTCGTCACCACGGCCAGAACGGCCACAAATGAGCCACCGCCACCGCTGGCACCGATCCGTGCCGCCGACGCACGTGCCGCAGTCCAGGCGTTGCAGCCCAAGCCATGGCCGGTCGATCGGCAAGCCGCGCTGGAGCGGCTCAAAGCGTCGTCGCTGGCCGACGTGACTTCCGCATTTTGGCTCAGCGACGGGGTTGCCGACGGCGACAGCCAAGCGCTCGCCGCCTATCTCGCCGACCGGGGCAGCTTGCGCTACCTTGCGGCGGAGCCAGGCCAAGCCCCGCTCCTGCTCGCTGCCGGCGACCTGCAGGCAAATGATCTCGGCGTCCGGCTGCTGTCGCTGCCAGCACCCGCGCCGCGGCTCTTTCAGATCCGCGCCAGCGCCGAGGATGGCCGACTGCTCGCCCGTCAGACGGCGACGATCGAGCCCGGCGCCAAGGGCGTCGAAGTTCGGCTGCCGATGCCGAGCGAGCTCAGAAACCGGGCTACTCGCATAGAAATCGAGGGCGATCAGTCAGCCGGCTCGGTGTTGCTGGTCGATGAGCGGTGGCGACGCCGCCCGGTCGGCATTGCGGCAGCGACGAATGCCGGCGGGCAGCCGCTGCTCAGCGAGAATTACTATCTCGAGCGCGCGCTGGCACCGTTCACTGAAATCCGCCGCGGGCGCCCGACCGATCTGCTCAAACGCGAGCTCGCTGTGCTAATGTTTTCGGATGTCGGAGCCGATTCGCCGGCGGAGGAAGCAGCCGTAGTAAAATGGGTCGAGGCCGGCGGGCTGCTGCTGCGCTTCGCCGGTCCCCACCTCGCCGAGCAGTCCGATCAGCTGCTGCCGGTGCGGCTGCGTCGCGGCGGTCGCACGATTGGCGGCGCGCTTTCCTGGGAGCAGCCGACGCATCTCGCTCCGTTCGCGCCGGAGAGCCCGTTCGCCGGGCTCGCAGTACCGGCGGATGTGACCGTTTCGCGCCAAGTGCTGGCCGAACCCGATCTCGACCTTGCCGCCAAAACGTGGGCTCGCTTGGCCGATGGTACGCCGCTCGTTACCGCCGAGAAGCGCGGACAAGGCTGGATCGTGCTCGTTCATACGACGGCCAACGCCAGTTGGTCGAACCTCGCTCTGTCGGGATTGTTCGTCGAGATGCTGCGCCGCACCGTGGCCATGAGCCAAGGGGTCGCGGCGGCGAGCGAAGAGGCGCTGCCGCCGATCGACACTCTGGACGGCTTGGGGCGCTTGCAGCGCGCCCCGCCGACCGCCCGCCCAATCTCCGGCAAGCAGGTGGCTTCGGCGATCGCATCGCCGCAGCATCCGCCCGGCTTTTACGGCACGACGGACGCCAAACGGGCGCTCAACCTCTCGGCCGGGATCGCGGAATTGAAGCCGATCGAGAGCCTGCCGCCGGGCACCATACGGGAGAGCTTCCCGAGCGGCCGCGAGATCGATCTACGACCACCACTGCTGACCGCCGCGCTGCTTTTGGCGCTTGCCGATCTGCTGATTGCCTATGCGCTTCGTGGCTTGCTGCGGAGACGCCTCACGCAGTCTGCCGCCGCCCTTCTGGTCGCGGTGCTCGGCGCTGCATCCGCGGCCCACGCCGACGACGCCTTTGTGGTGCAGGCGACTTCCGAGCTGCGCTTGGCCTATGTGCGGACCGGAAACGACCAGGTCGATTCGGTGAGCCGCGCCGGGCTGATCGGCCTGACGGCGACGCTGAACCGACGGACCGCGGTCGAGACCGCCGAGCCGCTCGCCGTCGACGTCGAGCAAGATGAGCTGATTTTCTTTCCGCTACTTTACTGGCCGGTGGTTTCCGACCAAGCGCCCCCTTCCTCGACAGCGGTCGAGCGGATCAACCGCTATCTGGATACCGGCGGGACGATCCTCTTCGACACCCGCGACGGTGACGACCAGACCCCCGGCTCGTTCGGCGGCGCTGCGGTTTCGGCGCAGCGTCTGCGCCGCCTGGTGGGTGCCATCAAGATCCCACCTCTGGTGCCGATCCCGCCCGATCACGTGCTGACCAAATCCTTCTACCTGCTGCACGAGTTTCCGGGCCGTTGGAACGCCGGGTCGCTGTGGGTCGAACCCGCTGAGGATCACGTCAACGACGGGGTCTCGAGCGTCATCGTCGGCGCCAATGACTGGGCCGCCGCGTGGGCTGTCGACGGACAAGGGCGTCCGGCTTTCGCCGTTGTCCCCGGCGACGAGCCGCAGCGCGAGATGGCGATGCGGTTTGGCGTCAACCTCGTGATGTATGTGCTGACCGGAAACTACAAGTCGGACCAGGTCCATGTTCCGGCGATCCTCGAGCGCCTCGGCCAATGAGCGTCGGCGCCTTCACGCTGGCAACCGCATCCCTCCTGCCGTGGACGGCGGTTGCGGCGCTCGGCGCCATTTGTGCGTTCGTCCTCGCATTTGGGTTGCTGCGCCGAGCGCGGGGGCTGCCTTGGCGTGCAGTCGCTTTCGCGATCCTGCTCGCCGCTCTGGTCAATCCTTCGATAGTTGAGGAACAGCGCCTACCACAACGTGACATCGCGATCGTCATCGTCGACGAATCGCCGAGCCAGCGCATCGGCGATCGCCAGCGCGCGACCGAGACCGCGCTCGCGGCACTCAAGGATCGGCTCGCCGGGGAGCGTGGCCTCGATCTGCGGGTTATCCGAGCAGGAAAACCGCAACCCGGGGCCGGCGACGACGGAACCAGGTTGTTCGCCGCGCTCGATCGAGCGATGTCGGAGGTGCCTCGCCAGCGCCTCTCAGGTATCGTCATGATCACCGACGGCCAGGTGCACGACGTTCCGAGCGGGGATGCAAAGTCGCTGAAAGAGGCGATCGGCGCGCCGCTCCATGTCCTGCTTTCCGGGCAACCGAATGAGGGCGACCGACGGCTCGTCGTCGATCAGGCACCGAGCTTTGGCCTCGTCGGCAAGGAGCTGAAACTAACGATCCGGGTCGAGGATCTGCCTGAAACCCCGGCGCAAACGCAGCAAATGGGTGCCGCGAGCCAGGCCAAGGTCTCATGGCGCAAGGACGGCGGCACACCGCATCCGATCATGGTACCCGTTGATCGCAACGTCACGCTGCCGGTCGCCATCGATCATGGAGGACCCAACGTCATCGAGCTCGAGGTCGAGCCCGGAGCGCAGGAGCTTACGCTCAACAACAACCGAGCGGTCGTCGTCGTCAACGGTGTGCGGGACCGGTTGCGGGTACTGCTGGTGTCCGGCGAGCCGCATGCCGGCGAGCGGGTCTGGCGCAACATCCTCAAATCCGATCCTTCGGTCGACCTCGTCCATTTTACGATCCTGCGGCCGCCCGAAAAGCAGGACGGCACGCCGATCCGCGAGCTTTCGCTAATCGCCTTCCCGATCCGCGAACTGTTCGATGTCAAGCTCGACGAATTCGATTTGATTATTTTCGATCGCTATAGTCGGCGCGGCGTAATCCCGCAGGCCTATCTCGAGAATGTCGCGCGCTATGTTCGCAACGGGGGTGCGTTTCTCGAAGCCGCCGGCCCGAGCTTTGGCACGCCCATGAGCCTGGCCCGCACGCCGCTCGGAACGATATTGCCAACCGAGCCCACCGGCGACGTCTTCGAAGAAGGTTTTAAGGCCCGGCTTACCGATCTGGGTCGCCGGCACCCGGTCACAGAAGGGCTCTCCGGGGCCGGCGCAGCGGGCGGTGAGCCGACATGGGGGCGCTGGTTTCGTCAGGTGGAGGCGCGCGTCCATCACGGCATGACACTGATGAGCGGCGATCATGGCGATCCGCTGCTCGTGCTCGACCGCGTCGGCAAGGGACGGGTGGCGCAGCTGCTCTCCGACCAGATGTGGTTCTGGGCGCGCGGTTTCGAGGGCGGCGGCCCCGAGGCTGAGCTGCTGCGCAGGCTCGCTTATTGGCTGATGAAGGAACCCGACCTCGAGGAAAACGATTTGCGGGCGGTCGTGGAAGGCGACCGGCTTGCGGTCACGCGGCAATCGCTCGAGCCCGACGACCGCCCGGTCACTGTGACGGCGCCGGACGGGTCCACCCAAAGCCTGACATTGTCGCCCGATGCCGGCGGTCGCAGCAGCGGCAGCATGCCGATCGGCGAGATGGGCCTCTACCGGGTGACCGACGGCAAGCTCACGGCGCTAGCAGCCGCTGGGCCGCTCAATCCGATCGAATTCGCCGACGTCCGCGCCACGCCGGAGAAGCTGGCGCCGGTTGCGGCCG
>Ga0306923_10003232_pt1 | contig 15234 bp, 12 predicted proteins | sample sta12Can44000108_FD_203841 | JGI IMG/M metagenome (GOLD analysis project Ga0306923, IMG submission 203841) | Lab enrichment of tropical soil microbial communities from Luquillo Experimental Forest, Puerto Rico - statanox.12C.anox.44.000.108 (v2)... | ecosystem: Environmental > Terrestrial >... | reverse complement strand
GTGCCCGCCACCAGCGACGCCCCGAACCACGTCAGGTGCAGCCAGCCACGCAGCACCGGCTTGACGTAGTAGATGCCGCGGCGGGTGTCATAGTGCGCGCCCGCCGACGGCGGTGGGGAAGGCGCCGCTGGCAGGGGATCCATGGCCGTCACCGTCGACCTCCGCTTCCTGCCGGATCTCGATGACCTCCCGTGCTGCCGGGAGGTCCGCCCACCCAGTGTCGCGCACACCTGGCCATCGGCCGCTGCCGGCCGGCGCATGCCGCGGCCGCCGTCGCCGACCCAGCGCGTGCAGGGCATCGGCAGGTACCTGCCGGTGCCGGCGTGACGGAACGGCCTGTTACGCGCGGCCACGGTCGCCGCGAGGCCCCGCTCGACAGCCGCCCGGATCAGGCGGCTGTGGCGCCCGGGGCCGAGCTTACACAACTGTGATTTACTCGCACAGCTGTCCACGCTGTGGATAACTACACTAGGCGTCGGGTAAACGCATGCTGCCGGTGGTGGTATGAACGCTGTCATGGGCGTGGATGACCCGGCCGGCCCCGGCGGGGACAGCAGCGCTGTTAAGACCGGCGGGCCGCTGGCCGCGGCTCCCATCGGGAGCCCGCGCTCAGGCTCGGCCCGAGGTGAGCCCTGCGCCGGGCGGCAGGCGGCCGGCGAGCTGGAGCCAGGCACCGGCCGGTCCGGCGTCGCGGCTGGTGCCAGCCGCCCGCCGGAGGCGGCGGGCGAGGAGGGCCAGGACGAACCGTTCGTTTCCGGCGACGATGACCAGGGCCTTCCCGCCGCGCGGGTGGCGGTCGGCGGCGCGACGGCCGACCCGGTCAAGGACTACCTCAGGCAGATTGGCAAGGTGCCGCTGCTAACCGCCGGGCAGGAGGTAGAGCTGGCCAAGCGGATCGAGGCGGGCCTGTTCGCCGATCACAAGCTCGCCGGAGGCAGCGGGGTGCTGCGCCCCGGTCAGAGCAGTGACCTTGAGCGGGTCGCCGAGGACGGGCAGCGCGCCAAGGACCACCTGCTGGAGGCCAACCTGCGGCTGGTCGTCTCGCAGGCCAGGCGGTACACCGGCCGGGGCATGCTGTTCCTGGACCTCATCCAGGAAGGCAACCTGGGCCTGATCCGCGCGGTAGAGAAGTTCGACTACACCAAGGGGTACAAGTTCTCCACCTACGCCACCTGGTGGATCCGGCAGGCGATCACCCGCGCGATGGCCGACCAGGCCCGCACCATCCGGATCCCGGTGCACATGGTCGAGGCCGTCAACCAGCTGGCCCGGGCGCGGCGGCAGATGCTGCAGGACTTGGGCCGCGAGCCGACCCCGGACGAGCTGGCGGTCGAGCTGGACATGACCCCGGAGAAGGTCGTGGAGGTGCAGAAGTACGGCCGCGAGCCGATCTCGCTGCACACCCCGCTGGGGGAGGACGGGGACAGCGAGTTCGGTGACCTGATCGAGGATTCGGAGGCGATCCAGCCCGGCGAGGCGGTCAGCTTCACGCTGCTGCAGGAGCAGCTGCACTCGGTGCTGGACACGCTGTCCGAGCGCGAGGCGGGGGTGGTCTCGATGCGGTTCGGGCTGACCGACGGCCAGCCCAAGACGCTGGATGAGATCGGCAAGGTGTACGGCGTGACCCGCGAGCGGATCCGCCAGATCGAGTCCAAGACCATGTCCAAGCTCCGGCGTCCAGGCCCTGGCATCGGAGGCGAGGAACACGGCGGCGCCTGGCCGACCGATAAGCCCTGACGGTTCCTGCCCCCGCACAGCGAGCCCGCCAGGCATCGGCAGTCCAGCCTACGCAGATCATCCATTCGAGCGCGGACGCGAATCATAGGCTTGCCTGAAGATCGTCGCCCAGAACGGCGGCTACTTGCGGGCCGTCGATGGCGGACTGATCGCCACTGGGGCGGCGCGGTCGGCGGTCCCCGGTCCCGACGCGCTGGCCATCAGCCGCCAGGTCTCCCGGCTGGTGCTGCACGTGTATGCGTTGCGGATGGCCGCGGTGTTCACGTTCAGCACGGCGACCATCACGCTCCGGACGAAGGTCATTCCGCGATGGATCGGGGTGCTCGGCTTCGCCGTCGGTGTCGTCCTGCTGGTCAGCGTGGGCCTGACGCCCTGGGTCGAGTTGCTGTTCCCGGCCTGGATCTTGCTGCTCAGCATCGACATCATGCGGACCGGACTGCGGAGCCCCGCGGCGCGGGCGACACGGCGATCGACACACCGGCATGACCGGGCCAGCCGCAGGCTCCCGGCCGTTACCGGGTGTCAGCCTGGCGCGCCCCTGGCAGGCGTGGACCCCTGCCAGGCCTGGCCTGGGGATCCCCCTTGCCGCCTGCCCGCGCGGTTGTGCGACGAGATCCCCGGCGGCCGAGGCGCCGAATCGGCAACTGGCCGCCGCGAAGGGTGACCAATCACTTGGGCGCATGCCAGCGACCGGAATTATCCGTCATGAATGATCATGCTGCCTTGCGCATAGCATGTCTAACGTAACGCGCTGTCATCGGCAGAAGTGTGCGGTCACTGGTTCGTCAGGGTCAGCCCTGCCAGCTGCCATGCTGAACGGTCGCGGTGACGATCAGTTGCCCGGCGCGGATGAGGTGGCAAGGTCAGATGATGCGATGCCCGTGGACCTTGCCGTGATTCTCGGGGCACCGGCCGGGGAGAGCTCGCCCGGCTGGTAGCGATCACTGGCGGGGCCGGCGTCAGCATCTGCGGTCGGGAGGCGTTGACTGGCCGCGCTGAGTTGTCGCGGGTTCAGATGTCGGGGAATCCGAAGTCGATGGGCGCGTCGGGATAGCCTGCGGCCCGGACGATTCCGCTCGGGTAGGTGATGTCCCACTGGGGCGGATGGGTGCCGGGGATCACAACGCGGTGCGGCTGGAAGGTGTGCGTGAAGGGCGTCCCGGTGGCGCCGAGGGTGACCCCGTCGACGATGACGCTGCCCGGCACCGCGGTTCCGGAGGTCATGTCGGCGGCGGATACGGTCACTGAGACCGGCCGGCTGAGCGGCATGGGGTACGGGGTGACGGAGACGGCCAGCAGGTTGACATCGGGTCCGTCGGGGATGCCCATGAGCGCGCCGTCGGGAACCGACTGTACGTCGGCCCACGTCTTGCCGAGGGCGACCAGCACGGCCGGGGATGTGACCCACCGTTTGGTGCCGTTCTGGATCAGGTAGACCCTGGGTTTGGAGTCCTCCTTGCGCAGGCAGTTATCGGGCAGGTCCCACGCGCGCAGGGTCGCGGTGGCCGGGGTGGCGCTGATGCTGATCAGCCGGAAGTACACCGGCGGGTCGGGCGTGACGAACTGGTCGCCGGCTGCCTTGAGGCGGCTCCACATCGTGGGCTGTAGGTAGGACAATTCGTTCGATCGGACTTCCCGGATGGATACCGAGTCTTCCGGGATTGCCTGATCCCAGCCGGCCTTGTGCCGGAATTCCGCCGTGTAGCTGCTCTGCGAGGGCCGGCTGGGCCGGGTCGCGCCGGGTGGCACCGTCACGACCAACGAGCCGTGGTTGCCCAGCGGTGGCTGATTCAGGGGGTCAAGGGTGATGGTCGCGCTGAAGTCCGCGGCAGCGGGCTGCCAGTCACGGCCCGGCGGCAGCGCCTGGAGGGCACGCAGGTTACGGGCGTTCAGGCCAACGGTTGCCGCTCCGGACGTGCTCTGGAAGGTGATCGGGAACTGGAAGGTCGTGGTGGCGAAGCTCATCACGTCCCAGCCGTCGCCGTACTCAGTATCGGGATTCGCGGACCAGCTGTGCGGCAGCCCCATGCCATGGCCCATCTCGTGACAGATGAAACCGAACTCGCAAAGACTGGGGGTTCTATGGACGATGACCACGCCGTTGCCCGCGAAGCCGTGGTCGACACCGTAATTCTGTACCACCAGCACCGCCCGGTACGGGCTGAGGTCGACCCCGTTGGCGTGCGCCGCGTCGATACCCCACTGCACCAGCTTCCAGCGGTCACCGGGAAAGGTCAGCGTCCCCACGTCGGACGACGGATGGTTCATGGTGAACCAGCCGAATACCCGCGAACCCGTCAGGTCCAGCGCGTTGCACGTCACAGCCCGCCAGTAATCCGCGATCCCGCCGCTGCCGTTGGCCGTGTACAGGTCGCTGTAATACTGAGGTGGCTGCGGCTCGCTGGCGATATCCGAAAACCGGCACAAGATAACCGCCCAAGGCCAGTTGATAGTCGGCATTGTCCCCCCCGAAGGTTTGCTGGGCTTAAGGCGCTGACGTTCCTGAAGCTTTGGCTCGCAGAAGCCGCGCCGAAAGACTCTGCTTGTGTTAATAAGAGCAGGGCGGGCACCTCCAGATACAACAGGACCTGGCAGCCGATGCCCAGCGACCTCCGCCAGCGATGGGCGCGGCCGCGCCGGGTTCCCCTGTCGCGAGGACCGGTGGCGGTTGTGCCGTGATGAGCTCACCGGCGTCGACGTCCGTAGCGGTGGCTGGCAGGTCCGCGGTGCGGCAGATACCAGCCGGACAGTTGCGCGGTCAGGGCCGCTTCCCCGGGCTCCGCCCGGACCGCGGCCGTATCGCCGGGGCCGGTAGGGTGCCCGTCCGCAGCCTGGCGTGAGGGCCGCCCCGCATCCGCTCGGTAACCAGCGCGCACGCTGGTGTTCAACGAGAGCGGAGCAAACAGCGACGTGCGGGCGTCAGATTGTCACTGACTTATCCGTTGTGCCGTCCACTCTCATCAATGACCGCAAGGAGGACCAGCTCATGACCCCGGACTTCTCACTAAGCGGCGGTGTCGCGCTCGTTACCGGCGCCGGAAGCGGGATCGGCCGCGCCATAGCCCTGGGGCTCGCCCGCGCGGGCGCGCACGCCGGCTGCGTCGACCGGGTCCCGCAGAACGCCGAGGCCACTGCCGCGGAGATCCTCGCCGCGGGCAGCCGGGCAGTGCCCGTTGCCGCGGACGTGACCAGTCCGGCTGCCATGTCCGCAGCCGTTACGCGCATCGAGTCGGCGCTCGGGCCGCTGACGCTGGGGGTTAACGCGGCGGGCATCGCCAGCGCGGCTCCCGCCGAGAGCATGCCGGAACAGCAGTGGCGGCAGGTCATCGACGTCGACCTCACCGGCGTCTTCTTGTCGTGCCAGGCCGAGGGACGGGCGATGATCCGCAACGGCGGCGGGTCCATCGTCAACATCGCCTCGATGTCGGCCACCATCGCCAATCGCGGCCTGCACCAGGCTCACTACAACGCAGCCAAGGCCGGAGTCGTGCACCTCGGCCGGAGCCTGGCCTGGGAATGGGCCGCCGGGGGCGTCCGGGTCAACAGCATCAGTCCCGGCTACACCTACACCCCGATGACCCAGCGCCCCGAGCAACGCGATGCGATGGAGGGGTACGCCAAAGACACGCCCCTGGGCAGGAACGCCCAGCCGGAGGACATGGTGGGTCCCGTCGTCTTCCTGCTGAGCAGGGCGGCATCATTCGTGACCGGCGTCGACCTCCTCGTCGATGGAGGCCACGTCATCTGGTAACCACCCGGCGTGCCGGATCTGGATTCCCGGACCGGTAATCCCCCCCAAGCGCGGAGACTTCCCGTTAGGGGTCCCTTGTAACTTCCCTTCTCCCTTCTGACCCATTCCGCGGCTTGGTCATATGGCTGACTCCCGCGCAGGGCGGCCGCATGACCGGGCCGCCACTACCTCGCCCGGGATGGCCCCTACGGCGCGGCGACGGCGTACGTCCGCCGCACACCGCTGACACCGGTCTGGCCTCATACATCCTGCGGAACTTCGATGGCGGCGCGTGGCGGTCCCATGCCGAGGGACGCTGGCTGGCCGCTGCCACCCGAGGCGAGCAGCTGGTCCGGCCGGGTTCTGTGATCGCCGTTACCGAAGGCGCCCGGGTCGTCGCCTACTTCACCGTCCACCACGCAGCAGGGTCCTGACTTGTCCGCTGCGACGCACTCCCGCGCCGCCGCCCAACCGGTCAGGAGCGGAAATGATCCGACCAGTTGCCTGCCTGCCGCCGGACTCAGGCTCATGGGCATGACGGTCTGGATCGACGGCTGGCCGATGCAGTGCTGCGGTAAGCCGTTCCGCCTCGGCTCGCGGGTCGCCTGGACGCTCGGCGCCGCTGACCCGGACTGGCTTGAGGCGATGCTGGGCGAGCAGCAGACGGTGGATGCGGCAGAGGAGCATCACGGCGGCGTCCCGGAGGACACCGCGCCAACCCGGGGACGGTGACGCATATCGCGGCCGTTCACTGCCGTTAGGCGCCCGGGTCCGGCAGCGAGTCACGAACCATCTACTACCCGGTCGCGGGTTCCGGGGCCTTACGAACATCGATTCGGCGGACGGGTGGGCCGCTGATCGCGGTGACGAGCGATTCGCCGGGTACCTCGTGCAACTCAACCCTGACGGCGGCAGGTGAGGATGTTGACGGTGACTCTGTGGCGGTGCTGAGAACCAGGTCGAATGACCTGTTCCTGGTAACGCCTGGCGTCGAGGAAACTGGTCGAGTTCTTCGAGCGGCGCGGGTTCAGCGCTTGGATCGTCTATTGTGCCTCGTTTTTAGCCCTGGCCTGTGGCGGCCGGGCTTACGCTCGTCTCACCTACCTTCCGCAAAGCCACAGGAGCACTCCGCGATGAGCGCATCCGGGTTTACCGTCGATATCTTCCAGAACGAGTACCTGCCGGACCGGGCTCGCGAAGTCAATGCGATCGTCACCGTGACGTCCGCTGACTCTGCGGTTGACGGGCCGGCGGACGGGGCGAGCGCTGCGGAGATCATCATCATTGATCGCTCCGGATCGATGGGTTTGCCGACGGCGAAGATGGACTAGGCACATGTCCGGAGCCGCGCCCAAGCGATATACCTGGCGGGAGAGTCTGATGGCCAGAAAAAGCCTGAAGATCTACTCCAGCGCAATGTTTCAGTCCTGGTCGCAGATGGCCGTATTCATCTTGTCACCAAGAAGCGGCCGTCTGCAGCAGAGACGATCCAGTCTGGTACTGGTCCGATCGTCGAAGAAGTGGATCTGCGTGGCCGCAAAGTCAACCTAGGCGTGGCCGTGTGCATGGATTACCTGCGGCTTGAAGAGGAAGCGAGGGAGCAGGAACCTGAAATTCTGTGCATTCCAGCGTACAGCCCCAGCTACAGCCTTTCAGACCGGATGCGCCACGTGACTATGTGCGACTGTTTTCCAACGGTGCTGCCTATGGAGGATCACAAGTAATGGTCCCTGAGCTCCCCGGAATTATGACAGACGAACTCGGAGTCCAGCCAATTCGAGCGGGCTTCGAAGCCGTCATACTCGTAGCGTACGACCGGCATCCCAAAAGGCCGACTGGCCTGCTTGGCACCAATAATCAATTGCTTCTCAGAGCAGAAATAGTAGAACGGACTTCGCTTAACAGAGTGGCGATGAATGCGCTCGAGGACCTCGCAGCCGCGCGCAGAGCGCCACGATTACTCCATATCGCCTCATGGCGATCACCCCACGCTGGTTCTTGGGCTGGCGCTTGTTCAGTGCACAGGCTGCATGAGTGTGCTGGTGACGTAGCGCGCCACTTGAGCACCAAGGGTGGCCGCGTCGGTGCAGGAGAAGCGGAAGTGAAAGCCGGCGAAGATCCGTGCGTCTTCCACCTGCTGTACGACCGAGGAGAAGGTGGTGAAGGCCCGCTGGACGCCGGGTAGCCCGGCCGAGGTGACGGTAAATGAGGTGGCGTTTCCGTAGAAGGCTGCCAGCACCGCGGTGGCTGCGCTGCTCACCCCCGAGTGCGCGGAGGGGTATTCCTGGAACGCGGGCGTGGGCAGCAGCGGCGTCCAGCCCGGGTCAGACGTCGCGCGGATCGCGGTGACCGGGCGCCAGAAGTTGTAGGTGCCCTTGGCGTTCCAGACCGCGATCGTGGCATCGGCCAGCGCGATGTTCATCAGCGCCAGCAGCCGCGCGTTTGGGGCCAGCGGGAGGTCGTTGGCTTGGGCGAGCTGATCGGCCGCGCGGTTCCACATCGCGGCGGGGGTGTCGGCTTGCCAGAAGACCGCGGTCTGGGTTTGCTCCGCGGTGCGTACGGTGCTGGTGGCGCTGCCGAGTGCCTGGACCTCGGCGAGATCTTGGGCGTAGCGGGCGCTGGTCAGCGGGGGCGGGCCGGGGGGCAGGAACTGCGACGGTGAGGTGAGCGCGAACGGGGTCATGGTGGCGAACTGGCGGAACAGCGGTGCCTGCGGCGGCTGGAGGAACAGTGGCGGTGTCGGCTGCCAGTCGCCGGGCGCGCTGCCTAGGGTGTAGGGCGGCACCGTGGTGAAGCCGTCGCTGGCCCGCCAGGCGAGGATCTCGCTGGCCACCGTCGCGCCCCAGGCGAGCCCGCGCTGCACCGACTGTCCCGGATGGGACGGGTCGTCGGAGAGCTGGGCCAGCGTGGCGGACAGCTGGGCGTCGAGCAATGGCTTTTGTGCCGGTATCAAGGCGACCAGCGCGGTGTAGGCGGCACTGGCGGCGGCGGCGTCGCGGGAGGCGCCAGGAGGTGCCGCCGAGGCGACGTGGTAGGGCGTGTACCGGCGCGCGATCCCGTTGACCGCGTCAAATACCGATGCCTGGACGATCGCCCCGATTCGCGCAGCGGGGGGTGGTGGGATACTCGCCGCTTCCAGCCCGGCGATCATCGTCAGGTTCCACCGCGTGACCGTGTCCGCCTGCGTCGTTCCGGGCCCGGCGGCCGCCGCGGTCGCGGGCGGCGTCGCCCGCGCTGCGCCGGCGAGTGTCAGCGGAACGAAGAGCAGGAAACCGGCGATGATGACGATGATGCGTTTCATGTGCGGCATCCCCCTTGACGTTTACCTGGTCGGCCAGCGCCGTCGCTAACGCGATGGGCCGCGCCGGTGGTTCTTGATCCGGCGCCCTCTCCCGCCGATCACGGCAGCTGCGAGGAAAACGGGCGCCTGCCCCGGCACGAACTGCCACCTGGGACCGCGGGCCAGGGCCGGGGAGGCCGTCACCGCCCCGACGATTATGCCCAGCAGCGCGCCGAGCGTCACGATCACTCCCAGTCGCCTCATGGTGATCACCTCCACTCGTGGGACCGGCCAGCATGGGCGGGTGCGGCGATCCGCCGGTCATGGATTGCTGGTGCCAGCGCAGCGCGTCCCGGTGGCAACCGGCTTGAATCCTGCTGGAATCCTGCTTGCAGCGATCGCTGGAACGGCAGCAGCACCGGTGGTGGAATGGTGATAAGCCGTGCCCGGGGCGGCTGGCTGGTGGTGACCGGGGGGGTGGTGTGCGATGGCTGTTGGCACGGCGATCGGTGGGACGGAGCCCGCGCAGTTCCGTATCCTCGGGCCGCTAGAGGTGGTGCGGTCGGGGTGTGCGGTGCCGCTGGGCGGCCCGCGTCAGCGAGCCGTGCTGGCGTTGCTGCTGCTGGAGGCGAACCGGGTGGTGTCGTTCGACCGGCTGGCCGAGGACGTCTGGGGCGGGCACCCGCCGCCAGGGTCGGTTACCACGCTGCACTCGTACGTATTTCGCTTGCGCCGGGCGCTGGAGCCGGACCGGTTGCGGGGTGTCGCGGGAGACGTCCTGGTGACCAAGGACCGCGGGTACCTATTGCGGGTGAATCGTGAGCAGCTGGACTCGGCGATCTTCGAGGAGGGGGGGACGGCTGGCCGCGCCGCGCTGGAGGCGGGCCGGTACGCCGAGGCCGCCCAGACGCTGCGCCAGGCGCTGGGCCTGTGGCGCGGCCCGGTGCTGGCCGACCTGGCCGACTACGCGTTCGCCCGGCCGGAGGCGGCCCGGCTGGAGGAGCTGCGGCTGGCCGCGGTAGAGGACCGGATCGACGCCGACCTGGCGCTGGGGCGTCACCAGGCGCTGACGGGCGAGCTGGAGCGGCTGGCCGGCGAGTACCCGTTGCGGGAGCGGCTGCACGGCCAGCTGATGCTGGCGTTGTACCGGTGCGGCCGGCAGGCCGAGGCGCTGGCCGCCTACCGGCGGGTCCGCGACCTGCTCGCCGGCGAGCTTGGCATCGACCCCGGGGAGCCATTGCAGCGCCTGCACGGATCTGTTCTCGCCCACGACCGGGCGCTGGATTGGAACGGTGGCCCGGCCCCCGCCCAAGGGCACCGCGCCGGCACGAGCACCCCCGCTGCGTCTCCGCCGCCGGGACGGCCACCTCGGCGGCCGGCCGCGGGCCGCCGGGAGCTGGGGTGGACGCGGCGGCGCGGCCGCCGCCTGGTCATAGTCGGCTCGGCGCTGGCGGTCGCCGCGGCCGCGGGCCTTGTCGTGGCGGCCCGGCCCTGGGCGGGCGTGCCCGTCGGCCTGCCGGCCAACAGCGTCAGCCTGATCGGCCCGGCCGGTGGGCGGGCCGGCGCGCCGGTGACCGTGGGCACCCCGGACGGCCTTGCCTACGGTGACGGCTCGGTCTGGGCCTTGGACAGCGCGGACGGCAGGCTGTACCGGATTGACCCGGCGACCCATGCCGTGGTGCAGACGATCCCAGTCGGGTCCGCGCCCAGCGCGGTGACCGTCACCGGTGGCGATGTGTGGGTGGCCAACAGCGGCGACGGGACCGTGTCGCGGGTCAGCGCCGCGGCCAATGCCGTGGTGCAGACGATCCGGGTCGGCAACATCCCGGCCGCCATCGCCAGCGGGCCCAGCGGCGTGTGGGTCGCCAACCAGGGCGATGGCACCGTGCAACGCATCGATCCGGTATCCGGCAACGTCACGACAACGGTGCCGGCCGGGGGGCTCCCGGACGCCATCGCGGTCGGGCCGGGCGCCGTCTGGGTCGCCAACGGCCAAGACGGCACGGTCACCCGGATCGACCCGGCCACCGGCCAGCCCAGCGGCCCCGTTTTCGTCGGGGCCGGGCCGGCCGGCATCGCGGTCACCCCGTCAGCGGTATGGGTGGCCAACTCCCTTGATCTCAGCGTCACCAAGCTAGATCCGGTGACTGGCCGGGTGATGGCTACCATCCCGGTCGGTGATGGACCTCACGCCATCGTCGCGGGCCGTGGCGGCGTGTGGGTCAGCGACGAGTTCGACGCGACGCTGGCTCGCATCGACGCGGGGACCGGCCAGGTGCGCAAATTCTTCGTGGGCGGCTCGCCGCACGGGCTGGCCCTGACGAGCTCGGGCGTCTGGGTCGGCGCGCGCCCGTTCGCCGCGGCCAGCCACCGCGGCGGCACGCTGACCGTGGTGACCCATATCCTGCCCAACCGTGACCCGGCGCTGGGCTACGACCTGTGGGACATTCCCCCGCTCGCCACCGCCTATGACGGCCTCGTCGCGCTGCGCCGATCTGGCGGCCCCCAGGGGTTCACGCTCGTCCCGGACCTGGCCATTACGCTGCCGCGCCCCGCCGATGGCGGCAGGACCTACACCTTCACGCTCCGCCAGGGAATCCGCTACTCCAACGGCGCGCCCGTGCGGGCGTCCGACTTCCGCCGTGGCATCCGGCGCCAGCTCAGCTTCGGCGCTTACCCCGGTTACTACGAGGGCATCCTCGGCGCGCCAGCGTGCCAGCATCACCCGGGCCAGTGCGACCTATCGGCAGGGATCGTCACCAGCGACGCGGCGGGCACGGTCACCTTCCACCTGGGCCGGGCTGACCCTGACTTCCTGTACAAGCTCGCGTTGCTCCTCGCCACCCCGGCCCCGCCGGGTGCTCCCGAGCATGCCATCGACCGCGCGCCGTTCCTGCCAGGAACCGGCCCGTACATGATCTCCATGTACCGGCCGAATGTCTCACTGACCCTGGTGCGCAACCCGTATTTCCGCCAGTGGTCCTACGCGGCACAGCCGGCGGGGTACCCCGACGTGATCCGGATCGAGTACATGACGGACCCGGGTAAGCAGCAATCGGCGGTGGCGGCCGGCACGGCAGATCTTGTCGAGATCATGGAGAACGGCCAGCCGTACGACAGTCTCGCGGTGCAGTACCCGACCAGGCTGCACCCCGGCCAGCGGCTCTTCACCACATTCCTGTTCCTCAACACACGCCAGCCACCGTTCACGAGCCTCAAGGCCCGGCAGGCGGTCAACTACGCCATCGATCGTGCCCGGATCATGCAGATCTACCACGACGGTCCCGGCGAGGCCGCCGTGACATGCCAGATCCTGCCGGCCGACTTCCCTGGCCACCAGCCGCACTGCCCGTACACCTCCGGCCCCCGCGACGGCTACCGGCATGGTCCTGACCTGGCGACGGCCCGCCGGCTCGCCCAACAGTCCGGGACGACGAACGTCCCGGTGACGGTGCGGGAATCTGCCGACAAACAGGGGAAGGAAGTCGGCGCCTACCTCGTCCGGCTGCTCAGGCAGCTGGGGTACCGGGCAACCCTTCGCACCCCCTCGCCCGGAGCTCTTTACGCCGCGGTCAGCAACTCCCGCGTCAAGGTCCAGATGGGCCCGTACGTCTGGGCGGCAGACTTCCCCACGGCATCCGACTTTTTCGGTCCCATACTCAGCTGCCAATCCTTTTACGGGGACCCCGCGAATACCCTCAACGTCGCCGAGTACTGCAACCCTCACGTCGACGAGCTGGCCAGCCAGGCACAAGCCCAGGAGCTGACCGATCCCGCCGCCGCCCGGAAGCTGTGGGCGCAGGTCGACCGCATCGTCACCGACCAGGCGCCCTGGGTGCCACCAGTTCTTGGTTGACCCGCGCAGAATTGACTGTTCTGCCGCCCTTGCCCGGGCCGGTGTGCCGGAAGTTCGGCGGCCCGGGGCCGACGTCCACTCCCAGGCCTGCGACCCCCCGATCGGCGTTGCTCCGATTCCGACGGGCCCGGAGGCGCCCGTCTTCCCTCGGGCGGCGGGATCGACGCCGCCGGAGCTGTCGCTGGAACCGTCATCGTGACCTTCCGGGCTACCCGGTCAGGCTTCGGGAGCGCCGAGCTCATGGCGGGCCTCCTCGGTGAGGGTGATCCGCTCGGTGAGGCGGTGTTCGGCCAGCGGGTCGTGCGCGGGCAGCAGGACGGTTGGTTCCTGGCGGGCGAAGGCCGCGATGCGCTCCAGGGTGTCGAGCGAGGTCTTGAGGTTGGCGGAGGGCCCGTCCACGATGCGCCGTTTGAGCAGTGCCTCACTGTAGGTGGCGTCGGCGGCGAGGAAGTAGGTGACTTCCGGGACGCGCACGACGACCGACATATGACCGGGCATGTGCCCGGGTGTCGGGACAGCGAAGATGGTCCCGTCGGCGGTGAGCGGAAGGGTGCGGCCGAACGGGCCGGCGGGGGGGCCGGTGAAGCTGACCTGGCGGGGCGCGAACCAGGCCGGCCACTGTGACGGCACGGTTCCGAGGAGGGCGCCTTTGAGCCCGCTGGATGCCTGGTAGTTCTCCTTGGTGACGATGATGTCGGTGCCGTGGAAGTGGCTCAGCCCGTCAGCGTGGTCGTGGTGAAGGTGGGACAGGACCAGGGTTTTGAGGTCTTTGCCGGGGTCTATCCCCCGGGACCGCAGCCGGGGCCCGATCTCGTCGCCGGGCTCGACGTGGATGTCGACGGCGAGCTGGAAGAACGGGTTCCACCAGGGGAACCAGCCCGTGGCGGCGCTGCGGGCGCTCTCTCCGCTGTCGAGCAGGATGAGTCCTTCGTCGTGCTCGATTAGGTAGGTGTAGACCGGCAGTGGCTGGGTCCAGTCCCGGTCCAGGACGATCGCGAGGCGGCGGCGCCACACGGGGTGGTGCATGTTGCCGGCGGGGTGCGAGGGGCGGAGCCGGAGGGTGCCGGTCTTCACGGCGGTGACGGTCGTCATGGGGTCCTTTCCTGGGCGGCGGCGCGGGCGGCGGGCGGTCCATGCGCCGACAGGTCGGCACGGCTAGGGCGGCAAGAGGGCGGGGATCGTTGGCTTATACACGCCGTGGCACGTTGCCCGTCAGGGTGTAGACGAATCGCATCGCCTTGTGGCCGGGGTCTGCGGTGGGGCCGAACATGCACGGGCACCCGCCCTCGATCACGGTGATGCCGCGCTGGCGGCCGTACTTGGCGGCTGAGTGTGACACGCTCCCCGTGCCAGGCCCCCGGTGCATCCAGACCCGGGTGATGCCGAGGTCGGCGCACTCGCGGATGGTGGCCTCGGCGGTCTGCGGCCTGGTTCCGATCAGCACCCAGTCGACGCCGCCGGGGATTGACGTTAGGTCGGGATAACATGTGTCGCCTTCGACCTGGTCTGCCTGGGGGTTGACCGCAAACACCGTATAGCCGCGCTGGCGCAGGCGCTGGTACACCACGTTGCTGCCGTGGCCCTGCGGCGTCCTCGACACTCCGGTGACGGCGACCCGCTTACATGCGAGAAACTCCGCCGTGGCTTGCTTTATCGCTGGCATTTCCAGGCCTCCTTGGGCTTGGCCGGTGTGCATAGCGGCTCCGGGGAGCTATGCGTTGGTGTTGTTCGGTCGTGCCGGGCCTTGGCTGCATCTGGCGGGTTCTGGCCGCTGCTGGTGTCACATGAGGCGTGTCATGGCCACCTCACCGTCGTGCGCCGGGCCCGGCACTGGCATCCCGGTGCAGGAGCAGGAGGAACTCGGCGGTCCCGTGGCTGGCCAGTGAGCCGACGATGCCGTAGCTGGCTGGCTCGGTGATGCCCCAGCGGGAGAGGGTGATGGGGATCGATCCAGCGGCTTGCAGCGCTGTCCCGTCCCGGCGGGCCGAGAGAGTCACGGTCACCAGCTGTGTGGTCCCGCGCAGCGTGAGGCGGCCGGGAGCCCTGACCGTGGTGGTGGCGCCCGAGGTGAATGCGGGCGGCAGTGTTACCGGGCGGGCCAGCGTGATGGTCGCGCTGGGGTGCTGTTTGGTGTCGAGGCTCTGGGTGAACTGCGGCTGGGTCTGGCCGGCGATGGTGATGCTGGCGAGGTCGATGTGGAACACCGCCGCGGTGACCTGCCCGCTGGAGATCACGATGGTGCCGGTGACGGCGCCGGTCCGGCCGGTGACGTCGCCGCTTATGCCCAGGGCGCTTTCCCGGACGCGGAAGCCCGCCACCGACCCCGCGGCGGTCGCCCAGGCGCCGTCGACCGGGCCGGCCGGGGCGGTGACCGGGCCGCTGGGCAGCGCCAGCGGCGCCGCCGATGCCCAGAACCTGAGGGCGAGCGCACCGCCCAGCACAACCAGGACGGCGAGCACCAGGACGCTGGCCAGTACCCATCGCCACCAGTGGCGTTTCCGCGGCGGCCTCCCCGGCGCAGGATGGTCCCGCACGTCAAGCGGGGCGTTCCCGGTCATTTCACACCGTCCGCGGCCGGCGCCACCTGGGGGGTTCCCGTGCTGCGGGCATGCCGCCCTGGGCGGGGGAGCT
>Ga0306923_10003230_pt1 | contig 15237 bp, 16 predicted proteins | sample sta12Can44000108_FD_203841 | JGI IMG/M metagenome (GOLD analysis project Ga0306923, IMG submission 203841) | Lab enrichment of tropical soil microbial communities from Luquillo Experimental Forest, Puerto Rico - statanox.12C.anox.44.000.108 (v2)... | ecosystem: Environmental > Terrestrial >... | reverse complement strand
TTGGCCAAGGCATCAGACAGACGCTTGAGCACTATCACTCCACAACCCTCTCCGCGGCCGTAGCCGTCTGCTGAAGCATCGAAGGATTTGCAGCGGCCATCAGCCGCCATCATCCGCGCCCTTGAACACGCAATGCTGTTTTCAGGTGCAACAATCACGTTCACACCTCCAGCCAGGGCTAGATTGCACTCTTGGAGCCGCAGACTTTGGCAGGCTAGATGCACAGCTACCAAAGACGAAGAGCAGGCCGTGTCCACCGCCATGCTCGGACCCGTCCATCCGAAAGTATATGACAAGCGTCCGGCCGCTACACTCAAGGCCGATCCCGTGCCGTAATAAGCATCGATGGAGTTCACTGCCACCGCCTTAGATAACTTCACTGGATGGTCGAAGCTGCAAATTCCAACAAACACCCCGCTTGCGCTGGAATACAAATGCTCCGGCGCCTGGTTGGCGTTTTCTAGAGCCTCCCAACTGACCTCCAGCAGCAAGCGTTGCTGCGGATCTATACTAACTGCCTCCCGTGGCGAGATGCCAAACAACTCGGGATCGAAGGTATCCACCCGATCCAGAAAACCGCCACACCGAGAGTACATCTTCCCAGGGGCGTCCGGATTCGGATCGTAGTAAGCCTCAATGTCCCAGCGATCGGATGGAACTTCTACAATGGCATCGACTCCGTCGCGCAACCGTTGCCAGAACGCCTCTGGATTATCAGCACCCCCGGGAAATCGGCAGCCAATGCCGATAATGGCTATTGGTTCGACGTTGGCATACTCTAATACACTAAGCATGGATTCCATTTTATCCAATGTCGATGGAGTGCATTCACGTCTAGGAAGAGCGTCTGCAGTGTTTTTCATGTTTATATATTCGGAGACTGTTAGGCATTTCATCAATGGTGCCTAATTTCTCGTCAATTAGTCTTGCTCGAATACGAAGACTGAAATAATCGCATCATTCAATTTTGTTATTGCGATTCGACCAGCGTTCCACGTTACCTTCAAATAAGAAATCAAGGTGTGAAACGCAGAGAATCAGATGCCGATATTATTATTGCCCATCAGTTTGAGCCCATCAGGTAGGATTATTCGCTTGACGACGAGCGCGCCTGTTGCGCACACCGAACGCATCTCAGTCCAAACTAAGCGCTTTTGCGTTGCATTCCTCAGCCAAATGCATCGCGAGGGAGTCGATGGTCGGATAATCGTACGCCAGGGTTGGATGAAGCTCACATCCAAGCCAGTCTTCTATATCACCGGTCATTACCACTACCCCTGCGGAATCCAGGCCGAAACGATCAAACGGAGAATTGACACATACAGTATTCGAGTCGATTTCCAGCAGTTCGGATAGGTAAGAGACTAACCAAGCCCGAATCTCCATCGCTGTCGGCAACTGTTTGTTTGCGGCCTCTTTTGCATCCGAATGCTGACTTCCGACGTTCGTGCGCGATTGACTCTCTACAGGATTTATCATAGCCATTCTTCCTTCACAACTTCATTTCTTCTACCGTTGACGAGCAAATCTTGGAACCGAGAAGTTCAGCTCGTCGGTCCGTGCCTATATCCGCTGACCTTTAGAGCAGCGCCCGTCGTTTCCAACACATCAAGCGTTCTATTCATAAACTTTGCCCGGCAAAGGTATCGCTGGATCTTGCCGCTGGAAGTTTTTGGAATTGTGCCCGCCTTAACGAATAATACGACATTGACGTATAGTCCATGTTGCCCCGCCAACGCCTGGCGGATGTCTGCAATCACGGTATCTACAGGCAGCTTGCCAAGGAATTCCCGCTCCACCTCCTGAACAACTACCACATGTTCTTGCCCCTCGATGTCGACTGTAAATGCCGCCCCGCAGCCAGATCGTAGTGCCGGATGACTCTTCTCTACTGTCAGTTCGATGTCTCCTGGATAGTGGTTGTGACCCCGGATGATCATCACATCCTTAAGCCGTCCAGTGACAAACAGTTCGCCGTCCTTTAAGAATCCTAAGTCACCCGACCGCAGGAATGGGCCCTCACCGGTGTCTGCTAGATAGGCCTTGAAAGTATGGTCCGTCTCCACCGGACGATTCCAATAGCCCTGACCCACGCTCAAACCTGAAACCCAGATTTCTCCAACTTGGCGATCTGGACATCGGGTTAAGGATTCGGGATCGACTATAACGACCTTCTGTTCTAACCGAATCTGACCGCAGCCCACGATTGTGCGGACGTTGGCGTGCACACCGACGGCAGAGACTACACGGTTCTCCTCGAGGGCTGCCCCGTCAACTCGATATAAATCCGGTGGACCGTTCTTTAAGCCCCCGGAAACCATTAAAGTTGCTTCCGCCAGGCCGTAGCAGGGGCAAAATGCTTCCCGGCGGAAACCACACGGTTCAAAAGTCGCGGCAAACCGGTCCAATGTATCGGCGCGGACGGTTTCCGATCCTACGAAAGCGACTGCCCAGTTGCTTAGGTCAAGCTTGGCCAGCTGCTCAGGCTTGGCCTTTGCACACACAAGGTCATACGCAAAATTCGGTCCGCCAGTCGAAGTTGCCTTGTAGCGGGAAATCGCCTGTAGCCAACGGAAAGGCTTTTGAATGAAGCTTAACGGCGGCATGAGAATGCACCGCAAACCGGAATACAACGGCTGCAAAACATTCACACATAGGCCCATGTCATGAAAAAAAGGCAACCAACCTACAAGAATGGCCTCCCTGGTAACGCTAAAGGCCCTTTCGATGACCTCCGCGTTGTGGAGCAGATTGCGGTGAGTCACCATGACCCCCTTTGGCGTCCCCGTCGACCCCGAAGTGTATTGAAGATAGGCGATAGCGTCGCTGCTCACGTCCGCTTCATGCCATGACTTTCCTTGATGGGAGGCTAATTCATCCGTCTTCAACCACCGCAACGCGGCCAGACTTTGATTCTCCTTCAACAGGCGTTCTAATTTCGCTAAAACCGTTGAAGTGGTGAGCGCAAAGCTCGCTTGGGAGTCTGACACAATCGCCTCCAGCCTAGACAGGTCTTGATTTGGCCGGGGTAGATGGGCAGGGACCGCCACAATCCCCGCATATAAACACCCGAAAAAGGCAGTAATGAATTCCGGACCCGACGGATAAAGCAGTAAGGCTCGTCCGTCGGCAGTACCCTCGCGTTGAAGCCGAGATGCGATCAGACATGCCTGCGCATCTAGCTCTTTATAACTCAGGCTCGCCGTTTCTGTTTCTCCATCTTGAAGAAAAATATAAGCAGTCTGTCGGGGCTGGTGTTGCGCTCGGTGGCGAAGCAGATGTACCATCGTAGACACTTTACGAAGGCTCTCGGACATCACCGTGTTCTGGCACTCTAGATGCCCCACAGCCGACCCTTGTTTATAGATAGCTTCGTTGCTGACGCCAGTGCGATCGTTTGCACTTCGCATATACGTTTCAGGGGACCGAATAAACAGCCTTGCTTTTGGAGAGGACAAATACCATTCTCGCCCGCTATTTTCCCTTGGATCACAAATGACTGGGTATCGATTCAAGGTGAATGGCCTTCATTGCCGTATCTGCCTGGTTGCAGAAGCCGTTTTCGGCAAATCGCAGGTCATTAGTAAGGTAAAATGGATTACGACCTCGGAGTTTCATGTTTCTAAGAAACGTTTACAGTTCACTAAGTAGTTATAAGTTATAATAGATCTTCGCCAAGCGTGCCATTACCCGAAGGGGTTATCTTTGCTATTGAGCGTCTTCCTTCGAACTTTGTCGCCCTTCCAGACTGGTCGGGGAGAATGCGGAGCACTCCGGGATGGCAGCGCGTTTGGCTTTGGATTGAAGTCGGTAGCTCCGACCGTTGCTGGGAATGATCTCGACATGATGGAGCAAGCCGATCAAGGATGGCGCTGGCTGCAGGAACGTCGTTGAGCAGCTTTCCCCATTCTTCGATAGGCCGATTGGAAGTCATCATGGTAGAAGGGTTTTCGTAACGGCGCATAATGATCTCCAAGTAGATTTCACCGCTTTTTTGCGGCAGAACCTGGAGCCCCATATGGTCATTGATCAGCATATCGGGTTTGAGGTATTTGCTTAAGATCCTGCCTTCTGCGGCCTGGGTGTCCTGTGAGAGTAATTCACGAACCATATCAAATAATTGAGAGGTAGGACCAGGAAGCCGGCCTTGCGTACTTCGCGGCCGATAACCTGTACCAAGTGACTTTTCCCCATCATGCCGGGAGCGGCATGATGGGGACTATGCAGGATGGAGCGGCGGAGACTGCTCGAGGCCCTCTGTTTAAACGCCTCCGCGTAACAGCAGCAAGCCAGTTCGACTCGGCTTAGTCTTTGCCTTGGAGCCAGTTGTTTCTGCAGACGTCAGCGGCTCCTTCAAGCATTGCAAACGACGGCTATCGCCGCTGAAGCGAAGACTGCCGTGACGCGTAGATCGATCTTCGAAGTGCTTCATTGGCTTATTGAGAAGCATTCGAAATATGTGGGGCGCGTTTGACCATCGAAAAAATGGCGCACTCGTACGCGCTCGGAACCGGAGCATATCGCCGTTCAACAATAGTCGGCCTATGACCGGGCCTTTCTCGTCAGGATCCTTTAGGCCCACGGCAGCGACAGATCGGGTAGAGTAGGCAGAGTATATTGATAGGTTTAGGTTATAGCTAAGCGTGTGTCTAGGTTTCCCCGTCCGTACCTAAGGACTGCATGCCGTGCCTGCGCGCCATCGCCCTCCCCCTCATCAAACCGGACGTGCGGATTTGCCCGTATCCGGCTTTCGTCATCGGTCTTCGTTCTGAAGTTTCTCAGAGCCGTACCAGTCCGAGATTTCTGAGATGGGTCGCCAGAGTGGTTCCTTCGGGAACTCGCCAGAGCCGCTGGCTCCGTCTCCTTAGGTGCTTGATCACCCGATTTCCACGTGCCAGTTGATCTTCCGCATGGCAGCTCCACAGTGTTCCGTAATAGGCCTTCCACCCCCGCAGATGACGGTTGATGTGTCCTATGAGTTCGGTCACCGGTATGTGTTGCTGCTTGTTGGAGATCATTTCCCGCACGCGCGCTACCTCAACGTTGTTCCGACTTCTTGCTTGGCGCAATTCGCCAGTACCGACGCTTCGGTCCGTACGGCGAAAACGCCAATTGGAAGTTGAATCCAAGGAAGTCCAGCCCGCTTTCGCTTGCTTTGACTTCGTAGATACGTGTTTTGTCTCGGTTGATTTTCAGTCCAAGCCACTGCTCGATCTTCTCAGCGACAAAGCTCTCCAGCCTCGGAGTGATCTTCCTGCACAGGAGGACGAAATCGTCTGCGTACCTGACCAGTTCGATTTTTGCCCATTTCGCAGGTCCATTCTCGCCGTAGACTGCCCGATCAAGCCAGTGAAGATACATGTTGGCCAGCAGCGGCGAGATAACCCCACCCTACGGTACACCCTGAGTATTCCTCGCCACTTTGCGTCGAGGCTTTGCTCCACGATTTTCATCGTCTTGATCCTCTTCAACTACCGGCGCTTCCAGCCACTGCTTGATCAGCTTCAACACTGCGCCATCGACCACTCTCATCCCTCAAACACTTCATGAGCTTGTCATGGGGTATTGAGTCAAAGTAGCCAGCCAGGTCTGCGTCATAGACTTCCGTTTTGCCTTCTTTCAGTGCTGTTGCGATTCGTTCCAGGGCCTGGTGCGCGTTACGTCCCGGCCGGAACCCATAGGAGCAGTCCTCGAAGTCCGCTTCGAAGATCGGCTCTATGATTAACAACACTGCTTCTTGCACCTCAAATTCGACCATTAGTGGCCGGTTTGTCTGACCGCTGAACCCAGACCGTGGGCAAGGCCAACCGACGGTCGCAGGTAGCCTGCTCTCACCCAATCGGGTAAGTGCAGAGCCATCCAACTAAATGTAATGTGGAAACAATGTAAATGTATCAAACGAGGACGCTGGCATGGATTACCATTTTGTATTTGCGCCGGTCGCGCTGGTTCGGCCCGGGTCTGCAAAATGAGAATGAGGCCAGCGGTGACCGTTCAATGGGGTCCGCGCACTGGGTATGACTGATCTATTCTTCTTTCACGGCGAGATTCAATCGGGCAAAGTCCTGCCGGACGCCGGCGATGCGCTTATTCCATGCGGCGGGAAGGAGGACGCGGTCCGGACTAAGCGCGGTTCGTGGGGAGAATGCTCGCGCAGTGAAAAACTTGGATAAAGATCGGAGGCCGTATGAAATGGGCACACATCAGTGCGTTCGCCTTAGTCTCCTTAATGATAAGCACGCTAAATGTATGCATAATAATGCTTATTTGTCTTCGTGGAGACCCCGGGCGGCAGCGGGATTGCGTCGGCGACGAAGGATTTGCAATCCCGCACGGGGACAGTCTAAATGTGATCTAATGAACGCGATTCGGTGGCGACACGAAAGCTGCGAAGCCTCGAAATCAATGTGCGGATTCGGCTTTGGAAAATTCAGGCTCGGGGGGCGGCACGAGCATGGCCTTCCGGCGCTGTCCGCCAACTGGGGAACTTTGCAGCGGACTCGCGTCGCAACCGAAGGAGACAAGAAGCAATTCAAACAAGCGGGCCTCCTCCCAATGCTTGATGCGGAAGCTCTGGCCGCACTTGAACAGCTTCTGCACACAGATTGGACTTCTGCGGTCGTGGCTTCAGTCAATTGGGATTCGCTCCGCATATAAATGAAGCGCGCCGCGCCCGGCCAATCTTTGCCGAAATGCTATCTCCACAGTGGGCAGAAGCCGGGACAAGGGCCTTAAGGAAATCCGAAGTCGCGGATTCAGGATTCAGGCACCGGCTGCAGAGCGCCGCACCGCCCGTAGCCGCCAGATTATGGTTGCCCATTTGCGTTCACTTGCAGGGGAGGTTCTCGGATTCGATCTCTCAAGGGAATTTGACTGTGACCAGGGTCTTTTCGACATGGGGATGGACACTCTCATAGCGGTCGAGTTGAAAGGACGGCTGGAACGCAGTCTCGGTGTAACGTTGCCTTCAACTCTCACGTTCAATTCCCCAATATCAATGCGCTTGCCGACTATTGTTCTGGGAGAGTTACTTGGATCGACCTGTGAGTCGTCTCACGACGAAAAGGCGCCTCCCTCTCCCTCCCACAAAATTCTCCCAACGGACGCGCGATCCGAGGATCTCAGTGAGGATGAGATCTCTCTTCTTCTTCTTCTTCTTCCGAAGAAGCTAGAGCAGATGAAATGAATATCCTCCGGCAACTCGAGTTCGTACCGGAAACAACCGAAGCGTCGTCGCCCGACCTAACCATCATCATTTCACGATCGTGAAACCGACTCCATGGATTCTGGGCCGAGTTAATCCAGAAGCTTCCTGCCGCCTATTCTGTCTACCTCACGCCGGGAGCGGCGCATCGCAGTTTTCTTCATGGCGGAAATACCTACCCCCAATGGTCGACGTATGTCCCATACAATTGCCAGGCAGAGAAAATCGACTTCGCGAAGCCGCTTGGACTCAGATTAATAGAATTGCAGAAGTCCTTTCTGCGGAATTATGGGCTTATTTTGATCGTCCTTATATTTTGTATGGATACAGTTGGGGCGCTATCATCGCATTCGAGCTTGCACGTCAGTTAAGAAGGCTAAAGGTTCCGTCGGCAGTCTCACTATATGCACTGGCTCAAACCGCACCCCACTTGCCACAGACCAGGTCTCCCTTACGCCATCTGCCAGACGACTTATTCCTTCTCGAATTGAGACGTCGCTATAACGGCATGGCAGCGGCCATCGTTCAGAACCGGGAACTGATGCAGCTTCTTCTTCCAACGTTGCGGGCTGATATCACAGCACTGGAGACCTATAAGTATTGCAAAGAGGAACCGTTGGAGTGCACGATTCGTGCATTTGGCGGAACGTTCGATTTGACGACTACGGAAGGTGAATTGCGAGCTTGGCAACAGCACACTAAGAAACCCTTTGAGCTAACGATCTTTCAGGGCAACCATTTCTTTATCCATAACAACCAAGCTTCAGTTCTTGAAACCATAGTAAGAGAAATTCCTGGCAATTCTGTACCACAATTTTGGTGAACAGTTAACTTAGCTGTGTCTCGTGATATGTAAGGGAGGCGTCCGGTTCGTTTATCCAGACTGAGTTGATTCATTGCGATGGACAAGATTGACTGATCGCGAACTGTGATGGAATACCAATTTTCCTGACATCTCACAAGACTTGTCATGATTTAAGCGTCACTAAAACCGCGAGAAATGTCAGGATTGTACGGCGCACCTGAACTCCCCGCTCATGGAAAGTTCCCAAAATGGGCTGCCAGTAGCGATGGAACGAAAAGTTGCGCTAAGGTAAGAGTCCTCTCTGGGTTTTTTCCTGTTTTTCTGCCTGGACCGCCATCGTGGTGGAGCAGACGAACAGGACATGCCTGTAGACTTCCTTACCGACGAGCAAGCGCGCCGCTATGGCCGCTATAATGCAGACCCAACTCCCGCTCAGCTAGCTCGATACTTTTACTTGGACGACGGGGATCGCCGGGAGATCGCAGTCCGGAGGGGTGACTACAATCGCCTGGGCTATGCCATTCAGTTATGCACAGTCCGTTTTTTGGGAACGTTCCTCCCAGAGCCGACTTCAGTCCCGGGTGTGGTGATCTCCTACTTGGCCAAGCAGCTCGGTTTTGCGGCGCCATCCTGTCTGGCCCGTTATCGGGAAAGAGCCGGAACCCATCACGCGCATGCCGCTGAGATTCAGCGTCGCCACGGCTACCGAGATTTTCATCAACAGCCGGAACACTTTCGTCTTGTCCGGTGGCTCTACACTCGAGCCTGGGTCAGTGCGGAGCGACCGATCGCACTGTTCGACCTGACCACCGCACGGCTGGTCAAAGAAAAGATTCTGTTGCCGGGTGTGACAACGCTTACGCGCTTAGTCGCAAGTGTTCGTGATCGGGCCACGGCTCGACTATGGCGAATTCTGGCTGAATTACCGAGCCCATTACAACGCGGCAGGTTGCTCTCGTTACTCCAGCCCGCCGTGGGCAGCAACCGTTATTCGCTTCTGGACCGACTGCGTCGTGCACCAACCCGAATTGGCGCCGCGGGGACGTTGGATGCGCTTGAGCGGGGTTTCGGAGTTCCGCGCGCTAGGGGTGGAGGATCTCGATTTGACTCGCGTGCCTCCTGGCCGGCTCCGGTCACTGGCCCGGTATGCTGCACTTTCTAAAGCCCAGGCAATCCAACGGATGTCAGACGAGCGTCAAATTGCGGCTCTCCTCGCATTTGCCCGGGTCTATGAATTGGTTGCTCAAGACGATGCTGTGGAGCTCTTGCATCAATTCACTGGCGCGAAGCTACTTCGCGCCGAGCATACCGGCGAACGTGAACGTTTGCGTACCCTCCGCGATCTGGACGCTTCAGCCCTCCGCCTGCGGGAGATTGGCTTGATTGTCCTCGATCCACTGCATGCCGACGCTGAGCTACGTACCGCCATTTTCGCGCGAATCCCTCGCGAGCAACTGGAGAAAGACGTCGCAACCATCGCCACTTTAAGTCGCGAGAATAACGACAACTACTATGAGCATCTTAGCAATCACTACGGCCACGTTCGCCGTTTCCTTCCCAGGCTGCTGAAGGAGATCCGTTTTGAGGGAAACCGCGCGGGCCAACCTGTTTTGGCTCGCTCCCCCATGGCTTATCCGCACCACTATGCCGTGGTAATCGGTATCAAGTACTATCCCGGCATCACCGATTTGAAATCCGCACTGGAAGACGCAAAAGCGTTTCACCGTTGGGCTACAACCTCTGGCGGGGTGCCTCCGGAGAACGCTAAACTGTTTCTCGTAGATCCAGCAGACTTCACGGACACTCTCCACGCGAAGCCAACTCGGGACCAGGTAATCCTCGCCCTGCGTGAAGTGAATAACGCGGTGCGCGCCGAATACAGAAAATCGCCGCTCTCCTGGCAGCAATCGCGTCTCTATTTTTATCTTTCTGGGCATGGAATTGCTCCATGGGGACGCGAGGCAGCGCTTCTGATGGCGAACTGGGGCGAGGATGCGCTTGCCGAAAACATACCTTGCGGCATGTACCTGTTTACAGTCCGGCCTTGCTCAATCGGAGTGTTTCGGTCGCTCCTCTTTGATGCCATTGCCTGCCTCGGGGATTTCGGGTTGGGAGCGGTGGCGTTCAGAGCCATGAGAGTTTGGTTCGCTCTCTTTTGCCCCTGCCAGCGCCGTCGAAAGACCGTTCGAAATAATCCTCCGGGATTTTGCGCTAACCCGTCAAAGACAGCGGCGTTTATCTCATAGCAAGCCGATTCGAACAGGGTTTTTAGCGCTGAGCCCGGTTTGCCGGCTCCAAGAGCCTCACTGATCATGTTCTGGATGACGTACACGGGGAGATCGAACCGCCATCGGTGATAGGTCGTTTCCTCATCATCCCAGTCCCCGAAGTGGGTGCATCGGAGCTCGCGGGCCAATCCCCACGCCAGTCTGGTTTGTGGCTTCAAGGCAGAGCGATCGCTCTTCAGTTTCGGCGAAGCCGGCTCCTGGTGTTCGAGGAATTGAAGATGTGCCGGCCGGTCAAGATTTGGAACCAATACTGCTGGCTCATCGAGCCTTACAGAGTATGAGAGACAAAAATTGCACTTGGTCGTGGTTTTTAAAGAAGACGCCTCGGGGACCGAACGAGAGTCATGCGAGGGGTCGGGTCCCAAACTTTCCGTATCGGACTTGAGGGGAGGTATAGGGGGAGTTGCGTCAGGACTTGGAGTTAACGCGCTGCCCTCTGGTCGGAAGCTCGTACGAATCCCCCGATCCTGGCCTTGGTAATCGAAAAGCAGGGGTTTCTCATCGTACTTAAGCCAAGAGACAAAGGCAACCCGCACACAGCGGCCGCGGCGGTCCGTGCATGTCGCGTCGCGCCTGGGCTCTGCATGGAAGGCGAATTCGAGAGACGTTTCGCGCACCTGGTTCAAGACCGACTGGATGGAGCGCTTAGAGACAGACAGTGTTTTGGCGATTGTTTCGAGTGCCGGCAACGTGGTCCATTGACCGTCGTGGTCGGAAACGATCTTTCGAACAAAGCCGGTAAAACGGTCCAGAATTGGCGCTCCTTTCGGTGCTCTGGCCTCCAGCCGTGTCTCTCGAAACAGTTCGTTCGCAACGTCCTTGGCCCAGTTGGGATCGAGCCGGTCCATGCCGCATATACGTTGCATTTTGGCCCTGGCCTCCGAAGGGGTGAGCAGCCGGTAACGGCGCCGGCGCGCCGAGGGAAAGGGAATACAGGCCTTTCTTGATGAAAGTGTGGGGCAGGTTCTGATGGCGGACTCAATCGTGCGCAGCGCCAACGCAACAGCCTCAGCGCCTGGCCGAGCATCGGTTTCCGGCAGAATCAAGGGCAACAGGGGACCGGTCGCGGGTGCCGCTTTGGGTGCACAACGCAAAAAGGAGTACGGGCAAGTTCCTGGAAAAAACACTTGCTGGGCATAGCCCGCCTGTGCTAGGAACTGCCTATTCTTCTAGGGCAGTTCCTAGTCCAGTTGGACCAATCAATTTTGGAAAGCTCACGCGCCAACGTGAGCTTTCTGGTTTTAAGGAATCGTTAGTACTTTCTCATCGTTTAGGAGGAGGCGGAATTCAGACCGGGAACTCCGCCTTTTAAAAAAAGTTTGAAGGGTTAGGCTTCGTGATCACTAAAGCCGGCCGGGGCTTCCTTGGTTCTCAGTTCGGCGAGGCATCCTACGGACTGACACTCTCCCTGAGCGTGAATTCCCCGCGATCCGCGGGTACTAAATTCCTGATTGCTTCGTCTCGAATGTTCAGCGCGGCGTTCGCATCTCTTTGTACCAGTTCTGCGCAATCACATTGCCAAAAGCGATCAGCCAGTTTGATGCTCCCAGAGTGAACCCTGGGATTCTGATTATTTTCGGGCATAAGATGCTCCTATCGTCTCAGCTCGCGGCCCACCAATAGGCCGCAACTCGGACACTCTGAGGCCCGAGCTACTTCCATCGCTTAGGATCTTTAAACCGCGTTGAGCGATTGCAAATCCGCTGTTCGCGTCACGATGGTCGTTATGGCCACAGGTTAAGCACTCAAAGCGCTTGCCGTCTGGTCGGTGGATGCTGCCGCATCGGGAGCAGGTCTGGCTCGTAAAAGCCGGATCTACTTCGATTAGCGGTATGCCGCGCAAAGCGCACTTGTAACGGAGCATTGAACCGAACTGAGCAAACGCCCACTGGTTCTTTTCGGAGTAGCCTCGGATCTTGGAATCTTTCGCCGTTACTCCTTCCAAATGCTCCATTACCACAGCCCGTCGATGGGTTGCGGCATAGTCCACCACGGCCCTTGTGACTCGATGGTTCTCGTAGCTCATTCTGCGCCGCTGTTTGCGGTGCAGTTTCTTGAGCAAGCGGGTCTTACCCGCTCGTTGTAAATTCTTTCGGCGCCGGCGGAATACGAACTTGGTCCGGGCAGGACAGATGCCGAGTTTGCGCACCGTTCCTATTTGCGGATCGGCGAAGACGGCGATGTTGCCGACCGAGTTGCGGTCTACGCCGATGACGCCCTCGCAAGCGACCGGCGGATCTTTCGCAGCGTGGTAGCAGATCGAGGCGAACCATTCCCCCTCGCGGCGGAACAATTCGATTGAACGGACGTGTCCCACTATGGAACGGGGCCAATTCACCGGCAGCACCGCCTTTTTGAAGAGCGCCGGCACGCGGATACCGCCCTCGACCAGTTTGATTTGCTTGCCCTTGTCGCCGCAGACCGGGATCACGATGTTTCGAATCCGGCAGCATTTCGAGTTTTGCTGGTACTTAGCGATCAGACTTTTGGACACCACGCACGGAACCAGGTCCCCGTAGTATTTGGAGGATGACCAGTCCCGGTGCGGCAGCATTCGCTCAAGAGCCAACGCGCAGCGGCCTAAAAGGTTATCCAATCCCTTCCAGAAGAATTCGGGAACCTTGACTTTGACGCAGCAAGGGACGGCTAACCCACCGTTAACATGAGGGATTGCGCCGTTAGAATTTCCGTTCACTAAAGTGTGGGATTTCCCGTTTTGCTTCCGTTAAAAACCTTGAAGGGTTTAGAGTTCTCAGAGCGACGCGTCTGCGGCGTGCGCCCGTGTAAGTGACCGTTTCGGTGAGAACATCCAGATTCGAAACATCCAGATTTGCGGCTTTTGGGACGGAGCTCTGGTCCATTGGAAATTTCAAGCTTTTTGGAAAGCGCTTTGTTTGAAAGGGGAATTTAGAGGTGTGTGGATAGGATCATGGTATCAAAGACTGAGCGGATGAAGGCCCCCGTTGCCTCCTCATCATCCTTGGGTGAGCCGACTACATTTAAGACTTCAACCTTGTGCAATTCCAAAAATCGGTGGGCCAACCGGCCTGGCTGTGGGATCGACGACCAAAGATGAAGAAAGGGCTTTTTAGTGGCCCCGAGAAATTCTATTGCCTTTTTTTGCTGCGGGCCGAGCTCCGGACCAATACTCACGAGCAGCGTGGCATCGGAATCCGTCACATTCTGAAGCAGCATATCCAGAGCGCGCGGCAACATTTTTCCACCTGCACGGCTCCTGAGAAAGCCGATTGACCGGCAGGAAAAGATGCCGTGATTGCTCGCCCACCGAAGCGCCTCCTCCTCAGCGAGAGTCTCTCCGCAGGCGATAATTTTGGACAGGCTTACCACGGGTCATATCATAAAACCTAAATTTTTGAAAAATCTATAAAAAATATTTTATGATGCTATTTTCCTTACACACCAAGCCGCTCGCTCTTGCCGGATATGGAGGCCCGCAGAGAGCGTGGGGATTTCGCCGTCCGTGGCCTTGCATTAATCGAAGAAGATGTTTACTCCGAAAGCGACGAGGCTCGGATGGCAAGATCTCGCGCTACCGCGGTCAAGGCAATTGTGCTCGCGCTTATCTTACTTTGATTGCCATTCCAGGAACAAGATCGCGCGGCTATGGCCCACCTAAATCGAATCGTCCCCGGCCCTCTTCTTCCTGTTCTTCGGTTTCTCTTTCGTTCTGTCGCCCTTTGTTCCAACTCGTCAATCAGCGACATATGTTTCTCGAGCTCGCCTTTAAAGCAGGGAATTGGGATCGCTGCCCATGACACGGATTGATGGAGCAATCACCTCAAACAGGGATTCAAATCTTTTAAAGAAGGTAAAGGCGAAAAACTCAAACATTGATAAGAAACAAAAGTTTTACTTGCTTGTTTCAAACGTTTGTTTTAGTATGTGGTTATGGCCATCCAAGCAAGAAAAGAGCAAGCCGTTGAAGCCTCCGAGGAAAATACGCGCGACAAAATCCTAAGCGCGGCCGGTGAGGTCTTCGCTGAACAAGGTTTTGACGGCGCTACGATTCGCGCAATCACCGAGCGCGCTGGAGTCAATTTAGCCGCCGTGAATTATCATTTTCGCGATAAAGCCGAACTCTACACCCGGGTTGCCACGGATGCCTGCTCCCTTCGAGCAGCTTATCGTCAAGCGATGGCTGAGGCGGCGGACTCCCCGGACGAGCGGCTCCGTAGTCTGATCCACCATTTCCTCGAGTACTTGCTCGATCCGGCCCGTCCAGATTGGAAACGGCGGTTGTTGGCTCGCGAGATGGCTAACCCGACTACCGCGCTCGATGAGTTGGTCGATAAAAATATCCGGCCCTTACGAGAGGAATTCCTGCTCCCAACGCTGCGCGAACTCACCGGCGGCTGCTTCAGCCGGCGGCAACTGAGCTACTTCGCTTCAAGCATTATGGGTCAGTGTCTCTATTTTCTCCAGTCCAAGGCAATTATCGAGCGGCTACATCCCGACTTCAAAATCGGCAAGTCCGAGATCGCCGAAATTGCCGAGCACATCACCCGATTCTCGCTGGCCGCCATTGCAGAACTGACACGCCAGGCGCGCCGCTCTTAACTTTTAACCCGCTAGAGCTCCATGAGTGCTTCATCCATTGCGACTTCATTCACTGACCTCAAAGCCGCTAATAACGATCGGCCGGCTGCAGTCGGCCAGGTCATCGGTTCCAGCGCGACTAGTCGAAAGCCGAAGCGACCAGGTCGCCGCCGTCTCCTCATCCTGTGCGCCGTTGGCGCACTCATCCTGGCCGTCGCTACTTACTGTTTTATTGACAACGCCGGTTATGAAAGTACCGACGACGCGACCATCGAAGCGCACGTCATCCAGGTCAGCCCAAAGATTTCGGCGCATGTCAAAGCCGTCCATTTTGACGATAACTATCAGGTCAAGCGTGGCAATCTGTTGATCGAACTGGACCC
>Ga0306923_10003229_pt1 | contig 15238 bp, 18 predicted proteins | sample sta12Can44000108_FD_203841 | JGI IMG/M metagenome (GOLD analysis project Ga0306923, IMG submission 203841) | Lab enrichment of tropical soil microbial communities from Luquillo Experimental Forest, Puerto Rico - statanox.12C.anox.44.000.108 (v2)... | ecosystem: Environmental > Terrestrial >... | reverse complement strand
CAACGGCTCGATATTCGACCCGATGCCCGGGCGCAGCGAGACCCCGCTCTCCATCCTGGGCAGCGCCAGCAAGGAGCGCCAGGCCTTCGGCAAGTCGATTCAGTACTCGCTGCAGGCTCTCACATCATGGGTCACCGAGCTCAACGACCCGAACCTCGTGCTCATCCTGCTCGGCGACGAGCAGCCCGCCGGCCCCATCAGCAGCCCCGGGGCCAACCACGTGGTGCCGATCTCGATCATCGCCCGCGACCCTTCCGTGTTCAGGCAGATTGCCTCCTGGCGCTGGCAGGACGGGCTGCTGCCCGGCCCCGCCGCCCCGCTTGAGCCAATGGACGCCTTCCGCAACCAGTTCCTCGGCGCCTTCAGCACGGTCTCGTCTCAAGCGGCGTCGGCCCGTGGACCCGCAGCACCCGAAGCGCCGCGTCCCTGAGCAGCCAACCGGCGATGCCAGCGAGCATGTCGTGAACCGCCATCTGGTGGTCGCCGCGCTAGGCCGGCTGACGCAGGAGCATCGGGACGTGCTACGGGAGTGCTACTTTCGCGGCAGCTCGGTTGCACAGGCCGCGCACGCCCTGGGGATCGCACCCGGCACGGTGAAGTCCCGTACCTACTATGCGCTGCGTGCGCTGCTGCTGGCCATCGAAGAACTACGAGATCTCGAATGACGGCCCATCCGTACACGCGCCTCGACGCCGCCTACCTGCTCGGAGCGCTCGATGCTGACGAGCGCCTCGCCTCTGAGGCGCACCTGGCCCTCTGCCGACGGTGCCGGGCGGCCTGGCCGGGAACTCCCCGGCATGTGCGGACTGCGTTCGCGGCGGGACGAGACAGGGCCCGGTGAGTCAGGGAAGGTGGCTGGTGTCGTTGACGCAATGGACGGCGGCAAATCCGCGGCCGTGCCACTGGATCTCGTTAATGCAGGCAGAGGATCTTTATCGGGGTAACGTGACTTACCACCAGGACGGTCCGGCCGCCGTGGTCACGCAGCAGCCGGTCACAGGCGCGGTTTACCCGGTGTGCGGTGTCGGCGAAGCTCTCCCCGCCCGGCGGCGCCTGGTCGGGATCGTGCCGCCAGGCTGCCGCGGCTGCGGGCCATCGCTGCTGGATTTCTGCCAGGGTGAAGCCATCCCAGTCACCGAAGTCGGTTTCACGGAGATCATCATCGATGACTGCGGTCAGGCCCAGTACGGCGGCCGCAATGGCGGCGGTGTCGACAGCGCGCTGCAATGGCGAGCTGACCACGGCGTCGATCGGAGCACCGGTGGCTAGGCGGCAGGCAGCGGCCTGGGCCTGCCTGGTTCCGCTGGCGCTAAGTGGCAGGTCGCGCAGTCCGCTGAAGCGGTGTTCGGGTGATAGTCGGGTATCGCCGTGCCTCAGCAAGATGGTGGTGGTGGGATCTGCCGTGGGGTTATCCCAGCCCAGTGTCATATGGCTGTCCCGCGAGGATGACAAAATGTTCTGTCGACTGTTCCTATGACAGCAAGAACGAACATGTCAGCAGAACGGTTCAGCCTCCCAACCTTGGCCTCGTCACAGGGCCCATGCCGCACGACGTGGTCGGGCTGGTCACCGGCGTGGTACCGGTACCCGCCTAGCAGGATGGCCGGGGTCGCCCGGGATAATCACGCAGAGCGTCAGCATCGTGCGCGGTATCCGCCAAACGCGACGGGAGTTTCCCACACCCGCACCGCCAGTGCCTCGCCGCCCGCGGCAGCCACGGCGGGCGAGAGACTGTCATGCACCCAGCGGGCGAACACCTCGACTGTGACCGCCTCGGCCCCTGCTGGCCGTATCTCCTCCAGGTTGCGGCCCTCGACGCGGCTGGTCAGCTCGGTCAGCGCCGCTTCCAGCACATCCAGATCACAGACCATGCCCCGGTCGTCGAGCTGCTCGCGATCCACCACGATCTCGATCCGGTAGTCATGATCATGCAGTTGCCCCTCTGGCCCGGGCAGTCCCGGCATGATGTGGAAAGCACGGACGCCTCGGCTCAATCCGACCTCACAGGTCACCGGCAGCACTCCTGTCGTAGTCAAGAACGGCATGCATCAACCCAGGTATCCCCTCGTCCACGGCTCGGAACGCCTCGGCTGCATGGCCGAAGGCGAAGACGTGAGTGCATAGCTGTGCCAACGGTAGTCCGGACAGCAACTCAACGGCCTCCCGGCGGCGCCGAGACCGGGGCCAGGTCCCAGACAGCCGAGCCGGGACCGTGGAAACCTGAGTGCTGCGGATGATCAGACGCTGCCGGTGAAAGGCGCCGCCGAGCGGCAGCACCACTGGTTTGGTGCCGAACCACGACGCGATCAACAGGGTTCCCTCGTGGGCCAGCAAGTTCAGCGCCATCGCCGGTGCATCCGGGTTACCGCTGGCGTCAATGACCAGTGGAACCTTCTCTTCCGTCAGTTCCTCCGGCGCTGCGGTGGTGACGCCGAGGCTGCTGGCTACGGCGCGGCGCCACGCCTGCGGCTCGGCAATCAGCGGCCGCCACCCTGCGCTCTGCAACAGCAGACCGGTCAGCAGCCCGAGCACGCCGGCCCCGAGCACGATGACCCGGTCGCGATATCCGGCCCCTGCATCGAGCGTCACCTGCAACGCCGTCTCGACCAGTGGCAACAAGGTCGCGGACGCGGGGTCGACAGGAGGCAGCGGAATCAGTTCATCAGCTCGCGCCGCGAATACATCCTGGTGCGGATGGAACGCGAAAACCGCCTGGCCGGACTCCGCTACTTCGCCGACACATGCATACCCATAGGCGAAGGGATAGGAGAAGGTACCGCCAAGCGCGTCGATCGTGTCGTCCAGCGCCAAGTCGGCAGGGACCTCGCCGCGGTACACCAGCCGTTCGGTTCCGCCGCTGATGCCAGAGCACACGGTGCGGACAAGGACCTCACCCGCTGCAGGCTGCGGTGGAGGCAGTTCCCTGATCTCCACACAGCGCGGCGCGGTATGAAATAGCGCATGGGCAGGCACGCAGCTCATTTACCCGCCATTTTCTATAGAAAACGGCTGATTTGCCTACCTTATGTGGGAGTGAAAATACAACGGCTCGTGCTCTGCATGCGGTACAGGCGCGAGGACAGGTGGGCGGGACCTTAGCCGGACGGCGTCCCAGACAGAACCGACTGGTCATCGTGCACGTACTAGCGCCACTGTCCGCTGGTGAAGAATCCGGGCACCGGCGCGGCGGGCGCTGCTAGCACCGGCGTGGGCGCGATCGGCAGCAGCCGGACCACGATCGACCCGGGGCAGGCGGCGTCGCCGCGATGGTAGATGCCCGGCCGGTACCACGGTCACCCTTGCTGACATGGGCGAGCTTCCCTTGACAGGACATGCGCGCCCGCAGGAGCCGGTGAACCGGACCTGGTCTGGCTCCGTTGTGATGATAAGGACCGAGTAGTTGTCCTGGGAATGACTTGGCTAGGCGCGGTGATGGGATGGTGGCCGCGGCATCGCATCGATCGGTGTCACAGCGGTGGTGCAGCCGGGTAGAACGGCGCGGCCGCGCGGTCTTTGGCCGGCTCGGCAGGCCGCTTCCCGTCGGTCTCGACCGTGTCGTCAGGATCGCGGTGAACGTCGCAGGCGCGGCCGGAGCCGCGCTGTTCGCCCAGGCGAGCCTGCGGTTTTACCAAGAAACGCACCAGCTCATCGGCGCGCTGTTCGTCGTCGAGCAGGCTTGGTTCGTAGTCGCGTTCATGGTCCGGCGGCCGGCGCGCACCGTCAGCCGCGGCCTGGGAAGCTGGCTGCTCGCCTTCGGTGGGACGTTCGCTGGTGTGCTGTTCCGGCCGGTCGGCGCCCATCCGGGGTGGGGAGTGACGGCCGGGCTTGCCCTGCAGCTGGCCGGCCTGGCGCTCTGCATCGTGTCCCTCGCCGCACTGGGCCGATCCTTCGGCTTCGTCGCCGCCGACCGGGGCGTGAAGACGCGCGGCCCGTATGCCGTGGTCCGGCATCCGATCTACGCGGCCTACCTGGCGATCCAGGCCGGGTACCTGCTGCAGAGCGTCTCGGTGTGGAACGTCCTGGTCCTGGTCCTTGCCAGCGGCTGCAACATCGGCCGTGCCCTGGCAGAAGAACGGCTGCTTGCCCGGACGGCGGCCTACCGGGCATATCGGGAGAAGGTCCGCTGGAGGCTCATCCCCGGCCTGTGGTGACCGGCCGGGCTACCCGGGATGTGGCCGAAGGAAGAAGGTGTCCTGCGATGAGGAACGACGGCCGCGAGGCCACCGGCTGGTTGGGGGCCGGCTTCGGCCTGATCCGGCCGCGAAGGCCCGCCGGGAGGGCAAGGGAGGCTCGCCCGCAGCCAGGTGCCCGCGTGCGGGGCCGCTCGGTCAGGTACATGACGCTCGAGATATCCGCGCGCGGAGCCGGGCATATCGCACACCTGGGCCGTATCGCGGCGCCGGTTGCCACGAGGACGCCGGCTGATCTTCTTGAGGAGGCGGACCGGTGAGGACCGTCCTGTTGTCTGCGGCCGTCTCGTTGTTTTGCGCGCTGTTCGGTACGCCGCTGGCGATCCGGGCGTTCACCCGGCGGGGGTACGGTCAGGAGATCCGGGCCGACGGGCCGGCCGGGCATCTGTCCAAGCGGGGCACGCCGACGATGGGCGGCACGGTGATCATCACCGCGTCGCTGGCCGGGTACCTGATCGGTCACCTGGCCACCGGGGATGCGGTGTCCGCGTCCGGGCTGCTGGTGTTGTTCTTGATGACCGGGCTGGGCCTGGTCGGGTTCGCCGATGACTTCATCAAGTTGTACATGCAGCGCAGCCTGGGCCTGCGCAGCGGGGCCAAGCTGGCCGGGCAGGCCATCGTGGGGGCGATCTTCGCGGTGCTGGCGATCCGGTTCCCGGACGGCTGGGACATCACCCCGGCGTCCACCCACCTGTCCTTTTACGCCGACTTCGGGCTGTCCATCGGCCCGGTGCTGTTCGTGGTCTGGGTCATCGTGATGGTGGCCGGGACCTCCAACGCGGTGAACCTGACCGACGGGCTGGACGGCCTGGCCACCGGCGCGGCCATCTTGGCGCTGGCCGCCTACATGATCATCGGCATCTGGCAGTTGCGCAACGACTGCACGGTCTACCTGGCGCAGGCCTGCTACGACGTCCGCGACCCGCAGGACCTGGCCATCGTGGCCGCCACCGTGATGGGTGCCTGCATCGGGTTCTTGTGGTGGAACGCGCCGCCGGCCAAGATCTTCATGGGCGACACCGGGTCGCTGGCCCTGGGCGGCGTGCTGGCCGGGCTGGCCATCACCACCCGCACCGAGCTGCTGCTGTTCCTGTTCGGCGGCCTGTTCGTGATCATCACCTTGTCGGTGGTGATCCAGGTCGGCTCGTTCAAGCTGACCGGCCGGCGGGTCTTCCGCATGGCCCCGCTGCAACACCACTTCGAGCTGGCCGGCTGGGCCGAGACCACCATCGTCGTCCGCTTCTGGATCATTGCCGGCATCTGCGTCGCCCTCGGCCTCGGCATCTTCTACGTCGCCTCACTGCCCGCCGTGCCCTGACGGGCTTGCTGGGGGCTCCCCCAGCTGTCTCTGGCGGCCGCCACCGCCAGCGTGACGCCCACCGCGAGCATAGGTGTGACCTTCGCGGCGGACCCGGCGCGCCGGCCGACACCGTCTGCCGGTACTGAGGCTCAGAGCTGGACAAAGAGGTATATTCGGGGCGGTCGCCCGGGCGACGCATACTGGTTGCTGCCATTCAATCGGCCGTGATGCTGTTCGCGCCCGCTCAGCCAGCAATCCGCGAGCAGCCGAGGCAATCTACGCCGGGTTGGGCCAGTCACCCGTCGGCGTGCCTGATCCGGTCGCGCCGGTTCTAGACGGTCTGGAGTTCGGTGCTGGCGAGGCTAATGGGCGCATGGGTGGTCGAAGATCTCCGCGTACCCGTGGTGGGCGCTGCGGTGCGCCAGCAGCCCGACGTGGACGTTGAGAGCTTGCTATAGCAAGTACGCCGATGCGGGGATGGATGCTGGTGGTAAGCGACCGGCTTGGCACCACTGCCAAGCGGGGCACACGAACATGAACCGAGGGGATAAACCGAGAATGACCGTCTCGGACGAGCCACGCGAGCAGGTGCATGGCGCGACCGGATCACCGCGGCATCCCGGCCGGAGGTCCGCACCGGGTATGAGGCGACGCCGGTTCCTGCAATACGCGGGGCTCGGCGCCGCGGCGACCGTCACCGCCAGCTGCAGCGGCGGACCACGGGCCGCTGTAGCCGACCGTTCGGCGGCGTCCAGGGCGCTGCCGGAGGGCTGGAGCGGGACCATCGCCGATGTTAGGCACGTGGTGATCCTCATGCAGGAAAACCGGTCCTTCGATCACTACTTCGGGACGCTCCGGGGAGTGCGCGGCTTCGGAGACAAGCAGATCCTCACCTACCCGAACGGGACCAACATCTTCCAGCAACCCGACAAGGCCCGCGCTGACCTCGGGTACCTGCTGCCCTACAACCTGACCGACCAGATCGACGGTGACCTCGACCACAGCTGGGTCGGCGACCACGAGGCCTGGAACGGCGGGCTGTGGAACAACTGGGTTGCAGCCAAGACCGAAGAGACGATGGGCTACTTCACCCGGGACGAGATCCCGTTCCAGTACGCCGTGGCCGATGCCTTCACCATCTGCGACGGTTACCATCAGGCGATTATGGCCTCTACCGGCCCCAACCGGATGTACTTCTGGACGGGGACGTCGAGCGGCTGGACCACCAACCCGGACGACTACACCGTCGACTTCGGGCCGGACGCCGGCACGGCCGAGGTTATGACCTATCCCGAGCTACTTCAGAAGGCCGGGATCAGCTGGCAGGTGTACACCAACGACCAGATCGGCGACAGCGGCGGCTACCCCGACTACTTCCTGGGCGACTACGGCGACAACCCGCTCTGGTTCTACCAGCAGTACAACACCACCGATAGCCGAAACGGCGGGACCGGCGCGCTCGCGGTCCGCGGGGCGGTCACCCCGTGGCAGACCCACGCCGGGGCGCCGCCGATGAGCAAGACCCACGCCGCGTACGTGCTGTCGACATTCATCAAAGACGTCAAGAGCAGCAAGCTCCCCCAGGTGTCGTGGATCGTCGCCCCGGCCGGCTACTGCGAGCACCCGTCCTACGCCCCCGACTACGGGGCGCACTACGTGAACACCGTGCTACAGACACTGTTCTCCAACCCGGACCTGTGGAAGAGCACGGCTCTGTTCATCACCTACGACGAGCACGACGGGTTCTTCGACCACCAGCTCCCGCCCGCCCCCGAGGTGAGCGTCACCGACGAGCACATCGGCGGGCTGCCGATCGGCCCCGGGACCCGGGTCCCGATGCTCATCTGCTCGCCGTGGACCCGCGGCGGCTACGTCGACTCCAACGTCTACGACCACACCTCGATGCTCCGGTTCCTGGCCGCCTGGACGGGGGTAAAGCCGGCCAACGTCACCTCATGGCGGGCGTCCGTGACCGGCGACCTGACCACAGCATTCGACTTCGGGCACCCGGACTTCTCGATCCCGAAGAACATCCCCACGCTCGACCAGACCTGGGGGCTGACCCAGCTGACCGGCGGGTCGACGGAACCTCCGGCCGAGGGCGCCCAGAAGATGCCGGCCCAGGAGCCCGGCACCCGGCCGCACCGCCCAGCCAACTTCCAGCTGCATGTCGATGTGACCGTGAACCGCACGACCAGCCAGGTCACCGCCGCGCTGACCAACACCGGCACGGTCGGCGCCTCCCTCGCCGTCTACCCGGATAACTACCTGACCTTCGGCGGCACGCCGTTCACGGTGCTCCCGTCCGCCCCGCGCTCCTACGTCTGGGACGCGACGCCGACCGCCGGAAAGTACGCCTTCTCGGTCTACGGCCCTGACGGGTTCCTGACCAGCTTCGCCGGCAAGGTTGTGCCGACCGGCCAGAATAACGGCCCGGTCCCGGTCGTCACCGCGATCCTGCAGTCCGGGCCAGGCGGGACGGTCGTCGAGCTCACGCTGGCCAACGAGGGCCAGCAGGCGATCATCTACACCCTGACCCCGAACGACCACCAGGGCCACACCCAGACGGTCACCGTGAAGGCCCGCAGCTCCACGACCATTAGCTGGCCGACCGATCAGTACGGCTACTACGACGTGGTGATTACCGCCAACACCTCCGACGGCTTCCGCCGCCGCTACGCAGGCCGCATCGCTTGAGCGGCGCCGAATTTTGTATGCCAGATCGTCGCCCGCGTCCGGCATCCGGCCACGGTCGGTGCTCTGCCTTCTGGTTTGCCTACTTTCTCGCCTGCCTGTGTCGCTGAGGTGTTAGCCGGCGCTGACGGCGGCGGCGTCTGTGGCGTCGGTCCGTAGACTATCGCGGGAGCCCAACCCGTCATCCCTCTCTTCGTGCATAAGCGCAGGAAGAGAGGGATGTCTCATGCGTTGTCAGCGCCCGCGCTTACTCGCCCTGGGCGTTTCCCTTCTCCTCCGCTTCCGCCTCGGCCTCCATCTTGGCCAGGCGGGTGTAGTAGTCCGGGAACTCGTTCAGGTGAGCCCGTGCGATCTTCGCCGTCATGATGACGTCATCGTCGGTGACATTCGTCTGCGGATCGCGCGCGCCATGCTCGAGTTCCACATCCATCCCCATCCGGAACTGCTCCAGATCAAACCGCGCGGAGCCCCAGTCGATGCCGATTCGTTCACCCGCGGCGCGGGCCTCGTCGGGGGTGAATCCTGAGCGGGAAGTCATGCCTTTAATGGTAAAGGCCCCGGCAGGCGGCTCCTGGTGCGGGCATGCAGGCGGCATTGGATCGCAACGAGTACTCCTGCCCGGATATACCGAAGGCTGGCTGCCAGTCTGCTGTACCAGGGCCCGTCAGGTGCCGTCGTGGTACGGCCCGGCGCCAGCGAGTGGGACACAGATTCTGCGGGTGAGAGGCCTCTCATCGGCGCCTCACGCGCGGTTCATCGGCGGCGGGGAAGCTTGTGACCATCAGCCAGAACGAGCTAAACGCCTACCGGGAAGGAAAAAGAAGATGGCGAAAGTGGAACACGCAAGCCGCGGGTTCGAGCGGGAGCGCCCGGACAAGCGGGACCCCAAGAAGGATGGCCGGTCGGACAGCCACAGGGACAGCTCCGCGGACAACCGCGACAACTGACCCCATCCGGACGGCTCTAGGCCCCGCGGCTACCGCGGGGCCTAGAGCCGTCACGGCGCTGCGGTCGGCGAGTGAGGCTGGTCGACGGTAGTGCGAACGAGGCGGTAGCCAGCCCCGCGGAGAGTGACGATACGGTCGATCCCGATCTTCTTCCGGAGATAACGGACGTAGACCTCGACGACGTTCGACGAGGGATCGTAGTCGTAACCCCACACGCGGCTGAGCAGCTGCTCGCGGCTTAGCACCTGGCCAGGATGTCGCAGGAACACCTCGGCCAGGGCAAACTCTCGTGCCGAGAGCTCGACGGTGCGGCGGCCGACGCTGACCTCCCGGGTCTTGAGGTCGAGGCTCAAGTCCCCATTGCGGAGCACCAACGGCTCCGGGGCGTTGTCCGGACGCAGCCGCAGCCGCACCCGGGCCAGCAGCTCCGCGAGGCGGAATGGCTTGCAGATGTAATCGTCGGCGCCACTGTCGAGCCCGGTAACGACGTCATCGGTGGCGGTTCGGGCGGTCAGGACGATTACTGGGAGGCGGATGCGCTTACGGCGCAGTTCCTTCAGCACCTCCAGCCCGTCCCGAATCGGCAGCCCGAGATCGAGCAGCATCAGATCGAACTCACCGGTCTGCGCCAGTTGCAGGGCAGAAAGCCCGTCCGCGGCGGAGGTGGTCGCGTGTCCTTCAGCCCGCAGTCCCTTGGCCAGAAACCGGACGATGTTCGGCTCATCTTCGGCGATGAGGATCCGGCTCATCGGCCCGATCCTTTATCGGCGCTACTCTCTCCGCCGACGGCCACGTACGGGATCGAGATGCGGAAGATGCTGCCACCACCAGGAGTGTCGTCCACCAGGACGGTACCGCCATGCGCGGCGGCAATAACGGCCACGATAGACAGGCCGAGCCCGGTGCCGTTTGTCCGGCGAGTATCCAGCCGGGCGAACCGGCCGAAGATGCGCTGCCGCTCGGAGCGCGGGATTCCTGGCCCGTGGTCGGCCACGGAGAACTCGACACGATCCGCAGCGAGGGCTGAGCCGATCTCGACCGGCGTTCCCGCCGGGGTGTGCTCGGCCGCGTTCGCCGCAAGCTGCATCAGCGCCTGGGTGATGCGCTGCGGATCCAGCAGGGCGACTCCCTGGGCGGCGCCGGCCAGCGACCACGGACGGTCATCCAGCAGGCGAGCTTTCGCCAGCACCGACGAGGTAAGTCGCTCCAAACTGGTCGGTCGCCGCCGCAAGAAATCGAGCTGCTCGCTGCCGGTGAGAAGTGCTAGGTCGGTGACCATCCGTCCCATTCTGGCCAGTTCATCGGCGACGATGGCAAGAGTCTCGGCGTCCTCTGCCGTCCTCGGCTCGAGTGTGTCGAGGTTGCCCTGGACGATCGTGAGTGGCGTGCGCAGTTCGTGGCCTGCGTCGGCGAGGAATCTCCGCTGAGCGACCAGAGCGGCCTCCAGCCGGTCGAGCATGCGGTTGAAGGTATCGGCCAGCTCGCTGATCTCGTTCCCGCCGCGGACGGGTATCCGGCCGGAGATGTCGGTGTCGGTGATCCTGCGCGCCAGCTCTGTCGTGTCGCGGACCGGCCGCAGTACCCGGCCGGCGATGAGCCAGGCCAGCAGGGTCCCGGCCAGGAGCGCGAGGCCGCCGACCTCGAGCTGCACCTGCATGACGCGGCTGTTCGTCGCCTGATCCGGGCCGACGAGGACGGCCGCGACGAACGTTCCCCTGGCTGGATCCCCTGCGATCTGCAGCGGGATGGCCGTGTACCGGATCGGGCCGATGGCCAGTTGGCCGCTTCCGGTGGACTGCGTGCGGACACCCGACCAGGCCGCCCGTAGGGACGCCCCGGCGCCGATGGTGGCCGGACGATAGTTGCCGCTGGTCGCGACCACCGTTGTCCCGACCAGCCCGACCAGGACGGTATCGCGTTCCAGCGTCATCTTTGGCGTCGTCTCGCTGAGCAGAGCCCGCACGGCACCCGGGCCATGCTGGACGGAGTTAGGCGCGAGCGTCCGGAACTCCGCGACCTCATGCGACAGCTCGTTGCTTACCTGGGCGTCCATCTGATGCACGAGCACGGCCTGGGTCACCACCGTGGACACGGCGATCCCGCCGGCCAGCAGCAGGACGGACCAGCTTAGGATCCGGCTCCGAGCCGAACCGAACGGGCGGCGCCACGCCAGGCGGAACCGGCGGCTCGCCGCGCTGGCCGCGTCCCCGGGATGTCGCCCGGCCCGATTGGCTGCGCGCGGCCTCGGCGGCGAGTCGAGCTGTGCGGGCGGCACGCCCTCGGCAGGCGCGGCACGGCTGACTGCCACGTCTTCAGAATAGGAGCGGTCCGGTGGTGCTGAACGCGTCAGCGCAGGTCGCCTGGCCGGATGAGTGAACTCTCATCCGGGGCCCATTCCGCTCTCACCTGCTCTGCGCAGGCTGGCCGCGAGGACATCGACCTGCGATGACAGAGGCTTGGTGGCAATGATCGTATTCGCGCTGATTGGCGGCGTACTGGCCGCAGCGTCGCTTGGCGCTGGGGTTGCGGCGCGGTCGCGCCTCCTCAGCCATCGGGCAGGGCGCGAGCGGTCTGAGATGACGACCAGCCTGCCACGGCGCTGGCGCTCGGCGGGCTGGCTGCTGCTGAAGCCGGACCATGCCATTGCCGGCCTGGTGATCTGGCTGATGATCCTGGACGCAGTGCTCGCCCTGGCGGCGCCCTGGCCACTGAAGATTGTCATCGACTATGGCCTCTGTCGGCAGCCGCTCCCGCACTGGCTGGCTGGGCTGGACGGAACCTCCCACCTCCGGGTTACAGTGCTGGCGGCTATAGCCGGACTGGCCCTGGTGATCGTGGGAAGCGTGGTCGGCTACCTGCTAACGGTCCTGGTCGGAGCCGTCGGCGAGCGGATGGCGAGCCGGCTGCAGGTCGGCCTGGTCAGTCATCTGCTGCGGTCAGCACCGCGCGCCGTTGCCAGGTACCCGGCCGGCGAACTGGCGAATCGGCTCAGCTCGGATGTCGGCCGGGTCGCCGATACGGTGACCAGCGCGATCGAAACTCTAGTCCCTGACCTGGCCGTGCTGACCGGGATGACACTGATCACCGCACTGCTCGACTGGCGTTTGACGCTTATCGTGCTCGGCGTCATTCCCCTCTACGCGCTTACCGCGCAGGTGCGCAACAGGTCGCTGCGTCGTCCCCAGCAGCAAGCCAGGACCCGGGCAGGTGACCTAGCGGCTCACGCAGCCGAACTGCTGGGGCGGATATCAGCCGTGCACGTGTTCGACCGCGCGGACTACGAGGTCCGCCGCTACGGCCGAGCCAGCTTCAGCGCTGCCGACGCCTCGGTCAGCGCCTTGGACGCCAGGGCGCGCTTCTCGCCCGTAACCGACAGCCTGCCTGGGGTGGGACTGGCTGCGGCCCTGATCGGCGGAACCGTCGAGATTTCCGCCGGACGACTGAGCATCGGCGGGCTGCTGGTCTTCCTGGCCTATCTGTCCAGCCTCACTGGCCCGATCCGGTCGCTGGCTCAACTCAGCACGGCGATCGCGCGCGGATCGGTCAGCCGGGACCGCGTCACCGAGCTGCTCGCGCTCCCGCTCGCCCAGCCGGCCGACGGCTCGCCGCGGCATGCCCTCCCCTCACGACCCGAGTTCGGGCCAGCAGGCCGCAGCCGCTGGGCCAGCGATCGGGACCAGCGCGGCGCTCCAATCACTGTGCGTGAAGTCTGGTACTCCCATCGGCCGGGGCACTTGGTACTCAGGTCCGTGAACCTGCAAGTGTCCGCTGGAGAGTTCGTCTGCATCACCGGACCGTCGGGGGGCGGCAAGTCTACGCTCCTGTCGCTGCTAGTCGGCCTCGCCGGGCCCGACGCGGGCCTGATCGCCCTCGATGGCCGCGACATCGCATCACTGTCCCGTGCCGGGCTGAGCCGGCTCGTGAGCCTCGTCCCGCAAGATCCCTGGCTCAGCAGCGGGAGCATCGCCGAGAACATCAGGTACGGGAACGCCGCGGCCGGGCGGCTCCAGATAGAGGAAGCGGCACAGGCCGCCGGAGTCGCTGACTTCGCCCGTGACCTGCCGGACGGGCTGGACAGCGAGGTCGGGGAGCACGGCAGGCTGCTGTCGGGAGGTCAGCAGCGGCGCATCGCTGTCGCCCGGGCGCTGCTGGCCGATACCCCCGTGCTGCTGCTCGACGAGCCGACCTCTGGCCTTGACGCCAAAAGCGAGGAGCTGCTGGTGAGCCGGCTACTGGCAAGCACAGGCGGAAAGACGTTGATCCTGGTAACGCACGCCACCCGGCTGGCCGCGCTCGCCGATCGGGTGATGCGACTCGATCAGGGACAGCTACATCACGAAGACTGCGGCGGCCAGATAGCCGCGATGCTCACGGGCGGTGGGACAGCGCCGGGTGACGCCGGTAAACGCCTCTTCCCCCTCGCCTCCGGCGCTGCCACGCTCGGACGGCTGTCGCCGCTGCCGGGCGCAATCACCGAACGGACTAAACGCCAGCTCGCGTAGGAAATTGGCCCATGTTCTGCACGGACGAGCACCAGTCCGCGCGAGCCTCCGGCCCGTCTGACCGCCGGGGACCGATGTTGGCGCGGTCCTTTTACCTCAGGCGTCTTAACGGGATCGGTCATCGCCGCGCCAGGTACCTGAGTACCGCCGCGGCGTGAAGATGAGTAGCTCGTACTCAAGCGGCGACCGGGGCGCGCGAAATATGACTGTGTCTAAAGCAATAGCCAAGGAGACAGTCATGCACCCGATATACCACGACGAACTGAACAAGGCCCGGATCGCCGACCTTCGCAGTCAGGCCGAGCGGGACCGGCTCGTCCGGGCCTGCGCCCAGGACCGCCGCGCGCGCAGGGAATACCACATGGACCCGGCGGCAGGCGTGGTCGGAGCTTTCGCCCACCACCTGCTGATCATCCTGGGCGCCCGCAGCGCGTGACCGGCCGATCCCGGGCACGGAGGCGGTCGCTAGTGATCGCCGCGCTGCTCAGTCGGCGGCTGTAAGAAGGGATGACCAGCGATGCAGGTCCTGCACGACGATGGGCCGGTGGACGCTGCGGCGGCTACGGCCGTGGCACCGGGTGCTGGCCCGTAGCCGGGGGGCCCGGCTCGACCGCGAGCTCCCCGGTGGCATGAGCCAGGAGGCGAGCGCCACCTTGGCTGCGCGCGCGATCCGGCTGACGTCCACGGGCTTCCGCCGGGAACTGGCGGCCAGCCTGCAGCGCATCCTGGCGGCGGGGGAGCCGCCTGCCGTTCTGCAGTCCCAGATGGCTGCCACGTGCCCGTCGTACGCAGACGGCGCCGCGATGGCCGATCGGGCCGAGGCGGGTTACCCGGCGAGAACGCGAGCAAGGGCCGCGCACCCGCCGTCGGTCGCCGCGCCTGCATGGGCCACCGCCGCTCGCCCGCCGCGCATCCCGCTCCGCCTGGAGCGGGTCAGCCAGTCCGCTCCGCTGCTCGCCGAGCTGGCCAGCCGCCTGGCCGAGCCCGGACCGGTACGAGTGCAAGGCGTGGCCATGGTGAGCCGGCTGCTGGCCGATGGTACGGACCCGCTCTACCGCGCGGCCTGCCGCGATGATCTGGGCACCATCCTCGAGCGGGCGGCACACGCGCTGACCCGTTAGGCCTCGGTGCTAGTGGGGCGGCACGGGCTGTTCGTGGCTGTGCGGCGACCGCGTTGTTCGCGGCATCACTCGACCTGGCTAGGCGCATGGATGAGAGCGAACGCCAGCCGGGTGGAAGCCCGCGGCGGTGGCGCACCGGCTCGGCGTCTACAGCCCCGCCGCGCGCTAGTGCGGGATGGCGGGGCTGACGTGAGGTCATCCAGGATTTCGTGTCACTGACACCTGGGATGGTCTTCAGGCTGCTAGGGCCGACTCCGGCTGCTTGTCCTCGGCCAACGCCGACTTGGAATCGAGGCAGGCGCCGGCGAAGCTGGGGCTGGTTTCAGGCTGTTTGACAATCATCCAGAGGGGGATGCCAACCCAGGCCCCGACGAAGGCGACGGCCAGCGGCACGTTGAGCACGAACCAGTTCATTTGCGTTCCTCGGTTTATGTGTAAGCGGGCCGCGGGCCGGCCGCTCCCGCACTGTTTAGGCAATGCGCCG
>Ga0306923_10003227_pt1 | contig 15239 bp, 15 predicted proteins | sample sta12Can44000108_FD_203841 | JGI IMG/M metagenome (GOLD analysis project Ga0306923, IMG submission 203841) | Lab enrichment of tropical soil microbial communities from Luquillo Experimental Forest, Puerto Rico - statanox.12C.anox.44.000.108 (v2)... | ecosystem: Environmental > Terrestrial >... | reverse complement strand
CGCGATGAAGGCGCGGGCAAAATGCCGGGAACTCATGCCGGCGCGTTCGGCGAGATCGTCAACCGTCAGTCGCTCGTCGAGATGCTCGCGCGCCCAGGTCAAGAGCGGCCCGAACCGCCCGCTCGGCGCTTTCAGCTCTAAAAGCTGCGAGAACTGCGACTGCCCGCCGCTCCTGCGATGATAGAGCACGAGCTGGCGCGCGGTCTTCTGCACGACTTCCTCGCCATGATCTTCCGCGACCATGGCCAGCGCCAGATCGATGCCGGCCGTGATTCCGGCCGAGCTCCAGATCTGTCCGTCACGGACGAAAATCCGGTCGGGCTCGAGCTTCACCCGCGGATAGGTGCTGAGGAATTGCCGCGTGCGCCCCCAATGGGTGGTGGCACATCGGCCGTCGAGCAGCCCCGCCTCGGCAAGGATGAAAGTCCCGGAGCAGACGCTTGCGACGCGGGTGCCACGTTTGGCGACGTTTTGTACGAAGCGGATCGTACATTTGTTGCGCGCGGCCGCATCGACGCCGTCGCCGCCGGCGATGATCAGCGTGGTGAGCGCGCCCGGCGAACCAAACTTCCTCGCCATCATCTCGGCGCCGGACGATGAACGCACGGGACCGGGCTTTTCCGCGATCACCCTGATCTGGGTTGTGTTTTTCGCGAAGCGGCCAGCGATGTCGAACACGGAAATCGGCCCGGCGGCGTCCAGCAACTGGAAATCGGGAAAGATCAGCACACCGATCATGGTCGCAAGCCCGTGTCCGTAAATGAGGGAATTATGCCATTTCAGACGGAAAGCGACCATGCCATGATCGCCCCGTCAAGTGCAAGATTAGAGGATTCTCAAATGTCGGCTCCGCTTCAGATCGGTCTTCTGATCTTTCCGAACGTGACTCAGCTCGACCTCACCGGCCCCGTGCAGGTGTTTTCCGGCGTTCCCGGCGCGAAACTGCATCTGATCTGGAAGCGCATCGAGCCGGTGCCAAGCGATTCCGTGCTGGTGCTGACGCCGACCACGACCTTCGCCGACTGTCCCCAGCTCGATGTTATCTGCGTGCCCGGTGGGTTCGGTGTCGACGACATGGTCAATGACGAAGAGATGCTGCAATTCCTGCGCGACCAGGCGAAAGGCGCGAAATATGTCACCTCGGTCTGCACGGGGTCGCTGGTGCTGGGCGCGGCGGGCCTGTTGCGCGGCTATCGCGCCGCGACGCACTGGACCGCGATGGAGAACCTCTCGGCCTTTGGTGCGACACCCACCAAAACGCGGGTCTGCATCGACCGCAATCGCGTCACTGGCGGCGGTGTGACCGCAGGGATCGATTTCGCGCTGACGCTTGTTGCGATGTTGCTCGACGAGAAAACGGCGCAGGCAATCCAGCTGCGGCTCGAATACAATCCCGCGCCGCCGTTCAACGCCGGCTCGCCCGATACGGCGCCCGCCGAAGTGGTGGCGCTGATCAACGACAGGAACGTCTCGAACAAGGCGCGCCGGGCTGAAGCGGTTGCGCGCGCGGCGGCGCGGCTGACCGAGAACGCCTGACGCCCAAGGCCAGAAGGCAGAAAAAGGCCGCCTGGTTTCCCAGACGGCCTTTCCTGTCCTACGACGGCCCCACATTGACGGGCGATTTCAGAACCTTGCTAACCGGGGGCCTAATTCCCGGCCCTGTCCTGATCGGGTGCCGCTGCTAATCGGGTCAGTCGCGATCTGTTGCCCGAACCGACGCGATGGTCTCCCATCTCCGTAAGATGGGTTGATTAAGCGCTCTGCCTGCGCGGAGTGCAACGAGGCTTCAATCGCCGTCCCCGCTGTTCCCGTTGTTCACAACGGCGCCGCACACTCGCGCGTCTGATGGGCAATCAATTTCCGGGCGTCCAGGGCTGGTAATCGCCGGTCGCTTGCGGCCGGCGGCCGCTCGCCAGCGTCGAGCCAGGTGGCCGGTAGGCATAAGGTGTCCCCGTCATGTTCGGCACATGCGGTTTTTCCCATTCGCGCGGTTTATAGCCATCCTGGGTCGGCGGCACGTCGACGGTGTGGTGCAACCAGCCATGCCAGGCCGGCGGCACTCGGCTCGCCTCCGCCAGTCCGTTGTAGATCACCCAGCGCCGTTCGAAGTGCAGGGTCGGATCGATCTCGCCGCCCTTGGTGCGATAGTAGCGATTGCCCTGCTCGTCCTCGCCGACGAATTCGCCGAACCGCCAGGTCCACAATTGGGTGCCGAAGGTCTGGCTGTTCCACCAGGTAAAGAGCTTGAGAAGGAACTGCTTCATGCGGCCCCTGATGCCATCGGCCCAGCGAATTGTCCAGTAAAGCTTGGTGGCGAAGCGGTTCATGAGCGTGTCGCGAGCACCACCGCTGCAAGCGTGAACATCAGCGCGCCGATCTGGCCTGGCCCGAGCGGTTCGTGCAGGGCGATCGCCGAGCCCACGACGCCGATCACCGGTACCGCCATGGTGCCGATCGCCGCGACCGAGGCCGGCAATCGCGCCAGTGCCGCAAACCAGCTGACGTAGGCCACGCAAAACTGGATCACCGTTGAATAGACCAGCAGCCACCAGCCAAGCCCAGTCACGCTTTCAAGGTGCGTGGTTTCGAGCGAAAGCCCGACCAGCGCGACCGGCAGGCAACCGATGCCAATCTGCCAGGCCGCCGCCGGAATCGGCGGCAAGCGGATCGGCGATTTCTTCGCCAGCACGGTGCCGACGGCAAAGCCGATGGCGCCACCGAGCGCCATGATGATTCCCGGCAGCTTGGCAATGCTGGCCGAAAGTCCGTTGCCGCCCATGATTGCGGCTAGTCCCGCAAATGCCGTCAGTAGCGCTATCGTGCGCAATGGCGTTGGCCGCTCGCCGAGCACGGGCCAAGCGAGGATCGAGGCCCAGACCGGCATTGTGTAGGCAATCAGGGCAGCTTCGCTTGCCGGCAGCCACAGCAGTGCAAGTCCCATCAGCACCATCCAGGCGGCGACATTGAGCAGGCCGTAGAGCACGAGCCGCGGCCACATCGCCCTGGGAACGGCGAGGCTTTGGCGGCGAATGATTGCCAGCACGAAAAGCAGTGCGGCGCCGATCACGCCGGTTGAGCCGCGCAGCGTCAAGGGCGGCAGTTCGCTCAACAGATATTTCGTGACGGGCCAGTTGAATCCCCAGCCCACCGAAGTGATGGCGAGGAACATCAGGCCAGCGGGCGCGATGCGCGCCTTCCGATCTGTCATCTTGAGAGGGATCCGGTGGGGAATCAGGGGGCCGTTTTGCCCCTTATCGGAGCACGCGGCTACCGGCCGACCCGCATGCCTGCCACGACCCTTTTTGGGATTTAGGTGAGTCTCGCCGACGCAAGCGCTCCCACGCAAAAAAATGCCGCCGGAGAGGGGTGCGGCGCAGTGTCCAAATCCACAGCGGAAGACTCTTTTTTTCGCTTGGGAATCCCCTAGGACTCACTGATACTTGGCTCGATCACGGGCGCGGCATTGGCCCCTGTTTTTCCCCTCTTTCCACCATATTTAGTATTTGATTCAGAAAGACGCACTAATCCTTGACGGGCGTAACGGAGTCGTCTTAGCCTTCTTTCTGTTCGGCGCGAGTGTGTTTGGGTCCCCGCCGGTCGCTCCCAAAAGGGTTCCAAAGTAACCACTCCGTCGACCGGGCGCGGTCACGGGTGCAGGTCTCGTCTGCCCTGAAAACCGGGGGGTTTCGGGGCGCAAAATCCGAGGGACCGGAGAACAGGTCCGGGAGCGGCAGCGTTGGGGTGTCGAACGCATGGACTGACGACCCTTTTCGGGTTGGTCGGGCCGTGCCGAAGCGAGATCGAAACCCTTTTTGGGGACCGACCTTGCCTCGCAGAGAAACTGGGCCGGAACCACCGGCCAAGCCGCGAACGATCGGCCGTCGTTTTTGACACGGCGGCCTGGGAGGTTCGCTTGAGGGAAACAACAACAGCCGAGCCGCAGGTAGGCGGTGCGGCCAAGAACATACGGGGCAAGACCAATGCGAATCGAACGTCGCAACACCACTGACGGCCAGTCACCCTACGCCGGAATTGATTTCAGATTGACGACATCGCAGATCAAGAATCCCGATGGGTCGGTGGTTTTTCGTCTGGAGAATGTCGAGGTCCCCGAGTTCTGGTCGCAGGTCGCCTCCGACGTGCTGGCGCAAAAGTATTTTCGCAAGGCCGGCGTCGCCGCGCGGCTGAAGAAGGTCGAGGAAGAGACCGTTCCCTCGTGGCTGTGGCGCTCGGTGCCGGATGCCGAGCAGCTTTCTTTGCTGCCTGAGAGCGAGCGCTATGTCGGCGAGGACTCCGCAAAGCAGGTGTTCGACCGCCTTGCCGGCTGCTGGACCTATTGGGGCTGGAAGGGCGGCTATTTCACCGGCGAGGACGACGCGCGCGCCTTCTTCGACGAGCTGCGCTACCAGCTTGCGATGCAGATGGTCGCGCCCAACTCGCCGCAATGGTTCAACACCGGGCTGCACTGGGCCTATGGCATCGACGGTCCGGGCCAAGGCCACTATTACGTCGACTTCAAGACCGGCAAGCTCGTCAAATCGAAATCGGCCTACGAGCATCCGCAGCCGCATGCCTGCTTCATCCAGGGCATCGCGGACGACCTCGTCAACGAGGGCGGCATCATGGATCTCTGGGTGCGCGAGGCACGCCTGTTCAAATATGGCTCCGGCACCGGCTCCAATTTCTCCAGGCTGCGCGGCGAAGGCGAGAAGCTTTCCGGCGGCGGCCGCTCCTCGGGCCTGATGAGCTTCCTCAAGATCGGCGACCGCGCTGCGGGTGCGATCAAGTCGGGCGGCACCACGCGACGCGCCGCCAAGATGGTGGTGGTCGACGCCGATCATCCTGATATCGAGACTTACATCGATTGGAAGGTGAAGGAGGAGCAGAAGGTCGCCGCCCTCGTCACCGGCTCCAGGATCAACCAGAAGCACCTCAAGGCCGTGATGCGGGCTTGCGTCAATTGCGAGGGCAGCGGCGACGACTGCTTCGACCCCGAGAAGAACCCGGCCCTCCGCCGCGAGATCAAGCTGGCGCGGCGCTCGCTCGTGCCCGACAATTACATCAAGCGGGTGATCCAGTTCGCCAAACAAGGCTACAAGGAGATCCAGTTCGACACCTACGACACCGACTGGGATTCGGAGGCCTATCTCACCGTCTCCGGCCAGAACTCCAACAATTCGGTGTCGCTGAAGGACGACTTCCTGCGCGCGGTGGAGACCGACGGCAACTGGAATCTGATTGCCCGCACCAACCGCAAGGTGATGAAGACGCTGAAGGCGCGCGAGCTCTGGGAGAAGATCGGCTACGCCGCCTGGGCCAGCGCCGATCCCGGGCTGCACTTCAACACCACCATGAACGACTGGCACACCTGCAAGGCCTCGGGCGAGATCCGCGCCTCCAATCCCTGCTCGGAATACATGTTCCTGGACGACACGGCGTGCAATCTGGCGAGCGCCAATCTGCTGACGTTCTACACCCCCACCCATCCCTCCCCCGCAAGCGGGGGAGGGTTAGGGAGGGGGCACTTCGACGTCGAGGCCTACGAGCATCTGTGCCGGCTCTGGGCGATCGTGCTCGAGATCTCCGTACTGATGGCGCAATTCCCCTCCAAGGCGATCGCCGAACTCTCCTACGAGTTCCGCACGCTCGGGCTCGGCTTTGCCAATATCGGCGGGCTTTTGATGACCATGGGCCTGCCCTATGATTCCAAGGAAGGCCGCTCGCTGTGCGGCGCGCTGACCGCCATCATGACCGGGATCGCCTACAAGACCTCGGCCGAGATGGCATCCGAGCTTGGCGCTTTCCCCGCCTACAAGAAGAACGCCCAGCACATGCTGCGGGTGATCCGCAATCATCGCCGCGCCGCCTATGGCGAGAGCCGCGGCTACGAGGCGCTGTCCGTCAACCCGGTGCCGCTCGATCACGCCTCCTGCCCGCAAGCCGACCTGATCGCGCATGCGACGAGAGCCTGGGACGACGCGCTCTCGCTCGGCGAGCAGCACGGCTATCGCAACGCGCAGACCACGGTGGTGGCGCCGACCGGCACCATCGGTCTTGTGATGGATTGCGACACCACCGGCATCGAGCCTGATTTCGCCCTGGTGAAGTTCAAGAAGCTCGCCGGCGGCGGTTATTTCAAGATCATCAACCGCGCAGTCCCTGAGGCGCTGCGCGCGCTCGGCTATCGCGAGAGCGAAATCGCGGAGATCGAGGCCTATGCGGTCGGCCATGGCTCGCTTGCGAACGCCCCCGGCATCAACGTCACCACGTTGAAGGCCAAGGGTTTTACCGATGAAGCCATCGCCAAGGCGGAGAAGGCGCTGCCGACCGCCTTCGACATCAAGTTCGCCTTCAACAAGTGGACTTTCGGCGATGACTTCATCCGCGACCAGCTCGGCATCGGCACTGAAGCGCTGGCGGCGGCGAATTTCGACCTGCTCGCCGCGGTCGGTTTCACCAAGCGCGAGATCGAGGCCGCCAACGTCCATATCTGCGGCGCGATGACGGTGGAAGGCGCGCCGCACCTGAAGGCCGAACACTATCCGGTGTTCGACTGCGCCAATCCCTGCGGCAAGATCGGCAAGCGCTATCTGTCTGTCGAAAGCCACATCCGCATGATGGCGGCCTCCCAGCCCTTCATTTCGGGCGCGATCTCCAAGACCATCAACATGCCGAACGACGCCACCGTCGAGGACTGCAAGGCAGCCTACATGCTGTCCTGGAAGCTCGCGCTGAAGGCGAATGCGCTCTATCGCGACGGCTCGAAACTGTCGCAGCCGCTGAACTCGCAGCTGATTGCCGACGACGAGGACGAGGAGGATGCGGTCGAGCAACTCTTCGACAAGCCGATGGCCGCCCGCGCGGCCCAGGTTTCGGAGAAGGTGGTGGAGAAGCTGGTCGAGCGCATTGTCGTGATGCGCGAGCGCGAGCGCATGCCGGACCGCCGCAAGGGCTATACGCAAAAGGCCGTGGTCGGCGGGCACAAGGTCTATCTGCGCACCGGCGAATATGACGACGGCCGGATCGGCGAGATCTTCATCGATATGCACAAGGAGGGCGCGGCGCTGCGCTCCTTCATCAACAACTTCGCAATCGCCGTCTCGCTCGGCCTGCAATACGGCGTGCCGCTGGAGGAATATGTCGACGCCTTCACCTTCACCCGCTTCGAGCCGGCGGGTCCCGTGCAGGGCAACGACTCAATCAAATACGCGACCTCGATCCTGGATTATGTCTTCCGCGAGCTTGCGGTGAGCTATCTCTCGCGCTTCGACCTCGCCCATGTCGATCCCAACGAGAGCGGCTTTGACGCGCTCGGCAAGGGCGTTGGCGAAGGCAAATCGCCGGAGGAGGCGCAAGGCACGAACCAGGCGACGAAGTATCTGTCGCGGGGACTGACGCGCTCGCGCACCGACAATCTCGTGGTCATGCGCGGCGCGACCTTGCCGAACGCCGGTGGTTCTTTTCCCTCCCCCGCTGGCGGTGAGGGAGGGGGGGCAACCGGGGCAGGTAAAGTCACTTCTCTCCACGGCCCCGGTGGACGCGTCTCCGACACCCTCGAGGGCGCAGTCGCGCTGAAGCAGGAGACAAGCCACGACCTCTCGCCGACCGAGAAACTGGAAGCCCTGCAATGGAGCAAGGCAGGCGCCGCGCGCGAGCAAACGCAGTCGAAAGCCGAGCGCCGCGCCGAAGCCAAGGCCAAGGGCTATGAGGGCGAGATGTGCTCGGAGTGCGGCAACTTTACCCTCGTGCGCAACGGCACCTGCATGAAGTGCGACACCTGCGGAAGCACGACGGGGTGTTCGTAAACGCCCGTCATGCCCGGGCTGGTCCCGGGCATCCGCGAAAACAGAAGGCAGCCGGGAGGCTGCCTTTTTAGTCGCTCCTGCGCCCTTCAGGCCTCAATCCAATCTCCATGCTATGCTGATCCCACCTGCATCGCGAGGTGGTGACCATGAACGGCAATCGTTACTACGGAGTCCGGGTTGAGGGCGCAAAATACGGCGTCGGTTTTGGCTCGGCGCTGGCGATCGCGATCTCCTACGTCAACAACCACTCCATACTTTGGGCAATTATCCACGGCATCCTGGGCTGGCTCTACGTCATCTATTTCGCGCTGTTCCGGTCATAGCCATGCCCGCAAGTGCTGACACCCGCCCGCTGGGTCGAAGCGGCCTCCAGGTGCTGCCGCTCGGCATCGGCACCAACAAATGGCGGCGTGCCGATCGTGGCGCCGTGCTGGAAACATACAAGACCGTCAGCGCTGCCGGTCCGTGCATGATCGACACGGCCGAGATTTACTTCTCCGAACGCGCCGTGGGGGAGTGCCTGCGCACCGCGCCGGCCCACGCGGTGATCGCATCGAAATTCCTTCCGCTTCCGGGCCGAAGCTCGCCACGCCACCTGATGCACGCGCTTGACGGTTCCCTCGCGCGGTTGGGCCTTACGACCATCGATCTCTATTATGTGCATTTTCCGCTGCCCCTGGTCGACGTGCGGGTGTTCGCCGATGGCCTCGCCGAAGCGGTGAAGTCCGGCAAGGCACGCGCGGCAGGCGTGGCAAATTTCGGCGCGGACCAGATGCGTCGCATCGCCGACCACCTCGGAAAGCAAGGCGTTCCGCTCGCCGCCAATCAGGTCAACTACAGCCTCGTCCGGCGAGCGGTCGAAACAAATGGCGTGCTGGATGCCTGCCGCGAGCTCGACGTGGCGCTGGTGGCCTATTTTCCCCTTGCCTCCGGCCGCCTCGCGCAGCCCTCGGACGGCGGTTCACCGAAAGCGCTGCTGAAATGTCTTTCCGATATTGCCCGCGCGCGGGGCGCAAGCACCAGCCAGGTTGCCCTCAACTGGCTGCTCACGCGCGACAGTCACGTGATTCCCATTCCCGGCGCGACCAAGCCTCATCACGCCAGCGCCAATCTCGCTGCGCTGAGTTGGCGCATGAGCGAATCCGAATTCGATGCGATCGACCGCGCCTCGAGCGCGGTGTAGAACCATGTTTTCACCACCCTCGTGTCCCGGACGCGGCGCAGCGCAAGCGGTGCGCCGCAGAGCCGGGACCCACGGGCGATGAGCAGGATCATGGGCCCCGGCTCCGCAGCGCATCACACCGGACGATGCTTCGCATCGCCGGGAGTGCTGCGCTGCGTCCGGGGCACGTGCCTGCACACGGAAACACCAACCCCGCGCATACACTTCGCCAGCCCAAGAGAGCCGTACATGACTCCCGCGTCAATTAAACCCCTCATCTCCACCTCCGACCTCGACAAGATCGACATCCGCGTCGGCACCATCGTAGGCGTCGAGGACGTGCCGAATTCAGACAAGCTCGTCCGGCTGCGCGTCGATTTCGGCGACCACGCGCGCTCTATTCTCGCCGGCATGAAAAAGGAACGGTCAAGCCTTAGAGAGATCGAAGGCAAGCAGGCGCTGTTTGTCGTCAACCTCGCGCCGCGCAAGATGGCGGGCAAGATGTCGGAGGGCATGCTGTTCGATATCGGTTATGCCGATGGCATCACGCCGGTGCTGGCGCAGCCGGAAAAGCCTGTTCCGAACGGCAGCCGCGCCGCATGATTTCTTATTGTGCCGCCGACGCGCCCGCGCCGCCGTCGATCTGGCGGCCCATCAGCGCGATCGCGCGCTGGTAAACAGGGGCTGCATTCCACGCCTCGATCGCGGCGTAATTGGCCTCGCCCGGCTGGTAGCCCGCGCCGGCGCGCCAGCCATGCGCACGCAGGAAGTTTGCGGTCGAGTTCAGCGCGTTGGCCGCGACATCGAGATTGCCGGTGCCGTAAGCCAGGATGTTCTTGGGCAAAAACTGCGTCTGGCCGATCTCGCCGTGCATCGAGCCGCGCGCATTCGGCGATAGCGCGCCGCGGTCGATCAGTTTCAGCGCGGCTTCGAGCTGCTCGGTGAAATACGCCGGCCGGCGGCAATCGTAGGCGAGCGTTGCGACCGCCGACAGCATGTGCTGATTGCCGCGCTGGCTGCCAAAGGCCGTCTCCATCCCCCAGATCGCGATCAGCGGCCCCGGCGGCACGCCGTAGCGCTGCTCGATCGATGCGAACATGGCCGCCTGCGACTGCTTCAGCGCGCGTCCGCGCGCGACGATACTCGAAGCGCCGCGCTTGGCGAGAAACGCGTCGAGCGACAGCCCAAAGCTGCGTTGGCCGCGATCGGCGGCGATCGTCGCGGTGGCGTAGTTGGTCTGCATCAACGCGGCGACGCCGTTGGCGCCGATGCCCTTCGCCCTCGCCTCCTCGGCGAACTGATGCTTCCACGCCTCGAAACCGGCCGCGCCGCTGCCGCACTGCGCCGCTTCGGCCTTCGCGCCGAGGCAGGCGAGCATCGCCAGCACAGCGGATATTGTCGTCAACAGCGCACGATCTCCGCCCATGCCACGCCTCCGTTCACGCTTCACGCCGCCCGCGCACAAGGATGCCACAATTGCTTGACCGTGCCGAGCCGATTTCGGGCCGCAGTTGTGGCTCCTCGCGAGATGGCTGTTGCCACCATCCTGCATGCACACTAGTGCCCACTTTCCGAAGTTCGTGCTACGTCTCAGCACCCACTTTTCGCGAACTTCGGAAAGTTATGGGCACTAGCAAATCTATGATTCTAGTGCCGCTTTCTATTTGAAGTTCCTGGGTCGAATTCGCCGCTTGTGGTGCAGGAACTTCAAATAGGCGGCACTGACGCGACGCGCTCGCCGCAAAGTGGCCGCAGACGTGAATTGGGAACTCCTTCGCCCGTCATGGTTAACGATGCGACACAGCTGTTGTCCTTAAAATCCGGCCACAATTTGCAACTCTTTCACATCTAGATTCTACACGAATCGAGCTGGGGTCTTATCGGCGGCGGCCGTTTTGAATTGAACGGAGCAGCCCATGCGCGTCGCAGTGATCGTTGTTGCGATCGTGATGGTGGCCACGCCATCGCATGCGTCGAAATCCTGTATGACCATGGCCGAGGCGCGCCAGCAATTCCGCACGTCTCACCTCTATTGGCATGGCGCGGGCCATTGCTGGGATGCCAACGCTCCCGTGCACGGCATTGTTCGTCACATCAGGCAAAGGAGCCCTGAACAGGCCGAGCAGGACAATCAGCAACAAAAAAAGCCAGCGCCGATGTGGCGCAACGCCCTGTCGGAGATGCTGCCGGATGACGGCGCCGCGCAGGTGTCGGTGCCGCAGATATTTCCGCAATCGTCCTGGACATACGACGAGAGCGAGGCGCCTTCGGCTCGGATGAGCTGGCTCGACCGCTGGGTGGATGTCGCGCAGGTCACCCCGCCAATCCTGGCGAGCGGCAAAGCGGAGCCGGCTTACTCCTTGCCTGCCGAAGGGCGCAGAGTGGACCCCCTGGTCACGCCCACCCGCATTCTAATGGCGTTTCTCGCGCTTGCCATGATGCTTGCGATCATCGAGCTGCTGCAAGGCACGAAGTTCGATCGGCGAAGGTAGTTCAGCCACAGGGCAAACCCGTAACCACACCGCTTTGCCGTGCGGAGCCGGCTTTTTCCGGCCGATGCGGTATTCGATTGGCATTGCAATCTCTGGAAATCTCGATTTACTGCGTAGATTACGCTCCCTTCAGGAGCCGGCGGTATTGCGAGGAGAACAATGAGCTCTAACGATCTCAGTTCACTGTCTTCAGGCGAACTTGCGCGCCGGATCGCCATCCTGCGCGACAATATCCGTCAGATCACCGAGCAGGCCACCTCACAATCTGGCGCCGCCGACGAGGAGCGCAACGCCGAGCGCATGTGGCGCCAGAACGAGGAGCTGGAAAATCTCCTCAAGGAGCAGGAGCGCCGCGAGGCCAAGTGAGTGCGGCGCCCTCGCCGAGTTCTATTTGAATCAGCCTGATAGGTTAGACAAAGCGAAGCTTCGTGTCCTGGACGCGGCGCAACCTCGTAGGGTGGGCAAAGCAAAGCGTGCCCACCGCCTTACCACGATAATGGTGGGCACGGCGCTCGCGCGCCTTTGCCCGCCCTACGGTCTGCTTTGTACCCTCTCGTTCTCGCAATGCGAATACAAGCACCGCGGGCGGGTCAAATCTCCAACTCGTCCGGCACGTGTCCGAACCGTCGAAGCACAGTGGTCTTGCTGTCGGGATAGCCGGTGCGAACGAACGCTACGGCGCCGGCATGGCCGAAGATCTGCCAAAAGCCCTTGGCGCGCTCGATCGCAGCCTGGGGGCTGGCGCATTTGAAGGGTTCGCCAGCAACCAGGCCTTGGTCGGTCCGGTCGATCGGCATTGCGATGAACTGGGCGATATCACCCATGGCGGGGTCTCCCTCTCAGCCCGGGAGACGAGCTTCCTCTCCACTCTACTTCTGGCGATCGAGTTTGGTAATTGTCTTCGTCTCGCCCACCTCAGTCGTCGAATAGTTCACGAGATCGCCGGCATGCACCTCGTCCAGTGACATGCCATCTTTTGCCCTGAACTCCTGGGCAGAGCCTGCGGTGTTGGCGCCGACGGTGCCGCTCTGTACTGGCTGGATCGAGACCGTGCGATTGATCCGGTCGATCTTGGTGACCATTCCCGTCAGTGCCTGATCGGCGAGAGCCGGAACGCTTGCGATGGCGAGCGCCGCAGCACCTACCAGCATGATCTTTGGAATTGTCATGGCGCAGTCCTTTCGGTCAACCGATGATACAGCATATTCAACGTTCAGCCTAAACAACGTTGGCGCGATGGTTCCGCTCGGGGAACATCTGCCTTTCTCGTTGTTGCTCCAACAGACGAATTTCTCCAGATGATTCAAGCTGATTTGGGTCGTCCAGTCCTTTCGAAAAAAAGAATTCGCTTGGAGAAATACCCAAATCAGGCGTTTTCTCCCCGCTGTCCCGCCCCCTCAGAGGGGCGTACGCGCGAATCGTCACGAAACGTGGGGCGGGATGCGGTGGACGCGGCAGCATCGCAAGACGATCGATGCTTTTCGCGGACGGCGAAGTCGTGTGGTTCTGGCACCCCTTGGCTGGTGCCAAGTTGGCGACGATGCTCTGCATCGCGCCGATGACGGTGACTAAGAAGTCATGGACACCGGGAAGAGCACGAAGCAAACCGTTAAAACCATTGCGCGGGGCAAGCCGGCGTGAACCGGTGAACCTGTGGTGATTAACTCGTATGCTTTTCATTCTGCATGCGAGGCTGCGGGTGCATTCGGGCATCCGGCTTTCCCTGCGCCCTCTCAAAACGAGGGACATCGCTTCCGCAAAGCTCGGGCGTCATCCGCGTCGCGAGAGTGCGGCTGCGTGTCCAGTCGGGTCAGCGTGGCATCGAGATACACGGTTGCAGGATTTCCTGAACTGACGCACAGTTCAATCAAGCTTAACCAGCGAGATCAGACGAGGGAGCACCCATGATCAAGGTCAGCGTTATGTACCCCAACAAGGAAGGCGCGCGCTTCGACCATCAATATTATCGCGACAAGCACATGCCGCTCGTGAAGACGCGCATGGGCGATGCCTGCAAGTATTACACCGTCGACAAAGGCCTTGCGGGCCGGCGCTCCCGCAACCTATGTGGGAATGTGCCACATCTTTTGCGACTCGGTCGAGGCGTTCCAGACCGGCTTCGGACCGCACGCCAAGGAGATCATGGCCGACATTCCAAACTATACCGACATAAGCCCGGTGATCCAGATCAGCGAGGTCGTTGTCGGTAGATGAGGTGTGGTTCCCCCAATCATCCAGCTTGACAGCACGCCTTCATGGGAGGAGCATTGTTGTGTCGCCATTGGCGACCGTATTCGTGATGCAATCGCAAACGCAGAGGAGGTTCAATGACGCCACCTCCGCAGAGAAAGCCGCCAAGTGCGGTGGTTCACGTTCGGGCCACGGCATAGCGGCAAACCCACGAACGACACGCCGGGTAAAGGTTTAGCGGGCCGCATCAGTAAGGCATGGCCCCTTACCTTCCCGGCGGTGTTTTTTTTGAGCCGTCCGATATCGCACGGAACTTTCCCGCCCTCAAACTTGCCGCCCGAGCGAGCCCTTCTCGCCGCATTTTCCCGGTATTGGGGGTTGCGCGGTGCCAAGAGGATTCACCCGGATATTCCAATGATGGTATTGCGATGATGCGAACGCGCACACTGGTTTTGCTTGGATTGTTGCTGATACCCTCAGTGGCACTCGCCGAAGAGCGGGCAACCGATGCTGCCCTCGGGGCGGTTTCGGGTGCTGTGGTGCTTGGGCCGATCGGCGCCGTGGCGGGCGCACTGGTCGGCTTCACAGCTGGACCGTCGATTTCGCATTCGTGGGGCCTTCATCGATCGGGCCATCAGGGTCAGTCGCGCAGGACCGCTAACCAGACCACGAACCAGACCACGAACCAGGACGCCCACGCTTCCGCCGACGCTCAACCGGCGACGGGTAGTCAAACTCCCCGTCCGCAGGCCGCAGCAGCACCGCCTGCGCCGGCACGACCGACCTCCACTGCCAAGGCGTCCGCCGCGCTGCCGCCGGTGCAGACGCTGGAATAGGAGAAGGATGCGCGTCGCGAACGCGTGCTGCTTCGCGCATCATCGCGATCAGAGCTTATTGGCGCGGTACCGACGCGGGTGGACGCGGCGGCGATTGCGCCGGGAGGGTCGAGGGCGCAGTCTTGGCTGCGGCAGCGGAGCGCGATCGGCCGCGCGGTGTGCCATCGACGGATTCCAGGTATGACGTCAGCTCCCAAGCCGTGCTGGAGTTGGTGGCATAGTGCTCGCGCAGATACAGGAACAGCGTCAGGCTGATGCGACCCTTGGCGAGGCCGCGGGCGCTGTGGTGACAGGTCGCGCAGCTGTCGGCAAACAGCCTGGGGCCCGATTTGCCGCGCCGCGCCTGTTGCGATCATGGCGGTGACGCTAACGACGAGCAGGCCGCGCCCGAGCAGTGCGGCCAGCGTCCGGCTCGATGTTAACGGCATGCCGCAACCTTTCCCTGCTGCGACGTCATTGCCTTTGTTGTGTCAGCCAAGAAATCCACCTCTCACCGCGCCTCAAGGCCGGTATGGCGCCCAAGCCTGTCAAAAAGACGGCAAGCGCATGGCCAGCCCGCTCAGAAAGGTGGCTTCCTTCGTGCCCGCTGCGCCTTTGCCGCCTCCACCCACCACAACAGATCATCGATGAATCGAGGAAATGCATTTTCCAGCGCCTTGCCACCCTCGCCGATTGGCGAGCCTTCCACCGACAAGGTTTGCGAAATCGATCCCACCGCGATCGAACTCGATATCACCACCATCCCCATCTCCGA
>Ga0306923_10003226_pt1 | contig 15241 bp, 19 predicted proteins | sample sta12Can44000108_FD_203841 | JGI IMG/M metagenome (GOLD analysis project Ga0306923, IMG submission 203841) | Lab enrichment of tropical soil microbial communities from Luquillo Experimental Forest, Puerto Rico - statanox.12C.anox.44.000.108 (v2)... | ecosystem: Environmental > Terrestrial >... | reverse complement strand
CCCCGCAATTTGACTCTACGCTCCGACACAGAAATCGTGGCGATCGCATCGAGCAGGCTTTTGCTCCCTACTTGGAATATCGGAAACGGAAGGGTGAAGACGACACGGAAAGGGAAAAAATCCCGTCGCCAGAGGCCTGGACGAGCACCTATATCAGGAATCTCCTGTTTCTCGCCAAAATCTCGTTCGTTCCAAAAATGGGTTGATTTTCGCTATTGCGCTCGCGAGCATCTGAATACCACACGCGAATTGAGTGGGCCTCCCCGACCCCTCGGTCGGCCTGAGCCCGTATCGAAGGTTGCTATGACACGATCTAGCCTGCCGAAGGCCCACCTGAAGGTCAGTTGACCTCAACCAATACTAGCGAAGCGTCGTCGGAAGGCGGGCCTTGGCGCCATGCGTCTACCCTGTCGAGGATTCCCTCCATCATTTCAGTGAAAGGAAGGAGCGCGGCTTCTCGCACGAAATTCCGTAGGCCCGGAACACCCAGCATTTCATCCCGCGAATTGAAAACTTCCGTGATTCCATCGGAGTAAAGAACAATACGGTCGCCCTGCCGTAGGCTAACGTCTAGGGTTGCCTCTGAACTCACAGCTTCCGGGAGAGCCCCCAGAACCATGCTGCGTGACTCCAGTAATCGAGGCTCTTGGCTGGGCGTCACGACCATCGCTGGTGGATGACCGCCGCCGGCAAAAAGCATTCTCCGGCTACCCATGTCGATCCGAGCCAACGCTGCGGTGAAAAAAAAGCCCGAAATTCCCATGTTCTCTATGACGAAACGATTCATGTGTTGCAGCATGTCGCCGAGGGGCATAGCCGCTCGCAATTGCGTCATCATCTCAGTATAGATTCGATTTGCAACCAACGCCGAGCCGATGCCATGACCCGATACGTCGCCAATAAGCAAATTCAGATGCCCTTCCCCGCTGGGCATCGCAAGTCCAAAATCGCCGCCGATCGTGCGAACGGCTTGAAAATGTGCTTCGACACGCATGCCACCCCAGATGAGGCTCTTTGGTGCGAGGCTTTCCTGGACACGAGCCGCGAGCGCTAGCTCTTCTTCCATCTCCTTCTGCCGCTCCTCCAACTGCTTGTTCGCGTTGCGAAGTTGCTCCTCGGCTCGCTTTTGTTCGGAAATCTCCGTAAATGTGACTACGCCGATTTTGCGGCCATCCGGAGAATCCATTGTTCGTGAACTAATGATCACCGGCAAGCGGCTCCCGTCTTTCTTCGGCAAGACGAATTCGAAGCGATTGTGGCCCTGCCTCATGCCTCTTTCTTTTTGCTTGGCGATTACATCCGCCTCCTCAGGAGTATAGAAATGGTAGGCTTCTTTTCCGACAATTTCTGCTCGCGGGATGCCGATCATCCCTTCAAATCGAGAATTGACCGAAAGGATCCGAGCATCGGCATCGCTCACAATCACGCCTTCATTCAGGGTCTCAAGAACGCCCTCCACCTGCTCGAGCCACTCAGGTCTGTGAATGCCCATTGAATGCCTCTCTTCCAAGCCCTGAGGAGTAGTTGCGTCTCATCGGAAAGGCCCCCCAGCAGCCCCAGGCTAATTGCGGTCCGGAAGCGTCTACTAAGTTTAGCTGTTCAGAAAACAGAGCGCACGGAGATGACGGGCGAACACGATCCCCGCGAATGCCGCAAAATATTTTTCACAGTTGTCCGGTCCACATGCGTTCAAGCGTCTTCAGATTGAAAGTGCAAATCAGGAACGAAGGAGGGTCCAAATGAACAGCACTCCAATCTTGAAAGGCAAGCAGGCGGTGGTATTCGGTGCAGGAGGCTCAATCGGCACTGCGGTGGCCAAAGAGTTCGCGACCGAAGGTGCGGAAGTCTTCCTGTCTGGTCGTACAAGATCTAAGGTGGAAGCAGTAGCCGCGCAAATCGTCGCGAACGGCGGCAGGGCGCACGCGGCTGCAATTGACACCTTCGACGATGCGGCTGTCAACCACTACCTCGACGGCATCGTGAAGGAGACCGGGAAGATCGACATCATTCTCGATGCGGCAGGTCCCCTCGCCAGCCAGTATGGAAACGGAAAGCTCGCTGTGGACTTGCCGACCGATAAGTTCATGGTGCCACTCGAGACGATGGTCAGGTCGCGTTTTATCACCGCCCGCGCCGCAGCGCGTCAGATGGTCCGGCAGCGCTCCGGCGTTATCATTTTCGTGACGGGTAGCCCAGCTCGGCCACACGTGCCCGGAACGACCGCGATTGGTGCCGCATTTGGCGCGATTGAGAATCTCACGGCCAACCTCGCCTTCGAGGTCGGCCCGTTTGGCGTCAGGGTCGTTTGCGTTCGAACGCTGGCCAACGTTGACAGCACATCGATTCAGGACACGCTGGATTTTCTAGCAGTCCAGTTGAACATCACAAAGGATCAGGCGAAGGCGCAGATCGCCCAGTCCAGTTTCCTGAAGGTTCCGGCGACAGTCCAGGACACCGCGCGCGCGGCCGTGCTCGTCGCCTCTGATCACGGGCGCATGCTGACCGGAACCGTGGTCAACGCCACGGCCGGTGCCGCATTGGACTAGGTACACTTTTACTTTCAGGCTCCGGGAAGGCAATCTTTCACCTAGTTATGGAAACGGATGTCATGCCCCAAATGGCGATAAAAACGGAAATAGGAATTTAGAGCAACATGGCCCGCCCGACGGCTGGCCAAGTACTCCGTACCCTTGGCATCAAAAAAGATGTCTGCTGCCATTGGATCCAAACGTCTAGAGGATGGAAGTCTAAGATCACCAAGGAGGAAGAAGATGAACGAATTTGTATTTCTATACCGCGGCGGCCAAGCTGGCAGGTCGCCCGAGCAGGCGCAGCAAATGATGCAGAAGTGGATGGCCTGGTTCAAGGAGCTGGCCGAGAATGGCCACGTTAAGGACCGCGGCCAGCCTCTAGAGCGTGCAGGCAAGCTCGTCAATGGCAAGCGCAAAATCGTGACTGACGGTCCGTTTGCCGAAGCCAAGGACCTGGTCGGCGGCTATACGCTGATCCTGGCCAAAGACCTCGATGAAGCGGCCGAGCTCTCCAAGGGCTGCCCCATTCTCGAAGTGGATGGCCAAGTGGAAGTGCGCCCGGTCATGAAACTGAACATGTAATGGAGCTGAGTGAACATCTCTTTCGGCACGAAGCGGGGCGAATGGTCGCCACGCTAACGCGCATATTCGGAGTTCACAACCTCGCCCTGGCAGAAGACGTGGTGCAAGAGGCCTTCTGCCGGGCGCTTGAGGTCTGGAAGTTCCGAGGCGTGCCTGAGAATCCGTCCGCCTGGCTTATGACCACGGCGAAGAACCGCGCGCTCGATGTCCTGCGCCGCGAGCGAACAGCAAGAACGTTTGCACCCGAATTGACGCGCCAGCTAGAGAGTGAGTGGACGCTGGCGCCTACGGTCGAAGTGGAGTTTGCCGCAGCGGCCATAAAAGACGACGCTCTGCGCATGATGTTCTCCTGTTGTAACCCGCTTTTATCAGAAGAGGCCCAGGTTGCTCTAATCCTTCACATCCTCTGCGGCTTCAGCGTGGATGAAATTGCGAGCGCATTCGTCGGCAGCCACGCCGCCGTCGAGAAACGAATTGTGCGCTCCAAGAAGGTACTAGCCGGCTCCAAGAAACTGTTCGACATTTCCGGTGCCGAGGATTTTGCCCGGCGCCTGCCAGCGGTCCAGCGCGCTCTCTACCTGCTTTTCAACGAGGGCTATCACGGCGCGTCACCAGAGAAAGCCGTACGGGTTGAGCTTTGCCAAGAAGCAAAGCGCCTTACATCACTGCTCTTGAAAAACGCGCTTGGAGCCACTCCTTCAACCTACGCTCTTGCCGCTCTCATCTCCTTGAACGCCGCGCGCCTGCCGGCGCGACTCGACACTTCTGGCAACTTGACATCGCTCGCCGACCAGGATCGTTCGCAGTTTGATCAAGCCTTGGCGCAAGAAGGCCTGAGACTCCTGGAGCGCTCGGCAACGGGCCCGGAACTTACCGACTATCATGTCGAGGCCGCAATCGCTTGGGTCCACACCTCGGCCGAACGCACAGAAGACACAGATTGGGCGATGATCATTTCCTTATACGACAAACTGATGGCACTTCGACCTTCACCAATCGTGGCCCTCAACCGCGCGATTGCCATCGCGCAACGCGAAGGGCCGCAACGCGGGTTGGAAGAGATCCAGGCGATTCAAGACTCAGAGCGTCTCGCCAAATATCCGTTCTACCACGCCGCGCTCGGCGAACTTGAGATTGGTAGCGGCCATCTTGAAGACGCGCGCGAACATTTTGTCGTTGCGCTCAAGCTGGCGCGCAATCCTATGGAGCGTAGTTTTTTCGAGCAGCGGATTACCCTCTGCAAATGAGATCGAAGCGCACTTTGAATACGGCTCCACGACTCGCTGTGCCTAGTTGAATTTCAAAACCGATTATGAAGAGCCAGTGCAGGATCGCACCGCTCCGAAAGTCATCGGCTTGACTTGCCGGTTTCTTCTCTGCCGACCATACGCGAAGTGGCTTCGCTCCTGCAGTTCGCTGTTCTCTAGTTTTTGGAGAAGCACAACGATGACGCGGTCGCTCCCTGCCGGCTGATCGCGTTTGCGTGAATGCGTTTGGTATCGGTGAAGTGAACTGGCGGCTGTTTCGCGTTTTGCCCCTTTACTTCACGCGAATGTAGGCCACGTCTAACGTAGGAGCGTCTTTCTGTTCAGAATTTCACTTTGCGTTCGCGTCCGCTTGCATCACGCCGAAAAGATTTCCCTCCGTGTCTTCGCAGTAAGCGAAATAACCTACCCCTGGAATCGGTGTCTTCGCCGTAATCAACTTTCCGCCCGCCTTTTTCACCGCGGCGACGGATGCATCGACGGAGTCCACACCGACCGTGTTCGTGGTCACAGTCACATCTCCCCGCTTCAGCATTCCGCCATTTATTCCCGGCGCCGCTTCCGCTCCGGTGTTCACCATCCAGTACTCCATCGGGCCATCCCACTTGTCGAATGTCCACCCGAACACTCTTTGATAGAACGCCGCCGCGCGATGGGGCTCGTTCACCGGAATTTCAAAATGGATTACGCGTGCCATATTCTCCTCCTCTAATGAGTAGCGTATTGCGTCTGAAAATCCGATCAGTCTTAGCCCCTTTGTGCTGCGGCGGTTGCATCGCCGTACCGCTGCGTGGCCCATCCCACGATCATTCCCACGATACTTCCGGGCAAAATGATTTCGAAATAGTATCCGTGCTCCTTCAGGGCCACAAGAAACGCCAGCAGGAAACCCACACCAAGCCCGAAGAGAATTCCCAGCGGCACAGAATTTACCTTGCGCGCGAAGATTCCTGCCGCGACTCCCGCGATTAAACCTTTAATGGTTGATCCGAAGACAATTCCCACAAGCATCCCGCGAACCGCGGGGGTGAACCACGCCGTCGCACCGTCGATCGCCCCGAGCAACGCGCCCAGCAGCAGGCCGATCACAATTTTGTTCATCGAACAACCCTCCGTCAATGCTGCATTCCCTCCCGCTCTGACGTTCTTTACAACAACGCGTCGGATTCCTTTAAGCCTAGCGGTGAAAAAAGAGCAGCACCAGCGCGCGCATGATTAAGTAAGCTCCAATTAACAAGATAGCGACCTCATGGCGCTTGTAGAAACGCCTGAAACGCTCCAAGAAATTCTCCGTATAGGCGCTCACCGGCAGCCCATCCAGATAGAGGGAAACGTCGGCAGCAAGCTCAGAAACCTGGGTGTAACGCGCGTTTGGGGCTTCCGCCGTCGCCTTGGCACAAATGGCCAAAAGCGGCCGGGGCAGTGGGGTAGATTTTCCTGGAGCGCCGCGAATCGCGATAAATTTCAAGAGGGCACCGAGCGAAAAAATGTCGCTACGCACACCGATCCTTTCCGTTTCGCCGCGAGCCTGTTCGGGAGCCATATAGCCTGGCGTGCCCATGACGGTGCCATGACCAGTTATAACGGTAGACTGTGTTGAATCACTTTCTGAGTTAGCCTTTTGGCCGGAAGGAAAGGTCTCGTCCCGGCTGAGGCTATGCTCTCGCAAAATCTTGCCGAGGCCCCAATCCATCACCAGCACTTCGCCGAAGGAGCCCACCATGATGTTCGCTGGCTTCAAATCGCGATGCAGAACGCCGCGCGCGTGGGCAAACGCAACCGCGTCGCAGACCCGAAGGAACAACCGGAGACGTTGCGGAAGGGAGTCAACTTGCATGATGTATCTATCCAGGCGAAGCCCTTCGACGAACTTCATGGTGTAGAAGACGCGGCCGCCGGGTAGCACCCCGACATCGTGCACCGGAACGATACCAGGATGTTCGAGCTGTGCGAGGATGCGCGCTTCGCGCATGAGCCGGCTGGTGAGCTCCCCATTGGCATCCGGCGTGTCGAGAACCTTGAGCGCGACGCGCCGGGAGAGTTTTTCGTCCTCGGCGGCGTAGACCACGGCCATTCCACCGCGCGCGATGAACTCGCAGAGCTTGTAACGCGTGCCGGAGAAATCAGCACCTTCGGAGAAACGAAGGCGTTCGAGAGCTTTGTCGTTCAGAAATGTCATCGCATTGAAACGCCAAAAAGGGCTTTTGCCTCTAGGGCGAACTCTTCCTCGCTCTCGCAAAAGGCGCGCAGTCGCGCCAATGCGATGAGGCGAAATTCGCGGCGGGCCCAGGCGAGCTGGTTATTCACCTCGGTGAGCGGCAGCGAGAATTTGGCGGCAAGTTCGCGGTACGAAATATCTTCTTCGCCAGCCAAATCGTAGGCTTCGAAGAGCTGAAACGCTTTTTGCTTTTCTCGCGCTTCACAAACGCCGCGAAGCTCTTCGACTGCAGAAGAAAACAGGCTGCGAATCCACTCCTTCTCGAAAAAGTCCTCCAGTGATTCGGGGGCAGGAATGGAAGCTGGATCGATAGCTTGGGCGCGCAGTTCGTCCTCGGCGCCCGAAAAATCCAGCGCCACGTGCGCAAATTCTCCACCGCGTTTCTTGCGGGAAGCTGCTTTCAGTTCGTTGAGCGCGAAGCTGTCCGCGCAAAGTCGGAGATAGGTGCGCAGCCGGCTCTTGGCGGGATCGAAGCGAGACAGAAGTTGGCGTTCGAGCAGCTCGGCAAAAAAGCCCTGCGTGAGGTCCTGAGCGTCGTGCGGCGATTGCGAGAATTTCAGGCGAATATATTTGTAAACCGGCTTCCAATAAGAGGCGAAGAGAATCTCCAAAGCACGAGCGCGCTCGGCGCCATCCTGGCTGCGTGCGGCGGCGAGAACGGAGTGGCGAGTCAGGGGAAAGGATTTGCCAGCGGAGGTCATGGCAGTGTCGTCGACCTATCTTGCCAAGAGTACGCAGGCTGTTGAGGAAGAGCAAGCAGAGCGAGCCGGACTGAGCGGGACTAGGAGTTTGGGAAATAGGGGATACTACGCTCGAGTTGCTTGTAACCCGTCATGGTGGGCCAGATAAACTGGCTTTCGTGACCAACCGGCTCTTGGAAGGCGGGCCTCGTTTGTCGGATTGCAAATTATGCGCCCGCGTTGTAGTCGTCTATTTAATCGCAGGATGGAACTCTTTCCAGCAGAAACACCTAAACCGAAAGGAAAAAACAGGCGACGTCGACGTAGTGTCGAGAATCAAATAAAACAGGGAAAGGAAGGCACAAAATGGCAAGCATGGCGATGGAAACCCCAAAATCCGACACGTTTCTTCCCCCGATCGAAAAGCCCAGGGGTTTGATCTTGAAGCTAGCGTATTTCTTCACCCGCAAGCAGTTCGGCAAAGTGCTGACGCCGCTGAAAGTGCATTCCGCTCGGTTGCCGATCGGATTCGGTCAGTTCTACGCAAAGATCGGCCAGTTGGACAAAAAGCTGCAGTTGCCGCCGGAGACCATCATGCTCATTCGGGAGCAGGTAGCCCGCACCAACGTTTGTCTCTTTTGCATCGATATCGGCCGTGCGTTCACCATCAAAGCCTCGATGAACCAAGCCAAATTCGACGCGCTCGAGCAATACCGCAGTAGCCCGCTGTTCACCGACGCCGAGCGCGCCGCTCTCGACTATGTCACGGAGCTGACCAAGGAGAAGAAGGTTAACCCCGATACGTTTTCCCGCATGTCCCAGCATTACTCCGAACGCCAAATCTGTGAAATCGTCTGGCTCGTGGCCAGCGAGCACGTCTACAACATGACCAACATCGGCCTGAACATCCATTCGGATATGCTTTGCGACATTGCCCGGAAAAGGAATTAGCGCACCGGACCCGGCCGATATCTCTGGGCTGCTTGCTGTGCCGGCACTGCCGACAACTAGCGATTCGCAAGAGGGACTGCAAGCAAATCGTTTGACTCGGGCAATCCGGAAGCTATCCACCAGGCGACAAGCGCTTGCGGCAGCGCGCGGGAGTCATAATTGCGTCTACGTTGACTCGCCATGAACGTTGGGAAATAGTTCGCAAAATGATTTGTGAGCGAAACACAGAGAGGATGGAAGGTGAGAACAGCCGCGTGTTTACTGTTGATTTATGGCGCGCATGGGCGTACTTGAACCACGCCCTTGTCCGAATTGCGGCCGGTATGCCTTCCCCGGAAGAAGAGATTATGAGCGGCGACTTTGTGGAATGACAAATGCCCCGGGGATCCGACGGTCCAGTGTCGCCAGAACAGCCTCGTTGGCCTTAGCGAGTTCAACAAGGTGCCCGTCAGTAGTTTGCCTTGGGCTTCTGACCCATTTTGGAAGATGACGGATGTCGTGGTGATCCGGGATGAAGGCCCAGTGAACTCGCTTGGTATTCTTCAGCTCAAGCAACAGCTCGCGCGCCTGTGTTACCGAGGAGCCGTATTGTTGAGCCTGGCCGAGCACGCGCACAAATCCCAGCTCGGTGATCGGACAAGTTGCGAGTTCCGGAACGCCTTTGGATGCGAGACGCTCCACCCACGCTGCAACCCGCGGATGGAACTCATGGTGCAGAACCGCGAGTGCAAGCAACGAATTCACGTCGAGCAGATATTTCATGGGAACTCAGCGAGAAGCTCACGGATCTGTGCACTGGTTAGCTGGGGTACATTGGGGCCTGCGCTGAGAACCGGCAGGCCGGTCGCTGGATCCTGAATGATTCGCGCGCTTCGCGGACGGGATCTTCGCGGAGTCAGGACAATGCGTTGGCCTTCGAGTTTTGCCTCCAGCGAATCGCCTGGCTGAAGGTTCAGTTTTCGCCGGATACGGTTGGGGACAACAACCTGCCCTTTCGTTGAAATCTTGGTCTCCATGGTAAGACAATCTTACCCAAAATCTTCTCAGATCACAAGGCAAGCTGCACGGGTCCAAGCGGTTGGGCGCATCAAAGGGTAAGGCGTAGGTTTTGCGCAAGTCGTCGTAGCGGTCCAGCGCGAGGAGCGTTTGCATCAGATTTTCGTGGCCGATGACGCCGTGCGGGTCGAGCCGTATTGATTTGTGAGTTTCCTGAGTCGCACGTTCCCAGTGGCCCAGCTGGCAATAGAGCAAGCCGAGGTTGCCCACGGCAATGTCGTCCCGCGGATAGTTGAGTTCCCATTTTTGCAACGCTTCGGCGGCTCTTTCTAGGTTCCCCATAACGTTTAAGTAATACTGTGCGTTGATGTAGAGCTTTTCTCGCTCGCTCGCATGGTTGCGGCGTTGGAACGCGCGGCTGGGATATTCATTGCCGCGGTCCGCTTGACCAAAATTGCTGTAGGCGATGCCGACGCTTTCAATAGCTGTAACGAAGTTGGGATTGAGTTCCAGGGCGTGCTGGTCGAAAGGCAGTGCCGCCAGCGCGCCCCATTGACGTTCGGTCTTCAGTCCCAAGCTGAAAGCCTTCCGCACCGCAAACGAAAGTGTCGTCTCCTGAGGCAGCGGAACATCGAACTTTTGCACGAGGACTTCCTTGAAGCCTTTGAAACTTTTGCCTCTCCTCGTTCTCTAACTTTCTAACAATGGAAATAAAATCTTTTCCGCGTGCAGCGAATGTCGTGTCCTGCAGCGCCTGGCCGCGGAAGCATTAAAGGAGTTGTTCATGAAATTGTCGAAAGCTTCAATCCTTCTTATCGGATCGGCGCTTTTATTTTCTTCTGGCGCGTTTGCAGGGGATGCCAATAAGGGGAAACTTCTTTTGCAAGACAAAACCATCGTTGACGGTAGGCCCCTCAATCCCGGCCATTACACAGTCGAATGGACTGGCACCGGACCGACGGTCCAAGTCACTCTGCTGCAGGGAAAGCAGACCGTGGCCACTTTCCCCGCTCACGTAACTGAGCAGTTTACACCGAATCATGACGACGCTTACGGGAGCACACCGGGGCCGGATGGTTCCAGGAGACTCACGGTCATCTACATCAGTGGAAAGCGGACGGCCCTGGAACTCGAGCAGAATGAAGCGAGCCAGCAGCCCAGCATGTCCGATTCAAGGTAAGGACCAAAGAGCGAGCAGCGCCCATTTCTTTCCGGCCGTGCCGGGGAGGAATGGGCGTTCATGCAACTTTCTCGTCGTCTCGCGTGTTCTTAGCCCTGAGCCATCGCGCAGCAATTTCCGAAATCACTTTCGGGCGGTTAGATTCTCTTCAAGTGTGTACTCCCAGCGCGAGGGAACACGCTTAACGCCGCGACCGTCGAAGCATTGCCCATAACGGCTGCTAGCGACGCCCTCTTAGTCTTCGAATGACAAGCCGCGCGATGTAGATTCGTTGCACCCTGGCCTTCAGGCAGCCCAGGAACTATTGGAGGCGATCCATGAGGCGATTCAAAAATACGACTTGCCCTTTCAAGATACGCGTACGCGCTTCCTTCAAGTTAGACCAATCCGCACGGTCGACTTCAGGAAATTCCTGTTTGTGACCCGACTTTGGTGGCCATTCCATCGAAAACATGTTGCTTCGTACTTCTGCTGGCGAGCAATCTCCTTCGAAGGCCCAGGCTGAGATTACTTTCCCGCCTGACTGTTTAGTCTGACCCAGCGCTACGAATTCTCCATCCGCTTTGATTCCGGTTTCTTCTTCGAATTCTCTTTTTGCCGCTTCTAGCGGGTCCTCGCCTTCTTCGTATTCGCCCTTGGGAATCGACCACGCACCAGCATCCTTCTCTTTCCAGAACGGTCCTCCCGGGTGAACCAGGAATACCTGCAAGTTCGAGTCGCGACGCCTGAACATCAACAGTCCTGCACTTCTTTTCGGCATATCAATTGGAGGAGTGTGGATGTAGCCCCATGCGGTTCGTACGTTGCCAGTCGATGCGCCAGCGGCGACCTCGTATGGGTATCCAAATAAGTCTCTTTTGGGGCGTCCCTCGGGCATGGTGGTAGAGCGAGGCTGTTCGCTCATAGAATCCCCGGGTGTGCCAGGAATCCGGGAATCGCTGGAAGTCCAGGTGGTGGCAAAATTCGTGACACAAAGTACTCAGGAAGGTTCCAAACGAGGTGACCTCTTTGCGTATCGCCGTTTTCATCCACGCGCGGATAAGAATGGTGTTGGGGTTGTAGTCGCCGAAAAGCTCGGTTGTCGATCGCTCCCTGACACGCAGGGGTCTGGCCGCGAGAACCTGTAGGTCGCAGTGCTTCACCTGATAGAAATCGGCTGCGGTATCGAGAAACTCTCCCGAAACTCGGAGAACCTCTTTGGTCCGTCCGGTTTTGATGGCGGCTTCGATGGCGCTAGCAATTCTTCGCAACCTATCATCCTGCGGCAATCTTAGCGTGTTGAGTCTGTCGCTTTCTGTGAAGGACTGCCTATTCTTCTTCCTGGGTGGTGCGTCGGTTACCATTGCTCGTTTTATTCTGCCTGAGGCTGCGGTCTCGAACAAGAAGGCCCAGACTTGCCGGGATCGGTAGCCCGTTGCACCCAACTCCCCAATCAGGAACGGCCTTCGCCGTGTTCGCCGACAGCATCGCGCCCGCGGGTTCTCCAGCATGAGTAGCCGAGTTCGCGAGGTGGCAAAGGGTGGCGATTGAGCTTCTTGGGTGGCGTTTGTAGCTCGTCGCGTTACCCAGCGGCAAACGGATTCTCAACCCGTACTCCCAGGATCGTTTGCCCCGGATTCAGGTCTTCCGAGACCAGCCGGACTGCTCCACTCTTGCTCGCCGATGCCACCACCAGCGCGTCCCAAAATCCCAGATGCGCCTCGTCCTCAATGCGAAAAGCAGTGGCGATCTCTTCTGTCGTCGTTTGCATGCACCAGCTCCGGTAACTCTCAACAATCGTGCGCGCCGTCACCCTCGGCAGCGGTGTAGCAATTTTCCGCGTAACGTTCACGTAAAACTCTTGCAGTACTTGCATGCTTAAGACGCCTTCTCGCTCGCTCCATAGCTCGCGCAGCATGTTCCTTGCGATTTCGTGCTTCTGTCCGGCGTCGACATCGTGCGCGTAGATCAGTACATTGGTGTCGACAAACGTTCTACCGCTCATGGAGTTCGTCCCGGCTCGCTTGGATCACTCCGCCCAGCCGAAAACCTTTCTCTAGTAAAGCCAGCGCCTGACGCTCGGCTCGCTCGTATGCGTCTTCCTCGCCAATGAGATCCTCGATTTGCCGCGCCAGCAGACCGCTAATAGAGGTTCCGCGCTTGGCAGCAAGAATCTTGGCCTTGCGCAGTGTTTGCTGGTCGAGGCTTACTGTCACGTTCTGTCTCATTGACTCCTTCGAGTATCAGGGGCTTGAATCCACGTAGAATACGTATAACACGCATTTTGCGTGACTGCAAGCCGTCATTGCGTTATCCTGTCAGTGTCGTCGGACCAGGATGTAGGGTCAAGGCTAGACAGCCTCACCGTATCTTGTTGATTTTGAAGCCGGACGGTGCTTTCAGTAACCACAGGAGTGCGAGCATTGATCGAGTACTTTCGATAGAGCCGCCGCGCGGCGGATGGAGCCGTTATGGCGCAAATGGCGGCTTATCGATCTAATAGAGCAGCACCACAATGCGAAATTGCGCGAGCTGCGCCTCTTTTTGAGCGCAGGCGGCCACGGCGGCCGACTTATAGCGGTGGGTTTGGATTTCTTTTTCCAAGCGTTCTGGCAGCAACGAAATGTCGGGCGTTTCGTAATCCGCAATGTAGCGTGGCTTGCTGCTTCTCGAGGATTCTTGGTCGGGTTCGCAACTTTTCCGAACATCATGCTTCATCTTGAGCAACTGTAAACCGCGCGCGACAAGCAGTTCCCCGACCTGTTTTTCCTGTTCCTCAATCGACAGGGGCTTGACGGAACGGGCAAAATCCTCGACGGCGTACAGCTCCTCTGTGCCCTCGACCACGGCAATCCCGATGGAATCAGCTGCGGGATCAAGAATGTTCTCCCGGTGCCCCGGCGAATGCATCCAGCCTTTATGGAAATTGTCGGCATCCACAGCCATGCCGATATTCTCCGTAATATGACTGAAGCTCGCCCCGGCCTCACGGGCGCAATGTCTCACCCATGTGACCAATCACAATCTGAAGTTTGGGATATTTGTCGAATACTCCTCCCAGGATCAGGCGGATGACATGGATTGCGGTCTCGATGTGCCAACCCCAACCCGCCCCAGCCAGCAACCCAGTTACTATCGGCGAGAAACCTGAAGCCCAATCCGTGCCTCTACCACTGCGTGTTCAGTCTAAGCTCGAATTAAGCGAAGAGAAATGGCAGGCCCGCTCGCGGCCCGTAGTGCGAACGGGCCTGCACTCATTCCCGCGCTCAGTGACCGTCGGGTTCAACCGACGACCTCTACATTGGCGGAGTGACCAGAGGCGGAAGCGATCTTGCCATCGCAGGTCAGCAGAGGCGCATCGAGCACCTCGGCAAGCGCGACATATACCGCATCGTAAGCAGTTAGGGTTGGACGCAGTTCCCAAACGCGCGGAATCAAGAAATCGTGTGGATAGCGCCTTAGCGGCATATCGTCGAGATCCTCGAGTGCTTCTTCCCCTCGCTGCGCGGTAATGGTCTTGTCCCGGACATAGCGTCGCAGCACCTGAGCCACTTCGATGTCGAGGAGATGAGGAACATGTAGCGTTTGGGAAGTGGAAAAGATACGCCTATCGATCTTGATCCCAGCGGGCGATTGAAAAAGCCACTCGATGGCCGCTGATGCATCGAGGACAATCACCGTGCATCTCGCTGCCGGCGTACGGCTTCGGCCGCGGATATCGGGCTTCCAACGCGAGAGCGTCGGCGCAAGCGTTCCCGCAGTTCCAGAATCGTCGGTCGCTCGGCAACCTGGCGAAGCTCTGCCAGAAGGAAGTCCGAAAGAGACATTCCGGACAGTGCGGCCTGGGCCTTCAGCGTGCGGTGCAGACTGTCCGGAACATTGCGAACTTGGATCATTCGTGACATGCGCTAAGCATAGAAACATGCGGAACACATGTCAACTCTCTCTAACCCTCCAACGCACCAGTCCGCTGAACAAGAGTGCGCTAGTTCGGGCATATACTGGAAGGGCGCAAAACACGCGACGGCTTGTGTCGGAATCGGTCTAGGCAAGAATTAGGCAGCAATGGGGGACCGGTGAAGCGCACCTGGACGATCATAGGGGTAGGCGACGTCCCGCGCAGCTGCAAATGGTACCAGGCGCTGTTCGGTCAACGGGCTATCCTTCCCGCCCATGACTACTTTGGACAAATCCTCGATTCAGATGGGACTGTCTTGCTCTGCCTCCACAAATGGGGCGCCCACGAACATCCCTCATTGATGAGCCCCGATCAGGGAACACCCGGCAACGGCCTCCTATTGTTCTTCCGCGTCGATGATTTCGACCTGGCACTCCAAAGGGCACGCTCTCTCGTCAATCGGCTTGAAGAAGAGCCACACCTCAATTCGAACACGCGAACGAAGGAGTTCTCGCTTCGTGATCCGGACGGATATTACGTTACGGTCAGTGCGCTCTCTGGGAGCTAAAATGCGAACAATCGGCAACGCCGACTGCAGCCGATCATCACATGAATTAGCGGGCCACTGAGACGGACCGACCTGGAGACCACCGACGCTCACCCTGACCGAGCACAAGGAGTATAGGAAGCATGAAGCCAAAGAACACGATCTGCCTCTGGTTCGACAAGGACGCGCTTGAGGCGGCACGCTTCTACGCCGCCACCTTCCCGGACAGTAAAGTAACCGCTGTTCACAAAGCGCCCGGTGACTATCCGAGCGGCAAGCAGGGTGATGTGCTGACGGTGGAGTTCACCGTTCTTGGCATTCCCTGTCTCGGTCTCAACGGCGGCCCGGCGTTCAGGCACAGCGAGGCCTTTTCCTTCCAGATCGCGACGGAAAATCAGGAAGAGACGGACCGCT
>Ga0306923_10003220_pt1 | contig 15247 bp, 8 predicted proteins | sample sta12Can44000108_FD_203841 | JGI IMG/M metagenome (GOLD analysis project Ga0306923, IMG submission 203841) | Lab enrichment of tropical soil microbial communities from Luquillo Experimental Forest, Puerto Rico - statanox.12C.anox.44.000.108 (v2)... | ecosystem: Environmental > Terrestrial > Soil... | reverse complement strand
CACGGCCTCGCATCCGGCCTAACGTCTGCCCAAAGCTCCTACAAGACCCACTAAAAGCAGGGCGCATCCGAGGATCGCACTGACCAGATCAAGATAGTGCCCGATGCTGTTTGGCTGGCCCCACCCCATCGCTGGGAAAATATGAAACTGCTCGGCAACGTGCGTGAGCACGACAACGATCAGGAAGCCAAATCCGATTAGCTGTAACGACCGCCACAAAGTCGGCTCCGCCAAGTTAGGGCCTCCAGTTTTTCAGCCGATGCCGATCCCGGCCCGCGGAGAGTCTCCCCTGATATTCGCGCCACGCCTTCCGCAGACGCTGCAGACAAATCGCAGCTCGATATCGGACAGTCTAAGATCATCCGGCCATTGATCGACCACGTCGGGCGCCAGCGTCACATTATGACTGCAGCGATAGTCGCTGCAGAACACGATCAGGCCCCTAGTGCCGGTGGATCGCATCTCGCCAAAGGTGATTTTCTGAGGCCTCTGCATGCCCGATGATTGCGCCGACCAGGCGGGGAGGGAAGCCGCTAGGTTTAGGGCCTTCTTCATGAACGAACGACGAACCGCCACGTTGCGTCCACGTTGCGTGGAGTATTTTGTAGCCCTCTGTAACTGATTGTAATTGTTAGAGGTGAGTGAAAGTACCTCGCAACGCGAAAACGAGCGAAAGAACGAAGCCAAAACTGCAAGAAACCCTTATTTTATCGGCATAAGTTGATGGCGATCCCAGCAGGATTCGAACCTGCAACCCACGGAGTAGAAATCCGTTACTCTATCCAGTTGAGCTATGGGACCGCTTGGAAGGCCTTATATCATTGCCAATATGAAAAATCCGCTTTCCCGCCAAGGCTGATCCGAACCGTTTTCCCGAAGGGTGCGACAAAGCCCTGAGACGACGGCCCTCGCTTCGGCTCGCCGGTGATGCTTGGCGGGGCAGGTTTCGGTCGCCGTCAGGCGAAGGTTTAAGGCTTTCGGCAGGTGGTTTGGCTTGCGACTCTCTTGCACCCTTGTTCAGCTGCCATCAGTCCGTCACCTTTCGGCACAAATTTCGATTGCTGCGGCCTTTCGGCCGCCAGGGAGCTCTATCATGATCGGTTTCGTTCGCGCAGCCACATTTTGCGCCACGCTGGCGTTTGGCCTGATGACGGCGCAGGCCGCGGACAAGGCGTTCAAACGCGACGATCTCGCCGATTCGGCAATCAAGCTGGAAGCCCAGATCAAGAGCGAAGCCGGCCCGGTGGCCAAGACCAATGCGTCTCTGAAAACGGACGCCGACAGCGCCTTCCGCCGCAACGATTTCCGCACCGGCCTGCAGATCCTCGGGCAGATCGCCGCCACCGCACCCGACGACAGCTCCAACTGGCTGCGTCTGGCCCGCACTATCTTCCAGATTCGTCCCGCCAATTTCAGCGAGCAGACCTTCCTGCTCGAGCGGGCGTCAACCGCAGCCTACATCGCCTATCAGCGCGCCACGACTCCGCAAGAGGAAGCCGAGGCGCTGGCCGTGCTCGGCCGCGCGCTGTCGGAGCGCAAGCTGTGGCGGCCGGCGCTCGACAGCATGAGGCTTTCGCTCGAGCTGCGCGAAGTCGCCGACGTGCGCGGCCAGTATGAGAAACTGCGCGACGAGCACGGTTTCCGGCTGCTCGACTACACCGTCGATTCGGATTCGGCCTCGCCGCGCGCCTGCTTCCAGTTTTCCGAGGACCTTGCCAAGCGCACCGATTTTGCGCCGTTCCTGGCAACGGCCGGCAACGACAAGCCGGCCTTGACGACGGAAGGAAGACAGCTTTGCGTTGATGGCCTCAAGCACGGCGAACGCTACAACATCAATCTGCGCGCCGGCCTGCCTTCGGCGGTCAAGGAAAGCCTGCCCAAATCGGCGGAATTCAATATCTATGTGCGCGACCGCAAGCCGTTCGTGCGCTTCACGGGCCGCGCCTACGTGCTGCCGCGCACCGGACAACGCGGCATTCCGCTCGTCAGCGTCAACACGCCTGCCGTGTCGGTGAATGTATTTCGGATCGGCGATCGCAACCTGATCAACACCGTGATCGACAACGATTTCCAGCGCGCCTTGAACCGGTACGAGCTGTCAAGCCTGGGCGAGGAACGCGGCGTCAAGGTCTGGTCCGGCGAACTTGCAACCGCCGTGACGCTCAACCAGGACGTCACCACGGCGTTTCCGGTTGATGAGGCATTGGGCACGTTGCAGCCCGGCGTCTATGTCATGACCGCGGCAGCCAAGGGGCCCGGCAGCGACGACGACGGATCGCTGGCGACGCAATGGTTCATTGTTTCCGACCTTGGTCTGGCCGCCTTCTCCGGCAACGACGGCATCCACGTTTTCGTCAATTCGCTGGCATCGACCGAAGCGGTGGCTAAGGCCGAGGTGCGGCTGGTCGCCCGCAACAACGAAATCCTTGCCACGCGCAAGACCGACGATTCCGGTCACGTTCTTTTCGAGGCCGGATTGGCGCGCGGCGAAGGCGGCCTTTCACCGGCCATGCTCACCGTCATGAGCGACAAGGCCGACTATGCCTTCCTCAGTCTCAGGACCAATGCATTCGACCTTTCCGACCGCGGCGTGTCCGGGCGAGCCGTGCCCGCGGGCGCCGATGCGTTCGTTTATGCCGAACGCGGTGTCTATCGGTCCAACGAGATAGTCTATCTGACTGCGCTTTTGCGCGACGGTCAGGGCAATGCAATCACCGGCGGGCCGCTGACGCTTGTGATCGAGCGTCCTGACGGTGTCGAGTTCCGCCGCGCGGTGCTGGCGGATCAAGGCGCCGGCGGCCGGTCGCTCGCGGTCCCGCTCAACTCGGCGGTCCCGACGGGTACGTGGCGGACGCGCGCCTTCACCGACCCGAAGGGCCCCTCGGTCGGCGAGACCACCTTCATGGTCGAGGATTATGTGCCGGAACGGCTCGAATTCGAGCTTTCGGCCAGGGAAAAGCAGATCAAGGCCGATGCTCCGGTAGAACTTAAAGTGGACGGGCATTTCCTCTACGGGGCTCCGGCTTCCGGCCTCCAGCTCGAGGGCGACATGCTGGTCACGCCGGCGGCGGATCGGCCTGGCTTCGCCGGTTATCAGTTCGGCGTTGCCGATGAGGAAACCACTAGCAACGAGCGCACGCCGATCGAAAACCTTCCCGAGACAAACGCCAACGGGGTCGCGACCTTTCCGGTCAGCCTCGCCAAACCGCCTTCATCGGCCCGGTCGCAGCAAGCGCAGATCTTCATCCGAATGGCGGAAGCCGGCGGCCGTGCGGTCGAGCGCAAGCTCGTGCTGCCGGTAGCGCCGGGCACCGCCATGATCGGCGTCAAGCCGCTGTTTGCGGGCAAGAGCATCGCCGAAGGCGACAAGGCCGCGTTCGACGTGATGTTCGTCTCTCTCGACGGCAAGGCTCTGGCGCGCGACGGCTTGCGATATGAGCTGTTGAAAGTTGAATCCCGCTATCAGTGGTATCGCCAGAATTCATCGTGGGAATACGAGCCGGTCAAAACGACCAAGCGCGTCGCCGACGGCGATCTGGCCATCACCGCCGACAAGCCGGCGCGTATCGCGCTGTCGCCCCAGCCCGGCCGCTATCGCCTGGACGTCAAATCGACCGACGCCGACGGGCCGCTGACCTCGGTACAGTTCGACGTCGGCTGGTATTCGGACGGCAGCGCCGATACGCCGGATCTGTTGGAGACCTCGATCGACAAGCCGGAATATCAGTCCGGTGACACCATGGTGGTTTCTGTCAATGCGCGCTCCGCTGGCAAGCTGACCGTCAACGTAGTTGGCGATCGCCTCCTGACCACGCAAACGATCGATGTCAAGGAGGGCACGGCCCAGCTCCAGGTCCCTGTCGGCAGGGATTGGGGCGCCGGCGCCTATGTGGTGGCAACGCTTCGCCGGCCGCTCGATGCGGCGGCGCAGCGCATGCCTGGCCGCGCCATTGGGCTGAAATGGTTCGACATCGACAAGAAGACGCGAACCCTTCAGGTGAGCTTGTCGCCGCCGGCACTGGTGCGTCCGAACACCGCGCTGAAGCTGCCGGTGAGACTTGGCGGCCTCAATCCCGGCGAGGACGCCAAGGTCGTCGTCGCCGCCGTCGATGTCGGAATCCTCAACCTCACCAACTATGCGCCGCCGGCGCCGGACGACTACTATCTCGGTCAGCGCCGCCTCACCGCCGAAATCCGCGACCTCTATGGGCAGTTGATCGACGGCATGCAGGGCACGCGCGGCCAGCTCAAGACCGGCGGCGACGCCGCCGGTGCCGAGCTGCAGGGCAGCCCGCCGACGCAGAAGCCGCTGGCGCTCTATTCCAGTATCGTCACGGTCGCAGCCGATGGCACGGCTGAAATCAGCTTCGACATTCCGGAATTCGCTGGCACCGCGCGTGTGATGGCAGTCGCCTGGACCGCCACGAAACTGGGTCGCGCCACGACCGACGTCACGGTGCGCGATCCCGTGGTGCTGACGGCCACGCTGCCGCGTTTCCTGCTTAGCGGTGACCGCGGCACCATGAGCTTCGATCTCGATAATGTCGAAGGGGCGCCAGGAGATTACACCGTTCACGTCAAGAGCTCGGGGCCTGTTAAAGTCTCAGGCAATGCCACCGCGACCGTGAAGCTCGCGGCAAAGCAGCGCACTTCCATGTCGCTCTCGATCGATGGCGCCGGCACTGGAACCGCCAACCTCGATGTCGATATCAAGGGGCCAAACGGGCTGACCTTGGCGCGGCATTACGCGCTCGACGTCAAGGCTGCGACGCAAATCCTTGCACGCCGCACGATCCGCACGCTAGCCAAAGGCGAAAGCCTGACGCTGACGAACGACATGTTCTCCGATCTGGTGCCCGGGACCGGCAACGTCTCGCTCTCCGTCGGCCTGTCCACGGCGCTCGATGCGGCGACGATCCTCAAGGCGCTGGACCGTTATCCCTTTGGTTGCTCCGAGCAGATCACCAGCCGTGCCTTGCCGCTGCTTTATGTCAATGAACTGGCGGCCGGCGCGCATCTGGCGATGGACACTGGAGTCGATCAGCGCATCAAAGATGGCATTGAACGTCTGCTGGCGCGGCAGGGCTCAAACGGATCGTTCGGCCTGTGGTCGGCTGGTGGCAACGATGCGTGGCTCGACGCCTATGTGACGGATTTCCTGACCCGCGCGCGCGAGAAGGGGTTTGCCGTGCCGGATGTGCTGTTCAAGAGCGCGCTCGAGCGCATCCGCAACTCCGTCGTGAACGCCAACGAGCCTGAAAAGGACGGCGGGCGGGATCTCGCTTACGGTCTCTACGTGCTCGCCCGCAACGGCGCTGCGCCGATCGGGGACTTGCGCTATCTCGCCGACACCAAGCTCAACAATCTCGCAACCCCGATCGCGAAAGCCCAGCTTGCAGCGGCGCTTGCGCTGGTCGGCGACAAGGTGAGGGCGGAGCGGGTGTATGCCGCAGCCTTCGACAGTCTCGCGCCAAAGCCGGTGCTGGAGTTCGGCCGCGTCGATTACGGCAGCGCCTTGCGCGATGCCGCGGCACTGGTTTCGCTCGCAAGCGAGGGCAATGCGCCGCGTGCGACGCTGACCCAGGCGGTGGTGCGGGTCGAAGCGGCGCGGGGGCTCACGCCTTATACCTCGACACAAGAAAACGCCTGGCTGGTGCTGGCTTCGCGGGCGCTTTCGAAAGAAACCATGTCGCTCGAAATCGACGGCGCGCCGATCAAAGCCGCGCTTTATCGCAGCTACAAGGCGGCCGAAATAGCGGGCAAGCCGATCAAGATCACCAACACCGGTGAACTAGCTGTGCAGGCGGTGGTCTCGGTTTCCGGCTCGCCGATCACACCCGAGCCGGCCGCTTCGAATGGCTTCAAGATCGAGCGAAGCTATTTCACGCTCGACGGAAAGCCGGCGGACGTGTCAAAGGCCAAACAGAACGACCGCTTCGCGGTGGTGTTGAAGATCACCGAACCCAAGCCGGAGTTCGGCCACATCATGGTCTCCGATTATCTGCCGGCGGGTTTTGAGATCGACAATCCGAATCTGGTCTCCTCCGGTGACAGCGGAACCCTCGACTGGATCGAGAATGGCGAGGAGCCGGAAAACGCCGAGTTCCGTGACGACCGCTTCACGGCTGCCATTGACCGCGCCAGTGACGACAATTCGGTGTTCACGGTGGCTTACGTCGTGCGCGCCGTGTCTCCAGGAAAATACGTGCTGCCGCAGGCCTATGTCGAGGATATGTACAATCCCTCGCGCTATGGCCGCACCGGCACGGGTTCGGTCGAGGTGCGCGCCGCGAAATGACTGCGGAAAGTGACATAACTAATGCTTCGTTCCGAGACCATCATTGGTGTCGGAAACGGCGCGCCATTGCGGCTCCAATCACAGCGTGCCTGATCGGTGCGATGATCTTTGCGGCGTGGGTAGTCTCGCTCGGGCCATTGCCATTAGATAAGGCGCGCGAAGTTTCGACGTCGGTCGTCGATCGCAACGGCAAGCTGCTGCGTGCCTATGCGATGGCGGACGGCCGCTGGCGGTTGCCCCTCGATGCCAGGACGGGTGTCGATCCGATTTATCAGAAGCTGCTGCTGGCTTACGAAGACCGACGCTTTCGCACCCACGCCGGCGTCGATCCTCTGGCTTTGGGGCGAGCAGCGTTCCAGGTCCTCACGCGCGGACACATCGTGTCCGGCGGCTCGACCATCACCATGCAGCTCGCGCGCCTGATCGAGCCGCGTCGCGAGCGGACCCTTTACGCCAAACTGCGGCAGATCGTCCGCGCGATCGAGATCGAGCGACAGATGAGCAAGGACGAGATCCTGGACCTCTATCTGGCGATGGCGCCCTTCGGCGGCAATCTCGAAGGCGTTCGTGCCGCATCGATCGCTTATTTCGGCAAGGAACCGAAGCGGTTGTCACTGGCTGAATCGGCGGTGCTTGTGGCATTGCCGCAGTCTCCGGAGACCCGCAGGCTCGATCGCCATCCCGAGGCAGCACGAGCGGCACGCGACCGCGTGCTCGATCGAATGGTCGAGGAGGGCGTCATAGCCGAGGAAGATGCGATCAGCGCGAAAGCCAATCCGGTGCCGCGGCTGCGCAGGCCAATGCCGATGCTGGCGCCGCACTCGGCGGACCAGGCGATTGTTTCGGAGAAAGAAAAACCGGTTATCGGGCTGACCCTTGACTCGAGCCTGCAGAAATCGCTCGAGGCGCTGGCGCATGACCGCGCGATCGCGCTCGGCCCGAATATTTCGGTTGCTATTCTCGCCGTGGACAATGCGAGCGGCGACATATTGGCGCGGGTCGGCTCGCCCGATTATTTCGACGAGCGTCGCGCGGGTCAGGTCGACATGACGCGCGCGGTGCGCTCGCCGGGATCGACGCTGAAGCCATTCATCTACGGTCTGGCGTTCGAAGACGGCTTCGTTCATCCGGAAAGTCTGATCGATGACAGGCCGATCCGCTTCGGCTCCTACGCGCCGGAAAATTTCGACCTGACATTTCAGGGTACGGTGGCGGTGCGCAAGGCGCTGCAAATGTCGCTCAATGTGCCGGCCGTCGCCTTGCTCGACCGCGTCGGCGCGAGTCGCCTGTCGTCGCGGTTAAAGCAGGCAGGTGCTGAGCTGGTGCTGCCGAAAGAAGAAGCCCCGGGACTTGCCATGGGCCTTGGCGGCGTCGGCATCACGTTGCAAGACCTCGTGCAGCTTTATTGCGGGCTGGCGCGGCTCGGCAATACGCGGCCACTACGCGAGATTGCGAATCTGCCGGACGATGGCCGTGGCTCGCTGCGTCTGCTGGATCAGGTGGCCGCCTGGCAGGTCGGAAATGTACTTTTAGGCACGCCGCCACCGGAGAATGGCGTGCATAACCGCATCGCGTTCAAGACCGGCACCAGCTACGGCTACCGCGATGCCTGGTCAATCGGCTTTGACGGTCGCATCACCGTCGGGGTATGGGTCGGCCGTCCCGACGGCGCGCCGGCGCCCGGAATTGTTGGCCGCACCGCGGCCGCGCCGATCCTGTTCGATGCTTTTGCGCGCACCGGAAAACTGCCCGCGGCATTGCCCAAGGCGCCAAAGGGAACGCTGGTTGTGAGCAATGCCAAGCTTCCACTGCCATTGCGGCGATATCGGGCGGTCGGCGAATTGGTTCGAACCGATGGCGAGCAGGCGCCGCGCATCCAGTTTCCGCTCAACGGGTCGCGGATCGACGCGATGGCCGCGGACGGCGCGTCATTTTCCGCGATGCCGGTCAAGGTCGCCGGCGGCGTGCTTCCGATCGCGATGCTGGTCAACGGCGTGTCGGTGGGTGAACTCGACGGCCGCCGTCAGCGCCTGATCGACCCGCCGGGTCCGGGCTTTGCCAGGTTGACGGTAATCGATGCCAAGGGCGCCGCGGACACAGTTGTCGTCAGAATTCAATAGAGGTTCCCTAAGCGGTTGTCGCGACGATGGTTTCGGCGTATGCGGAACCGATGGCCGAGACCTATTCCCGTCCCCGATTTGGACAACCGCGCGAGCCCAAGAACCGGGTGGATCCGGGCGGCCTGCTTGCCGGTGTGCTTGATTTCATAACCACCAGCCATCTCCGCGCCGCGGCATTCCTGATGGTCAGCGGGCTCATGTTGTTCCTGCCCGGATTTTTCAACATCCCGCCGATCGATCGCGACGAGGCACGCTTCGCGCAAGCGACCAAGCAGATGGTCGAAAGCGGTGATTTCGTCGACATCCGTTTCCAGGATGAGGTGCGATACAAGAAACCGGTCGGCATTTACTGGATGCAGGCGGCCGCGGTCGAAACCGCTTCGGCGCTCGGTCTGCCGCGGGCGCAGGCGCGCATCTGGCTTTACCGCGTTCCGTCCCTGATCGGCGCGCTTGGTGCCGTGCTTTTGACCTACTGGGCCGCGCTGACCTTCGCCTCGAGGCGAGGGGCCGTTCTTGCTGGAATGATCATGGCAAGCTCGGTCCTGCTCGGCGTGGAAGCACGCCTCGCCAAGACCGATGCCATGCTGCTGTTTGCAACGGTAGCGGCGATGGGGGCACTGGCGCGGGTATATTTGTCCTGGCAGCGGGGCGAGGATCCCGTGCATCCGCCCTGGACGTGGCCCGCGATCTTCTGGACCGCGCTCGCGCTCGGCATCCTGCTCAAGGGCCCGCTGATCCTGATGTTTGTGGGCCTGACGATTGCTACGCTTGCCATTCTCGACCGCTCCGCAACCTGGCTGTGGCGGCTGCGCCCGGTCTGGGGCCTGACCTGGCTTTTCGTTCTGGTGCTGCCCTGGTTTGTCGCCATTTTCTGGCGCGCGGGCGAAGCATTCTTCACCGATTCCATCGGCGGCGACATGCTGAGCAAGCTTTCGGCACAGGAATCTCACGGCGCGCCGCCTGGTCTCTATCTCCTGCTTGCGTGGCTGACGTTCTGGCCGGGCGCACCGATGGCGCTGATGGCGGCGCCTGCGGTCTGGCGGGCGAGGCGGGAGCCCGGAGCACAATTTCTGCTGGCTTGGCTCGTGCCCTCCTGGATCGTCTTCGAACTGGTGCTGACCAAGCTGCCGCATTACGTGCTGCCGCTCTATCCGGCGATCGCGATCCTCACCGTCGGCGCGCTCGAGCGGCGGGTGCTGTCGCGATCCTGGTTGAAGAGTGGAGCGGCATGGTGGTTTGTGATTCCCGCACTCGCTTCCGCGATGGCCGTCGTCGGAGCGGTGGGCCTGACGCGTCAGCCAGTGTTTCTGGCCTGGCCATTCGTAGCTGCGGCCCTCATCTTCGGGTTGTTCGCGTGGTGGCTCTACGATGACGCCCGTGCCGAGCGCTCCCTGCTGAACGCCTTCGTCGCCGCGGCGTTTCTTGCCTTCGCCATTTATGGCGTCGTCTTACCGGCAGTGACCCCGCTGTTTCCGAGCGCCGAAATAGCGCGTGCGCTCCGCAACGTTGCCTGCGCCGGGCCGAAAGCCGCGGCCGCTGGCTTTCACGAGCCGAGCCTGGTTTTCATGACGGACACATCGACGCTCCTGACAGACGGATCGGGGGCGGCGGATTTCCTGAACCAGGGCGGTTGCCGTTTTGCGATCGTGGAACAGCGATCGGAGCGCGCCTTCGCGCAACGGGCCGACGCCATCGGTTTGCGCTATGACGTGGCGACCCGCATCGAGGGCTACAACATTTCGCAGGGCCGGGCGATTTTAATAACAATCTTCCGCTCCGAAGGCTCCGAGTGAAGATGTCTGCTCCGGCCGCCATCGACGAACACTCAAGCTACCCCGCGCGCCTTTTCGCCCTGGTGCGTTTGTCGCTCTCGCAACTGGTGCGTCCGCCGTCGCCCGCAAGGCGCGCCGAAGCCGCGCGGAGATTGGCGCGTCACTCGCTGCTGGCGATCGTCGTCGTTGGTGGCGTTATTGTTGTGCTGATGGCAGGATTCGATGCGCGGGAGATCGGCATGATGCCGCCCCGCGGAACGCCGGGCCTTTGGCCGGTTCGCGTTTTGACCGACTTCGGCAAGGATTCGTACGTGCTGTCTCTGCTCGCGACGATGCTGGTCGTCGTAGCGCTGGTTGCGACGAGCTTGCGCGGCACTTCACAAGCCCGGCTCCTTCGCTTCGGCTTGCGCCTGCAATTTTTATTTTTCGCGGTGGCGATACCGCTGCTGCCTGGCGAGCTTTTCAAATGGATCGTCGGTCGCGGCCGCCCGTTCGTCGGAGGCCAGCCCAATCCCTACAATTTCGCCCACTTCGCCGGAACCGAAGCGTATGCAAGCTTCCCGTCGGCGCATGCGATTACGGCTTTTGCTCTGGCTTTCGCGGTAAGTGCGGTCTGGCCCTGGGCGCGCGGCCTGATGATGGCCTATGCGCTTGTCATCGCCGTCACCCGTCTGGTGCTTTTGGCCCATCACCCCAGTGACGTCGTTGCGGGCGCGCTGATTGGCGTGATCGGCGCGATGTGCGTGCGATATTGGTTCGCCGCCCGCCGGCTGGGATTCGTCATCGGCCGCGACGGCTCAATCTCGCCGCTTGTTCAGGGGGGCGTCAAAAGGGTTGCCCGCAGGGCACCAGCCCCATAAGAAGCGGACGCGGGGCGCTTCATCCCTGCGACGCCGGCGTGCCAACCCCAATGGTGAACATGGATTTGCCTTCTTCCGATAGAGCCCAGATCGCGGTTTCGATTGTCATTCCCGTGCGCAACGAGGCGGAAAACATAGTTCCCCTGATTGCCGAAATCGCTGCGGCTCTCGACCATCGCTGGATCTATGAAATCATCTACGTCAATGACGGTTCGACAGACGCAACCGCAGAGCGCCTTCTTGCCGCCATGAGAGAGCGGCCAAACCTGCGGCAGATACGGCACGCGATTTCCTCGGGTCAATCGGCTGCGGTGCGCAGCGGGGTGCGCGCCGCGCGTGGAGCGATCGCGGCAACTCTCGATGGCGACGGCCAAAACAATCCGGCGTTTCTGCCGGCCTTGATTTCGGCTGTCGAGAACGGCGGTGAGCGCATCGGCCTTGCCGCCGGCCAACGGATCGGGCGCAAGGACACGGGATTCAAGAAGATGCAATCGCGTATTGCAAATGCAATACGCAAGGCAATCCTGCACGACGGCACCCGCGACACCGGCTGCGGCCTGAAGGCTTTCCGGCGCGAAGTCTTCCTGGCGTTGCCATATTTCGACGGCCTGCATCGATTTCTTCCGGCGCTGGTACGTCGCGAGGGCTATGAAATTGCTTATGTCGACGTATTCGACAGGCCGCGGCGTTCCGGCGTGTCAAACTACGGATTCTTCGATCGGTTATGGATCGGAATCATGGATGTCGGCGGCGTGTGGTGGCTGATCCGCCGCAAGAAGACGACACCTGCTGCGACCGAGGTGACCTTATGACCGGGCTGTTCCACGACCTCATCACCTACTTCAACGATGTCTTCATCAGCAAATTCGATGGCTGGGTTCTTCTCGGCTTTGTGGCACAGGGCTTCTTCACGATGCGTTTCGTCGTGCAATGGATCGCCTCCGAGCGCGCGCGCAGGAGTGTGATTCCGGTGGCATTCTGGTTCTTCTCCATCGGCGGGGGGGCTTTGCTGCTGGTTTATGCACTTTACCGGAGAGACCCCGTGTTCATTGCGGGCCAAGCGCTCGGCCTGCTGGTGTATATCCGTAATCTCTATTTTATCGCCATGCGCAGGCACGAAGTGACGGCTGAGGTTGGGCAGAACCCGTTTTGAAGCGATGTCTTGAAGCAAGTGCAGGAGCTTCGCGTCCGCTTCAAAGAAGAAGCGGCGCGGACGCATTTCCCGCAACCTTCGGGCTCTGGTATTGGCAGCGAGTTCGTATAGGTTTATCGCAAACAACGGGTGCCAGGCCCGGCATTCGATGGGGAGAAACATGAGCCGGCAAAGATCAACTCGTCCGCACATCCTTCTTGCAGTGGCCCTTGCGGCAGCAGGCCTTCTCGCGGTTGCGGAGCCGCTCCGCGCGCAACAAGCAGTGGTTGCAATCGACAATGACGACATCGGCGGTGTCGTGCGTGGCCCCTCGGGTCCCGAAGCGGGCGTCTGGGTGATTGCAGAGACAACCGAGTTGCCGACGAAATTCACCAAGATCGTGGTCACCGACGACCAGGGCCGTTTTGTGATCCCGGACTTGCCGCGGAACGTGAACTATGAGGTGTGGGTTCGCGGTTATGGCCTGGTCGATTCGCCGAAGCTGCGCGCCAAGACGGGTCAGCTCCTCAACCTGACCGCAGTACCCGCGCCCGATGAAGCGGCCGCGGCTCATTACTATCCGGCGATTTACTGGTTCACGCTCTTGAAGATTCCGCCGGCGAAGGATTTCGGCGGCACCACGGACATCCCGAAAGAGATTACCCAGGAAACCTGGCGGCAGCGCATGAACAATGTCGATTGCGTGGGATGTCACCAGCTTGGTCAGGAATCGACGCGCACCATTCCCGCGGCCTTCGGCGAGTTCAAATCGGGCGAACAGGCCTGGATGCGCCGAGTTTCGTCGGGGCAGACCGGCGAATGGATGGTCAACCGCCTGGCGGGTGAACTTGGCAGCGTGCCGTTCAGGTATTTTGGCGACTGGACCGATCGTATCGCCAAGGGCGAGCTGCCCAGAAGCAAGCCGCCGCGACCGAAGGGCATCGAACGCAACGTGGTGGTGACGTCATGGGAATGGGCGACCGAGAAGCATTTCGTGCACGACCTGATTTCGTCGGACCGCCGCAACCCGACGGTCAACGCCTACGGTCCGTTATTCGGATCGAACGAATACTCTTCCGACTACATGCCGATCCTCGATCCAAAGACGAGCACGGTGACGTTCTTCAAGATGCCGGTCGCGGATCCGAACGCACCGGAATCGTTCGGTCCGCCGTTGCACCCCAATGCCACGCCCAAGCCGATCGGCGCCTCGGCCTATTGGGGTGAGGAGAAAATCTGGAGCCAGAAGGCAAACAATCACAACGGAATGTTCGACGGCAAGGGCCGGGTATGGTTCGCGGCCGCTGTGCGCGGCATCGAAAATCCGGATTTCTGCAAGAAGGGCTCCGAGCATCCGTCGGCCAAGGCGTTTCCGTTGGCGCGTTCGGGCCGGCAGGCCTCGATGCTCGATCCAAAGACCATGAAATACAGTTTCATCGATACCTGCTTTGGCACGCATCATCCGCAGTTTGGGTACGACGCCGACAATACGCTTTGGTTCTCCGGGTCCGGCCCTGTCGCCGGCTGGGTGAACACCAGGATATGGGACGAAACCGGCGATGCCGCGAAAGCGCAGGGCTGGGCGCCCTGGATACTCGACACCAACGGCAACGGCAAGGTCGACGAGTACACCGAGCCCGGTACCCCCGCGCAAGCCGACAAGGACATGCGGATCGCGGGATCCGGGCCCTACGCGGTGATGCCGCATCCGACCGACGGTTCGATCTGGTACGCCAGCAACGTGTTCGCCGGCACTCCTGGCTTCCTGCGCTTCGATCCAAAAACCAAGCTCTCGGAATTTTATGCCATTCCAAAGGAAGGCATTGGCGTTCGCGGCGGCGATATCGACAAGAATGGCGTGCTCTGGGGCTCGGGCTCGAACGGGAGCCTGATCAGTTTTGACCGCCGCAAGTGCAAGAACCCGCTCAACGGGCCCAATGCGACCGGCAACCACTGTCCGGAAGGTTTTACGTTCTACAAATATCCGGGTCCAGGTTTTGAGGGTTTTGAAAACTCAAGCGCGGAAGCAAGCTACTGGACCTGGGTTGATCAGCACAACGCGGTGGGTCTGGGCGAGAACGTCCCGATCTCTACCGCCAACCTCAATGACGGCTTCGTCGCGTTCAAGGACGGGCAGATGGTGATGTTGCGCATCCCTTACCCGATCGGTTTCTTTGCCAAGGGCCTCGATGCGCGCATCGACGATCCCAATGCCGGATGGAAGGGGCGCGGCCTCTGGAGCACCAGCGGTGACCGTGTGCCGTGGTTGATGGAAGGCGGCAAGGGTTCGAAGCCGCGCGCCGTTCACATCCAGATACGTCCCGATCCGCTGGCGAATTAAAGCCACCCCAGCCCATGGGCAAACAGCTTCAGGCAGCGATTATAAAGGGACGGGAAGGGCGGCTTTGGCCGCCCTTCTTCTTCTTCGCGCCGGTCGGACGGCCCCGCATCATTTCTTGCGGAGGTTGAGCTTTTTTTAATGACAACGCGAACCAGGAACCGGCGGGTCCCATTCGCGTTCTTTCTTCCTTTGAATGACGAATGGATTTGTTTTCTATGCTTCAGGCTGCGAGCACCCGCGATCAGTCGTCCCTGGGCCAAGCATACGTTCCTCCAGCGCCGAGGCCTCAGGACCACCCGCTGGGGCCGATCGCGCTCCTTCGCACTCTCAAGCGCAACCCCCTCGAATGCTGGGCCATCCGGCATTTCGAGCAGCCCATCGTTTCGGGCGGTCTACCGATCGGGCACGTGCTCCTGGTGCATGAACCCCGCAGTATTCGACGCGTTCTGCTTGATAACGCGGCGAACTACCGCAAGGACCGTTTCCAGCGCCGGGTGCTGTCCGCGGGATTGAGCGATGGCCTCTTAAGCGCGGAGGACGAGGAATGGCGAATCCAGCGAAAAGTGCTGGCACCGATGTTCGCGCGCAGGCAAGTGCTGGAATTTGGGCCGGCGATGGCGGGAGGTGCCGAGGATCTCGTCAAGCGATGGGCCAGTCTTGGAGACGCGGCCACGATCGAGGTCGTGGCTGAAATGGCGAGGGTGACGCTCGACGTGCTTGAGCG
>Ga0306923_10003216_pt1 | contig 15259 bp, 14 predicted proteins | sample sta12Can44000108_FD_203841 | JGI IMG/M metagenome (GOLD analysis project Ga0306923, IMG submission 203841) | Lab enrichment of tropical soil microbial communities from Luquillo Experimental Forest, Puerto Rico - statanox.12C.anox.44.000.108 (v2)... | ecosystem: Environmental > Terrestrial >... | reverse complement strand
CGCCGCATGAGGCGACCCATTGGACCGCGCCGGCGATGGCCAAGGCGGTTGGGATCAGTCCCTCTTCGGTGCGACGCATCTGGAAGGGGCACCGGCTGCAACCCCATCGGGTGCGCTCGTTCAAGCTTTCCAACGACCCCAAATTCGCCGAGAAGCTCAAGGAGGTGGTCGGTCTCTATGTCGATCCGCCCGCCCACGCCGTCGTGCTTAGCCTTGTCGAGAAGAGCCAGATCCAAGCCCTCGATCGTACCCAGCCCGGTCTGCCAATGAAAAAAGGGCGCTGCGCCACCATGACACATGACTACAAACGCCATGGCTCCACCACCCTGTTCGCCGCACTCGATATCCTCGAGGGCAAGGTCATCGGCCGCTGCATGCAGCGCCACCGGTACCAGGAATTCATCCGCTTTCTCAATGCCGTCGAGCGCCAAGTGGCGGCCGACAAGGCGGTCCATGTCGTCCTCGACAACTATGGCTACACACAAGCACCCCAAGGTGCGCGGCTGGCTCGCACGCCATCCGCGCGTCACCTTCCACTTCACGCCGACGTCATGTTCTTGGGCCAACGCGGTCGAAGGTTGGTTTGCCAAACTCACCAGGCAACGCCTCAAGCGCGGCGTCTTCACCTCGATCGTCGAACTGCAGACCGCCATCAACCGCTTCATCGCCGAGGCCAACGACAAACCCAAGCCGTTCGTCTCGACCAAATCCGCCGACGCGATCCTCGCCGCCGTCCAACGCGGGAGACAAGCGTTAGAAGCGATCCACTAGGCGCCCCATCCTTATGTTCATACAACCCGCTGTTCTTGAAAGTCCCCCACCATCGGAGCTTCCGCCGCGGAGCTGAATACCATTGCGAAGAGCGGAAACATAAGAGCGAGAAGCGGCAGAAGCCTTATTGCTTTGCTTCCGGTGAGATCAACATAGTGTAAGGCGTGGGCTGGTGGACGGCTGCGATGCTGAGCAGGGATCGGAATGCGGCGTGCCGGGTTCGCCGGCGGTTGAAGCGAAAAACGAATTCATCGAGGTAAGACTGGAGGTGCTTGCGGCGCAGCCCGTGAGAGACGCCCAAGGCCCAGACTTTGAGGTTGGAAAAGATCCGGTGCACCCAGGGCAGCACGATGTGAGCGGCCATTTTACCGACGACATGGGGATCATGGGTGACACCGGCGGCGCCGGGATACCCGGACCAACCATCGGTCTTGGCGGTGGCGCCGGGGGCGAGGTTGGCGGCAACGAAGGCGTGGAGGCTGGCAGCGGAGTAATCGGGCACTTGACCGAGACGGATGCGACCGGGGCCACGGCCGCCGTCCTCGACCTCGACAGCGCCGACGACCAGTATTTTGCCCTGATGGCTGCGCCCACCGCCCCCGGTGACCGGATCGTTTTTGCTGCGGCAAGCGATTTCGGTTTCGTCTACCTCGACGAGACCGGCGAGTGGGCTGCGGCTCGGGGCCAGCATGCTGCGGCGCAGTTTGGCGCAGAGCAGCCACGCCGTCTTATAGGAGCTCAAAGCGAGCTGACGCTGCAGTTGCAGCACCGAGATGCCGTTGGAGTGGGTGGCCATCAGATAAGCCGCCCAGAACCAGGCGGTGAGGGGAAGCTTGGAGTGATGCATGATGGTTCCGGCAGTGACCGAGGTCTGGCGACCGCAGTCAGCACACTCATAGGTCCAAGCCTTGGTTTGCAGCCGCCAAGCTTTGCCACCACCGCAGGCCGGACAAACAAACCCGTCAGGCCAGCGCGCCGCCGCCAGGTATTGAGCGCAGGCCGCCTCGTCGCCAAAGCGCTGTTGGAACTCGAACAAGGGAGCGGGGAAAGTCGGTCATCGCGGCCACCGAGAGAGAGTAGTTAGTTCGTGATTTGTTCTAACATGGGTCCACCCTCGTGGCTACAACATTTTGCGGTCCCGGACGCAGAGGGATAAGGCGCAGAAGGAAGGTACCCACTCCCGTTACCTGATTCAATCTTATCGGCGCGGAGTCGGGCAGAAAAGATAACTTGTCGTGCTGGACCGGTCCTGATAACGTTAACCCTCGGTAAGGGGAGGTGATCATGCCGGATTGGTCGATCAGGATTGTACCCGCCGAGAATCCGACGACGGATATTCCCGCTGCTTTCGTTCCCGACCTGAGCGGCGCACAACCTGGCACGCCACTGAATGCCCAAGTTGACGACATCGTGACCTGGAACAACACGACCAACGAGGACCACTGGCCGTGGCCAGTCGATTACAATGGCAACCCTTTGCCCGACGCTCAGGTGTCGATCCAATTCGGAAACTTCTTCTCAGAGAAGATTGCCGCCGGTATGTCGTCGCGCCCGAGTTATAACGTGCCCAGTGTGCCGTTCTCGGGCACGACGATCAATTATTGCTGCAAGCTACACCCAAAGATGCTCGGCCAGATCAGGGTCACGTTAATCCCGAGCTGATAAAGCGCGGGCCTGTGGGCCGGCCCGCCTCCGGACGCAGGCGATGCCCCGAGGCGACGTTTCCGGGCGAAATTGTGGGAGGGAACCAATGGCCGACCTATGCGTGCATTTGTGGCGCCGACACGTCTGGCTGTGTTTCAAAAGTAGTTTGGGTAGCCTCGCCCTTCTGCTCCAGTTGCTGCCGGCACACGCGCAAGCGCCGACGGCCACTCCCGCCGCCGGGTCGCCGCCGCAAGGGCTGCTGAGCTGCGACCCGATCATTGGTCAGCCACTCGTCAAAATACACGAGATAGTGTCAACCAATGGCGTGTTGCGCGGCACAATCCTGCTTTCCGACCATCAGGAGCGGATGGCGTTCCGCATGCCACCGGGATTCGGCAACGTGCCGGGTAAGCCCGGCCTCTACCAGGTGTGCCAACCCCAATATGTCCGGTATTTCTCGGACCCGACAGAGCTGATCCCGGTGCTGCCCCCCGGGGACTACGCAAATCCGCTGCCCGGGCCGACATTGCGCGCGCGGGTTGGCGACGTCATCGAACTCGCGTTCCTCAATCAGATCAACCCGGCCGATTTCGGCGACTCGATCGATCGCGGCGAGAACGGCATCGGCAACGGCTGTGACCAGAGTACGGGCAGCGGCGGCAACCAGGGCTATCCGGCTAACGCTGGCGACGTGTTTCCTGACTGCTTCCACGGCTCGAGCACCGGCAATATCCACTACCACGGCACCCACACGAATCCAAACGGCACCGGTGACAACGTGCTCGCAGAGGTGCGCCCTTCGCCACGCGCCAATAACCAGCCGACCATCACGGAGCAGACATTCAAAGACCAGTTCGACAAATTCTTCGCCGAATGCGAGAGGCACCTGAAGGCAGATCCTCTGGACGAATGGCCGCAATCTTGGAATGATGCGCCGCTCGGCCCGCCAAGCGATCCCAACAGCTACATCGGCATGCAGATGAAGCTGCTGCAAGCCTACGACAACGGCCGGCCGCTGTCACAACAGCTCTGGCCGGTCGACAAGGCACAATATGACCAGGGCCGGTGGCCGCAATATTATATTGGTGCGTATCCCTATTGCTTCCGCCTACCGGAATATACTTCGCATGTTTCGCCGCCTGCGGTGCACGCGGGTATGCAGATGGGACCGATTGCCCACACCCTTAACCTGGTTATGGGTCAATCACCGGGAACATTCTGGTATCACGCACACAAGCACGGCTCGACCGCGATCAACGTCGCCAACGGGATGACCGGCGCCTTCATCATCGAAGGCCAATACGATGACGACCTCAATAAATTCTACGGTCCAGGGTGGACGCGCACCCAGCCGGTGCTGGTAATCAACCAGCTCGGCGTAACCCCAAACCTGGAGCGGGTCGGCCCCGGGCGCATCGACAAGGGGCCCGATTTCTCGGTGAACGGCCGCCTGCAACCGCATATCAAGATGTATCCGGGGGAAGTGCAAATGTGGCGCATCATCAACACCTCGGGCCGCAGCGGCGCGTTCTTCGCCGGGCCGCCGAAGTCCGATCCCACGGCCAAGGCAGTCGATCCAGCAAAAGACTTCGAATGGAAACAGCTGGCCCAGGACGGCGTGCAATTCTTCGATTCGAATTACCAGAAGAGCCTTAACAGGAGTTTCCTGATGGCGGCGGGCAACCGGGTCGACCTGATGATCCAAGCACCGACTCAGCCGACCGGGAAGTCTTTCGACGTGCTGGTGAAGCCTGCCGTCGCGAAGACGGATCTCGCGAGCGCATTCCCGGTGCCGCTGATCACCATCGACATCGAAGGGTCTGGCCCTGCGATGCAGTTCATCAAACAAGCCCCGGGATTTCCGAAGGATCTCGACGACATCACGGATGACGAGATCCAGGGCACAAAGTCGATCGTGTTCAGCTCGCTGGGGCCGGGTTCGTCGATCCAGCACACGATCAACGGCGAGCAGTACAACGGCGAGGTCGGCGAGGTGGTTCTCCTCAACAAGGTGGAGGAATGGACGATCAGAAACACTACCACGTTCACTGGAATTGACCATCCGTTTCATATCCACATCAACCCGTTCCAGGTGACGGAGGTGTTCGACCCCAACGAGACGATTACTGACCCATCAACCAACCAGCCGCTGCCTAAATACGTGTTCGACCCGACGCAGAAGACGTTGCCCGGACAGTGCGTGCTCGACCCCAATGACCCGGATACCTGGAAGCCTTGCGTCAAGAATCGGGAGCCGCATCGAATCTGGTATGACGTGTTCCCGATCCCAAGCGGTCTCCAGATCAGCAGGTTTGGCCGCAACGTAGTCGTCCCCGGCTATTTCAAGATGCGCAGCCGGTTTGTCGATTACCCTGGTCTATTCGTCATGCACTGCCACATTCTCGCGCATGAGGACCGCGGCATGATGATGGTGGTGGAGGTGCGGCCTCTCCAACTGCCCTACGCGCATCAATAGCGCTCGGCGCACTCAACATATCGGGCACGGTTAATGCACTTCGCGCGGCGAATGGAGATCGTTTTTTGACCTCGCCGTTCGATGCCATTGCCCACTCGTTCGACCGTGATCGGGCGCTCCCCAACGGCGTCGCCGAGACAGTGCGGACGACAATACTCAGCGCTCTTGCTTCGGGCGGGAATCCTGCCGGCCGTGAGAAGCCGCGCCTGCTCGACCTCGGCGCGGGTACCGGGCGGATCGGCTGGCCGTTCGTCGCGGCCGGCGACGATTATGTTGGCATCGATCTTTCCTACGGTATGCTCCGAGTCTTTGCCGGCCGCTGCGACCACGGCCATCGGGCGGCGCTGGTACAAGGGGACGGCCGTGCGCTGCCGTTCGCCGATGCAGTCTTCGACGCGATACTGCTGGTGCAGATCTTCGGTGGGCTGCGAGGTTGGCGCGGGCTTGTCGATGAAGGGCGACGGGTGCTGGGACCAGACGGGGCGCTGGTGCTCGGCCGAACGGTGACACCCGGCGACGGCGTCGACGCGCGAATGAGGCAGTGTCTGCTCGCGCTGCTCAACACGAGGCACGAGCGACAGAACGCGCGCGAGGACGCGGAGCGATATCTCACTGGGATTGCCTCCGCCGCTAGCCATCTCGTCGGGCCTGATTGGCGGGCTGAGCGCAGTCCTCGCGCGTTCCTCGCTCGCGATGCTACCGCCGCGCGGTTTTCCCAGCTGCCGCGGGCGACCCGGGAGGACGCTATGCGCACGCTCGCCGCATGGGCCCAGACACAATTCGGCGGTCTCGACGCGATGTTCCCGGAGACGCACCGCTTCGAGATGCACGTCTTCAGGTTCTCGGGAGAATAAGCCACGTGCGGAGCGTCGATGATTCCGTGCTCACTGAGCTCGGCAAGAGGCTCGTCAGCGGATCCCTCAGTGACGCGACGTTGCAGCGCGCCACCGAGGCATCTCCGGATTTCGCCATCCTGCCTTGGGTAAATGTCGTCAAGATCGGCGGCCAGAGTATCATGGACCGCGGACGCAGCGCCGTGATGCCGTTGATCGACGAGATTGTCGCCAACCTCGCGCACCACAAGATGATTCTCGGCACCGGCGCCGGCACAAGGGCGCGGCACATTTACAGCCTGGCCATCGACCTCGGCCTACCCGTTGGCGTCCTCACGGTGCTCGGCACAGCGGTCGCCTGGCAGAATGCACAGATGCTGCAATACCTCCTCGCCAAGCACGGCATCGCCTTCCTCGAGCCGGAGGCCTTCGCCTCGCTGCCGCACTACCTGATGGAGCGGGGAGCCGTAATCTGCCAGGGCATGCCGCCATATAAATTGTGGGAGGAAAACCCCGAGATTGGCCGTATTCCGCCGCAGCGCACCGACACGGGATGCTTCCTGATGGCGGAGGTCTTTGGCGCACACAAGATGATCTATGTGAAGGACGAAGACGGGCTCTACACCGCCGATCCAAAGAAGGACCCGTCTGCGCGCCACATTCCGCACATCAGCGTGCAGGAGCTGCTGGCGCAGGATCAGGACGACCTCGTGGTCGAACGCGCGGTCCTCGACCTGATGTTGACTGCGCGGCACATTCGCGAAATCCAGTTCGTCAATGGGCTCAAGCCCGGGCAGTTGAGCGCAGCCCTCGCCGGCGAGCCCGTCGGCACGATCATCTTTAACGCCGAACCTAAAGCGGCATTTGCGACCGCCGCGCCATGAAATCGAACCACGCCGGTGCCGAGCACGTGGTTTCGCGTTTGATGCGCGAATCGCTCGTCGACAAGAAGGTGATTGCCAGCACCGAGGCGCCTGTTCACGCTATTCTGCCGAAAATCAACATCATCCAGATCGGCGGCCTTTCGATAATGGATCGCGGGCGTCGGGCGGTGTTGCCTCTGCTCGACGAGATAGTGGCAAATCAGAACGACTATACGCTTGTGGTCGGCGCCGGCCCCGGCGTGCGGGCGCGGCATATCTTTTCGGTCGGCCTCGACCTCGGTCTGCCAACCGGAGCGCTGGCGACGCTCGCAGCCAAGTCGTCGGCGCAGAACGCCTATATGGTCGCGTGCCTGCTCGCCGACAGTGGCTTTGTCTATCTCGAGGCGCCCTTCATCGTGCAGCTTCTCCCGGCAATGCTGGCGGCCGCGCGTGGGGCGGTATTCAACGGCATTCCACCCTACGATCTATGGGAGCATCCGCCGGCGGTCGGCAAGATCCCGCCGCACGGCAGCGACGCCGGGTCCTACCTCGTCGGCGAGGTGTTCGGCGCGCGCTCGGTCATCCTGTTGAAGGACGTGGACGGGCTCTACACCGCCGACCCGAAGACCAATCCCGACGCCGATTTCATCGCCGAGATCGGCGCGGCGGAACTGATCGCCCGTCAACTGCCAACACTGCCGATCGAGCCGGTGGTCCTGCAGCTCCTGGTGCGCGCCAAGCTCGCGCGCAGCATTCGCATCGTCAACGGCCTGGTGCCGGGCAATCTGACCCGTGCGCTCGACGGAGAGCCGGTCGGAACGGTGATCCGCGGGCCGGCGCGACCGGAAATCGCCTGTTGACCGCGCGGTAGCGCGACATCTTGGTGGAGGTTGTGACAATGGCAGTGAACGCATCCGCGACACCGGATCCCGAAAGCCGCTACGCCCGCGTCATGGCCATCCTCGCGGCGGCGGCCGGCCAGCACCCATCCGAGGGGCTCGGCCGCTTCTGGGAGCTGCCGCTCGCGAAGTTTTTGGAAACCAGGGTCTTCGGCGTGCGCCTGATCGCGCCGGCGGTCGAACCATCGTGCTGCGGCGATCCGGAAGGCCGCAGCGCCGCCTCCGGGCTGATCCGCGGCTTGCGCGGCGCGCCGCCTTTTGACGGCAGCCGGTTTCCGCCGCTGATGTGGCGCGGCAGCCGCGTCGCCGATGTCGATATCGCTTTTATCGCGGAGTGGATCGATGACGGCTGCCCCGCCGACGACCGCGGCGGCACCCCGCTCGACATCACCAGCCGCGACGTGACGCGGGCCAGGGTCATCGACCCGGAGTTCGACGTGGCCCAGCCGGGCCTGCGCCGCTACGCCTATCGCGACGGCGAGCCGCGCCAGCGCGCCAACCTCGATTGCTTGGGCGAGCCCGAAGTCGATGCACTGCGCGACGCCTTCCGCCAGATCTACGACCTCGACGGATACGCGGAAGATCGGCGCAGCTACAACAACCAGGCGCTGATTCATCAGAACCATTGCCAGCACGGCTGGGAGCGGTTTCTGCCGTGGCACCGCGCCTACCTCTACGAGTTCGAGCAGAATTTGCAGGATTTCGTCAAAGACATCACGGTCCCCTATTGGGACTGGACGATGCCGCACTACAAACCGCACGATCCGCGGCACGGCTGCATCATCCCGCAGGCGTTCCAGGCATTTCTGCGCGGGCCGGAGCTGGAGACGATGCTGGGGAACCTGAGGCCGGCGCCCACGCGGGCACAGACCGCGGCGTTCCGCAGACTGGTCGAGCCGCGCCGCCAATACTTCACCTCGCAGCACGACTTCTTTTGTCATGTGATCAACACGATCCGCTACACCGACATCACGCCCGATCCGATGAACCGTAATCGTCAGGAGATGATTTTCGCGCTGATGATGTCGAACTCGCTGTGGTATCCGCTGCGCTACCCCGCCGAATACAAAGGCGGAAAGACCATCAATGAGCAGATCCACTACCATTACCCGAGCGCCGAGGACATGCAGCAGATCCTGAGCCTCAACAACTTCCGCGATTTCGGCGGCGGCAACGTCTACAACGCCTCGTTCGGCTATCTCGACCAGAACCCGCACAACACGATGCACATCTGGACCGGCGGGCAGAACCCGGAATACGCCGACGCCGCGCCGCACTTCCTGCCGGCTTATGTCTGCAAGCCGACCGCGACGGCGGCCGCCGCGGCGCCGAACGGCGGCGGCGACGGCGAGCAACTCGCAGCGCGGCGCAATTTTGCCGCCACGGTCAAGGACCGCAAGTTCCACTCGAAAGGCGATCTCTATTCGCAGCCTGCGGTCGGCGACATGTTCTCGAACCTGACCGCGTCGTACGACCCGATCTTCTGGCCGGTCCACGTCAATGTCGATCGGACCTGGTGGGAGTGGCAGCAGAAAAATCCGACCGGCCTTCCCTACGATCTCGATTCGGTGCTGTCGCCGTGGAGCTACACGATCCGGGACATGCTCGACATCTCCCGCTTCGGGTATGAATACGTGCGCTGCTCGTTCTTCATGCCGGTCGGATTGGAAGCGCCGATCGGCCGCTTCGTCTCAGCGCCGATCAAGATCGATCCCAACTCCAAGACCTTCAAAAAGGCCGAGATCCGCATGCATTGGGTGCCGCAGCTGATGCGCTCGTGCTTTGTGCGAGCCTTTCTGAACCAGCCGGAGCGAATGCTTCGACTCCGGTGCGCGAGAACCCGCATTACGGCGGCTATCTGGCAATCTTCGGCCACGGCGAGTGCTATGGCGGCCCCGGCCACTGCGATTTGCCGCCGCTGTGGTCGCGCCGGTTCGACCAGCGCCCGCGCGATCACAACACGCCGCGCAACCACCGCCTCGACATCACCGCCACGGCGCGCCGGATGCTGGCGACAGGCGACGAACTGCAGATTACGCTCTTGGTGATCGGCGTCGATTACCGTGAGGACAACGACCTACTGCGGCTCGAGGGTGTCTCGCTCAACCTGCTGGATTGACGATTGGCGCCGCGATGAGGGGGGACCATGGCGACATACAAGATCCATCCGGGCATCGGCATCGCCCGTCTCGGCAACAGCGACAGCGAATTCTACCTGGCGCCCGAGACGCCGGCCGGTCTGCCGATGGAATGCGACGATGACGGCAATCAGCGCTTTGGCCCGGATGGGGTCGCGCCGCTCTTCGTCACGAGCTTCCGTGACCGGCAGGGCCGCATCAAGCGGCAGGCCGCGCGTTTCCAGGTGTTCGTTTACGACGACGCGAGCCCCGAGGGGCGACCGCTCCAGATCGGCGACAAGATCGAAGGCGGCGGCAATCGCGGCACGTTGGCCACGATCCACTGGCAGGTCTATCTCGCCAACAAGAAGGCCTGCTGGTACGAGTTCGACGCAACGGCCGGCGAACACGGCTATCCGCCGAACCATCCTCGCCGCAATGCCGACGTCACCCTGCGTAGCCGGCTGATCATCGACCCCGGACCGCGCACGATTGGCGGCAGCAATCGTCGCGCTCAATTCGACCGCAGCGGTGAAGGCAATTACGCGACGACCTTTCCGCCGCCGCTGGCGCCCAATTCGATCGACACCCTGGGCGAGATCATTATGGACGGCGCCGGCCGGCTGATCGTGCTCGGCGGCCATGGCTGCTCGGGATCGGAGAAAACCGGCCCCGGCGAACCGCATACCGAGAACTACGCCAACAACGACGGCTGGTACGACGATACCTCGGACGGCCCGGTCATGGCGCGGCTTGTCATGTATTCGGAGGAGGTGACCCGCGTCCGCTATATCGATGTCGAATATCCCGCCTGGGTCATCGTCGGCTATCCGCGCTACGCGCCGCAGGTGCTCGACATGGTGACGATGGACGAGCTCCTTTATGATCTCTTCCTGCGCCAGTTCGCGACCGACACGAGCCTGTACGGACGGCTCGGCAGCTTTGATGCGCCTGACCAGATCGACTTCCGCAACGACGCCCAGCTGCAGCAATGGCGCGACGGCGGCCGGCTGACCTGGAATACCGAATTCCGGCCCCTGTTCTATCGCGACATCTGGCCGATCCTGTATCGCCCGGACCAGTTCCGCTTCCTGTGCGACGTGCTGGCGCTGTCGAACTTCCCGCACGACCAGGAGCAGCGCGGCCTGTTCGATCCCACGAAACTTTCGGTCGTTCCCGACAGCGCCGAGGCGCGCCGGATCGCGGCGGAGCAGGAGGCGGGTGCCGAGCCGCCAGTCGCGCGAAAGCTGGAGTTCGTCAATCTCAGTACGGCGGCTGCGGCCGAGACCACGCCGGCGGATCCTTACGGTCCGCTGCGGCGATATCTGTTCGGGCTGCTGCGCCTGCCCGGCGAGGAGAACGAATTCAAGATCGAGGACCAGGTCAGCAGCCGCTTGCACAACCTGCCGCTGATGCCGCTGTTGTGCGGCGACAATCCGCTGACCAACACAGCGCCGTCGAAATTCCTGCGGCTGACCGATTATATGCTGTACATCCTGAAGCAGTGGGCGGATGGGAAATTCATCAATGAAATCGACGAAGGCTGGCTGAAGCCCGGTCGCCCGCCGCTCTACACCCCGTTTGTGCCCTATCCGACGACGACGCCGAAGACCGGCCGCGAGCTCGATCGCGTCATCCTCGCCAATGTGCTCGGCGGCGCGTTCTGCCCGGGCGGCTAAGCGAGCTGGATCATGCGCAACCCGGCGATCTACTGGGAGCCCTACCGCTTCAAAGCCGACCGCAGGGTGTCCGATTTCGCCGAGACCGCGGCCCAGCAGAACACCCCCATCGGCGTCGACGCCGACTACACGTTCAATGTCCAAAGTCCGTTGAGCCAGGACAGCGACTTCGTCACCGGCCTGCAGCCCGGCGACGTCACCAAATATGGGGCGCTGCCGTGGCAGACCGATTTCAACGAGTGCACGACAAACCCGATCGACGTCACCTATGCCGACTGGAACGTCAACTACCCCGATAGCGAGAACGACGCCGATCTGCGCGAAAGCACCAAGATCTGGACGACGATGTGGTGGCCGGCACACCGGCCGCTCCAGTGCGCCGAAGTAAAAATCACAGGCAGCGGTGATCCCAACTACACCTGGACGAATTGGAGCGGCGGAGTACCGCAAACCGACCTAGGCGATATGAAAATGGTGACCGAATGGGCAAAGCTCGGCTTTGTCATCCGCAATCCGTTCCTGCCCGCCTCGGTCTATGACTCGGGAGCGACCGGCAACGACTACATCTACGTTGCGATCGAGCCGCGGCTGCGCTGACGCTTCGCTCCGCTGCAAGGAGAACCCTATTGAGCGACAATCCCTTTGTCGGAACCTGGGCCTACCGCAGCTTTCTCAACGACGCGGACGTCAACAAGGCCTTCAATGACCTCGAATTCGGCCGCGGCACGATAGTCATCGAGGAGGCGCCGATGCAGTCGCTGAAGGGGACGATTGGCGGTCCGACCTGGTCGCTGACCCTGAAGGGTGCCCGCGCCTACGGCAACCCGATGCACGCGCGTTTTCAAGGCGTCGGCCAGGTCAAGGGCGAGCAGTGGATCTACGATTACGAGGGGTATCTAGTGCCCGACTGGCCCAACGGGGTAGACCAGATCGCTGCCATTGTCGGCTCGGTGATCCGCACGATACCCCATTCGGGCGACCAGCCCGGCACCGTAAACCCGGCCGGCGTCGTCGCCTCGTTTTATGCGGTAAAGTCCGGCTGAGTCTGGCCGAAGACCGCCGACGGCAGTGGCGAACTTCGATGTGCTGATCGCCGGCGCAGGGCCCGCCGGCTGCGCCACGGCGCTTTCGCTGGCGAATTTCGCGCCGGAGCTGCAGGTTGGCCTGGTCGATGCTTCGGTGGCTGGTTATCGGCCGATCGGAGAGACGGTGCCGCCGCCGATCAGACCCGCGCTCGTCCATCTCGGGATATGGGACGCGTTCATCGCCGCCGGGCATTGCCCTTCCTTTCGCACTGTGGCGGCATGGGGAGATTCTCGGCTCGCCGGCAACGAGTTCCTGTTTCATGCGCACCAGGCAGGCTGGCGGCTCGATCGGGCGGTCTTCGATGCCATGCTGGTTCAGGCCGCGACATCTCGCAGCGCGGTGCACCTCAGAAGCAAGGTTGTCGCACTCGCTCATCATGAGTCTAGGTGGCGCGTTACGCTGTCCGACGGGACGGCACATAGCGCACGGTTTGTGGTGGACGCGACGGGGCGCGCGGCGACGGTGGCGCGCAGGTGTGGCTTTCGGGCCCTGAACCTGGACACTCTGGTTGGCTGTTGCTTCCACGCAGCATCACGCAGCGACGGTAGCGAAGGGCTGATGATTGAGACCTTCGCCGAGGGCTGGTGGTACACAGCAGCGCTCCCCCGTGGCGGTCGCGTGCTTGCCTGTATGACCGATGCGGATCATGTGCGGCCGCTCGGGCTGTCCTGCGGGGAAGGTCTCGAGCGCCTACTTGCCGAAACGCGACACGTACAGCAGGTCGTCGAGATCAGCCGACCCATCCACCGGCCGAAGATCTATCCTGCGGGCTCCCGCCGGCTTCAAGGTGAGACGACGCTGCCCCTCTTGTGTGTCGGCGACGCCGCCATGTGCTACGATCCGGTATCTGGTCAGGGTATCGTCAAGTCGTTACGGTCGGGTATCTTCGCCGCATATGCCATTGGCGACTTCCTGGGTAAAGGCGACGTGCGCGGGCTCTCGCGCTACCGGCTGATGCTGGATCGAGAATTCGTCTCCTACCGGGAAGCGCTGCGCGGCTATTACATTCAGGAAAGGCGCTGGCCGAACCGGCCATTCTGGCGCCGCCGCACCGCCACCGCTGCAACGTCGTGCGACAAGACGCTTGAGCAACAAGGCTTGAGCAACGCTCGGGAACCGCAAAATAGTTATAACATCAGTCGCGATTAGAGCCAGACTGCAAGGTCCTCGGCAGAACCGGCACGGAATGCCGAAGAAATCTCGACGACTTCGACTCTATTGGCGCCCCGATCGACGAGACTTTGGACAGTCGATTGGCGGGCGCGGCACTTCCTGCTCGACGAGCACGGTCGAGATCCGCGTCCGCTTCATGACACCCACCGGAGGTCGCAAATGACCGACTTAAAGCAAGCGGAAAAGGTGGTGCAGGCTGTCCATCTCAGAGCTCTCTTCACCACGTTCCTTACAATCTCGCTCTGCGGTGTCGGTGGCGGCGCGGGAATTGTCTGGGCGCGCCGTTTAGTGGTCGAGAACCGCCGCTGGGTAACAGAAGGGGAATTTACTGACATCATCAGCCTTTTCCAATTCATGCCCGGGCCGAACATTATCGGGATTTCAGTGTGTGTTGGCGCGAAGATGCGGGGCGCGATCGGAGCAATCGCTGCTCTATGCGGCTTTCTTGTAATTCCTTGGACAGTCGGCCTCTCGCTTGGCCTCTTATACCTACAATACGCTAACCTGATCGCCCTCCGGAATATCCTCGGGGGGATTGCCACATCCGCAGCCGGACTTCTTATCGCGACAGGCGTAAGGCTCTTGAAGCCGCATCATCACCGACCGGCATCCTTGCTCTTCGCGGCGCTCGCCTTCAGTCTCATCACATTCGGCAAACTGCCGCTCGCTGCAGTTTTAGTTTCGCTTGTGCCGCCTAGCATTCTCGTCGCCGGCATCGAAAACGCGAGGGCCCGATGATCGGCGCTTCCGCACCCTTGGCACTAACGGTGCAGCTTGCCTGGATTTCGTCAATCAGCTTTGGCGGCTTCCCAACGGTCCTGCCGGATCTCCGGGATTTCGTCGTCGGCACCAATCGGTGGATGACAAATCAAGAGTTCGCAAATCTTTTTGCGATGGCGCAGTCAATCCCCGGGCCAAACATGATCCTGATGATGAGTTTCGTAGGCTGGAAAGTGTGGGGATTTCCAGGGGCCCTAGCGAGTGCGTTCGCCACCTTCGGGCCGCCTTGTGCGATGTACTTCACTGCCTACCGGCTGTGGGACAGGTTCCGCGCCGCGCCATGGCAGCGGGTAGTCCGGATGGGTCTGGCTCCAGTTGTTGTGGGGCTGGTCATCGCTAGCGGAACTGTGATGGCGTACACGGCAGATAATAGTTGGCGGGCCGTCATGGTCACGATCGCCACGGCCGTGACCACGTTGGTGACGCGGCTCAATCCCATCTGGATGCTCCTAGCTGGCGGGATTCTAGGCGGCCTTGCGCTCCTCGACTGAGGGTTGCGAGGTGGATGGTGAAGGTCAGACAATTTCCGCAGCTCACGCGCGAAGTATTTGAGCGGAGGTGGTCTACGCGGTCACAGCGGCAACACGTCGGCGCTGGTCGGCTAAAAGGGTAGGATGGAGGCCGCCGCCGGTGCGATCACCTCAACCCAGTCGAATCTTTAGGTTTAGCGCAAGTTTCACACGCTGACCCTTGATCAATTGGTCCGTAGTAACGCCGTTTTTAATTGTGTTGGACTAATGGTCTGAAGCTGAGCAAACGATCGAGTTCCCCCATTTCCGCTTATGTGCTATGTGCTATGTGCTATGTGCTATGTGCTATGTGCTATGTGCTATGTGCAGGTTTTTGGACGCCGGCAATAACGAGGGTGTAGGCACGCTCAGGTGACAGGCGTCCAAAAAGCGCCAAGGCACGAAGTCGCGGGAAGTAGGGGCCCCGGC
>Ga0306923_10003215_pt1 | contig 15264 bp, 15 predicted proteins | sample sta12Can44000108_FD_203841 | JGI IMG/M metagenome (GOLD analysis project Ga0306923, IMG submission 203841) | Lab enrichment of tropical soil microbial communities from Luquillo Experimental Forest, Puerto Rico - statanox.12C.anox.44.000.108 (v2)... | ecosystem: Environmental > Terrestrial >... | reverse complement strand
CGCTGGCGCCGGTGTCGAGCACCATGGCGACTCGGGCGCCGTTGATCTGCGCCGAGATGGCAAAGTCGCCAACGGAATTGCGGCCGATCTCGACGTTGCGGCCGTGGGACACAACATAGCCCGGCACTAGCGCGACCAGCACATGGTCGGCGACGTTGTGCAGTTCGAAGCGGTAGGAATAGACGACGATGAGCGCAAGCCCGATCACGATCCAAAGCATCGCCGCCGTGATGGCTTGCGTGAAGCGCTCGCGGAACATGGTCAATATCGCGCCGCCGACAAATACCAGGAGCGCGATCTTGTAGATCAGCGAGCCGAGTTGGTCGGTGGATGGCGGCCCGACCGTGCCCGGGCCGCTGCGCGCCAGCACGAGCAGGATCGCGATCAGGAGCACCATCAAGAGCGGCCAGGCCAGGCGGGAGCGCACGGCGTTGGTGTCCTTCTCAGGCCGTCGCGACGGCTGCGCCGGCGAGCGCATTAAGCCGCGCCGGCAGCTGCGTCATGATGCGCCCTCGCGCGGCGGCGTCGAAATCGATCCAGCGCGCAATCTCGTCGAGCGAGCGGCCGCAGCCGATGCAGAGGCTTTTTGTGGGATGCACGACGCAGACCTTGGTGCAGGGCGATTCTATCGGGCTTTCGTGGCTGGTCATCGAGAATCTTCGCAAGAATCGCGGCGCACCATAAGCGGCAAAACGGCCAAGACAAGGCACCATGGTGTAAATTCGCGGATGCCTTCTAAAGGCCGGTGCTGAACAGGACTCTTTTGGCGCGTGCCGTGCCGTCCTCGATTGTCGAGGAAGAGCAGACATCCTCCCGGGGCTTTGGCTGGAGCGGCGGCGCCGAGGCGTCGGAGATCGGCGCTAACGCCGTCATCACCCGCTCCGGCGGGAAGGTGACGACCACCTCGGTGCCGATGCGCAGCTTCGATTTCAGCGTAAAGGTGCCGCCGTGCAGGTCGATCAGGTTCTTAGCGATGGGCAGCCCGAGGCCCGCACCCTGTTCGGCCGACTTTATCGAATTCGAGCCCTGGCCGAACGAGGCAAGCACGATCGGGATCTCCTCCTCGGGAATGCCGGGGCCTGTATCCTTGACGCTCATGTACTGGCCGCCGGACGCGGTCCAGCCGACTTTCAGCCAGATCTCGCCGCCCTGCGGCGTGAACTTGATCGCGTTGGACAGAAGGTTGAGGCAGATCTGCCGCACCGCGCGCTCGTCGCCCCACAGCTTCGGCATGTCGGGCTCGAACATTTCGTGGAGGGTGATGCCGCGATTGCCGGCGCGCAGCTTCAGGAGGTGATGGCAGTCCTCGACCACGCGGTTGAGCGAGACCGCTTCCTCGTTGAGCTCGTAGCGTCCGGCCTCGATGCGGGAGAGATCGAGAATCTCGTTGATCAGGTTCAAGAGATGCACGCCGGAATTATGGATGTCGGCGGCATAGTCCTTGTAGGCGGCGACGCTGTGCGGGCCAAAAATCTCGGCCTTCATCACTTCCGAGAAGCCGAGGATGGCATTGAGCGGCGTGCGCAGCTCGTGGCTCATCTGCGCGAGAAAGCGCGACTTCGCGATATTGGCGGCTTCGGCGCGGCGGCGCGCTTCGTCGGAGACCGATTTCGACTGCTCGAGCTCGCCGATCAGCGCGTCCTTCTCGGCGCGCGCCTCGAGCGTCGCGAGCGTCGTCGAATAGAGCCGGTAGGCGAGGAGGGAGAAGTAGCCCTCGGCAGTGAGTGCCATCACCGCGAGGATGTAATTGTGCAGCGAGCCCTTGACGGCAAAGTCGAGCGCGATTGCGACCGACACCGGCAACGTCAGCGCGAACACCGCGATCGGCAGGCTCGACGCCAGCATGCTCGATATGGCGACCACTAGCAGCATGACGAACAGCATGAAGGTGGCCGAGTCCTCGTCGAGCCCAATCGGATTGATCAGGATGAAGGTCCACGCCATGCCGAAGAACAGATCGAGCATGATGAAGCGCATGCGCCAGTGGCGCAGGTTCGCTGTGCCCGGCGTCTCGTCGAGGAACAGCCGGCATTTGCGGATGATGACGAGATGGATGAGCAGCGTGCCGCCGGTCCACACGCCAGACGTCAGCGCGCCGGTCCACAGCCCGGACAGAAGCCCGATGGTGACGATCAGCAGCAGAATGACCGGCGACGCCGAGATGCGGTTCTGCGAGAACTGGCGCAGCAGCTCGTAGTCGAACACCGGCCGCGTGCCGCTGGTCGAGGTGAGCCGGTCGCGCGCCTCGCGCACATGCCGCGACGCGAGCCGCCGCTGCGTCTGCGGAGCGGCAGCGGGCGAGGCCAATTCGTGGGCTTCGCTGATGGTGTTGGGCATTGCAGTCCGGCACTGGCGGCAAACGCGGTTAAGGTCGCCTAAATTCCTTAAGACCAGGCTTAAGGAACTCCGACTTTCGGATGCAGAAAGGATTCATTTACTTCTTCGGCACGGTGGCCAAAGTTCATCTTTGGCGGCCGCGACCGGACGCCCTGGTGCGGTCAAGGCGACCGCGATACGCTTGGCCCCTCAATGGGATAGAGAGACGAACGACGATGAAGCTTTACGATGGCGGCCGCGCCCCCAATCCGCGGCGCGTGCGCATTTTCCTCGCCGAGAAGGGCGTCACGGTGCCGACCGAGCAGGTCGAGCTCGGCAAGCTCGAGCAGCGTAGCGACGCCTTCACTGCGATCAACCCCATGCAGCGCGTGCCGGCGCTCGTCCTGGATGACGGCACGGTGATCGCCGAGTCAGTCGCCATCTGCCGCTATTTCGAGGCGCTCAACTCCGACCCTCCTCTGTTCGGCCGCGGCGCGCTCGACGAGGCGCTGGTCGAGATGTGGAACCGCCGCGTCGAGCTGCACCTTTTCCTGCCGGTCGCGACCGTGTTCCAGCATCTGCATCCGGTGATGAAGATCATGGTCGATCCGCAGGTGGCGGCCTGGGGCGAAGCCAACAAGCCGAGGGTCACTCAGTTTCTGCAGTTTCTCGACGGCGAATTGAAAAACCGCGCCTACGTCGCCGGCGCGGCCTATACGGTGGCCGACATCACCGCCATGGTGGCGGTCGATTTTATGCGGGTATCGAAAATGACCGTGCCGGAGGAGCTGACCAATGTGCGGCGCTGGCACCAGGCGGTGTCGGCGCGGCCGAGCGCTGCCGCGTAATGTCGCGCCCGGCGCGGTGGTGGGTCTGCTAGACTCTTCGGCACCAAGTTCGCTTCCGGGAGAATTCGATGCTTACTCGTCGCGTGTTGTGCCTGGCTGCCGCCGGCACGCCGCTTCTCGCCGCCACCGCAGCCTTTAGCGCGGACGACTATCCAAGCCGGCCGATCCGGGTGATCAGCCCGTTCCCCGCCGGCAGCGCCTCCGACACGACGGGCCGCGTCGTCGTCGACCAGGTATCGCAGATCATCGGCCAGCCGATGGTGATCGAGACCAAGCCCGGCGCCGGCGGCGTCGTCGGCTTTGCCGACGTCGCCAAGGCCGACCCCGACGGCTACATGGTCGTCACCAGCTCAACCTCGCTCGGCACCGGCGCCGTGCTGCACAGTCACCTGCCTTACGATCCAAACAAGGACTTCGCACCGGTCGCCATGTTCGGTGTGTCGCCGAATGTTCTGGTCGCGTCGTCCCAGAGCGGATTCAAGATGGTTGCCGATCTGGTCGCGGCGGCGAAGGCGAACCCGGGCAAGCTGACCTTTGCGTCGGCCGGCGTCGGCTCGTCCTCCCACATGGCTGGCGAGCGGCTTCGGCTCGCCGCCAATATCGACGTCCGCCACGTGCCGTTCCGCGATCAGGGCCTCACCGAGGTGATGGCCGGACGCATCGATTATTATTTCATTCCGCTCGCGGCGGCGGCGTCCGCGCTCAACTCGGGCAAGCTCAACATCCTCGCCGTGAGCTCGCTCAAGCGCATCGCATTGTTGCCCGACGTGCCCTCGATCGCCGAAGCCGGCTACCCGAAAGCCGAGTTCAATTTCTGGGTCGGCTTGTCGGCGCCGGCCAAGACGCCGCGGCTGGTCATCGATAAGCTGCATGACGCGACCGAGAAGGCGCTGCAGGATTCGGCGATGAAGGAGAAGCTCGCCAAGCTCGGCGTCGAACCAAGGCTCATGAGCGTCGACGACTTCCAGAAATTCGTCAAAGACGACATGGTGGCAACCGTGCAGCTCGCCAAGGACGCCAACATCCAGCCGGTGGATTGATTTCATCCTCCCCGGCGAAAGCGGGAGATGCGTCTAGCGAACAGCTGAGCCCTTCTGGATGAGGATTTTGATGACGTCGGCGTAACCGATCCGCGGCTGTACCCACGGGACAAGCCCAGTAGTCCATCGCGCCCTGGCAGACTTCGAAGAGCTTTTCCGAGCCGGACAATTCTTGCCGCAGATCACGATGGCGCCGGTCTTGCCCATCTTCCGCAGAATGCAGCCATGCGACGAAGCCGATCGCGCTCGGACCGGTTTCTGAAAATCTGAATAGGACCACACGAAATCTGCCATCGCGATCGGCCGGGGATGCCGAAACGAATTGCCGCCGTCCGCGACACAGGCGAGCGCACAGGTCGAAGGCACGCTGCCGCGTCCAAGCGGCTTCCAAACATAGTCCTCGGCAAAGAACGAGGTCTCGGCCTACGCGATTACGCGGCACGGGCGCGGCGTTGGTCTCCTCCATGATCGCCTCGGCAAAGGTAGTTACCTGTTCAGAAGCGCGATCAGGCTCGACGTATCCCAGCGCTTGCCGCCCATCTTCTGCACCTGCGAATAGAACTGGTCGATCAGCGCCGAGGTCGGCAGGTGCGCGCCGTTCCTGCGCGCCTCCTCGAGGCAGATGTTGAGGTCCTTGCGCATCCAGTCAACGGCAAAGCCGAAGTCGAACTTGCCGGCGACCATGGTCTTGTAGCGGTTCTCCATCTGCCAGGACTGCGCGGCGCCTTTGGAGATGGTGGCGATCAGCTTCTCGATGTCGAGGCCGGCTTTCATGGCGAAGTGCAGGCCCTCGGACAGCCCCTGCACGAGGCCGGCGATGCAGATCTGGTTGACCATCTTCGCTAACTGGCCAGAGCCCGAGGCGCCTAGAAGATTGCAGGCGCGCGCGTAGGCGGCGATGACTTTTTCGGCTTGCGCGAACGGACCTTCATCGCCGCCGCACATCACCGTGAGCACGCCGTTTTCGGCGCCGGCCTGGCCGCCGGACACCGGCGCGTCGACAAAATCGAAGCCGCGCTTTTTCGCTTCCGCATGCAGCTCGCGCGCGATATGGGCCGACGCGGTGGTGTGGTCGACCACGACGGCACCCTTGCGCACGCCGGCGAAGATGCCGTGCGCGCCGAGCATCACTTCGCGCAAATCGTTGTCGTTGCCGACGCAGGCCATGACGAGGTCCTGACCCTGCGCGGCCGCCTGCGGCGTCGGCGCGCTCTTGCCGCCATATTGCGCCACCCACTTGTCTGCCTTGGCGCCGGTGCGGTTATAGACCGTGACCTCGTGGCCGCCCTTGTTCTTCAGATGCCCTGCCATCGGGTAGCCCATAACGCCGAGCCCGACAAACGCCACCTTTGCCATTAGTTCCTCCAACAATCCGCAAACGTTGTTTCTGAATGCAGGTGGTCATGGCCCGGCAAGCAGCGGCGCGTCAACCGCCTAGCGCGGCAGGCGCGTGCGCTTCACGCGGCACACCTCCTGCCAGTCGGATGGCACTTCGATCGCCGTGTCGCCAGGAACCTCGACGCCGAATTCGGGCGCGGGCGACAACACCATCTGCCGCCGCCAGATCACGGCCTCCATGCATTTGGCGCGGACCGGCGCGATCGCGGCCTGCCATTGGATGCCGCGCGGCCGCGTCAGCCAATAGATCGTCGAGGTGTGCGCTGGCAAAATTTCGCCGCCGGCGTGGACATAAAGCCCGCCGCAGCCTTCGTCCGACTGCGCCGCCGCGTGATCGTGCGACGGCAGCCGCGGGCCGCTAATGGCGAAGGCATTCAGCGGGTCCATGGCCCAGGAGCCTTCGAGCAGGCACCAGTCTTCGTAACCGCTCCGGCCGGACAGCCACGGCACGGCGCTGATCGCAAACGTCGACGCGCCGATCAGTCCGGGCGGCGGCTCGCGCATCAGCTCGGCCTGGAAGCGAACGAGCGACTGCTCGTAGGCTTTTTGGTCGATCTGCGAATAAGGCCGGTGCCAGAAGACATAGGCAAGCATCGCTGAGGTTCCCGGATTAGACTGTCACTATGTCAGCCACACCGGGCGTTGACCACGGTGATGGCGCCGTTATCTAGGGGAGGGCGCGGGCCAAAACCGCGCGGCGGAGACCGTTCATGGCGTCCCTCAAAGACGACGTTGTTGCCGCCCTTGGCAAAGTCGCGAGCCCCGCCGGCAAAGCGCTTCCTGACACCGGCACGCTGTCAGACATCGTCGCGACCGACGGCAAGGTGTTCTTCTCCATCACCGTCGATGCCTCCGCGGTGCAGGCCTGGGAAGCGGTCCGCGCCAAAGCCGAGGCCGCGGTCCGCGCCGTGACGGGCGTGAAATCCGTCATGGTGGCGCTCACCGCCGAACGCGCCGGCGGAGCGGACAGAGCACCGCCGCCGCACCGCTCGCAAATGCCGCCGGGTCGTGGACCCGCGCGTGCGTCCGGAGGAGGGCTGCCATCGCCCGCCGGCATTCCAGGTGTCGGCGCCATCATCGCGGTCGCATCGGGCAAGGGCGGCGTCGGCAAGTCGACCACCGCCGTTAATCTCGCGCTCGGTTTGCGCGATCACGGCCTCAAAGTCGGCATCCTCGATGCCGACATTTACGGCCCCTCGATGCCGAAGCTCCTTGCCATCCGCGAGAAGCCGCAAACCATCGGCGGCAACCGGTTGAAACCGATCGAGCGTCACGGCATGCCGGTAATGTCGATCGGCTTTTTGATCGACGAAGAGACGCCGATGATCTGGCGCGGGCCGATGGTAATGTCGGCCTTGACGCAGATGCTGCGCGAGGTCGAGTGGGGCACGCTCGACGTCATGGTGGTCGACATGCCACCCGGCACCGGCGACGCGCAACTCACCATGGCGCAGCAGGTGCCGCTCAAAGGCGCCGTCATCGTCTCCACGCCGCAGGATCTCGCTTTGATCGACGCGCGGCGCGGCATCGCCATGTTCCAGCGCGTCAACGTGCCGGTACTCGGCATCGTCGAGAACATGTCGACCTTCATCTGCCCGCATTGCGGCAAGAGCTCCGACATTTTCGGCCACGGCGGCGCGCGCCACGAAGCCGAACGCCTCGGCGTGCCGTTTCTCGGCGAAGTGCCGCTCGACATCGTCATCCGCGAAAAATCCGACGCCGGCATGCCGGTGGTCGCGACCGCGCCGGATTCGCCCCACGCGCAAGTCTATCGCGACATTGCGAGCAAGGTGCACGACGGCTTGCAGGGCGCAAGCCGCCCGGCCCCGAAGATCGTGATCGAGGCGTGAGTGAGTGGGCGAAGTCCGCAACCGCTGCCTGGCCGCGGAGGCGAGGCCCGGCGCCGGCGGCGATTGTGATCGCCTGGGGCAGTGCTTAACTAGTGCGCTGACGTTCCGGGATGGGTGCAGAAGCAAGGATCGAAACGGCCATGCGCAAGCGTACCCTGATCTTCGCCGCGGCCTTACTGGCGATGCCGCTCTCGCCTGTTTCGGCGGCGCCGGCCGCGCAGGCGGCGACTTCCGTCACGCAGTTCGACGGCAACTGGAGCGTTTCGGTCATCACCGATGCCGGCACCTGCGACCGCGGCTATCGCTATGCGCTGCGCATTGCCGGCGGCCGGATCTATTACGACAATCCGAATATCGACGTCTCCGGGCAGGTCAACGCGCGCGGCCAGGTTCAGGTCGTCGTCCGCGCCGGCGGCCAGCAGGCCATCGGTTATGGCCGCATGTCGCGCGATTATGGCGAGGGCCTGTGGCGCGGCAGTTCGGCGGCCTCGTCGTGCTCCGGCCATTGGGAAGCCGAGCGCCGTTAGTTTCCACCGCGCAGCCAAGGGGTGGCGCCGCCGACGCTTTCAAGATCGGCGGATCCGGGGATCGGGCTTCGCGGCTTCCGTATAGGTCACGCCACAGCTTCGGCACTCGTAGGTGCACAGGTCGGACGGCACATCGCCCACGGGCACGCTCTTGGTCAATAGCATGCGCTGCCCGCAGTTCGGACAAAACGTCGTCCAGGCCGGCACCTGTCGCGGCGAGTCCATGGCCCTATGTCGCTCGCGCAGCGCCGCGGTTCATTGACAGCGATCACACCTTGCCGCTTCAGGCCACCGGTCCGGCGCGCTTGCGCCGCAGCACTTTGCCGGGCAGCGCGCCGGTATGGCTCGCGTTCTCGACCACCAGCGCACCGTTGACCAGCACGGTGGTGCGCGGCCCGGACGGAAACTGATGCGGCTCGGCATAAGTGGCCCGATCGACGAAATCGTCGGGATCGAAGATGACGATGTCGGCGCAAAATCCCTCAGCGATGAGGCCGCGGTCTTTGAGCTTGAGCGCGTGCGCCGTTGCGCCGGTCATCTTATGGATCGCGAGCGCAAGCGGCAGCGACTTTTGCTCGCGCACATAGCGCGAGACAATTCGCGGAAACGTCCCGTAGAAGCGCGGATGCGGCATGCCGCCTGAGACCGTGCCATAGGGCGCGACGCAATTGCCGTCGGAGCCGATGAGCGCCAAGGGCGACGCGACGATGGTGCGGATGTCGTCCTCGGAGATAGAGGTCACCAGCACCCGCGTCGCCGCCTTGTCCGCGATCAGATAGTCGCACAGCGTGTCGACCGGATCGGCGCCACCTTTTTCGGCCGCGAGCGCCGCGATGCTGCGGCCGGAAAACTGCGGCAGGTGCGGCGAGATCGAGATACGCACGTCCTCCCACGACGCGATGCGGCCCCAATTGTTCAGGCCGTCGCGGGTGATGTCGGCGCGGATGCGCTCGCGCGTGCCGCGTTCGGCAAGCCGCGCCAGCATGGCCTCGACGCCGCCCGCCTGCACCCATTGCGGCAGCAAATTCTTCAGCGGGTTGGAGCCGGCGGCGTAAGGGTAAGAATCGCAATCGACGTCGACGCCGCGCACCTTCGCCTCGGCAATCATTTCGAGCACGGTGGCAGCCTTGCCCCAATTGTCGAGGCCGGAGCATTTGAAATGCACGATCTCGACATGCACGCCACACCGCTCGCCGACCTCGATCGCTTCGGCGACCGCCTCGATCACATGCGCGGATTCATCGCGCAGGTGGGTGAAGTAGCCGGCGTTGTGGCGCTTGAGTACGTGGCCGAGCGCGATCATTTCGGAGGCCTTCGCGTACGAACCCGGTGGCGTGAACAGGCCCGACGATAAGCCGAGCGCGCCGGCGTCGAGCGCCTCTTCGAGCAGCGCGATCATCTGGGAAAGCTCGCTTTCGCTCGGCGCCCGCTCCGCCATGCCCATGATCATGAGGCGCAGCGTGTTGTGGCCGACCAGCATGCCGGCGTTCACGGCCGTGGCCGGAAAGGTTTGCAGATAATCGGAAAAGCTCGTCTCGCGAAACGGCAGCCACGGCGCGCTCGGGCTCAGGTAGTCGCGAAGGAGCTCGACCTTGCCGGGCAGCGCCGGCGCGACCGAGAAGCCGCAATGGCCGACGATCTCGGTGGTGACGCCCTGGCGCACCTTGCTCTCGGCCTTCGGGTTGATCGGCAGCGTAAAATCCGAATGGGTCTTGATGTCGATGAAGCCCGGCGCCACCGCGAGGGTTTGCGCATCGATGATTTTCCGCGCGCCGGTGGCGAGGTCGCAGCCGATCGCGGCGATCCGGCCGCCGCTGATGGCGACATCACTGGCGACGCCGGCACTGCCGCTGCCGTCGAACACCGTGCCGCCGCGGATCAGGATGTCGTGCATGCTTTCTTATACCCCCCCCTCAGGGGGGAGCGCAGGCGTCCACCGGACGCCGTTCTTGAACTAAAAGAACGCCGATCCGAAGGATCGGCTATGTCGCGAAGCGAAGCTGGTGGGGTCAGTACGTGGTGAGGCAATGCACGGCCCCGCTGCGCGGCCAAAACCCTCCCCCTGCAGGGGAGGGTTTTCTATCAACCCTGCCGCTGGCGGTAGTGGCGTCCGCTCGGCGCCGCGGACGCGCGCGGCACGAAGTACGGATTCTGCGTGCAGGAGCCGCGGTTGCCGGCGATGACGTTGGGCTGGCACGCCTCGACGGTGAGGTATTGGCAATCCCAGTGCACGTCGCCGGTGCCGGTCGAGATCACCGCGCACCACGGTGCCTCGCCATAGAGGCCGGCGTGGGCGGGTGCCGCGGTGAAGCTCAGCACGGTGAGCAAACCTGTCGCGAACAGTGCCGGCTGTCCCGCTGCAGTCCAAAGCCTAGTCATGATGGCCTCCTTTTTGTGCTGCCCTTGTCGGTTCTGCCCTATTGAGATGGGAACCCGGCGCAGAGCGGCAAGAAGCCGATATGTGCTCGCCGTTCATGGGGCCGCCGAGATTATTTTCCTAGTGACTCTTGATTGCGAGTTGGGAGTGCTTCGCGGGACATCTTCTTCCAGCGCGTCCACTCCTCCTAGGATTGGTAGGATTTTCTGGTGGTAGCTGGCGGACACGTACTACTGGCAGCGCGGATATATTTTTCACCTCAAAACATAGAACATATTGCGAACAGAGAACAGATCATGTACACTCCTTTCCATCACCAATGAGCAGCGGCCGGGGGCCGTCGGCGCCCCGAATAAAGGGTGAAATTCGCGTGAGAGGGGCGGCCCGCCTTCCGAATCCCGGCCATATGGAGCAGAACATGAGTGCAGCGGCACTACGTCTCGTTGAAGGATCGTCCATGGACAAATCGAAAGCTCTCGATGCGGCGCTTTCCCAGATCGAGCGCAGTTTCGGCAAGGGCTCGATCATGCGGCTCGGCAAGAACATGCAGTCGATGGACGTGGAGACCGTGTCCACGGGCTCGCTCGGCCTCGACATCGCGCTCGGCATCGGCGGGCTGCCGCGCGGCCGGGTGGTCGAGATCTACGGGCCGGAATCGTCGGGCAAGACGACGCTGGCGCTGCACTGCCTCGCCGAAGCCCAGAAGAAGGGCGGCATCTGCGCCTTCATCGACGCCGAGCACGCGCTCGACCCGATCTATGCGCGAAAGCTCGGCGTCAATGTCGACGATCTTCTGATTTCCCAGCCCGACGCCGGCGAGCAGGCGCTCGAGATCGCCGACACTCTGGTGCGCTCCAGCGCGGTCGACGTGCTCGTCATCGATTCGGTCGCGGCGCTCGTTCCCCGCGCCGAGCTTGAAGGCGAGATGGGCGACAGCCAGCCCGGCCTGCAGGCGCGGCTGATGAGCCAGGCGCTGCGCAAGCTCACCGCCTCGATCAACCGCTCCAACACCATGGTGATCTTCATCAACCAGATCCGCATGAAGATCGGCGTCATGTACGGCTCGCCGGAAACCACCACCGGCGGCCACGCGCTCAAGTTCTACGCCTCAGTCCGCCTCGACATCCGCCGGATCGGCGCCATCAAAGAGCGCGACGAGGTGGTCGGCAACCAGACCCGCGTGAAGGTGGTCAAGAACAAGCTCGCGCCGCCGTTCAAGCAGGTCGAGTTCGACATCATGTACGGCGAGGGCGTGTCCAAGACCGGCGAATTGATCGACCTCGGCGTCAAGGCCGGCGTCGTCGAAAAGTCCGGCGCCTGGTTCTCCTACGACAGCCAGCGCATCGGCCAAGGCCGCGAGAACGCCAAGGCGTTCCTCAAAGCAAATCCCGATATCGCCAACAAGATCGATGCCGCCGTCCGGCAGAACGCGGGCCTCATCGCCGAGAAGATCCTCGCCGGCGAAGAGGGCGAGGCCGCCGAGGACGACGACGCGGCCGAAGGATAAGCGCCCACTGCGCTCAGGAGTAAGTAGCGCACCCGCGTAACGCCCTCCCCCCTCATCGGGGGAGGGTAGGGACGTTTGAGGACCTGCGCTTGTATTGCCGTCATGGCCGGACTTGGTCCGGCCATTGACGTCTTTACTACCGCAAGGGCTCCGGTCTCACAAAAGCAGGCCCGCGCAAAAAAGAAAACAAAATTCCACGCGCGGCCGCGCCCGGGATTTGCACGTTCAGACAGCTGGACGGTGAATACTATGAGGGACGGCGCTCCGCGGTCCAGGAGCCGGAGCATTCGCCGCCGATCCAGTGGCCCTCGCCAAGGTCGCCGGAGAGCCGGCCCCTGCCGTTGGCGCTCTTGCCCGCCGCGCTGACCGTCACGGTGATGGCGCCGGTCGGCTGCACCTTGCCGACGATCGAGATGTTGACGTTGCCGGCATTGGCCAAGACGCCGTTGGTGATGCGGACCGGATAGCGGTAGCCGCGATCGCAGGTGCCCTTCTCAGTCACGATCGACACGCTCCACAGGCCGTCAAAGCCCGGCACCGCGTTGGTGCCCGACGAGGCGGCGAGAGTGGCGGCCGCGATCACAAGCGCAAAGAGGCTGCCGCGGCGGAGCAAGGTGGTGAAGCTCATTTTTGCCGTCCTGTTTTATCGGTTTCGAGCTGCAAGCCCGATTGTCATCGTTGCGACGGGGCGACGTCCCAGAAGAATGACTGGATTGCCCGCTCCCCTTGTTCTGTCGTTGCAAAGCGCAAGGCCGTTCTATGGAACAAAGGTTCAGATCGAGTTGACCCTTGCCACAAAAATGCGCGGAGTTTTAAGCGAAGGCCCAGTATGCCGATAAGCACGGGTCTTTTCAATGAGATAAACCATTAGGCTTCCTTTAAGTCTTAAGTCCGGTTTGTGGCTTCGAACCGCCCGGCGGCGGTCCGGTGGCTGCCAAGCCGCCCGCGACCGAGCGCCGGATGCCACCTATTACGCGGTCGCCTGAGCGCCCTGCGCCGCCTCGGCGGCGGGCGCGGGGTCGGCCGAGACCAACCGGTAGCCGACGCCGAGCTCGGTCAGGAGGATCTGCGGCTGGGTCGGGTCGGCCTCGATCTTGCGGCGCAGCTTACGCACGAAGATGCGCAGATAGTGGGTATCGTCGAGGTGCTCGTTGCCCCAGACCTCGCGCAGCAGGAACTGGTGGGTGACGACATTGCCGGAGTGCTGGGCGAGAATCTGCAACAGCCGATATTCCTTCGGCGTCAGCGTCACCCGGCGTTCGCTGATGAACACGGCGCGGGCGGCGAAGTCGATGGCGAGCGGCCCGAATTTCATCGCCGGCTCGCCGCGCGCGGCGCGCAGCTGCCGACGCATGGCCGAGTGGGCGCGGGCCAAGAGCTCCGCCATGCCGAACGGCTTGACCACATAGTCGTCGGCGCCGAGCTCCAAGAGCCGCACCTTCTCGCTTTCGCTCGAGCGCACCGACAGCACGATCAGCGGCACGCTCGACCACGACCGCAGCCGCTCCAGCACGTCGCCGCCGTCCATGTCCGGCAGGCCGAGGTCGAGGATCACGAGGTCGGAGGGCTTGAGCGCCGCCGTGCGCAGCGCTTCGGCGCCGGTCTCGGCTTCCTGCACCGTGAAGCCGTTGAGCTCGAAGCCGGTGCGCAGGAAGCGCCGAATTTGGATTTCATCGTCAACGACCAGTACGGAAGCCGGGATTTCAGTCATCGGCAGTGGTCTCCAGGGAGGGTGCGGCGTCGCCCGACATTGGCAGATGAATGGTCACGGTGGTGCCACGGCCGATGCCGTCGCTTTCAACTTCGACCTTGCCACCGTTGGCGGAGATGAAGGCATTGGCTATCCATAGCCCGAGCCCCGACCCCGAGGTGGTCGCGGCATGGCGCAGGCCGCGGAAGAAGCGGCCGCCGACCTTGATCTTCTCCTCGGGAGTCAGGCCGGCGCCGCGATCATGCACCGAGAGCATCACGGTCTGGCCGTTGGGCCGCGCCGCGACCTCGATCGGTGAGCCGGGCGGCGAGTACTTCGCCGCATTGTCGATGATCTGCACCAGTGCCTGCTCGATCTGAGCAGGATCGACGTGGACGATTGGCAGGTTGGAATTCAGGTCGAGCGTCACCGGATAGCCCGCGAGCCGCCGCCGCCGGTGCTCGAACGCGGAATTGACGATGTCGACCGGCTCGACCCACTGCAATTTCGGCCGCACCTGCTGGCGGCTGATAGTGGTGGCGTCGAGCAGGTTCTGGATGTCGATGTTGAGGCGCTCGGCCTCGTCGCGCACGAGGCCGGCGAGCGCCTGCAGGCGCTGGTCGCCGGCTAAGGCCGGCGCGTTATGCAGGATGGTCGCGGCGCCGAGAATGGAGGCGAGCGGCGTGCGCAGCTCGTGCGACACCGAGCCGATTAGCGCCTCGCGCAGAAGCTCGGTCTCCGAGCGCATCTTGGCCTCGTTGAGAGCGCGCGCGACGTCGAGCCGCTCCACCGTCGCCGCGGCGTCGGCGAGAGCGCCGTCGATGCGTTGGCGCACCTCGGCGAGCGGCTCGCCGACGACGTTGCCGAGGTCGACGGCGACGAGGCCGAAATCGGGGGTTTTCGGCGACACCCGGCGAATGAGCCAGATATCGCCGTTGCCGTCGTCGACGGTGTGCTCGAGACCTAAATCGTTCTCGACCCGGGCGACGGCGGCGCGCACCGCGTCGGGCACTTCGCCGGTATTGCCGGCGTCGGCCGCGCCGAGCAGCACCACCTTGCGCTGTACCAGATTGGCGAGATGGTCCTGGATGGCGACGAAGATTTCGGCGGCACTCGGCGCCGCCGCAAGCCGGCGCGAAAACGCATAGAGGTCGCTCATCTCGCGCTCGCGCTTTTGCGCAATCTGGATGTGCTGCTTGGCCTTGCTCGACAGATGCGAGACCACCACCGCGACCACCATGAACAGTAGCAGGTTCAACGCCTCCTGCGGCGAGGCGACCTGGAAGGTGTAGAGCGGCGCGAAATAAAGGTACCCGGACATGATCACGCCGGCGACCGCGGCCACCAGCGCCGGTATGACGCCGAACTGATAGCCGGCCACCATGACGGGCACGAGGTAGAGCACCGCGCCGCGCAAGATGCCGATGTAGTGGCGTAGCAGTACGGCGATCGCCGTCGTTGCCGCGACCATGAGGAGCGTGATCAGGACGCCGCGCAGCTCGCGCTGCATATTTGTTGGTCGCAAATTCAAACGCACGTTCCGCGCCGTAGCCTTGTTTCCTACGCCCCGGCGCGAACATAGGCCGCGGCCGGGGGCCGGCCAATCGTTTTGGCGGCAAAGACGCCCCGCGCACGGCGCAGATGCAAACAAATCTTCGTAATCGCCGACGCCAATCGTTAACGGGCGCTGTCGTCGGCGCGGAAATTTATG
>Ga0306923_10003212_pt1 | contig 15266 bp, 11 predicted proteins | sample sta12Can44000108_FD_203841 | JGI IMG/M metagenome (GOLD analysis project Ga0306923, IMG submission 203841) | Lab enrichment of tropical soil microbial communities from Luquillo Experimental Forest, Puerto Rico - statanox.12C.anox.44.000.108 (v2)... | ecosystem: Environmental > Terrestrial >... | reverse complement strand
ACGTAGACGGCCGCGGCGATCATGGCAAAGACTCCCATCACCGCACCCAGCGCCAGCCACATGCCGCGATTCCCACCAGGTCTCGCGGCCGCCGGTGGCACGGCACCAGCCGGACTCAGCGTCGCATTCATCGGCATCGCTGGCGCGGCCGGAGACGACGGTGCCGGGGTCCGCGATGCCGGTGCGGGCGTCGCCACGCGCGGCGGCAAGGGCGTATCCACGATTGTCGTGGCTCCGCTCGACGGCTTCGGTGTTGGCGTTAGCGTAGTTCCCGCACGCGGCAGATCGCTCACCGGCACGCTGTTCAACGCCGCGCGAAACGCATCCGCTGACTGAAACCGGCTCGCGGGATCCTTGGCAATCGCCATCATGATGATTTCGTTCAGTCCCGTGGGCAGGTCGCTGCGCAGCGTAATCGGCGCTGGTGGCGTTTGGTTCAAATGCGCCGTCATCAGTGAATACTGCGAATCGCCTTGGAAGGGAAGTTTCCCGGTCATCATCTCGTACATCGACACGCCAAACGAATAAATGTCCGACCGTGCATCGGCCACTTCACCGCGCACCTGTTCCGGCGGCATGTAGTTCAATGAGCCCAGCGTGGTCCCGGTGGTCGTTAGTGAGCCGTCGGTCACTGAACGCGCGATGCCGAAATCCATCAGCTTCACCACGCCCTGGGGCGTCAGCATCATGTTCGCCGGCTTGATGTCCCGGTGAATGATGTTTAACTTGTGCGCGTAGCTCAGCGCGGAAAGAACCTGATCCGCGTAATTCACCGCTTCGGCAGTGGAAAGCGGGGCGCGGGCCAGCCGGTTGGCCAGCGTTTCCCCATCGACATACTCCATCACCATGATCAGTTGATTTTCGTGCTTCAGTGCCGTACGCAGCGATGCGATATTCGGATGGTTCAATGTGGCCAGCAGCCGGATTTCCCGTAAGAAACGGTCCGCCAGGCTTTGGTTCGAGTTCAGGTCGGGCAACAAAATCTTCATCGCTTCGATGCGATCGGAAATAACATTCCGCACCTTGTAGACCTTGCCCATCCCCCCCACCCCGAGGATAGAGAGAATCTCGTAGTCGCCAATGTGCTGACCGGCGGCAAATTCTGCAGTCATGGGACCTTCTTTCTTGCTGGGGCGGGTGTCTCCACACCGAGCATACCACTCGTTCGTTTCTACGCGATGTCCGGGAGTGTCGTTCAACCGACCAGGAGGGCGCCACGACCTCGCGTTAGCGATACACGAGTCACAACCCGCGGTTTCCGTCGACGAACTAGTTCTTCACCACGTCTCCGACTTTTGCCGCGCCCGAGCCCGAGAACGTGGCGGTCGCTGAATCGCTGTCTACTTCGGTGACGGTTGCATCGCCGATTTTGTCCACCACCGACTTGATGACCTTCCCCGTCGCGGGATCTTTTACCTCGCGCACCTTGCGAGAAATTGTCAGTTTGTCGCCCACTTTCACGCCCGCGGCTTTCCCCACATTGATGATGAGCGTGTCGCCGCTGACGTCGGCTACCAGTCCGTTGACTTCCAGTTTGAAGGTCGGCACTCTATCTGCATTCGAGTCCAGCTGCGCGCCAGTGTCGTCAACGGCCTTGCGTACCGCTTCGCCCAGAATCGTGTTGGCGAAGTTGCTGCTACCCATATCCAACGCGCCGCCTCCGCCACCGCTCCAGCCTCCACCCGCGCCCAGCAGCGACGTGCTGCCGCGAGTTGACTCACCCATACCGGTTACCGCGGTGAGGATTTCGCCGGTGGTTGTGTTCACCATGCGTGCGCTCACCGCCACCACTGCTTTCGCTTCGCTCTTGCCCACTCCGCCGATTCCAAACTTACCCAGCCCGTATCCGCCGCCTCCCACATTCGTGTGCTTGTCATCGCGGCCGAACTGCGTGATTGACCCGATGATGATGCACTCCACGCCCAGAATTTTTCCGATTTTTGCCGCCGTGGTCGCATCTGCGCGGTCGCTGTTCGAAAAATTCTGTTCCTGCAGGATTTTGTCCAGGGCGTTGCGCTCGATTACCGAATATTTCCCGTCTTGCACCAACTTTTGCACCAGCAAATCCGAAATGCCTTTCCCGACGTCCTGGTCACTCCCAAATATCTGTGCCACGGTCGTTCGTACCGTGCCGTAATCAAAATTCATCACCGCCACGCGATGTCTCACTGCCGGCGTTGCCGCGGCGGCCGGGGCGGTATCTTGCGCGTAACCAGACGCGCTAAACAGTGCCAAAACAACAAACGAAAACACAATGCGCGAGATCCGGGTAACCAACATGGGGCTTGCTCCTTGCTGTGAGGGCGGAATTTAGTCGAGGACCGTCGTAGCCCGCCCGCAAAACTGCGCTTATCTTAATGAAGCTTCCAAAGCACCGCAACGCCCATTTCTTCAGTGTTTGAATAGAAACAAGGACGTCCTCTTCCTCCGCCTCTTACTTTTAGGCCACCCCGTTCCACATCGCGCAGTATCGCGCTCGTTTCGCGCAGCCAAAAATTACTGCAGGCGGCCAGCAGTGATCCCCTCACCGGGCTGTTCAATCGCGGCTATGTTGAGGACCGCTTGTCGATTGAACGGAGCCGTGCCCGCTGCCGCTATGGCCAGGTCACGCTAGCCGTCATTGACGCCGACCGCTTCAAAGCGCTCAACGATAATCAGGGCCATCCCACCGGCGATCTGGTCTTGCGAAAACTAGGCTCTCTGATCCACCATTCCTTCCGGCAGTCCGACACCGCCGCCAGGTACGGCGGCGAAGAATTCGTCGTCCTGCTGCCCGAGACCGACCTGGAAGTCGCCCGCAAGAAAGTCGAATCCTTGCGTGAACCGGTGGCCACGACTCCTTTTGCACTCGCGCCCCGCGGTGAGCCCGTTCAAGTCACGATCAGCGCCGGCCTCGCTTGTTTTCCTCAGGACGGCGACGACGAGTTGGCATTGTCCCCGAGCCCGTCTTATCTGATTCATAATCAGAGCGCCTACTGCTTCGTTGACAAACCCGCCCTCAGCCTCTAGACTTAATTTTTGTCTTTTTAACAGGGAAAGGTGTGGCTGATTGCAATGAGGACGTATGTAGCTAAAGGAGATGAAGCCGAAGCGCTCAAGGTGGGCGCTCAGTGGTTTGTCATTGATGCGACGGATAAGGCGCTCGGACGCCTCGCCACCCAGGCGGCTCGCATCCTGATCGGCAAGGACAAGGCGACGTTTACGCCTTACCTCGATTCCGGCGATCATGTGGTGGTGATCAACGCCGACAAGATTAGAATGACCGGCAACAAGGTCGACCAGAAGGTGTATTACTCACACAGCGGGTATCCCGGTGGCCTGAAGGCCGTCCCGGCAAAGCGCGTTCGCGAAGCTCGTCCCGAGTGGGTCGTTCGCGAAGCCATTGTCGGCATGTTGCCCAAGAATAAGTTGCGCGCACGCCGCGCGAAGAAGTTGCGCGTGTATCGCGATGCCGCCGGTTTGGCCCGGCACGCCGGTCAAAAGCCCCAGCCAGTGGCGCGGTAGCGCACGGCCGTTTCGAGTTTCCCCGCTTCGCGGGGTGTTCGACAAGAGTTTCCGCACGTTGGCTGTTCCTTTCTAAGTGGTGTCTTAGCAGGGAGCCTTCCGAGCGCGAAGATCAGACCGAGCGGACTCGTCTCGTCATTTTGCGGATTTTGAGCTTTTCGAGGAGGAGCTTTGAGTACTGCCGAAACGCCCAAGCTGGGCAGCAAGACGTGGTTTCACGGCACGGGACGCCGCAAGGAATCCATTGCGCGCGTATTTGTGAAAGCGGGGGGTGGCAAGTTCACCGTAAACGGCCGTCCGGCCAAGGAATATTTCCCGAACCACGCTTGGGAGCATGACGCCACCGAGCCGCTGAAGTTCACCAGTCTGACCGAGCAGGTCGACGTAGTGGCCACCGCCAAGGGCGGCGGCGTCGGCGGACAGTCGGGAGCGGTGCGCATGGGATTGTCTCGCGCGATCAGCCGCTTCAACCCCGAGCTTCGTCCCGCGCTCCGCAAGAACGGATTTTTGACGCGCGATTCCCGCATGAAGGAACGCAAGAAGTACGGCCAGAAGGGCGCGCGCAAGCGTTTCCAGTTCACCAAGCGCTAAACGAACTGGGTTGTGTAGTTTCCTGCGGAGGGGCTTCCGCACACGGGCTCTGGCGGTACGGCGCAACGGGTACCGCCAAGATCACGGCCGGCAAGCCGCCGGCAAGAGGCTGCTGCGTTCTTTGTCGTGCTGGCTTTTAAGCCAGCACCGTTCGCAAGGAACGAAAAGCAGCTATCTACTAAGGAGGGAAAGTGGCAGTAGAAATCACCATGAAGGAGCTGCTGGAGGCCGGCGTTCACTTCGGCCACCAGACGCGTCGTTGGAATCCCAAGATGAAGGAATACATCTTCGGCGAGCGCAACGGCATTCACATTATCGATTTGCAGAAGACTTTGAAAATGTTCCGTGAAGCCAGCCGTTTCGTCAGTGAAATCTCCAGTCACGGCCGCACCGTTCTTTTTATCGGCACCAAGCGCCAGGCTCAGGAAGCCATCGCCGAGGAAGCCAAGCGCTGCGGCGCCTATTTCGTGAACCACCGCTGGCTCGGTGGCACGCTTACCAATTGGGCCACGCTCCAGAAATCCATCAAGCGCCTGAAACTCCTCAAGGCCATGACCGAAGACGGCCGCATGGAGCAGCTCTCCAAGAAGGAGCGCGCGCGTCTGGATCGCGAGATGAAGCACCTCCAGCAGAACCTGGAAGGTGTCGAGAACATGGCGCAACTCCCCGATGCCATGTTCGTGATCGATTCGAATGCCGAAGAAATTGCCGTCAAGGAAGCCCGTCGCATGGGGATTCCCGTGGTCAGCGTCGTGGACACTAACTGCGATCCCGACATGGTGGACTGGATCATTCCGGGCAATGATGACGCCCTCCGCGCTATCCGCCTGTTCACCACCAAAATCGCCGACTCGGTCGCCGAGGGCCGTTCTATTTTCGAGCAGTCCCAAGTGGCCGATCAGAAAGTGGCCGCCGACCAGGCCCAGGAAGCCGGCGTCGAGTACGTCGACACCAGCGCCTACGAGCAGTACGAGAAGCAGGAAGGCGACTTCGTCGAAGGTTCCGAAGCCTTCATCGAAGCTGCCGAAACCACCGTTCCACCGGACGAGGACAAGCGCTAACCATCGCGCATGGCTGAAGTTGACTGGCCCGGCGCTGAGCAAACGCCCTACGCCGGGCCCTTTTTGTAGGCGATGCTGTAGTTAGGTCCCTAAGTCCGTCATTCCGGACGGAGTCTGCGGAGTGAGGAATCTCTCTTAAACGTTTTCCAGGCTCCGCATCGAGTTTTGTAGGCGCCTAGGCACCCGAAGTGCGACCAAGAGTTGAGATGGTTCGCCGTGACATGAAAGGAAGTTCGAGGTTGGCAGTTTAGGTGACGAGTGAGTTTGGTCTTAACTTAGAACTTATAACTTACAACTTAGAACTAAAAAAAGGATGAGTACAAGTAAACCAACTATGGAAATCCCAGCCAAGCTCGTCAAGGAACTCCGCGAGAGAACCAACGCCGGCTTCAGCGATTGCCGCGCCGCGCTGGTTGAGACCAGCGGCGACATCGACAAGGCGATCGATGTCCTTCGCAAAAAGGGCCAGGCCGCCGCGGCCAAGAAAGCCACCCGGGAAGCCACAGAAGGTCTCATCGGCCACTACATTCATGCCGGCGGCAAAATCGGCGTGATCGTCGAGGTCAATTGCGAGAGCGACTTCGTAGCTCGCACCGAGGCCTTCCAGCATCTCTGTCACGACGTGGCCATGCACATCGCCGCCGTCGATCCCCGCTTTGTGCGCCGCGAAGAGGTGACCGCCGACATGCTTGAGAAGGAGCGCGAGATTTACACCGCGCAGGCCCGCGCCACCGGCAAGCCCGAGCAGGTCATCCAGAAAATCGTCCAGGGCAAGATGGAAAAATTCTACGAGGAGACTTGCCTCTACGAGCAGCACTACATCAAGGACGAGACGCAAACCATCGGCGAGATGATCAATGCCGCGATCGCCAAACTCGGCGAAAACATCACCATCCGCCGTTTCTCTCGATTCAAGGTTGGCGAGATGCCCGGTACCACGCGGGAATCCGCCGGCTCCGACGCTCCCAACTCCTAATTGCGATCTCCGCATTCGCGAGACTAGTCCATTCCTGACGCCCCGCTTTGCCGGGGCGTTTCTTTATGACCATGCCACCCGTCATAGGCCCCTTGCCCATTGTTTGTTACAATCACCAAGGTTTCGCACAGGAACGGACGGACCGATGCCAGAGGGCTCTAAATCTTTGAAGAAAAACGGGAAAGCTCGGCGGGCCTACAATCGCATATTGCTAAAATTGTCTGGTGAATCTCTACAGGGCAAACAAGGTTTCGGCATTGATGGCGAGACCGTTCACGCCATCTGCAAAGAATTGCGCGAGGTGCACAAGCTCGGCGTGCAGATTGCCATTATGGTCGGCGGCGGAAACATTTTTCGCGGCGCTCGCCAAAAAGATTTCGAGATCGATCGTGCCACCGGCGATTACATGGGCATGCTGGCCACCGTCCTGAACGCGCTGGCGTTGCAAGACGCCCTCGAAAAAGTCGGCGTCCACACACGGGTGCAAAGCGCCATCGAAATGCACCAGGTCTGCGAGCCTTTCATCCGTCGCCGCGCCACTCGCCACCTCGAAAAAGGCCGCGTCGTCATTTTCGCCGCGGGTACTGGCAATCCGTACTTCTCCACCGATACTGCCGCCGCTTTGCGCGCCATGGAAATCAAAGCCGATGTGATCCTCAAGGCCACTCGCGTCGACGGCATCTATGACGCCGATCCGGAAAAAGTCAGCGACGCCAAATTCTTCGCGGAGATTACCTACCGCGACGTCTTGCATCAGAATTTGAAGGTCATGGATGCGACTGCCATCTCCTTGTGCATGGATAACGGGATGCCCATCGTGATCTTCAATATGCACAAGACCGGCAACATCCGCCGCGCGGTTCTTGGAGAACGCGTGGGCTCGACCGTGCAGCCAGCTCAGTGAAAGCAGTTCTCAGTTCTAAGTTCTTAGTGTTGCGTTTCGCGAGAGCGTGCCCGCATGGGCGAGTAGCTCTCGGCAAAGTCCGGGCCTGCGCTGCTCTTTCCGGGCGGAGTCGGCGCATTGAGAATCGCTCGTCGTAAGCCTCGTCGGCGATCTGGTCTTCGCTTGCTGGACTTCGAAACTCGAAATTCATTACTAGAATTCTCACAAGGATCGAAACGATGACTACCATAGGAAACACCAAAGAAGCGCAAGCCGCCGCAAAAACGCGGATGGAAAAAGCCGTGGAAGACTTTCGCCGAGAGCTCGCTGCCGTTCGCACCGGTCGCGCCAACGCGGCGATTCTCGACCATGTTCGCGTCGATTATCACGGCACGCCGATGCCCGTGAATCAGCTCGGTAACGTGACCGTCCCCGACGCCAGCATGCTTATGATTACCCCGTGGGATCCCAGTGCCGTGCCGCTCATCGATAAGGCTATTCGCGCCTCCGATCTCGGCTTGAATCCGACCACCGACGGCAAAGTCGTTCGCATTCCGATTCCCGCGCCCACCGAAGAGCGCCGCAAGGAACTCGTCAAACACATCCACAAGGCGCTCGAAAACCACCGCACTGCGATTCGCAACATCCGCCGCGACATCAAAGAAGCCATCGACAGACTCGAAAAAGAAAAGAAGATCAGCCAGGACGAACAAAAGCGTTCCCTCGAGGAACTCGACAAACTCTCTCAAGCCGAAACAAAAAAGGTCGAAGACCTATGTGCCACCAAAGAAAAAGAAGTCATGTCCGTATAGAGCAGTTTGTAGCTGGGAGTCGGTAGTCCGTGTGGCGCGTCACGGTCATCGGTCGCCGATGGCGCGGCTCGCAATCCTAACTACGGAATCGCAACGAGCGTGAATCGCTGTGCCTGATCACTCTGCACCGCGCGCACAAAGGCGTTGTAATCCATTGCCCGATCCGTGGGAAGTTCGCGCTTCAGAAAATCGATGTGCCGCGAGGCCGTCGCGGTGTTCCCCGTGCTCGAATATTTCGACGCAAAGGTAGCGTAGTCGCGCGAAACCGGAGTTCCGGGCGGCGTCTCCACTGTCGTTCCGGTCGGCAATTTCAGCGTCATAGTCGTTTGCACTTCGAGCGGAGTTCCTAACTCGATCTGCGCGCCAGGCAGTCCCGCAACCGCGGTTGGCGACGTATCTGGCAATCCAATCTGCGGCAGCAGCGCAGGAATTCGCACAGGTTTTTTCGACCAGTCCACAAATTTGGCTTGCGTCAATTCGTACTCCACCATGAACGGATCCTTTGTCTCCATCGGATCTGAAGCATTCACGCTCAGAATCTGTCCGCGAAATCCATCCGAAATCGCCAGCAGATTCGCCACGTCCTTCCACTTGTCCTTCGGAGCCTGCGAAAAAGCCACACGCAAGAGCAGTTCGTTATCTCCCCGCATCGTGTACTTCACCTTAGCCGACAATTTGCCGTCTGGTGAGATCTCCGCCGAAATCCCAACCTGCTGGTGCGATCGAAACGGAAGCGTTTCCGGCAAGGTGAGCCAATTGAAGCCATCATCCCCGGCGTTGTGCAGCGACAGACTCATGACTTTTTTCCCGCGGTATTGCGCTGCGATCATCCCAAAGGGCGCAACCTCAATACTGGGGTCGAAAGCTTCGACACTGTCCTTGTCCTGAAGGTACACGAAAACCTTCTGGAACGCCGGGCGTGGCGAAGTGTCGTCGCTCACCTGCTCACCGTAAAACACAATCTCGGCGGGAAAGCCCGCGCTCCGCGCAAGTTGTGAGAAGACGTAGCATTTCTCTTCCGCCGTACCATATTGGCTCGCCAGAATCTCTCGGGCCGGGCGTATCCGAAACCCCTCCGCACCCGGGGGCAGGTCGACCGTCGCGAGCCTCTGCGACACCAGTTCATAACTCAACCGCAGCGTTTGTGCGGCGCCAACCGGTAGCGGACCGCCAGTCGTGAGCCACGATTCCGCGGCTTTTTTGTCTTCCGCGTTCCATTTCGGAACCTGTGCAGCGAGCCGGCCGGCCAGTGCCAACGACGAAGCAAACGTATTCACCTGAACATCCGGCAGTGCCAGGCCGTTCCGGATTTCCGGTTCGGCCAGTTTTGTGTCTTCGGTCAGATTCCATTTCAGTATGGACCGCTCCGTTTGGCGTTCTTGCGTGTTCCGATAGTCGGCCCACGGCACTCCAGCACGAATAAGATTTCTCGTGGCCACTCCCGTGGTCGTGGGCTGAACGTGGCCGGGCAAGTCGAGTTCGTAGATCTGGTGCAGCACCTGCCCTGAGCGGTCGAACGTATGCTCCAGCCAAAAATCGGGCCCCAGCGGAGGTTTGGTCGTAGTCGTAATGACGCGATATTCGATCGTATCGCCCTCCTGCAGACCGAGGATGCGCACGGCCTTCACACGCACATCCTGATACGCCGGAAACGGTTCCACAGCGGGATTCGGGGTATCGGTCACGGCGCTCCCGAGCACGTCGCTGGTGCCGCCATTCGCGTGGCTGATGTGCACCATGGGAATCTCGACCTGCTGAAACGACCGGTTGTAATCAAAGGCTAGCCGCGCGAACTGGTGTGCGCCCAAGATATTGATGATCTTGACGATCGTGTGTACTTCCTTGCGCGAGTCGCCGTTCGCCTCGAAACGAATATGCGTTTCCAGTAACTGAATCTGGAAGGGAAGTTCCGGCTGGCCCTGGGCTGCGAAGCCCTTGCCGCTCTTTTCTTTTTCTGCCGGCTCCGAATGGGCGGGCTTTTCGACAGGTTGTGCTGCGCTTTCCTGGGCCGACACACTTGGCGCGCACCAAACCAAGCAAGCCAACAGCAGCAAACGGGTCACTTGTCTCAAAGGATGCACCAAAAAATTGTAGAGTGCACCACCCCGCCGGTAAAGCCGCCGTTTCATCCTCGTTGCCGCCACCGCAAGACCCTCCTTGTGTAGCGCTGTGCCTCAATCGCCGATAGCTCTGCCGGCAGGATGCGAGCGCTACGCGACACGTTGTGCTAGCCCGACTGCCGACGGGCAACTCCCGACTCTTCGTTTCCCGCGTCTAAGCTCATGGTAAAGTTTAAGTTTGCCTTCGATACAAAACGCCAATCAGGGAGTACGCATGAGAAAACGACTGCTGGGGCTGGCTCTGACGTCGAGCCTCGTGAGCATGCCGGTTTGGGCCAACGATTTGGCCAAGCCCAAAGGTCCGGAGGAAGACGGGACCAAGCCGGCTCTGACGCGCATCGCGGGCGAAGGTTTAATGGACTCCCACGCCTTTCAGTACCTCACCGAACTCAGTGACGACATCGGCCCGCGTGTTACCAGTTCTCTCGGGGCGCAGAAAGCCACCGAGTGGGGCGTCGCCAAAATGAAGAGCATCGGCCTGCAAAACGTGCATGCAGAAAAATGGACCATGTGGAAGGGCTGGACCCGCGGCACCGCGCAAGCCGAAATGCTCGTACCGGTTCGCCACCCGCTCACCATCGACGCCATGGGCTGGACCGGTTCCACACCGCAGGGCGGTGCCGAGGGTGACATCGCTACCGCTAACCTCTTCAACCTCGACGAGGAACTCAAGGACACCTCGCGCTTCCGCGGCAAAATCGTCATGATGAAGCCCGAAGGCGATCCCAAGAAAAGTTTCTGGCTTATCTTTGCGCAGTTCGGCGACTTCATCAACGCGCTCCAAAAGGCCGGAGCCGTCGCCGTCATCGGGGGCCAGGGCGGGTTCAAATCCGAAGGCATGCACCTGACGCACACCGGCATCCTGGGTTTCGCTGCCGACTTTGCCCTTCCGGTCGTCGATATGAGCAATGAAGACCAGAGCCAAATCGAGCGCTTCCTTGCCGCCGGCAAAACCGTTCGCATTCACATCGAGGTGCAAAATAAATTCACCGATGGCCCCGTCGAGAGCGCCAACGTCGTCGGGGAAATCCCCGGGCGCGAGCGTCCCGAGGAAATTGTCGTCGTCGGCGCGCACCTCGATTCCTGGGATTTGAGCGAAGGCACTACCGACAACGGCACTGGTTCGAGCAGCGTCCTTGCTGCCGCCGACGCGATCATGAAAAGTGGTCAGCGTCCCCGCCGAACGATGCGTTTCATCCTCTTCACGGGTGAGGAACAAGGGCTTCTCGGCTCGCTCGCCTACGTCAAACAACACGCTAGCGAGATGAAAAATCACATCGGCGCAGTCGTTCTGGACTCGGGGCAAGGTCCCGTCAAAGAGTTTCAGCTCGGCGGCCGCGACGACCTCTTGCCCGCCTTCGAGGCCTTTTCCCATTCGATCGAAGACATTCGCGACGTCAAGGTCACCGACAAACTGGAGTTCGGCACCGACACCGGACCGTTCATTCTCGCCGGGCTTCCTGGCATCAATCTCGATCAGGATTCGCCCGATTACAAGTACACGCATCACTCCGCCGCTGACGCGCTCGAAGAAGTGAAGCCCGAGGTGCTCGCACAAAACTCCACGGTCATGGCTTTAGCCGCATTTTGGCTGGCCGATCGCCCCGAACGCTTCGCGAACCCTTGGCCCGCCGATCGCACGGCCAAAATGCTGCGACAAAAAGGGCAGTACGACATGTTGAAAGCCTTTAATCTCTGGACCTTCGGGGAACTCGGCTCCGAACCATGAGTCGTTGTATCGTGATGCAACTACGGTATTTAGCAGGAGATGCAGCCATCGGAACAAGGCCACTCCCTGGTGGCGAAAGAACGGGCACGTTTTTCCACAGTTTTTTCCACTGCCGCAAACTCAAGAAAATTTGACAGCCTGTCCTAACTTCTTTATACTTTGTGTTTTGTCAGGGGTATTTTCCCCGAAGTAGTACGGCCCTCCGCTTAGTGGGGGATGGCTGGTTGGAAGGAAATTCTTCGGTCCCGGAACAAGTTCGATGGAATGGGACGGAAGAGCGGCCGGAATGGGGCGCCAGCCCCGAAAAGCCGAGTAAGCCTCTCCGATTCGATACCAGGAGCGTAAGACTGTCTCTTGGAGTGCGTACGGAGTTTCTTGCTGGTCTCTCCGGATTCGCAGTGAGCCTTTCAGCATAGTTGTGTGCTCTCGCGTTTTTGTCTGCGCGCAGTGCGAGAGTCCGCAAAATTGTCTGCGCGCAATCGAGTTTTAGGGTTTCGGTTCTAAGTCATAAGTGTGCGAGCCAAACTTATAACTTACAACCGGGGACTTAGAACTTCTTAGAGAGGAACGACTGTGCCGACGTTTTCGCAACTCGTACGGATGGGAAGAGAAGGAATCGTCTCGAAGACGAAGTCGCCCGCGTTGATGGGCTGTCCGGAAAAGCGCGGTGTGTGCATTCGCGTGTACACCCAGACGCCCAAGAAACCGAACTCCGCGTTGCGCAAGGTGGCGCGTGTGCGTTTGACCAACGCCGTCGAAGTCACCACCTACATTCCCGGCATCGGCCACAACCTGCAGGAGCACTCCATCGTGCTCGTGCGCGGCGGCCGTGTGAAGGATCTTCCTGGCGTGCGCTATCACATCGTTCGCGGCACCCTGGATGCGGCCGGCGTGGAAAACCGCAAGCAGGGGCGTTCGAAGTACGGCGCCAAGCGGCCCAAGGCCGGCGCTGCGAAGTAACCGTAGCGGCGGGTTTTCACACCGGTGAATTTGAGTTTCGAAGAGTTTCGAAGGAGCGATGAAAAGCAATGCCTCGTAAAGGACTAGTCAGCCGGCGCACGCAAGCGACCGACCCGGTGTACGGCAGCGATCTCGTCGAGAAGTTCATCTGTTCGATGATGTGGGAAGGCAAGAAGAGCACTGCCCAGCGCGTGTTTTACGGCGCCATGGATCAGGTGGCCAAGAAGACCAATGACGACGCGTTGAAGGTGTTCAAGAAGGCCATCGAAAACCTCAAGCCTATTGTCGAAGTGAAGACCCGGCGCGTGGGGGGCGCCAACTATCAGGTGCCGGTGGAAGTGAACCCGTTCCGCCGTCAGTCCCTGGCGATTCGCTGGCTGCTGCAGTATTCGCGCGATCGAGCTGGCAAGACCATGATCGACAAACTCGCCGAAGAAGTGATCGACGCGGCAAATTCCCGCGGCGGCGCGATCAAGAAGAAGGAAGACGTGCACCGCATGGCCGAAGCCAACAAGGCTTTCGCCCATTACCGCTGGTAAGTGTAGTGGCGAGTCGTTAGACCCGCGGGTTTTGCAACTGGTCCGTTTTCGGAAGCAAAAAAGCGCGGAGTGTAGGGCGTAGCAGTTCCAGGGGAGAAAAGGCTTTTTAAGGATTATGGCTAGAGCATTCAAACTCGACGACACCCGCAACATCGGGATCATGGCGCACATTGACGCCGGCAAAACCACGTCAACCGAGCGCATCCTGTTCTACACGGGTGTGACCTACAAAATCGGTTCGGTGGACGAAGGTACGGCCACCATGGACTGGATGGAGCAGGAGCGCGAGCGCGGCATCACCATTACCAGCGCCGCGACCACCGCCAGCTGGACGCGTTTCGACAAAAAATATCGTGTCAACATCATCGATACGCCCGGCCACGTCGATTTTACCGTTGAAGTCGAACGTTCCCTCCGCGTGCTCGATGGCGCCGTCGCCATCTTCGATTCCGTTGCCGGCGTGCAGCCGCAATCGGAAACCGTTTGGCGCCAGGCCGACAAGTACCGCGTTCCGCGGCTCGCGTTCGTCAACAAGATGGACAAAATGGGCGCGGATTTCGATCACGTGATACGCACGATCCGTCAGCGCCTCGGTGCCCACCCGGTGCCCCTGCAGTTCCCGCTTGGCCGCGAAGACAACTTTATCGGCTGCATCGACTTCCTCGAAGAGAAGGTCATTGTGTGGCTCGAGGAAACACTCGGCGCCAAGTATGAGATTTTCGAGGTCGCCAAACTGTGGGACCCGGCGTTCGTTTCCAGCCGCCCCGACGTTGCCGCGGCCCTCAAGGGTTCCGCGATCGACCAAAAGTTCTACGATGACCATCGTTCCAAGGTTGTCGAGTACATCGCCGAGCATGACGACGAAGTTCTCGACAAGTATCTGAACGAAGGCACCCTCACCGTCGAGGAGATGCGCAAGTCCATTCGTAAATCGACGCTGGCGATGAAAATCGTTCCCGTGCTCGCGGGTTCCGCGTTTAAAAACAAGGGCATTCAGCCCCTGCTCGATGCGGTGATCGATTACCTGCCCTCGCCCGTCGATGTTCCCCCGGTGGAAGGCATCGATCCCAATACTGACCAGACCGTGCTCCGCCGCGCTTCCGACGATCAGCCCTTCGCGGCGCTGGCCTTCAAGATCATGTCCGACCCCTTCGTCGGCCATTTGACTTATATCCGCGTGTACTCCGGGGTGCTGAACGCCGGCAGCTACATCTACAACTCGACCAAGGGCAGCCGCGAACGCATTGGCCGTTTGCTCCAGATGCACGCCAACAAGCGCGTAGAAATCGAAGCTGTGCACGCTGGCGATATCTGCGCCTGCGTGGGTCTGAAGAGCGTCACCACCGGCGACACTCTTTGCGACGAAAACAAGCAGGTCATTCTCGAGGCCATGGATTTCCCGGCTCCCGTGATTTCCGTCGCGGTCGAACCGAAGACCAAAGCCGATCAGGACAAGATGGGCATGGCCCTCACTCGCCTGGCCCAGGAAGATCCGACGTTCCGCGTGCACACCGATACCGAGACCGGACAGACCATTATCTCGGGTATGGGCGAACTGCATCTCGAAATCATCGTCGATCGCATGAAGCGCGAATTCAGCGTCGACGCTAATGTCGGCCGTCCGCAGGTCGCCTATCGCGAAACGATTCGCCGCAAGGCGGAAGCCGAAGGCCGCCACGTGAAACAGTCCGGCGGTAAGGGCCAATACGGGGTCTGCCGACTGGAAGTGCATCCGCTTCCCAGCGCCGATCACGAAAACATGCACGAGATGTCCACCGACGAGCTCGACGAACTGGCCAAATCCATTGCCGGGTCGGGCGGAAAGTGGCGCTTCGACAAGGAGCACCGCTTCCTGTTCATCGACAAGATTTTCGGTGGTGCGATTCCCAAGGAGTTTATCCCGCCGATCGAAGCGGGTATTCGCGAAGCCATGGACAATGGTCCGCTCGCCGGCTTCATGATGGTGGACGTCGCCGCGGTTCTGGTCGACGGCAGCTACCACGACGTAGACAGCTCCGAATTGGCCTTCAAAATCGCCGGCTCTATCGGTTTCAAGGAAGCCTGCCACAAGGCCAAGCCGGTTCTTCTCGA
>Ga0306923_10003206_pt1 | contig 15282 bp, 10 predicted proteins | sample sta12Can44000108_FD_203841 | JGI IMG/M metagenome (GOLD analysis project Ga0306923, IMG submission 203841) | Lab enrichment of tropical soil microbial communities from Luquillo Experimental Forest, Puerto Rico - statanox.12C.anox.44.000.108 (v2)... | ecosystem: Environmental > Terrestrial >... | reverse complement strand
ATGGTGGCCCACCAAAGAACCGATTGACGTAATTGCTGGCCATCGGCCGCTCCGTCGGCATGCTCATGACAACATCCTATCACGTTGATTCGCCGGGGCGGTCGCGCCGCGGCCGGTCTCGATCTTTTCCAGCATTCGTGGTTAGTGCCTCTTCAAACTGAGGCATTATCCATTCGTTCGAGCGTTTCCAGTCGGTCGACCTACAACTTCTAGAGCCAGGCGTCGTCACTGCAATCATACCGCGGCCGTAGATAGGCATGGTAGTTGCCAACGGTCGCGTGACACGCGCTGCGACTCAATCCCGCCGGAACACGACCGATGCGAACCAGCCGGTAGCGATTGCCATTATTGCCGTGGCGAGGCCGTAGAGCACGCCGTGGTCCCGCGCGGCGGCGGTGACGACCTGCTCGAAGCCTGATTTGTAGACCTCGAATGGAGCGGGCGTGCGCGCGATCTGCGCGCCATCGGCGAACAGCTTGACGTCCACCTCGTAAGTGCCAACCGGCACCTCGGCCGGCAACGGTATCGAAGCGCGGAACAACGCCGGGGCGAGGAAGGTCACGCCGTTCGACGCCTCGCGGTAGAGGCCCTGATCGCTCTTGATCTTAATGAAGGCGACGCGGAAGGGATCATCGCTCGCGGCATCGGCGATATTGACGCTAGCGCGCTGCGGCAAGGGGATGTTGTCGAGGCCGAGCTGCAGGCGGCGTAGCGTTTCGGTATTAGTGATGGCGTCGAGGGGCCGGTTTGAGAGCACCGCGAGATAGGCGGGTGCATCCTCGAGCACGCGCGAGTCGGCGTTGACCCAGATGCCAAGCGCTCTCGCCTTGCGGAACGTCACGACGGTCTGGCGCGGCCCGGTGACCGTAACGACGATGTCGTAGCCACCGCGCCGCGGCCGCGACGCCGCATCCTGCTCTATTCCGCCGAACAGCACGAGCTCTTCGCCAGTGAAATTCGACGTCACCATCACTCGGTGATTGGACAGGGAAGCGACCAGCCGCTCGCCGGCGGCGGGCGCAACCGACACGGTGAGCGCGCAGAGCGCAGCGAGGAGGGCAAATGGGGAAGGGCTCCTCATGTGTCGGCGTCCAATATACGGATGGAATACAGGTTCTCCGGCGGTAGCACGAGGTCGAGCGCGAAGCGGATTCCGACCGCAAGCACCAAGAGGCCGAGGAGGAGACGGAGCCGCTCCCCGCTCATCTTCTGTCCCGCGCGCGCGCCGAACTGCGCCCCGATCACACCGCCGACCATCAGAAACAGTGCCAGCAATGCATCGACAAGGTGATTGACGGCCGCGTGCATGACCGTGGCGGACGCCATAGTCACGAGCGTGAGTACCATGGAGGTACCGATCACCGTCGCTGTCGGCACCCGCAGCACGTAGATCAGCATGGGCACCAACAGGAACCCACCGCCGATGCCCATGACCGCTCCGACAAAGCCGATGATAAATCCGATCCCCAAGACGGGGATCGCGGAGACATAAATGCGCGAGCGTTTGAAGCGCAACTTGAGTGGCAGCCCATGGATCCAAGTATGGCTACCGGGCCTGCGCAGCTCGACCGGCTTGCCTTGCCGGGCGCGGATGATGGCGCGCACGCTCTCGGTTACCATCAGTGCGCCGACAATCCCGAGGAGAGCGACGTATGAAACACCGATAGTGATATCGAGTTGGCCGATTGCGCGCAGCGTCGTGAAAAGCCAGACGCCAAAAGCGGTGCCGACTATGCCGCCCGCGAGCAGCATGAAGGCGAGTGCGAGATCGATCGCCCTGCGTCGCCAATAGCTGACGGCGCCGGACATCGAGGAGGCGGCGATGTGGCCGGTGACGCTCGCCACCGCCACCGCCGGTGAGATGCCGAGAAAGATCAGTAGCGGCGTCATGAGAAACCCGCCACCGATGCCGAACATGCCTGAGATGAATCCAACCGCGAGCCCCATAGCCAGAATAACAAACACGTTGACCGGCAGGTCTGCGATCGGAAGGTAGATCTGCAAGCGCGCGGTCCTTGGTTCGAGGCTCAGTGTTCGCAGGCCGGGTCCCACCGGTCCTGCGAAAAGTTGATAGAGTCTCGACCGAATTCGCGGTGCGACTCCCGCAAATGGCCGTCTGACGAGATCGCGACAGCAGCCGGCAGAGCCGACTTGTGCTTATCGTGGCGAGAGGGCGGCCGCCGGCACGGCGCCCGCGAATTGGCTCGGGACTCAGCGGACAGGCGAGCGCATTCTACCGATGTTCCTCGCGCACGCCACGCCTGCGTACATTTTTTATTGTGCAGGACCCGGCATGGCAAGGTCGAGGTTGAGCGGGGCTGCGGGTGGCGCGGGCTTGGCGGACGCCGGAGCGGACGCGGTGGTCGTGGCCCCGCCGCGGTCCCGGCGGTGCCGCGACGTCTGAATTTGTCCGGTCGCTTCCGGCTGCTGCTCGGGCGTCCATACCGGAACCAGGCTGCCGGTTTCAGAGGCGGCAACGGCTGCGCCGTCGGCGGTAGAAAGAATGGCCGATGGCGGGCCGGCCGGAAAGAGTGCGGTTGACGCGGGGGGAGCGAGCCCAGCAGCGCCGGCCGCTGCTTCAACGGCAGGGGGCGTGGCGTCGCGGCTGACAGCCGTATCGCTCGGCATTGCCAGTTTCACTCCATCGGAGGGGGCGACCAGGATCCTCGCGATCTGAAGCAGCCCAACTACGATCAGAATAGCGGCTGTCCCTCCGATCAATGCGCGCCATCTGCCGACGTCGCTCTCCGATCCGTCGGTGGCAAGGGCAATTTTGCTCACGGCCGACGCGTCGTCCGCGGGGGCGACGTCCCGGCCCGCCTGCGCAGCGCGGCGCGCTGCGGCGATGAAGTCCGACTTGCCGCCGCGATCCGGATTGACAGACAGTTCGAGCGCCCCGAACTCAGACTCGGAGGCGGCGACACCATCGGCCGGCAAAGCGGGTCTCTCACCACGGGCTTTCCCAACAGATATTTCCACCGGATGATCGGGCGGCAGGCTCGGGTCGATCGGGCGATGTTCGGTCGCGGAAAACGCTGCGGACTCGGGCGTCATGGGGGCGGTGGAAGCCGGGTCGTCAGTTGAAGGTGTCGCTGGCTTCTCGGGCGCAATATGCGGCTTTGATGTCATCTGAGCGGCTGACGCAAGCCAATCCGCCTTCGGCGCGTGCGAGGCCTCTGGCGGCGAGGGGGCCTTGCCACGCATGTCGATCTCGATCACGGCCAGCCGATCGACGACGTGTCCCAGCATGCCGCGGACGACTTCGAGCGAATCCTGGGTCTTCTTTTCGGTCTGTCTGAGCTCGGCGACATCGTGGAAGAGCGCCTTCAAGTCCGGTGGGGGCGCTGGGACGCGAGCGAGATTCGGCACGCGCTGGCGTGCGAAATCGACTAGCAGCGCCGCCAGTCCGCGCTCGACCGCTTCGAGATGATTGAGGCGGGCGTCGGGGGCGTCGAGCTTCTCGATCAGCTTGGCGACCTTCTGCGAGAGTTGCTGCACTGCTCGGGCTATGGCGAGAAGGCTTTCAGCGGGCATCACCGCGCGCAACGCCTCGCGTGTTTTGGCGGGCTCGCGCACATCGCTTGCGAGCCCAGTCCCATTGCCGCCTGCATAGCGCGTGTACTCGACGCGGTGAGCAAGTTTGCGTACCTCGCTTTCGAGTGTCTCGACCGCCTTGCGCGGCACGGTCTCGCGCAGCATCACACTGATCTTGGCGAGGTCGTCGCACAGCGGTTTGACGGCCCAGCCGAGGTAGCAGGACGGCGGCGCGTCCTGGTCGCTGCCGTCGTCGTGTGGGTCGGATGGCGACTGCGCAAACCGTCTCGGGTCGACGCCGTCCTGCAAGGCCGAATCGAGAATGACGCGATCGAGCCATTCGCCGACTGAGATGCCGGAGCGGCGCGCGGCCTCACGCGCGGCCTCGCGCGTGTGTCGGCTCACTCCTTTAATTTGCCACGGAACGCCAGATGTCATTCCCGCATCCGCATGTTCGATAGGTGGAGCGGGAGCCGGATGGCTCTCGTGGAGCCGGTGCTCGTTAGCAGATGGCGAATAGCTACGCGGCCCTGATCCCTCGAGGCAGTTTTTGCCGTTCGGGTAAACAGACCGTTAAGACCCCGCGACGCGGGTACGGCCAACGCTTGTTGCTCTCGCATAGTGCGGCGGTGCCCTGTAAGCTGTGCGATCAACGGGATTGCTCATGAACGTCCTCAACCTTCCGCGACCGGGCTGGATGACCGAGGACCTTGTGCTGCTCGAAGAGCAGGCGCGGCGCTTCATTGCGGCCGAGTACGTTCCGCACCTCGAGACCTGGAATGAGGAGGGCAGGTACAGCCGCGAAGTCTGGAACAAAGCCGGCGCGGCCGGGCTACTTTGTCCGGCGATTCCCGAAGAATACGGCGGCGCCGGCGGCACCTTCGCGCACGAAGCGGTGATCGGCCGGGAATTGAGCCTTGCCGGCTTCGACTCCTTCGGTGCGCCTCTGCATTCCGGCATCGTTGCGCCTTATATCCTGCACTACGGGACCGACGAGCAGAAAAGACGCTGGCTGCCCAAGCTCGTCACCGGCGAGCTCGTTGGCGCGATCGCGATGAGCGAGCCTGGCACCGGCTCCGACCTGCAAGGCGTGCGCACCACGGCAAAGAAGTCGGGCAACGGCTATGTGCTCAACGGCTCGAAGACCTTCATCACCAACGGCCAGCACGCCAATCTGATCATCGTCGTCGCGAAGACCGATGCGAGTATGGGCGCCAAGGGCGTATCGCTGATGGTGGTGGAAACCGAGGATGCGGCCGGTTTTCGCCGCGGCCGCAAGCTCAAGAAGCTCGGCCTCGATTCCGCCGACACCTCCGAACTGTTCTTCGAGGACGTGAAGCTGCCGGCGGAGAACTTGCTCGGTAGAGAGGAAGGTCAAGGCTTCGCGCAGCTCATGAACGATCTGCCGCGCGAGCGTCTCATCGTTGCGGTCCATGCCCAGGCCATGATCGAGCGCGCGCTTGCTCTCACTATCGAGTACGTCAAGCAGCGGGAGGCCTTCGGCAAGAAGATTATCGAATTCCAGAACACCCAGTTCGGGCTCGCCGAATGCAAATCGGAGGCGACAATCGCGCGGGTGTTTCACGACCATTGCATCGAGCGCTATCTTGGCGGCACGCTCGATACGGTCACGGCCTCCATGGCCAAGTACTGGATCACCGACGTTCAGGGGAAGATCATCGATCGTTGCCTGCAGTTCTTTGGCGGCTACGGCTATATGGAGGAATTTCCGATCTCGCGGATGTATCGCGACGCGCGCGTGATGCGTATCTACGCCGGCACCAATGAAATCATGAAGCTTTTGATTGCAAGGAGTCTGTGATGCTCGGACGACGGATAATGGAAAATAGAAGGGCGCAGGCATCCCGCCGTCCGTCCGCCGCTGGCTACTGAGGTGCCACGGCCGCTACGGAGACCCCTATGCCCGACGCCTTCATCTACGATCACGTCCGCACGCCACGAGGGCGCGGCAAGGCGGATGGCGCGCTGCACGAGGTGACCGCGCTCAATCTGGCGACGCAGACGTTGGCGGCGATAAAGGAGCGCAACAGGCTCGATCCGGCGCTCGTCGACGACGTGGTACTTGGTTGTGTCGATCCGATCGGCGAGGCGGGCGGCGATATCGCGCGCGTGGCGGCGCTCACGGCAGGCTATGGCGATGGCGTGCCGGGCGTCCAAATCAATCGCTTTTGCGCCTCGGGCCTCGACGCGGTCAATTTTGCCGCAGCCGAGATCATGTCGGGGCAGCACGACATGACCATCGGCGGAGGGGTCGAATCCATGAGCCGGGTCGGCATCGGCGCCGCAGGCGGGGCGTGGCCCATGGATCCCGCCATCGCGCTCAAATCCTATTTCATGCCGCAAGGGATTTCGGCCGACCTCATCGCAACCAAATACGGTTTCTCCCGCGACGACGTCGACGCCTATGCCGTGGAGAGCCAAAAGCGCGCGGCGACTGCGTGGAACGAAGGCCGTTTCGCGCGCTCGGTTATTTCGGTCAAGGACGTGAATGGGCTCACCATCCTCGCCAAGGATGAGCACATGCGGCCCACTACCACCATGCAATCCTTGGCGCAGCTCAATCCTTCCTTCGTGCAGCTCGGGGAGATGGGTGGCTTTGATGCGGTCGCGGTACAGGCGCATCCCGAGCTCGAGACGATCAATCACGTGCACCATGCCGGCAATTCGTCCGGCATCGTCGACGGTGCCGCTGCCGTGCTGATCGGTAGCAGGCAGGCGGGCGAGAAGGCTGGGTTGAAGCCGCGTATGCGCATCAGGGCGTTCGCCAATATCGGCTCGGAGCCCGCAATCATGCTGACCGGGCCCGTTGACGTGACGGAGAAGGTTTTGGCGAAGGCGAAGATGTCGCTCGACGACATCGATCTCATCGAAGTCAACGAGGCATTCGCGTCTGTAGTGCTGCGTTATTGCCAGGCTTTCGATCTCGATGCGGCCAAGGTCAATGTCAACGGCGGGGCGATCGCCATGGGTCACCCGCTTGGCGCGACCGGCGCCATGATCCTCGGCACCGTCATTGATGAATTGGAGCGACGCGATCTCTCGACCGCACTGGTGACGCTGTGCATCGGCGCTGGCATGGGTACGGCCACGATCATCGAGCGGGTCTAGTTTCTCCCCGCTGAACCACGAAGTGAATAGATGGATTGCGATCATTAGCAGCGATTGGATGGGGGAGCAGATGCCCAAGATCGAGATCGAAAAAATTTCGGCGCAGCAGATCGCGTCCTATCCGAAGGAATTCGCCTCGGTGATCTCTGGACGCGAAAAGCAGAGGATCGGCGATGCGGTGGCCTTGACCCAGTTCGGCGTCAATATCACGCGCATCAAAGCGGGCTCGGCCTCTGCGCTGCGCCACTGGCACGAACAGGAGGACGAGTTCATCTACATGCTCGAAGGCGAACTGGTCCTGCGGGAGAACGAGGGCGAGACCGTGCTCAGGCCAGGGGATGCCGCGGGCTTCAAGGCCGGCAGCGGTGTCGCGCATTGCCTCGTCAACCGCAGCGAACGCGACGCGGTCTATCTCGAGGTCGGCACACGCGCTAGGAGCGAGCGCGTGCACTACCCCGATGTCGATTTCATGATGGAGCGCGACGGAACCGGCCGTCGCTATTTCCGTAAGTCAGGCGAGCCGATCCGTGATTGAGATGCACAGGAGAGCACGGTGCCGAAAATAGACATTGCCAAGGCGACGGTGCGTACCAGAGGCGTCTATCCCGAGCCGTGGCGCGCCGTTACCGAGGGCCGAGAGAAGACCGCGCTCGGCGACGTCGTCGGGCTCACCCAGTTCGGGGTCAATCTCACGCGCCTCAAGCCCGCCGCCGCCTCCGCGCTGCGCCACTGGCACGAGGCCGAAGACGAGTTCGTTTATGTGCTCGAGGGCGAGATCACGCTGATCGAGGACGGCGGCACGACCGTGTTGCAACCGGGCGACGCCGCGGGTTTCAAGGCTGGGGTCGCCAACGCTCATCATCTCGTCAATAGGTCGCAACGCGACGCGGTCTATCTCGAGGTCGGCACGCGCGCCAAGCGTGAGCGCGCGCATTATCCCGATGCCGATCTCGTTTACAACAGGGACGAGAACGGCTTTCACTTTTCACGCAAGTCGGGCGAGGCTTATCCGAAAAGCGGTGGATGAGGCGACCGAGGCCCAGGGCGCGCCATGACCTACGTCAATTTCAAGCTCGATACCGACGCAGACGGCATCGCGCTTATCACTTGGGACGCGCCCGGCCGTTCGATGAACGTCATCGATCGTAACGTCATCGAGGAACTTTCCGATATCGTCGAGATGGTTGCCGGCGATGGCGCAATCAGGGGCGCGGTCATCACCTCGGGCAAGGAAGCGTTTTGTGCCGGCGCGGACCTCACCATGCTGGAAGCGTCCATCCACGCGTTCGCCGAGATGGCAAGGGCGCGCGGCGAGGAGGCCGCATCCACCGTACTTTTCGAGGACAGCCGCAAGTTGTCGCTACTCTATCGGCGCCTCGAGACATGCGGCAAACCGTGGGTGGCGGCGATCACCGGCACGGCGCTCGGTGGTGGTTTCGAGCTTTGCCTAGCGTGCCATCACCGGGTCGCAGCGGAGAGCGCGAACACGCGCGTGGGATTGCCGGAGATCAAGATCGGCCTCTTTCCTGGCGCCGGCGGGACGCAACGCATCGCCCGCATGATGCCACCGGCCGATGCGCTCCGGTTCTTGCTCAAGGGCGACCAACTTCGCCTCGCGCAGGCCAAGGACATGAAGCTCATCGACGCTATCGCGCCCGCCGCCGATGTCGTGACGCACGCCAAGGAGTGGATCAAGACCGACGGAGTGGCCAAGGCGCCGTGGGACATGGAAGGCTTCCGGCTGCCAGGCGGACCTGTTTATTCCAAGGCCGGCATGACGACGTTCTCCGCCGCCAACGCGATCTACCGGCGCGAAACCTACGACAACTACCCCGCTGCGCGCGCCGTCATGCAAGTCGTCTACGAAGGCCTACAGCTGCCCATGGATGTCGCGCTACGCGTGGAGTCGCGCTCGTTTGCCAAAATTTTGCGCTCGCCGGAAGCGGCGGCCATGATCCGCACCTTGTTCGTGTCCGTGCGTGAGCTCAACAAAGGCGCGCGCCGGCCAAAGACCGTGCCGACAACGAACCTGAAAACCATCGGTGTGATCGGCGCCGGGTTCATGGGCGCCGGCATCGCCTATGTCACCGCGATGGCGGGCCTCGACGTCGTGTTGATCGACCGCGACCAGGAGGCGGCCGACAAGGGCAAGGCCCATTCGGCGAAATTGATGGCCCAGCAGATCGACAGCGGCCGCGCGACCACGACCGAGCGCGACGCGCTGCTCGCGCACATAACAGCGACGTCGGACTACGGGGCGCTCAGGGACTGCAACCTCGTTGTCGAGGCAGTGTTCGAGGACCGCAAGATCAAGACCGTCGCCACTGCCGCGGCGGAAGCCGCGATCGGGGAAGGGGCAGTCTTCGGCTCCAACACCTCGACCCTGCCGATCACCTCGCTGGCGGAGATGTCGAAACGGCCAGGAAATTTCATCGGCATCCATTTCTTTTCGCCAGTCGAGCGCATGATGCTGGTCGAGATCATCCTCGGCAAACAAACAAGCAAAACGGCGCTCGCAGTCGCGCTCGATTACGTGCGCGCGATCCGCAAGACGCCGATCGTTGTCAACGACGCGCGTGGCTTCTACACCTCGCGCGTCGTCGGCACCTACATTCGCGAGGGCCATCTGATGCTCGCCGAAGGCGTGCCCGCGGCGATGATCGAGAATCTCGGACGCATGGCCGGAATGCCGGTGGGGCCGCTCTCGCTCAACGACGAGGTCGCGGTCGATCTCGTGTGGAAGATTTTGAAGGCAACCGAGGCTGACCTCGGTCCTAACGCCATCGATTCGCAGCAGAAGGCGCTGCTCGAAGAGATGGTGGAGAAGCGCGGCCGCCTCGGACGCAAGAACGGCAAGGGATTCTACGACTATCCGCGAAATGGGCCGAAGAAGCTATGGTCGGGTCTCGTCGCGCTGCAGCCGAGCAAGCTCGATCCCGCTCTAATAGACACCCAGGAGCTTAAACAGCGCCTCCTTGCCATCCAGGCACTTGAAACCGCGCGCTGCGTGGAGGAGGGGGTGATCAAGGACGTCCGCGAGGCCGATGTCGGCTCAATTCTTGGGTTCGGCTTCGCGCCGTTCACCGGCGGCACGCTCTCTTATATCGACATGATGGGAACCAAGGCGTTCGTCGAACTCTGTAAGCGGCTGGAGAGGTCTTGCGGCGCGCGTTTCATGCCCTCAAAGCTGCTGATCGACATGGCAGAAAAGGGGGACAGCTTCTATGGCCGCTTTGCCGGCCAGCGCGCGGCCGCTTGAAGCCCGCAAACTCGACGAATCTTTACATCGACGCGCCCCTCGGCCGATGGTGATTTTTGGTGCGACAACGCTCCGCACCGCGAGGCGTGACACCAATTGCCCTCCCTTACAGCCGCCGTGTAAGGTCGCGGCCCTTTTCGCCGGAACCGCTGTATGGCTCGCGACCAAGTCGACATGACGCCGATCGAAACGCGCGAGGAGCTCGTCGCGTGGCTCGAAGCGGGCAGCAAGCCCAAATCTCAGTTCCGCCTCGGTACCGAGCACGAGAAGTTCGTGTTTACGGTCGAGGGCCACAACCCGGTCTCCTATGAGGGCCGCCGCGGTATCCGTGCGTTGCTCGAAGGCATGCAGCATCTGCTCGGTTGGGAACCGATCATCGAGGAGGGCAACATCATCGGTCTGTTCGATGTGACCGGGGGCGGCGCGATCTCGCTCGAGCCGGGCGGCCAGTTCGAACTTTCGGGCGCGCCCGTCGAGACGGTGCACCAGACTTGCTCCGAGCTCATGGCACATCTCGCGCAGGTCAAGGAAATCGCGCGCCCGCTCGGCATCGGCTTTCTCGGGCTCGGCATGACGCCGAACTGGAGCCGGTCCCAGATTCCGATGATGCCCAAGGGCCGCTACCGCATCATGACGGGCTACATGCCGAAGGTGGGCAAACATGGCCTCGATATGATGTACCGCACCTGCACGGTGCAGACGAACCTCGACTATTCCTCCGAAGCCGACATGGTGAAGAAGCTGCGGGTCTCGCTCGCACTGCAGCCGGTCGCAACCGCGATGTTCGCCAACTCGCCCTTCACCGAGGGTAAGCCCAATGGCTTTCTCTCGTTTCGCTCCGAGATCTGGCGCGATACGGATGCCGGCCGCTGCGGCATGCTGCCGTGGGCGTTCGAGCCTGGTATGGGCTTCGAGCGTTACGTCGACTACGCCCTCGGGGTGCCTATGTATTTCGTCAAGCGTGGGGAGCGCTATATCGACGTCGCTGGACAATCGTTCCGCGACCTGATGCAGGGACGACTCCCGGGCCTGCCCGGCGAGCGCGCCACGATCTCCGACTGGGCGAACCACATCTCTACGATCTTCCCGGAGGTGCGACTCAAGCGATATCTCGAAATGCGCGGCGCGGATGGCGGTCCGTGGCGCAGGTTGCCGGCGTTGCCGGCCTACTGGGCTGGTATTCTCTACGATGACGACTCGCTCGACGCTGCCTGGGACCTAGTCAAGAATTGGACTGCCGAGGAGCGCCAGAAGCTGCGCGATGACGTGCCCAAGCTAGGCTTCGCGGCTAGGATCGCGCACGACGTGCTGCATCTCGCCAAGGCAACGATGGCGCTGGCGGAGAAGGGACTTGCGCGGCGTCGGCGGCTGGACGCTGGCGGCCAGGACGAGAGACGCTATTTGCGCCCGATTGAGGAATATGTCGCGCGCGGTATTACGCCTGCCGAAGAGCTCTTGGAAAAATTCAACAGCGGCTGGGACCGCAGCGTCGACCCGGTGTTCAAGGAATATGCGTATTGATTCACAAGTACCGATATGCGTATCCGGTCTTTTTGCCATGCCTCTTCGCAGCCTCAATAGACCAGGACAATCCGGTCATGCCAGGTAGCTTTTGGAAGCATCCAAACGAGGCAAACAATGCGTCGGCGTGAATTCGTCGCGGGCGGCATCGCGTTGGCGGCCGGCAAAGCCGCGTTCCCAGCATTAACCCGGGCGCAACCTGTAGCGCCTCGGATCGACCGTATCATCGACGCGCATTGCCACGTCTTTAATGCCGCCGATCTGCCGATCGAGGGCTTCGCCAGGAAGATTATGGTTCCGAGATCGGCGCAGACGAGCGAACTCGTCGCCCGGTTCGCGGACTATCCAGGAGCGCTCGAAGCGTTGGTGCACGCAATCTCGGTTCAGGTGAAGCGCGCCGCCCCTGACATGCAAACCGAAATCGACAAGATCAACGAGTTTGAACGAGATCCAGAAAGAAAACCGACGAGTGCCTGGCGTCAGGACCAGGATCGCGAGCATTTGAGGGGTGCGCTTCGGCTCATCTGGTTCAGCTGGGACGTGTTCAGTGATCGCCCACTGTCACTGAGCGAAGGCATCGCGCTTGAGGTCGCGATCGAGCAAATCAAACTATTTCTGTATCAGCAGATTCACGAAGAATTTGGCAAGCCGGACCTCACAGCGGAAGACAGAGAGGTATTGGGAGGGTTGACGCCTTTCCAGGTCGACGCCATGGCGGATGAACTTTATTCGCGTGACGACTTGCTCGGCCGTTACATTCGATGGGCGCTCTTGTACACCCGCCATCGCTACGAGCTGGCGGAGGAGCTTGATCAGCTTCATGGCAGGATAGGGCAGAAGTCGCGGATGGTGCTGATGACCCCCGCGATCGTCGATTTTTCCAAATGGCTCGAGGATGAGGATCAACTGAGCATCGAAGAGCAGGTTGATGTCATGGCGAGGATCGCCTGCCGCAGGGACGGCCCGCGCGTGCATGGCTTCGTCGGATTCGACCCGCTGCGACAGGCTCTTTATGACCATCATCGGCGCAAACCCGGAGATAAGGACCCGATGGCGATCGTGCGCCACGCGATCGAGGTTGATCGAATTCTCGTCGGCAACTCGACCAAGGCGACGGGCGGATTCGTCGGTGTTAAGCTCTACCCGCCGATGGGATTTCAGGCGACAGACAACGAACATCTGCCGGACGATAGATTCAACGAGCCTGCGTATTTGCGGTCCCCCGATATGGGGCTGGGGTCACAGATCGGTAGCAAGCTCGATGCGGCTCTCGCAAAACTTTACGCGTGGTGCAGCGCGAACAATGTGCCAATCATGGCCCATACCAGCCATAGCTTCGGGCCAACCACCGATTATGAGGATCGCGCAGATCCCACGTTCTGGTCCAGGGTTCTCAAACAAGATGCGTTTCCACGGCTGCGCGTTAACCTGGCTCATTTCGGCCACTTCAACAAAGCCGTGCAATATGCTCGGCCCATAAGTTACATCGATAAATGTTGGGAGTGGACGGTAGGAAAAATCATTACCGGTTCGAGCGATGCGTATGCCTATGCCGACATCAGCTCGCTTGGCGAGATCCTCAAGACTGGTCCGAGCAGGAAGATCGTCGAATGCATGAAAGCCTTCAAGGAGCACTTTCCCAACAGCGATGAGCGGCTGCTCTATGGAACCGACTGGTCGATGATCGCACAGGAAGAGCGCTTTCCCAAACTGTTCTCACCCAAACCATTCCCGGACGTGATGATCTTTTTCTTGAGGGCTGTCGGATACAACGACACCCAGATTGAGGGGATCATGTTTGGAAATGCAGTGCGCTTCCTTGGTCTCAGCAAAGGCGAACGCGAAAAGTTCGGGGAGAACAGCACGCGCGCACGGCTGGAAAAATTCTATGCTGCCCACAACTTGTCCAGCGATTGGATGAGGGTCTTCGATTAATCGGCGACTATATCTTGCTTATGCCCCGAGCCGCTGCCGTGGCGATGCGCCGGCGCCTCGCTCCTAGCTTGGTAATCTTCGGCCCGCACCGTCTCAACACTCGAATCGGATTGGCGGAAATCGCTGGTGTCACTCTGCGGCTGGCGGATGGCCGATGATCTCTTCGGCTTCCGGATTGAGCGGCCTGACCTCGCGCGTCGGTGTGCTGAAAGGTTCGTGTATCATGCGCGTGCGCAACAGGTCGAGGCCGGCGGATATCCCCTCGGCCTGCTGGAGGACGAGGCGATCGAGATCGCGGCGACGGACGAATTCCTCGACCGCGGCGGCGCGCTCGGGATCGAGCCCCAGCGCTTCCAGCGTCTTACGTCCGAACACGAGCGCCGATTCATAGGTTTCGCGCAGCTCGAAATCGACCCCCTTGGCGAGAAGTTGCAAGGTGTGTCGCCGATCGAAAGAGCGCACGTAAAGCCTTGCGCCGGAAAACTCAGCGTGAGCGAGGTCGACGATACGGCTCGCGGCCTCGCGGTCATCGATGCACACCGCGATCAGCCTCGCCTCGCTCGCGCCTGCCGCGCGTAAGACGTCGAGCCGGGTGCCATCGCCGTAATAGACCTTGAAGCCAAAGCCGGCGGCGCTCTCCATCATTTCTGGATCGTTGTCGATGGTCGTGACATCGATGCCTTCCGCCAGCAGGCATTGCGAAACGATCTGGCCGAAGCGTCCAAAACCGATAACTAGCACCGAACCGCTCGCATCGGAGAAGTCCTCGGGCTCGCGAAGGTCTGGCTGCGCAAACCGCCGCAGCAGCGCATCGGTAAGCGTGGCCACCGCTGGACCAAGCAGCATGGTGATGGCGGCAATGGCGGTGAGGATGCTGGCTTGCCGTGCGTCGAGCACGCCGAGCGAGCTGCCGAGCGGAATGAGCACGAACGCGAACTCGCCGGCGCCGGTCAGCACCGATCCGGCGCGCAGTGCGTCGCTGCGACGATCGCAGGTTGCGCGGAACAATAGCCAAACAATCGCCGCCTTGAGGACGGTGATGGTAACTGCCGCGAGGACGATCAGCCAAAGATTGGCACGCACGATGGTCAGGTCGATGCTCATGCCGATGCCCATGAAGAACAGGGCCAGCAGGAGACCGCGGAATGGCTCGATGTCTGCCGCGAGCTCATGTCGGTAGTTCGATTGGGCGAGCAGCGCACCGGCGAGGAAGGCTCCGAGCGCCATCGACATGCCAGCCTTCTGCATGGTGAGCGCCGCGCCCAGCACGACGAGGAGCGCCGCCGCCGTCATCACCTCGCGCGAGCCGGTTTGGGCGAGCAGCCGGAAGAACGGATTGAGCAAATAGCGGCCGGCGACCACGATCAGTGCAATCGCGCCGGCGATGAGAGCAACCGTGCGCACCCCGTCCCCGAGGCCGGTATGGGTGCTCTCGCTTCCGGGCGCGAGCAAGGGCAGCAGCGCCAGCAGGGGCACGACCGCCATGTCCTGGAACAACAGGATGGCAAAGGCACGCTGGCCGTAGTCTTTCTGGAGTTGACCGCGTTCTTCCAGGATCTGCAGCGCGATGGCGGTCGCCGACATCGCCAATGCGAGCCCGACAATGACAGCCCCGCGCCAGTCGACTAGCCCAGCCGCATAGCCAAGCGCGCCGATGGCGAGCGCGGTGAGGGCCAATTGGGCGGCACCGAGGCCGAATATGGCGCGTCGCATCGCCAGCAGCCGACCGAGTTCGAGTTCAAGCCCGATCAGGAACAGCAACATCACGACACCGAGTTCGGAAACCGGGATGATGCTCTCGGGCGTGCCAAACGCCGCAAGCCCATACGGGCCGATGATGATGCCGGCGATGAGATAGGCGACGATGGCGGAGAGCCCGAGCCGGCGCGCGATCGGTACGCTGA
>Ga0306923_10003205_pt1 | contig 15284 bp, 17 predicted proteins | sample sta12Can44000108_FD_203841 | JGI IMG/M metagenome (GOLD analysis project Ga0306923, IMG submission 203841) | Lab enrichment of tropical soil microbial communities from Luquillo Experimental Forest, Puerto Rico - statanox.12C.anox.44.000.108 (v2)... | ecosystem: Environmental > Terrestrial >... | reverse complement strand
TCGTTCATTTGGCCGGGTGGTGGCACCGCGCTCAGAATTGGCTTCCGGCTCGGCCGACGGTTTGGGTTCGGTTGCCGAAGGTGAATTCGAACCCGTGGAGCGCGCTTCAGCGAAAGATTCTGAGTCTGAGGTGCTCTCCTTGGGCCTTTCTTCATGAGGCGTGCCGCTGTCGAGTGCCTTAGTGGCCGCGGAGTCATCGGAGCTTGCCACTGGCGGAGTGGGAGTTCGCGTGTTCGATTGGTCCGCTTGATTAGGGGGTATCGGTAATTTGGCATCGAGAGCGAACATTGATTTCAGGGCCTCCGGGAGCTGCCTTGCGAGCCGGCCGCGTCCGACTGTGAGCCCCACGGTGAAAGCCATCACCGCGAATAAGGACAGAAATATGAATACAGCAACCTGAAATACGGACATTTCAACCGCAAGTGGACGGGAGGACGAGCCCGCAATGCGATCTGCGCACGACAGGCCCTTTCGAACTTGCGCTACAAAATCGGAAAATGACGGCGGAGGGTACTCTTCTTGGTGGGGATGTTCGACGGCCGATGAAGAATCCGCATCCACAATCTCAGAGGTCTCGATCTCAAATTGCTGAGGTGCGGTGTGTCCCATCCATTCTGCCGAGCCGACTTGACCTTGCTCCGGGAAAACATCTTTGGTCGAAACGGCCATTAGGTCGTCGGGATCAGGGCAAGGCTCGATTGCGGGTTCGGCTTCGGGCGCGGCTCCTTCCTCTTGTACCAAGGCAGTTCCCGGCTTATTCCGCTTTGCGAATTCGATGAGCGCCGCAAACCTGCCGCCCGCCTTGCAAAGGTCGTCGAAAACATTTGCGGTGTTCTTCGAGCTGAACTGAAGCTGCCTGGCAGTAAGAGACAGCCGGAGGCTGTCGTCAAGTTCGGTTCGCTGGCTTTCCGAGAGATGATCTCGTAGTTCAAAGTAGAGTGCGCCGTTCTGGTAGTTCTCCCTCCATTCCTGAATGGCCCGCAGACGACGATTCGTGTCCTTCTCCGATTCCTGTTCCTGTCGTTCCTCTTGTTCCTCGTCATCGGTCAACGTATCCGCGTCGCAATGGGGCAACGCCATGGTGATTTCTCTCAATCCACCGCGCAGTTCCTGAACCTTGTTGGACGCCAAAGACGTTTTTCGACACACCCACTCTCCGCGCCTCCTGTCGAAGTCAATCGAGGCGCGATACTCAAAGGTCTCGTACTTGAATACTGGCAACGGCTTGAGCGGTGGCCATGTACCCGCCAGGATCGATTTCATCTCGGCCCGTTGCAGTGGAGAGGTGAGTCCAGCAATGTTGGGCTTACTCAATCTCATGATTCGACCTAAAAGGCTGTAGCCGTTACATGACCCTGTTGGTGGGGATCAACCGGCGTCTGTCAATCATCCCATTCCATACTTTGCGAGCCTCGTCATAGCTTGCTTCGCCAGGCTGGAGCAACGAGCCCCGTAAATTCGCTCTGAATCTCTCTAAAGCAGATGGCGAAATCATGACCGCCCTCCTGCCGGATGTGAATTGGGGACTCGGTTGATTCCCGCGCGGGAAAGCGCAATACACGGGAAAATGCGCCTTTTCGAGTACGCTTGTCAAGCTCCCATGGGGCCCTTTAGGGGCTGCTTTGCGATCGCCTGACCGCTGTTCCCTGATTCCTAAGGATCTAGTGGTGTGAGTCGTAGGCCGAGTCGGGCTGCCTTCTTTGTGAGCAAACGGACTTGTTGGTGGCGGTTTTTTTGTTCGTAGTATTGCGCACCCTCGTGAACGTAGTGTTCCATACTTCAGCATGCGATGGACCAGTCGGCCAGGCGATGACGGCTTTGTGGGCGTCGAGCAACTCCGGGCAAGTTCCGAATGGTAAGAATGCTCCATTCTGAAATGTCTTCGGGGGACGTTTCAATCCACATGCTCCTTGCCGGTGATTTCGGAATCAGGGTGAGGCATCGCAATCGTCTGGTCTGTGCTTGCAATGGCCTATCAGTCAGGATGCCTGAAATGCGCATCGCGCGCCTAAGTGCCGGCCTGATTCTGGCGCTTGTTAGCTTCTGTTCGCAGGCACAGCCACCCGAACAGCAAATAGCCCTGACAGGTAAGCTCATTCGCATAATAGCGATAGGAGAAGAATCGACAGGCTGGGCTCTCGAACTTGACTCCCCAACCACCATCGACAATAAGGAAGTAAGGTCGATCCAAGTTAGTTATCGAAAGACCTCAAAACTTGAGGAGCTGGCAAACAAGCATGTGAAAGTGACCGGTGAACTAGCTCACCGACATGGTGTTGAGACAGACGAACGACCTGTGCTCAAGATCTTTTTAATAAAAGAGGTCTCAAAAGTCGACGGCGGACATAACCAAGCCTAGTTTCTGCAAAATCCTTCACCTGTTTTAATGATCAAAAATCCTTCTTGTCCAGAAGCCATAGCCACTTCATTCCCGTCTCCTCAGCGTTGCCCTCATGGATAGGTTCCGTTTTGCCGTTTCTCTGGAATTCGATGCGATCGCCGGCTGATGTTCCGTCATAAGTGGATGGTCCGTCTAGGAAGTGGATTTCTACAACATATCTGTCGCCATTTTTAAAGAGCACAAGATAGGTCCCCTCGGGCCAATCCACTCGGTGAGCGGGGTGTGAAGACTGACGCATGGTGGAGCTCGTGAGGCACCGACAGACGAAAGGGTCGGCGACAGCTAGGCTTTACCCTAAACCACCGCGTCACACCCCGACTCCACAGATGTCGAGTCGGCCAAAGGAAGACGTCGGATGATCCGACGTATCAGACATGTTGTGCTGGTCAAATCGACGAACGTATCTACGTTCCAATTCTTTTGAGTGCGGTGCCCCAGTGTATTTCTAACAACGCCTATCAAGCCCCTGATTGACGCTGGGGCGTCGAAGTTCCAGATTGGAGCAAGCTGGCCATGATGTGAATAGAGCGGAGCGGTTCAACGGGTGAGACATGTCTGAAATGGAAAACCTGGAATTGTTGAGAAAATCGCTTGCCAAATTCAACGCGGGCGATCTCGAGGGTTACTTGGAGATGTTCGACAAGGCCGTGATGTTTCACGGATTGTCGCGGAAGCTAAAGCCGGGCCTGGGCGGACTGCGGGAGTATTACACCGATCTGCGCAAAGCATTTCCCGACATGCGACTGGCGAGTGAGGACGTTCTAGCTGACGGCGAGAAAGTAGCGAACCGCTACACGTTCTACGGCACGCACAAGGGCGAATACATGGGTGTAGCACCGACGCTGAAGCTCATCATAAGCGCGGGAATCGTGATCAATCGCTTTCAGGGCGGCAAGTGCGTCGAGACTTGGCAATCGACTGACACGCTGGGATTTCTGGCGCAACTCGGGATCGTAGCACCGTTTACCGCCAAAGCGGTTACATCGTCATAGATTTCATGCGGGTAGCTTGCCTACGTCCTGATAAACGGCGAAATCCGATGTGGCAGGAAATTTAGGTAAGCTTACTTATCATTATTTCCGAGTTGCCGTAATGGGGAGTTGACGAGCCTTCAAGTCAACCAGTCAATTGCGTGCAAATCACATCCTATAATTCGCATTCGGCCTCCTTCGGTCCGAGCGCTGTTAGGGTGAACGCCGAAAGAGTCTACTCGGGCCGTTGCGAGGCCGGCCTCGTTATCACATCAACCCCGAAAGTGAGTACTAGGAATCTTTCCGGTAGCCCGTGCCTGGCTAGTCGGCCTTAGCTTGCCGGAGCGGATCCCGCATCACACTCGCAAAGGAGGGAACTCTAGAGATGTTTCTGACACTAGCGACGCGTCAAAGACGCAGTCGATGCTTATCAGGAGCTGACCCCGACGCTGTAATCTCTTTTGCTGTCAGCGCGTAGAAAGAGACAGCATCACTGTTTGTAACATCCTCTGAAGACAAATGGAGGTACCCGATGGCGATCGTAGCTCGAGCCGTAATTATCGGCACGGCTGTCGTAATAGCCGGGACAATTCCCCGGGACCTGTTCTACTGGACGAATCTGCATCTTTACGCGACTGTGCCGTGGGCAGTGCCCGTCACAGGCGTCTACTTGTGGTTCTTCTGGCGATATCTCCAAGGAGCGGGTCCGCCTGCGGAGACATCCGTCCAGCGACGCATCAGCTTGCGCGCCAACCGCATCGCTGGGCGCCAGTGGTGGTGGGCCTTGCTCTCAGGTGTGCTCGGCCTGGTCGCGCTGGTCTTCGCATTGCGGGTGGCAAATCGGATGGTGGCGCTGCCACCGCAGCGGATTCCGGATCTTTCGCACGTGCCCAAGATCACAGTACTGTCTTTGCTGCTAATGGGAGCGCCGGTGGCCGGAATCATCGAGGAATCTGCTTTTCGAGGATACATGCAGGGCCCGATTGAACGCCGCTACGGGCTGTTCGTGGCGATTCTGATCACCGGGACGATATTCGCCATCGTGCATCTGGATTTCACGCCGATCCTCTGGCCCTACTACGTCGCCGTGGCCGCGATTTACGGTACTGTAGTCTATGCGACCAACTCGATTCTGCCGGCCATCGTACTGCACACGGCTGGAAATATTTTCTCGAACCTCGAGCTCTGGCTGCACGGGCAGGCGGAATGGCAGACGCCGTCCGCCGGCACGCACCTGATTTGGAAAACGGGAACTGACGCGTCGTTCTGGACGGCGGTTACTGTGTTCGTCTTTGTCTCAGCCGCGACCGTGTGGGCGAACTACAAGCTCATTCGCGTTGAACGGAAGATAGCGCCATGAGTTCGCCAGTACTGAGGAACATTCCGATTTGCCGAGTTGTCCGGAGTTGGCTTACCGCTACCGACCGCAGCGACGATTTCGTCGGGCCACTCCAAGCCGTCCTCCTCAGCTGCCAGCGCCTCCACCTATTAGACAACTAGTCTGAACCCGCCAGGATGAAGTCTTCCCCGCTTTGCACTGTTAAAGCTGGCAGGGGAAGGGCTTTCTACCTGGCAACCAGTTAGCGGCGGCGACCTCCTGCACGCATGCGAGCGCCGCCGAAACTGCGCATCGAATCGAAGTTCTGGTTGCGCTGGGTGCCTTTGCTGCGCATTTGTTGTTCGATTTGCAGCTTTGGTTGGGGTTTGTCAACGGGTTGCCATCCGCCACCGCTATTGCTCGACCAGCTGCCGCTGTCCCTGTTGTAGCGGTACACGGTCCCGTCCTTGCCCGCATAGACGTTGTCTTTGCCCGCTGCAATACCTGCGTTTGTGTTCGTGTTGTAAATGAAGCCACCACGATTTGCGGCACCCTGGCCGCTATAGATATTGCCAACATAACCCGAGCCGCCTCCGGCCACGATTCCAGTGCTGGGGTTGTAGGTCGCCCCGCCTCGAAAACCGGCGGTGTTGCCGGTGTATATGTTGGTATTGTAGCCGCGTCCTCCGACTGACGTCCTGCCAGTCTGGGTGTTGTGATAGGCCCCGCGGCTCGCTGCCCCGTAATTACCGGTGTAGGGATTTGCCCAGGCTGCTCCCGTGCGCGAATACGCGGTGTTGCCCCACACTCCATATACGTTTGCAACTGCCGCTCCGCCCCATGCACCCCATCCGTAATATGGGTACCAACAGCATCCGTAGTAGGCCAGCGGTCCCCACCAAGGGTAATACCACGGGTAGTAGGCATAGCCATAACCGAAGCCGAAACTCCATCCGGTGTCCTCGCTGTAGGTGAAACCTGCTCCCACCCCATACGTGTACGGCCAGCCGTACCACGCGGTGGGACCAACATAGGGCGGATAATACCAACCCGTGCCGTAAACCACGGTCATCGTGTTGGCCGAAACCACCGTGCCGTAATATCCCGGGGTATAACCGATGTACACAGCGTCGGGGGTCGAGTCGTACACCTTTACATAGGTCACATAGTGAAGCGGAGAGCTTGGTGGGATGTCGTAGATTTCTGCTGGCACTTTGTCGGCCACGACCCAGGGACCTTGCGGCGACGCCGCTTTGAACCAAACTCCTGCTTCGACGGAGTAAAAGTCGTTGTCGGACACTTTGATGACGGCAGCACTTGTGTTGGTAGCATAGCTCATCGATGTGCTCTCAACTGGCGCGAACTTTGCTTCGCCGTCGTACTCTACCGAGAGCTTTGCCTCCGACCGCGTGATGGTTGCCGTTTGCGGAATCGCGTTGGCGATTAACGCCTCTTTCGCCTGCGGCGTTCCAGGTACTGATGCAAGAACTGAGGCTTTGGGATTATCTTTCGGAATCCTCGCGAAGTCCGGGGGCATGTCCGTCGCCATAACGAAAGTCCAGGGCCCGTCGAGCGTGACGGCTTTGAACCAGCGGCCAGAAATCAAGATGTAATGTTCGCCGCCAAGTTGAAAAATGCTGCCACTGGTATTGCTGACATACTTAAGATGGGTGCCGGGGATGGGTTCGTAGTTCGGTTCGCCGTCGGTCTCGATCAACTCCGTTGGACCGAAAACAACGTACACGACTGGAACCTCCGCTTTCTTTCCGGTCTCTGTCAGCGTGGGTTTGTCCTGGATTTTTTCGTCTTCGGGATTCTTCCCCCGGTTCTGGCTGGCGATAACTTCCTCAGCTTTCTTCATATCATCAGGTAACTTCTTGGCGTACTCCCATGGCCCTTCGAGCTTTTTGGCTTGTAGCCACCAATCCTTGACGCGGAGGAAGTAGAGCTCCTTGTCGGTCTCGTAAAGGATGACTGACCTCGTGTTGATCATTCTCAGAAACCTGGTGTCGGGCACTTGGCGCATTCGCGGCTCGCCGTCAACCAACACCTGCAGCGCGGGTTTGCTCGCGATGATGATCTTGGGTGGGTCGTTTTTTACGTCGACACCATGGAACGTTTCGTTCTCCGCTTCCAGTGCCGCCTCTAGTCTGTCGAGCGAAATGGTTCTGGCGGCGCCCGGAAACTTTTTTTCCAGAAGGGCCGTGAGTTCGGATTCCTTTTCTTCCGCCAGCGGGAATTTCACCTTCGTGACTATCCCTTGGTCGAGCGTTACTAACCGGTTGATCTTGTCTACTTCCGTGCGAGCCTGGAACCAAACCACACCGTATTTGGCAGCGCTCTCTTTTGTGCTTTTCAGTTCGACAGCACAATAAAGGCTAATAAGATTTCCATCCCAATTCTCCAGCTGCGGTTGATAAACGGTGAAAATGCTGGCGCCGCTAGTGAATTCGCGTGGCCAACCGTTCTCGGTCGTCCCCTTTGTTTGCGTCTTGGCGTTTTGGGGTTTTGGAGCATCCGGTAGGGATTGCTGCGCATTGGCGGCACAAGAAAGCAGCGCAAGGACAAAAGTCATGATCCAAAAGATGGAAGTTCCAGCGTCGATCGTGCGCCTAATTCGCATGATCTAACGCCCATCCAGTTGAGTCATACCGGTTCTGATCCAACGAGCGGTCCAACGTGTTCCTTCTTGGAGCAAAGGCAGCCCCGATAACAGCTGTTGTTCCCATAAACACGATGAGTACAAGAAACGCTCCGAGATATTCACGCACGATGTGAACCTCATAGCCAACTTCTCGCGCTTGGTTCCGTGCGTGTTTAAATTTGGAACGGAGCCTAGTGCTGCGACCGAACATAACCCGACGAGCCTGCTGATAAACCTGTAAGTTCCTACAGTACCCGGCCACGATGGGTGGAAAACGATAACTAGTTCGAAAAAGGAAAGCTCTCCTGCGCATCGGTTGCGCGCCCAGCGGCGTAGAGGTTGGGCCTAAATCAGCTGGCATGTTTTGATTTAACTGGGTGAGCGCGTGGCCTGAATGGGTATTCTAAAGTCGATGTCCTGCGGTCCGACTCACCCCACAAATACACCAAACAAGTTGTCGAAGTGACCCAGACGGAGGTAAGCACCAGTGGAACAGCAAGACTTGCGGCGCCACTCGGAAAACGCGCAAGACCCTGACCGGACATTTGAGCAGGGGAGAAGTGCCCAATACGATGTAATGGACTTCTACAGAGAACTTCGCAACAGCCCTCCCTCACTCCTTGGACTATAGCCTCGGCTGAGCGGAAAGCTGCTCGGTGGATGGACTGTTTCAGGCGTGACCACGATCCAGAACGGTTTACCGTTCACGATGATAGACGGCTCCACTACCAGTCTGATGTACTACGGCAGCGGGTATTCTGCTGGCGCCACGAGCCGAGCCGAGCTAGCAGACCCTGTCAACTGCGACTCCTTTGGTAATTGTAAATCTGGAATTCCGATCAATACCCCGGGCGGCATCGAGGCTCGTCTTGGAGGTGCATTCGGGGGACCGGGCTTCATCAACGCGGCCGCGTTCGTGCCCACACCTCTTTTCGGCGGCATTCCGAATCCCCACTGGGCTCCTGGCGATCCCGCGACCGGTTGCAACGGTACTGCCACGGGATCAGGCGGTACACCCATTGCCCAGTTCGTTGAGTGCGGCAGGAATTTCGGAAACTCGGGAGTCGGCATCATGAGTTGTTGCATGCAGCACAATTGGGATCTGTCGATTATTAAGAACACGCAGGTGGGTGGATTGCGCGAGGGCGCGAACCTCCAATTCCGGGCGGAGTTCTTCAACGTGTTCAATCACGCGCAATTCAACCCTCCGGTCAACGATCGTAACTCGCCCAATTTTGGCCGGATCACGACGGCTTTGGTTCCCGGTCGCGCCGTTCAGTTCGCGTTGAAGTATATTTTCTAACCAGCACCGTTGTCGTTGACAGCGCGGGTTATGTGGAGCACTACACGACCGGCGTCGGTATGCCGAATGTTGCCCTTCACGACCGTGTGAACAGTCGTTCTCAGTTGATCGGACATAACGACCGATCAAAATGTTCCGTTAGGCTGCCCGAGCTGTCCAAGCAAACGATGGCGCAACTTTCCAAGTACTTGGTTCATCGGGTTGCTACGATGAAGAAATGAATCCTCTGGAGTGGGTAAATCATATCCGCATTACATGGCAGGAATGTTTCCAACGGTTGCAACGACCCGGTAAGCAGTGGCCCGCTTTTCCTAAACTAGCTTCCAAGAAGTGCATGCGAGAAAAGGTCGGAACGTGGGTGGTAATCGACACCTATAATCATCATGTTCGCCTCCTTTCTTCCGAGCGCGATGGTCGTCAAGCAACCAAGGTTACTCGGGTCGAGGAGCTGACACTGCTATGCAGTCAAGTTGAATCGGCGAAGACTCTCCAACTGAGAGGATCGGCAACCCGTCACTATGACCAAAGACGACATTGGGCTGCTCTACGAATATGACCGTTGGGCAAACAACAGGGTTTTGCAAGCAACTTCCGCTCTCAGCCCTGAGCAGTTCACGCGAGATCTGAAAGGAAGCTTTCGTTCGGTGCGAGACACGCTGGTGCATATCGTCGGTGGGGAATGGGGATGGCTTGCATACTGGAAGGAGCCATCTCCTAGCTCTGATTTCCTGAAAATGTTATGGGATCGACATGACACTCTGTTCGATCCAGAAAAATTCCGTGACATTGCTGCGGTGAAATCCAAGTGGGCGGAAGTCGCAAAAGAGCAAATCGCATTTGTAAGGAGCCTGACAGACGAATCCTTGAAAAGAAAGGTTCCTATTCGCACTACACAAATCAGCTTGGCAAGCTTGATGCAACATCTGGCAAATCATTCCACCTACCATCGAGGCCAAGTTGCATTGATGATGAGGCAGCTTGATGCCAAACCCCTGGCCACGGATTTTCATCTGTTCCTGCTCGGCGGCCGCCGTTAGGCTGAATCTCGACGACCCACGAAATTTCGCAGTAGACGCTAAGAATCCAGCCTCCTGCGTCTGATTTTGCTGATCTTCACATCGCCCCTTTGAGCTTTTTCGCCCGCTTTCACGTACCCTACTGCTAGACCCCTCACAGTGGAGGTCCTCATGACATCACTCAGCAAGAACGCCAGAATCGCAGGGCTCCTGTATATTTTGGCCTCAGCAGTAGGCGTGGTGCGCCTAATGTACATTCCCAACGCTTTGTTCGTGCATGGGAACGCGACAGCGACGGCCAGCAATATCCTGGCGCACGCATCGCTCTTCCGTTTGGGCATTGTGAGCGGCCTGGTGGCGGCAGCCTTGTGGCTCTTCGTTCCGCTGGCTCTTTATCGGTTGCTCAAGGGAGTGAACCAAACGCTCGCTGTGCTGATGGTGATCCTGGGCAGCCTGATGCAGGTGCCCCTATTCTTTGTCGCCGCAGTGACGGACGGCGCTGCTCAGCTGTTCGCTCGCGGCGGTTACCTGTCCGTCTTCGACAAGCCGCAGCGTGATGCCTTGGCACGGCTATTCCTCGATCTACATCACCAACTTGATCTCGCCAACCTGATGTTCGCAGGCCTGTGGCTCTTCCCATTCGGGTTGTTGGTGTACAAGTCCCGCTTCCTGCCCCGCTTCCTCGGCGTCTGGCTGATGATCGCCTGCTTTGCATGGCTTGCCTTCAGCTTTACCGGCTTGCTGTTTCCGGCGTACGAGGACAAGGTGTGGTCCATCACTCAACCTATTGTGCTCGGAGAAGTGGCCACGATGCTTTGGCTCGTGATCAGGGGTGCCAAGCCTAAGCCGGTGCTGAATGCCGCTGCATCACCCTCGCCTGCTGGTTAGATTATTCTGGCCTGTCGAGTTCGGAAATTATCGTTGAGACCGCCACTGGTCGTGGAATCCCGATTAACGCAGGCGAAACCGGCACGGTTCAGGTACTGGTAACAGGTCCGCTTTACCCATATCGACTTGGGACGCGGCGGTAGAGCGCAGGCGCTCAGATCGCGCGTCGAGCCAACCTGCCAGCGATGTTGAATTGAGTCCGAGGGCCGTAAATCGCTCGTCTTGGTCCGGAAGCCCGATGCCGGATCGCACCGTTTATAGAGACCTTTTTCAACCTCACCCTCCATACTGGGGCTAAAATCACGGGCCAAGGAGCACACATGACATCGCTCAGTAAAAACGCCAGAATCGCCGGGCTCCTCTACCTCACGCTTACAACCGCGCCTTTACGTCTGATCTACATTCCCAGCAAGCTGTTTGTGACCGGGAACGCGAGCGTAACGGCTAACAACATTGCGAAGCACGAGATGCTTTTCCGCCTAGGCATCGTCAGCGATCTGTTCACCGCCACTATGACCATCTTCCTCACGCTGGCCCTGTACCGGCTATTCGAGAAAGTGGATCTAGGCTTGGCTCGGCTGGTGGTAATCCTAGGCTCTTTAACGGTGACGCCCATCTACTTCCTCAACACTATTAATGATGCAGCCGCACTGTTGCTCGCTCGTGGGGCCGACTTCCTCTCTGTTTTCGACAAGGGGCAGCGTGACGCCCTCATGATGGTGTTCCTCCGTATGCATGGCCATGGCGTAATGGCGAACGAAGTGTTTTGGGGACTGTGGCTGTTTCCATTTGGCCTGCTGGTGTACAGGTCGCGGTTCCTTCCGCGCATCCTTGGTGTCTGGCTAATGCTGAACTGTTTCGCTTATCTAGCCACAAGCCTGACCGGCATATTGTGGCCGGCATACGAACAAACAGTCTCCAATTGGCTCTTCCCGGTGATGTTCGGAGAAGTCGCCATCATGCTATGGCTCATCATCATGGGTGCCAGGGAGGCGCGGCCCATGACGACCGCCCCCTAACCTTGCAGCGCCGCCAGAACCGCGTTATGCCCGATCAACGCGGTAGCGGCAAAGTTCAATATGGTAAGGAACATCTTGAATCTCGCGACTTTCCGGGGCTTGACCGTCTGTTTCGGTAACGCCCCGACCGCTTTTTTGAGTCGTTTCTGATGCGTTCGGAGATTCCATCCGTCTCAGACATCAGTCAGCGTTAAGGGGCGAGGAGACTTGCCATCGATGTCTTTGAAGCCGTACTCAACCGCAAGGCTAGCGGCCACCAGCACGCTTCCAGTGTGCCGGATAATATCGGGATCCCCGGCGAGCGCTGCAATAGCACGTCCGGTGAACTCGGGAGATTCTGAATTGGTGCAGTCCATCGACGCTGCCGCCTCCATGACCTTCTCCGTCCGAACCAGACCCGGGTACAACGAAACCACGGTGACCCCGTAGGGCCGCAGCTCGACAGCCATATCGGCCGTCAGCTTGTCGGTCGCTGCTTTCGAGACCCCGTAGGCGACGTTGCCAATGTGCTTCTGGGCCGCCCAGAACGAGATATTCACAATCAAGCCGCGCCGGTTCGCGATCATGGCTGGCGCTACAAGTTGGCTTGCCTGGTAGTGTGCCCGCACCCCCGCGCTAAACATCGCGTCCCAGCGCCACAGCGGCTGTTCCCAAAACGGCTTGGTCCAAGTGAATGTTCCATTCTCGACCATACCCTCGTAACCGCCCCAGACGTTGTTGACGAGGATGTCGATTCTGTGAGTCTCACGGATGATGTCTTCGAAAGCTTCCACCACCTCTACATCCAGGCGGTGGTCACAGCGAATGCCCGTAATGCGCTCGTCATCAGGAGAACCATCGCGCACTGAGCGGCCAGTCACCAACACACGGACGCCGTAGTGCGCGAGCTCGCGGGCGATCCCTCAGCCAACACCAAAAGTACCCCCAGTAACAACAGCGACGCTGCCCTCTAGAGTTGGCATGGACGAAGTATATTCCTGGCTAAGTCTGGTCGGCCAGAAACCGCGTTCCTCGCGGGGTAGCGTCGGCAACGCGGCCAGTTCTACCCCGGCACAACTTCGTAAATCAGAACCCCGCCAGTATGGCGTAACCGCACTCTTCCTGGTGGGAGGCGGCTTAAAGCAAGAAGCGGGATGTCTTGGTCAGACGACGCCAACCGCGGGGTATAGCTCGCCGTATCTGCGCCTTCGGAGACTTACTGCTGAGGTGAATCGCCGCCGCGCGGCGGGGCGCCGCCATCGAGCGAACGCCCATCGGGGAAGGTCACGCGCCGCGCATTGACGAAATGCGATCCATCCCGCGCGCGGTATCCATCGACCAAGATCGTGTCACCCAGCTTCAGATCGCCCTTTTTCCACCCGCGCCGCGTGAGCGCCATCGGACTGCCACCCTCGCATGCCCAATTAGTCACGTTCCCGCTTTCGTCCGTCACATCGATATAAAAATACGAGTGCGGATTCGTCCATTCGATTCGCGTGAGCTTGCCCACCAGGCGCACGACTTTGCTGCCGTCAAACTCAGCGGCGAATGAATGATGCGCAGCCACGGGTCTTGCGAGCATCACGAACATCGACATCACCATCAGCGCGATTCTGGCTTTCATGCAAATCTCCACGCAGGGCAAGCGCGCCGGGCCGCGAACCGGTCGTCGAGTCTATTGGAGGCGAGCGGCCGGGTCAACGCCCGCGCCTTTGCGCTATCATAACGGGCACGTCAATGCTGCTCGCTGACATTAAACGCAAGCTCATGAATTTCGGTCGTCCGCCGCGACGGAACTTTCGTGCTCAGCTTGTCCTCTTTTCGGTGACGCTGGCCGGGGGAATCGGAAGTGCCCTTTTTGCAACCGCCTCCCGAACTTCCGCGCAATCGGCTGCGGAAAATTCCCCCGCCGGTAGCTCTTCTTCCAAGTCCAACGAAACCAACGCCGAGCTTCAATCCGCCGTTTCCCAATTTTCGCGCCGCGAGGAGGATTTGCCGAAAGGACCCGCGCCACGCACGGACAAAGGCCATCCCGACCTCTCCGGCTACTGGGTTCCTTCCACCAAAGACCGCCCTGTCGGAAATCTGGGCAAGGATTTTCCCGGCTACCAGCTGCCGTTCACCGACGCAGGCCGCGCCGCGCTCAAATACAACATTGAACGCACCATCGATCCCGAAAGCCTCTGCGTCGTCGGCGGCATTCCGCGGCACGACGCAAGCGCGCTGCCGTTCCAGTTACTGGAAGGTGCCGACCACGTCGCTTTCCTCTACTGGTACACCACCTATCGCCTGATTCCCATCGATAACCCGAAACACAGCCAGGATCCCGACCCGTCGTTTTTCGGCGAGGAAGTCGGCAAATGGGAGGGCGACACGCTCGTGATCGATTCGATCGCGTTCAAGGAACAGCGCACCTGGGCGGACGAAAACGCCGATCCGCACAGTGACCAGATGCACGTGATCGAGCGCTGGACGCGTCCCGATCTCGGCCACCTGCACCTCGAACTCACAGTCATCGATCCGAAGTTCTACGCCGAGCCGATTCACTATCAGCGCACGTGGCTGATCGGCGCCCCGGGGGATCAAGTGCAGGAATATTCCTGCGCGGAGGAGAATGTCGACGCTCCGCACTTGCAGCCGGGACCAGGCAAAATCGGTCCCAACGGTGAACGCGGCTTCGATGATCTCGCACCTCTTCCGCCCCCGCCCGACAAAGACCACCCCGCGAAAACCTCCATACCCAAATAGCGCCAAGCCCAGGTCCGGATTGAGCGAAAAGCTCTTTTGAAACGCCTCTTCGGCGCGCTTAAGATTTTCGGCCTCACCTCCCAAATCCTCCCCCTGAAATTCCCAACTCTTACCTATCGTTCACCGTACTCGACGAACTTTACACTGAAAGCAGGTTTGTAATATGTTGCTCGGAGTTCATCGGGAAGTCGAAAGAAGGGATCGGTTGAAAGAGGATCCGATGGAAACGTTAATTGGAGTCTTCGCTTCGCGGAAGCGTGCGGAGGAGACTGTAAGGGAATTGCTAGACAAGCACGTCCCACAAGAAGTGGTTTTCCCTATGCTGGAACTTAGCCCCTCCGAAAGGTCTTCGGAAGAATCGAAATTCTCCGGTGAGGCTTGGACAGAGCGCCCTTCCTTGATCCTCGTCCGCACAGATCAGCAAGAGATTGCCAGACTGGCAGCCGACATCCTTGATCGCATGGGCATTAGTGCGCAATGGCGCACGAGCACAGGAATAAAAATCGCTTCGCGACAAGTCGGCGGCATTGCAATAGTGGATGCGCATGGAGCTATTACCGTCGGCATGGGCAACATGATGCTTCGTGATATCGTGACCAGCCTTCTAAAGGAGGGAAACAAGAAACTTCTGTTGAACTTGCGCGAGGTCGAGTACATCGACAGCGCGGGACTCGGCGAATTGGTGAAGACGCATACCACTCTTGAGCGACAAGGCGGCCAGCTCAAGATCGTGAACATCAACCAAAAAGTTCAGGACCTGTTTAAGTTAACCGGTTTGCACAAGGTTTTTGACGTTCACGAAAACGAGGCCGACGCAATTCAGTCTTTTGGCTCGGCGAAGCTCCGTTAGTCGTTTGCTAGACAAGCTTCCAGTTTCACTCGGTAACTCAATGTATAGTCGGCAATTCGGAGATGATCGCCGAGGTCCCGGCCAACGCATTATAAAAGGGCGCCCGCTTGGAGTAGGTTTTGATCGTTCGCATCAACGCCTACAACA
>Ga0306923_10003204_pt1 | contig 15287 bp, 10 predicted proteins | sample sta12Can44000108_FD_203841 | JGI IMG/M metagenome (GOLD analysis project Ga0306923, IMG submission 203841) | Lab enrichment of tropical soil microbial communities from Luquillo Experimental Forest, Puerto Rico - statanox.12C.anox.44.000.108 (v2)... | ecosystem: Environmental > Terrestrial >... | reverse complement strand
GCCCCGCCCTTCTCCGACAACACTTTGGTGATCGCCGCCGTCAATGTCGTCTTGCCGTGGTCGATATGACCAATCGTCCCTATGTTGCAGTGCGGCTTCGTCCGCTGAAACTTCGCCTTCGACATCGCCTTCTTCTCCGCTCGATCCAGCTGAGGCTGGATTATTAAGCCATCTTGGCGCGGACTTCGTCCGCCACCGCCTGCGGTACCTGCTCGTAATGGTCGAAATGCATTGTGTACTGGGCCCGACCCTGGCTCATCGACCGCAAGGTATTGACATAACCGAACATGTTGGCGAGTGGGACCATCGCGTCGATAACCCGCGCATTGCCACGGGTGTCCATTCCGGTCACTTGGCCGCGGCGGCTGTTCAGATCCCCGATTACGTCACCCATATACTCATCCGGCGTCACGACTTCGACCCGCATGATCGGTTCGAGCAGCTTTGGCGCCGCCTTCATGACGCCTTCCTTGAAGGCGGTGCGGGCCGCGATCTCGAAGGCTAGTACGCTGGAATCGACATCGTGAAAAGCACCGTCGAAGAGGGTCGCCTGCAGGTCGATGACGGGGAAGCCGGCAAGCACACCGGTCTCGGTGGATGCTTTCAGCCCCTTCTCAACGCCAGGCACGTATTCCTTCGGCACGACGCCCCCGACTACCGCATTCTCAAAGACAAAGCCGGAACCTGGCGGGAGCGGTTCGAAGCGCAACTTGACCCGCGCGAACTGGCCCGCGCCACCGGTCTGTTTCTTGTGCGTGTAGTCGACCTCTGAGGTGCGGGTGATCGTCTCCCGATAGGCGACCTGCGGAGCACCGACATTCGCGTCGACCTTGAACTCCCGCTTCATACGATCGACGATGATCTCGAGATGCAACTCTCCCATCCCCTTGATCACGGTCTGGCCGCTCTCGTGATCGACAGTCACCCGGAATGACGGGTCTTCGGTTGCAAGACGGGCCAGCGCTTGGCCCATCTTCTCCTGATCGCCCTTGGTTTTTGGTTCGACCGCGATCTCGATAACCGGCTCCGGAAACTCCATCCGCTCGAGGACGACAGGGTCACCGGGGTCGGAAAGCGTGTCGCCCGTCGTCGTGTTCTTGAGACCAGCCAGGGCGACAATATCGCCCGCGCGCGCTTCCTTGATGTCCTCACGATGGTTCGCATGCATCTGCAGCATGCGCCCGATCCGTTCACGCGTCCCCTTGACGCTGTTGAGCACTTGGCTGCCGGTCGTCACCACCCCGGAATAGATGCGGACAAAGGTCAGCGATCCGACAAAGGGATCGCTCATGATCTTGAACGCGAGCCCGGCAAAAGGCTCGTCATCCGAGCACCGCCGCACAACCGGTTCGTCGGATCCCACCTTGATGCCCTTGATCGCCGCCACATCGGTCGGGGCCGGCAGATAGTCGACCACGGCGTCGAGCAGCGGCTGTACACCCTTGTTCTTAAATGCAGAACCGCATAGCGCCGGAACAAACGCACCGCCGATCGTGCCTTTTCGGATACAGCGTTTCAGCACTGCCTCGCTCGGCTCTTCGCCACCGAGATAAGCTTCCAGGGCCGCGTCATCTTGCTCCACCGCGGCTTCGACCAACCTCGTCCGGAAAGCCCTCGCCTCCTCGGCGATCTCTGATGGCACCTCGACGATGTCGAACTCAGCGCCCAAGGTCTCGTCACGCCATTTGATCGCGCGAAATCCAACGAGGTCAACCACGCCGACAAAATCGGCCTCGACCCCGATCGGCAGCTGCAGCACCAGTGGCTTTGCGCCCAGCCGTTCGTCGATCATCGCGACACAGCGCGGGAAATCCGCTCCGATCCGGTCCATCTTGTTGACAAAACAGATTCGCGGAACGCCGTATTTATCGGCTTGGCGCCAGACGGTTTCGGATTGCGGTTCGACACCGGCGACCGAGTCAAACACCGCGACGGCCCCATCGAGCACACGCAAACTGCGCTCGACTTCGATCGTGAAGTCGACATGGCCCGGCGTATCGATGATGTTGATGCGGTGGTCATCCCAAAAGCACGTGGTCGCCGCCGAGGTGATCGTAATGCCGCGCTCCTGCTCCTGCGCCATCCAGTCCATCGTCGCAGTGCCCTCATGGACCTCGCCGATTTTGTAGGATCGCCCGGTGTAATAGAGAATGCGCTCGGTAGTCGTCGTCTTACCGGCGTCGATGTGAGCCATGATGCCGATGTTTCGGTATCGCTCGAGGGGTGTCGTGCGTGCCATGCAAGAAACTCCGACAGCGCCGCCCGAAACGGCGCCGCGAATAGAAATAGCGTTGATTGTGATCTGCGGCTTCGGCTACCAGCGATAGTGCGAGAAGGCCTTGTTGGCATCGGCCATCCGATGCGTATCCTCCCGCCGCTTTACCGCGGCACCGCGATTGTTGGCGGCATCGAGGAGTTCGCCTGAAAGCCGCTCCTCCATTGTCTTTTCCGAGCGCCCCCGGGAACTCGAAATGAGCCAGCGTATCGCCAGCGCTTGGCTGCGATCGGTGCGCACTTCTACCGGGACCTGATAGGTGGCGCCACCGACGCGGCGCGAGCGCACTTCAACGGCAGGACGCACATTGCCGAGTGCGTCGTGGAAGACGCGAAGAGGATCCTGGCCGCCGCGCTTGCCGATCCGGTCGAGCGCGCCATAGACGATCCGCTCTGCGACCGACTTTTTGCCCTCGTACATAAGGCAATTCATAAATTTGGTTAATACGCTGTCGCCGAATTTGGCATCCGGCAGAACCTCGCGTTTTACTGCGGCACGACGGCGCGACATGGGGCTCTTCCTACTTCGGGCGCTTGGCGCCGTATTTCGAGCGCCTTTGACGCCGATCTTTCACGCCCTGGGTGTCGAGCGTGCCGCGAATGATGTGGTAGCGCACGCCAGGCAGGTCCTTAACCCGTCCGCCGCGGATCAAGACAACAGAGTGCTCTTGCAGGTTATGACCCTCGCCGGGGATATAACTTGTCACCTCAAAGCCGTTGGTCAGCCGGACACGCGCTACTTTGCGCAGAGCAGAGTTGGGCTTCTTCGGTGTGGTCGTATAGACGCGCGTGCAAACCCCGCGCTTTTGTGGGCAAGCTTCCATCGCCGGCACCTTGTTGCGTGCTACCTGCAGTCTCCGCGGCTTGCGGATCAGCTGGTTTATCGTCGGCATCGTCAAGACCTCGTCAGACCAAAGCAATCACCCGGCGCGGCTGCCGCGCCGGGTCGAAAATTTTCGCACCACGCTTTTATGCGTCCCCTCTCAGGGCGCCGAGCCATGAGTTGATTTGGGCTGCGTATAGGTGGCTTCCTACGGCCAGCCCCAAACAGGCCACTATTACTAGTGATGCGGCCTCCGCCGGTCAAGCCCTAGCCGCAAAACGTTTCGTGTTTCGGGCTAGGGGTACCAACCGGTGGGCTATGCCGTCTGTTTGTCGGCTTCAATCAGTTGGGCGGACTCCTCGTTTGCAGCGATCGCGGCAAGCTCGCGATCCCGCTCGGCGGCGATCTCACGCAGCCGGGCAATGACGCTCCCGGTACCCGCCGGGATCAGCCGGCCGACGATCACGTTCTCCTTGAGGCCGCTCAAGGCATCGATCCGCCCGGAGACCGCGGCCTCCGTCAGGACGCGTGTCGTCTCCTGGAACGAAGCGGCCGAGATGAACGAGTTCGTCTGCAGGCTTGCCTTGGTGATGCCTTGCAGCACCGGGCGGGCGTCTGCAGGCTGCAGACCCTCACTCTCTGCCTTGGCATTCTCCAAATCGAATTCGGCGCGATCGACCTGCTCGCCGGCAAGGAAGGTCGTATCCCCGGGCTCCGTGATTTCCACCTTCTGCAACATCTGCCGCACGATCACTTCGATGTGCTTGTCGTTGATGCGGACACCCTGCAACCGGTAAACTTCCTGGATCTCGTTGATCAAGTAGCTCGCCAACTCCTCGACCCCGAGGATGCGCAGGATGTCGTGCGGCACTCGGTTCCCATCCATCAGCAGATCGCCCTTCTGGACATAATCTCCTTCCTGGACGCTGATGTGCTTACCCTTCGGGATCAGATATTCGATGGGCTCCTTATCCTCCTCGGCCGGAGCGACGATGATGCGTCGCTTCGCCTTGTAGTCTTTACCGAATTCGACTCGACCCTCACTCTCATTGATGATGGCGAAATCCTTCGGCTTGCGCGCCTCGAACAGCTCGGCAACACGCGGCAGACCGCCGGTGATATCCCGGGTCTTCGAGGATTCACGCGGGATGCGCGCGAGAACGTCGCCGGCCTTGACGTGGGCCCCGTTCTCCACCGACAAGATTGCGTCGACCGACATGAAGTAACGGGCCTCCAGCCCGTTCGCGAGCGTGAGAACCTCGCCCGCTTCGTCGCGCAACGTAATCCGCGGCCGCAGATCGCTGCCCCGCGGCTGCTGTTTCCAATCGACGACCACCTTGCTTGAGATGCCGGTCGCCTCGTCCACGGTCTCGCGCACAGACAGACCTTCGATCAGATCGACGTAATGCGCGACGCCATCGCGTTCGGTAATGATCGGTATCGTATAGGGATCCCACTCGACGAGCCGATCACTCCTTTTGACCTCGGCCCCTTCATCGGCGAGCAGCCTCGCGCCGTAGGGAACCCGATGCCGCGCTTTCTCGCGGCCAGCCTCGTCCAAAAGCACGACTTCGGTGTTGCGGCCCATGACCACCGGTATCCCGGTGGAATTGACGACGACATTGCGATTCTTGACCTCGATCGTCCCATCGAGGGCGGCCTCGACCGACGATTGTTCGGCACCCCGTTGCGCAGCGCCTCCGATATGGAAGGTGCGCATTGTCAATTGAGTGCCGGGTTCGCCAATCGATTGAGCGGCGATGACTCCCACCGCTTCGCCAATATTGACGACGGTGCCGCGCGCGAGGTCCCGACCGTAGCATTTGCCGCAGACGCCGATGCGCGACTCGCAAGTCAGCACCGAGCGGATCGGTACGGTATCAATGCCGGCGCGCTCGATTTGGTCGATCGCGTCCTCGTCGATCAACGCTCCCGCCGGGAGCACAATTTCCCCACTGAGCGGGTCGAGAATGTCGACCGCCGCGGTTCGGCCCAGGATGCGATCGGCGAGCGGAGCAATGACCTCGCCACCGTCGACGACCGCGCTCGTCATAAGCCCCCGCGTGGTGCCGCAATCCTCTTCGGTGATGATCGCGTCCTGTGCGACATCGACGAGGCGGCGGGTCAGATAGCCCGAATTCGCCGTCTTGAGCGCCGTGTCGGCGAGACCCTTACGGGCACCATGCGTCGAATTGAAGTATTCGAGGACGGTCAGGCCCTCTTTGAAGTTGGAGATGATCGGCGTCTCGATGATCTCCCCCGAGGGCTTGGCCATCAGACCCCGCATCCCGGCCAGCTGCTTGATCTGCGCCGCAGAGCCGCGCGCCCCTGAATCCGACATCATCCACACCGAATTGACGGGTTCGCCGGGGCCGGAGGACCGAATCATTTTCAACATTTCCTCGGCGACCTTATCGGTGCAGCGCGACCAGACGTCGACCACCTTGTTGTACTTCTCGCCCTGGGTGATCAAACCGTCCTGATATTGTTGCTCGTACTGCTTGACCTGCTCCTGCGCTTCGGCGACCAGACGCCGCTTTGCGTCGGGAACAATCAGGTCGTCCTTGCCGAAGGAGATGCCAGCCTTGCAAGCCTGCTGGAAGCCGAGCGCCATCAGACGGTCGCAAAAAATCACTGTCTCTTTCTGGCCGCAATGGCGGTAGACGTGGTCAATGACGTTGCTGATCTCCTTCTTGGTCAAAAGGGTGTTGATCAGACTAAAGGGGATCGCCGGGTGACGCGGCAGGATCTCCGATAGCAGCATTCGTCCCGGGGTGGTCTCGACGCGCTGCACCACCTGCTCGCCTTCGGCATCCACTGTCTGGTAGCGCGCCTTGATCCGGGCGTGCAGCGACACCGCCTTTGATTCGAGCGCCTGCTCGATCTCGCCGACGCTGCTCAACATCATGCCTTCGCCCTTTTCGCCCGGACGCTCCATCGTGATGTGATAGAGGCCTAGAACGATATCCTGTGATGGCACGATAATGGGTTTGCCATTCGCCGGGCTCAGAATATTGTTGGTTGACATCATCAGCACACGGGCCTCGAGCTGCGCCTCGAGCGACAACGGTACGTGCACGGCCATCTGGTCGCCGTCGAAATCCGCATTAAAGGCGGTGCACACAAGCGGATGCAGCTGGATCGCCTTGCCTTCGATAAGCACTGGTTCAAAGGCTTGGATCCCGAGGCGATGCAATGTCGGTGCCCGGTTGAGCAGGACAGGGTGCTCGCGGATCACCTCCTCGAGAATATCCCAGACCTCGGGCCGCTCTTTTTCGACCATGCGCTTGGCCGCCTTGATCGTGCTGGCGAGCCCATAAAGCTCGAGTTTCGAATAGATAAACGGCTTGAACAGCTCGAGCGCCATCTTCTTAGGCAGCCCGCATTGATGCAGTTTGAGCTCGGGACCGACGACGATGACCGACCGGCCCGAATAGTCAACACGCTTGCCGAGCAGGTTTTGGCGGAACCTGCCCTGCTTCCCCTTCAACATGTCAGACAGCGATTTTAGCGGCCGCTTGTTGGCCCCGGTGATGATCCGTCCGCGGCGGCCGTTGTCGAACAACGCGTCAACAGCTTCCTGAAGCATGCGCTTCTCGTTGCGCACGATGATATCAGGCGCACGCAATTCGATCAGCCGCTTCAGCCGGTTGTTCCGGTTGATGACGCGGCGATAGAGGTCATTGAGATCAGAAGTTGCAAAGCGCCCGCCGTCGAGCGGCACGAGCGGCCGCAGTTCCGGCGGAATGACTGGTACCACCTCGAGGATCATCCACTCCGGTCGGCTGTTCGATTCGATAAAGGCTTCAACGAGCTTCAGCCGCTTGACGAGCTTTTTGCGTCGCGCCTCCGAGCTGGTTTCCCGCAATTCGGTGCGCAGCCGCTCTTTCTCCTCACCGAGTTCGAGCGCGGACAGCATTGTGCGGAGCGCTTCGGCCCCGATCGAAGCAGTGAACTGGTCCTCGCCAAAATCGTCTTGCGCCTTCAGGAACTCTTCCTCATTGAGGAGCTGATGCTGCTTCAATGGGGTGAGCCCCGGCTCGATGACCACGTAGTTCTCGAAATAGAGGACCCTCTCAAGATCTTTCAGCGTCATGTCGAGCAATAGGCCGATACGGCTCGGTAGCGATTTCAAGAACCAGATATGCGCGACCGGTGAGGCAAGCTCGATATGACCCATACGATCGCGCCGGACCTTCGACAGGGTTACCTCGACGCCGCATTTCTCGCAGATGATGCCCCGGTATTTCATGCGCTTGTATTTGCCGCACAAGCACTCGTAATCCTTGATCGGTCCGAAGATGCGGGCGCAAAACAGACCGTCGCGCTCCGGCTTGAAAGTCCGATAGTTGATCGTCTCCGGTTTCTTGATCTCGCCATACGACCACGAGCGGATGCGCTCCGGGCTAGCGATCGAAATGCGGATCTGGTCGAAGCTCTGTGGCCCGCTGACCTGACCGAAGATGTTCATCAACTCGTTCATGAACGACCCCTTTCGTGGTCTGTCGTCATGCCCGCTTTTGCGGGAGTGACTGAAAAGAAATTCTCACCTCGCTCACTCGGCCGAACCGCACCCAACCGGTCAGTAACCGTTCTGTTCAAGTTCGACGTTGAGGCCGAGCGAGCGCAATTCCTTCACCAGCACGTTAAAGGATTCGGGGATGCCGGCCTCGAAATTGTCGTCGCCGCGCACGATAGCCTCATAGACTTTGGTCCGGCCGGAAACGTCGTCCGACTTGACGGTTAGCATTTCCTGCAAGGTGTATGCCGCGCCGTAAGCTTCCAGTGCCCAAACCTCCATTTCGCCGAAGCGTTGTCCGCCAAACTGGGCCTTGCCGCCGAGCGGCTGCTGAGTGACGAGGCTGTATGGCCCAATCGACCGCGCATGGATTTTGTCGTCAACGAGATGGTGCAGCTTCATCATATAGATGTAGCCCACGGTCACCGGGCGATCGAACGGCTCGCCGGTGCGCCCATCGATCAGGGTGACCTGTCCGGAGGAAGACAGGCCCGCCCGTTCGAGCAAGGAGACAATATCTTCCTCCCGGGCGCCGTCGAAGACCGGGCTCGCCACCGGGACGCCGTGGACGAGATTGCCAGCCAGTTCGATGAGATCCTCATCCACAAGATGATCTATCTCGGCCTTCTGTTCTCCTTGGTACATCTCGCCGAGTAAGCCGCGCAGCTCTCCGTCGGCGACACCGCGTTTGACATTGGTGAGCACCTCACCGATGCGCCGGCCTAACCCTGCCGCGGCCCAACCGAGATGGGTCTCGAGAATCTGGCCGACATTCATTCGGCTCGGCACGCCGAGCGGGTTCAACACGATATCGACCGGAGTTCCGTCACGGAGATAGGGCATGTCCTCGCACGGGACGATCCGCGAAATCACGCCCTTGTTGCCGTGACGGCCGGCCATTTTGTCTCCAGGCTGCAGCTTGCGCTTTACCGCGACGAAGACCTTGACCATCTTCATCACGCCCGGGGGCAGCTCGTCGCCGCGCTGCAGTTTCTCGACCTTACTCTCAAAGCGAGCGGTAAGGGCCGCGACTGCATCGTCCATTTGCTTCTTCAAGCCTTCGACATCTGCCATCCTAGCGTCGTCGCGGATCGAGATTTGCTTCCACAGTGCCGGCGGATACTCGGCAAGTGCCTCCTCGGTCAGCGCGGTCCCCGATTTCATACCCCGAGGCCCGCCGACGGCGATTTGACCAAGCAGCAGCTCCTTCAGCCGCGCGGCAAAGCTGCGCTCGAGGATCGTGCGCTCGTCGTCGCGGTCCTTGGCGAGCCGCTCGATCTCGGCGCGCTCGATCGCCAGCGCCCGCTCATCCTTGTCGACCCCGCGGCGAGAGAAGACGCGGACTTCGACGATGGTGCCTGAGACCCCAGGCGGCAGCCGCAGCGACGTGTCGCGAACGTCGGATGCCTTCTCGCCAAAAATGGCGCGAAGCAGCTTTTCCTCCGGCGTCATCGGCGATTCGCCCTTCGGCGTGACCTTGCCGACCAGGATGTCACCCGGTTTCACCTCGGCGCCAATATAAACGATCCCAGCCTCGTCGAGGTTTTTGAGCGCCTCCTCGCCGACGTTCGGGATGTCGCGCGTGATTTCTTCTTGGCCGAGCTTGGTGTCGCGTGCCATCACCTCGAACTCTTCAATGTGGATCGAGGTGAACACGTCGTCCGAGACAATACGCTCGGAAATCAGGATCGAATCCTCGAAGTTATAGCCGTTCCACGGCATAAAGGCGCACAGCACGTTGCGCCCGAGCGCTAGCTCGCCGAGCTGAGTCGACGGACCATCAGCGATAATATCGCCCGCCATCACCTGGTCGCCAACTTTGACGAGCGGTCGTTGGGTGATGCAGGTGTTCTGGTTCGAACGCTGAAACTTCAACAGATTATAGATGTCGACACCGGAGGCCGCAGTCGAGGTCTCTTCCGTCGCGCGGATTACGATGCGGGTCGCGTCGACTTGGTCGATAATCCCCGACCGCCGCGCGATGATCGTGACCCCGGAGTCACGCGCAACCGTTTCCTCCATGCCGGTGCCGACGAGTGGTGCCTCGGCTTGGATCAGCGGCACCGCCTGGCGCTGCATGTTCGACCCCATCAAAGCGCGGTTCGCGTCATCGTTCTCGAGAAACGGAATGAGCGCTGCCGCTACGGACACCAACTGCTTTGGCGAAACGTCGATCAAGTCGATCTCTTCCGGCCGGGTCATGAGGAAATCACCGCCTTTGCGGCAATTCGTCAGTTCCGCCGTAATTCGGCCCTCCGCGTCGGTTTCGACATTGGCCTGAGCGATCGCGTAACGACCTTCGTCCATCGCCGACAGGTAGATAACCTCGTCGGTGACGCGACCCTCCACCACCCTGCGGTACGGGCTTTCGATAAAGCCATACTGATTGACCCGGGCATAGGTCGCTAAGCTGTTGATCAAACCGATATTCGGCCCCTCTGGGGTCTCGATGGGGCAGATCCGGCCATAATGGGTCGGGTGCACGTCGCGTACCTCGAAGCCGGCACGCTCGCGCGTCAACCCGCCCGGCCCCAGCGCCGACAGACGCCGTTTGTGAGTGATCTCCGACAAGGGATTGGTCTGGTCCATAAACTGCGAAAGCTGCGACGAGCCGAAAAATTCGCGCACTGCCGCCGCTGCCGGCTTGGCGTTGATCAGGTCGTGTGGCATGACCGTGTCGATCTCGACCGAGCTCATGCGCTCACGGATCGCGCGCTCCATCCGCAACAAGCCGACCCGGTACTGGTTCTCCATCAGCTCGCCAACCGAGCGGACGCGGCGATTGCCGAGATGATCAATGTCGTCGATCTCGCCGCGGCCGTCTTTCAGCTCGACCAGTACCTTGAGGAGTGCAAGGATGTCCGCCTTTCGTAAAGTGCGTACCGAATCGTCCCCCGGAAGACTGAGCCGCGAATTTATTTTTACGCGACCGACCGCCGACAAATCGTAACGCTCGGCGTCAAAGAACAGGCTGTTGAACAGAGCCTCTGCCGTCTCCAGGGTCGGCGGCTCACCCGGCCGCATGACCCGGTAAATGTCGATCAGCGCGTCCTCGCGGGTGGCGTTCTTATCGATCGCAAGGGTGCTGCGAATGTAAGGGCCCACGGTGACGTGGTCGATATCGAGTACCGGCAGCTCGTCGACGCTGTATTCGATCACATTTGTCAACGTCCCAGCCGTGATCTCGTCGCCGGCCTCGAAATAGACTTCGCCTGTCTCTTCGTTGATGAGATCCGAGGCGAAAAAGCGGCCGACCAACTCTTCGTCAGTGACGAGGACCTCGGCAAGCCCGTCCTCGCGAAGCCGCCTGGCGACGCGGGGCGTAATCCGCTCTCCAGCCGACAGCATCACTTCGCCGGTGCGGGCATCGCGCAGGTCGCTCGTCAGCTTCCCTTTGAAATGATCCTCCTGGAACGGCATCATCCAGCCCTGGGCACCGCGGCGGAACAGGATGGCTCCGTAAAAGTTGGAGAGTATTTCCTCCTTCGACATGCCTACGGCTTCGCCCGGTAGGAGCGGCTTGTTTTCCCCTTTTCGTTCCAGCCGCAATTCTTCGGTGGCGGCGCTATCGAGGGCAAGCAGCAAGGTCGTCGCCGGGAGTTTGCGGCGACGGTCGATGCGGACGTAGACGTGGTCCTTGGCGTCGAACTCGAAATCGAGCCACGAGCCGCGATAGGGAATTACCCGAGCCGCGAACAGATACTTGCCGGATGAATGCGTCTTGCCTTTGTCATGGTCGAAAAAGACACCGGGGCTGCGGTGCATCTGGGAGACGATCACCCGTTCGGTGCCGTTGATGATAAAGGTCCCGTTCTTCGTCATCAGCGGCATGTCGCCCATATAGACGTCCTGCTCTTTGATATCGCGGATCGAGCGCGATCCCGTATCCTCGTCGACATCCCAGACGACGAGCCGAAGCGTGACCTTTAGCGGCGCAGCGAAAGTGATGCCGCGCTGTTGGCATTCATCGACGTCGTATTTCGGTGTCTCCAGTTCGTAACGGACAAACTCGAGTTGCGCCCGTTCCGAAAAATCGCGGATCGGAAAGACCGACCGAAAGACTTCCTGCAACCCGACATTGGCGCGCTGCTCGGGCACGACCCCCATTTGCAAGAAATGATCGTACGAACTCTTTTGAACCTCGATCAGATTCGGCATCGGCGCGACTTCCGCTACGCGCCCAAAGCTCTTGCGGATCCGCTTCTTGCCCGTGAAGGAAATAGCCATGCGTGCTCCTCACTGTGGGCCGCTGCTCATCGGCCCAGCGCGATGCGAAATCATCCAACCTGCGGCGACCCATTTGACGCTGGCGCACTGATCGGTTCCCGAGTGCGACGACGACACGGGTGGACGTCCGCCGGTTAGGCCTCCCGACCAACGACGAGAGCATCCGGCGTGCGCGATCGCTCGCGCCCCGGCTGTGTCGGGCTGAATTTTGGACGGCGGCCGATTGCTGTCGGAACGCCCGCCCCGGGTGGGTGAAGGTCGTGTCAGGCCTACTTTATTTCAACAGTCGCACCCGCATCTTCAAGCTGTTTTTTGATTTTTGCCGCCTCTTCCTTATTGACCCCTTCCTTGACCGGCTTGGGTGCGGCTTCGACAAGGTCCTTTGCTTCCTTGAGGCCGAGACTGGTAATCGCTCTAACCTCCTTGATGACGTTGATCTTCTTTTCGCCGATCGCGGCGAGGATCACGTCGAACTCGGTCTTCTCCTCGGGTGCCGCTGCCGCCGCTGCGGCCACTCCGGCGCCAACCGCGGCCACTGCGACCGGGGCGGCGGCCGAGACCCCCCATTTTTCTTCGAGCATCTTCGACAGCTGAGCCGCCTCGATGACGCTCAAGGTCGACAGATCGTCGACCAGTCTTGCCAAATAAGCCATGTTCTACTCCTGATTTCCTTTGCTTACTGACAAATATTGTAGCCTCTGGCTAGGCGCCCTCGCTTTGCTTTTCGGCATAGGCGGCAAAGACCCGGGCAATCTGGCCGGCGGGCGCCTGTAGGACCGTCACCAGCCTCGCCGCCGGCGCCTGCAGTAGACCGATCAGCTTGCCGCGCAATTCATCGAGCGAGGGCAGGCTCGCCAATTCCTTGATGCCGGCCGCGTCTATCGTCCGTCCCGCCAGTCCGCCGCCGATGATGGTCAGCTTGTCGTTACGGTTGGCGTATTCGACGACCACCTTTGCAGCGGCGACCGGATCGTGCGAGAAGGCAATCGCCGTCGGGCCGGTGAAGAGCGGCGACAACGGCTCGAACTGAGTGCCCGTCAAGGCACGCTTGGCCAGTCTGTTCTTGGTCACCCGAAAGTTGGCACCTGCGCTACGCACCTGCCGCCGCAATTGGGTGACCTCGGCGACACTGAGTCCAGTCTGGTGGGTCACGACGACGCACGCAGTTGCGGCAAGATCTTGCTGCAGGGTCTCAACCAGCCTCTGCTTTTGTGTTCGGTCCACTCAAATCTCCAACCGTCGGCGCGCCTTCGCTCGGTTTTAAGCCCTCGGCTCTTCAGCCAAGCCGGTCAATTCGACCCTCACGCCCGGACCCATCGTCGAGCTAACGCTGACCTTCTTGATATAGGTGCCCCTGACGCCGCTGGGTTTGCCGCGGGTGATTGCGCCGACAAAGGCGCGCACATTATCCGCGAGATCCGCTTCGGTAAAGCTTGCTTTGCCGACACCGGCATGCACGATCCCGGCTTTCTCTGCACGGAACTCGACCTGCCCGCCCTTGGCGGCTTGGACCGCCTCAGAGACATTCTGCGTCACCGTGCCGAGGCGCGGGTTCGGCATCAACCCGCGCGGACCGAGAATTTTGCCAAGCCGTCCCACCAGCGCCATCATATCCGGCGTCGCGATCGCCCGGTCGAAGTCGATCTGGCCGGCTTGCACCTTCTCGGCGAGATCCTCGGCCCCGACCACATCCGCGCCGGCAGTTTCGGCTTCTTTCGCTCGGTCGCCGCGTGCGAAAACCGCCACCCGCACCGTCTTCCCGGTACCATGCGGCAACATCACGGTGCCCCGTAGGTTCTGATCGGGCTTGCGCGGGTCGAGGTTCAAATTCATCGCGATTTCGACGGTCTCGTCGAACTTCGCAGAGGCACGTTCCTTGATCAGCTTGAGCGCTTCGCCGAGGGGGCGCGCCGCCGTCGGGTCGATGTCTTCATAAACCTTCTTCAGCCGCTTTCCAGTTTTAGCCATCGCCTCACTCCACGACTTCAAGGCCCATCGACCGCGCCGAGCCGATCAGCATGCGGTATGCGCCTTCGACATCTTTAGCATTGAGATCCTGCATCTTCTGCTCGGCAATTTCCCGAATTTGGGCCATTGTCACGCGACCTACAGGCCGGCCCTTGCCGGTGGTTTGCGAGCCCTTTTCGACGCCGGCGGCCTTCTTGAGGAAATAGCTATTCGGCGGACTCTTCGTGACAAAGGTGAAAGAGCGGTCGGCGTAAGCGGTGATCACCACCGGGATAGGCACGCCCGGTTCGAGATTCTGTGTTGCGGCATTGAACGCTTTGCAGAACTCCATGATGTTGAGCCCACGCTGACCGAGCGCCGGACCAATCGGCGGCGACGGGTTCGCCTTGCCGGCCGGCACTTGCAATTTGATGATACCGACAACCTTCTTTGCCATTTATTTCTCCGAGCCCCATCGCTCCCTGCCCTGGCCCCACCTCCTCTCCTCACGCACAGCGGGAGAGTCGAGGTCAGATACAGGCCCGACCGTGGTCCTAGACCTTCTCGACTTGCGAATACTCCAATTCAACCGGGGTCGCGCGCCCGAAGATCGACACGGCGACCTTGAGCCGCGCCTTTTCCTCGTCGACCTCCTCGACGAGCCCATTGAAGGAGGTGAAGGGCCCGTCGCAGACCCGCACCTGCTCGCCGACTTCAAAGGTGATCGAGGGCTTCGGCCGCTCAATCCCCTCCTGAACCTGGTGCATGATGCGCGCGGCCTCGTGATCACTGATCGGCGATGGCCGACCGCGACCACCGAGAAAGCCCGTGACTTTGGCGGTGTTTTTGACGAGGTGCCACGTCTCGTCGCCCATATCCATCTTGATGAGCACGTAGCCCGGGAAAAATTTGCGCTCCGAGCTTACCTTGGCGCCGCGCCGGACCTCGACCACCTCCTCCATTGGGACGAGGATCTCATCGAACTTGTCGGCAAGGCCCTTTTGTTCGGCCTGCTCACGGATCGAGGAAGCAACCTTCTTTTCAAAACCGGAATAGACGTGGATCACATACCAGCGGCTCGCCATCTGCAGCGTCCCGAATTACTGGCCAAGCCCGAAGATCAGCCGCACGCCAGCGGAAAAGACCTGATCCACCACGAAAAAGAAGACGGCCGCGATGAACACCATCACGAATACCATCGCTGTGGTAACGACAGTCTCCTTGCGGCTCGGCCACGTGACCCGAGAAACCTCTTGCCGAACCTGCTGGAAAAACTCGACTGGGCTCGTCTTCGCCATAAACCTTAATCACCCTCGAAGCGACGGCTGTTAGATAAGCGCCATATGGCTCGTCGCCTGCGTCCGTTCCAGGAACCCTGTTGCCTGCCTGCAAATTTCTCCGATAGCGCCGTTCAAGGACTGGCAGGAGTGGAGGGGCTCGAACCCCCAACCCCCGGTTTTGGAGACCGGTGCTCTACCAGTTGAGCTACACTCCTAC
>Ga0306923_10003202_pt1 | contig 15295 bp, 14 predicted proteins | sample sta12Can44000108_FD_203841 | JGI IMG/M metagenome (GOLD analysis project Ga0306923, IMG submission 203841) | Lab enrichment of tropical soil microbial communities from Luquillo Experimental Forest, Puerto Rico - statanox.12C.anox.44.000.108 (v2)... | ecosystem: Environmental > Terrestrial >... | reverse complement strand
GCTGCATCAGCTCGAAGCCTTGAGCTGGAATCTGCCCGTCTTGATGGTTTTCGAAGATGCGCATTGGATCGACCCGACTTCGCACGAATTGCTTGACCTGACGGTCGATCGCCTGCGGCGGATGTCCGTGCTGCTGATCGTCACCTTTCGGCCGGAGTTTCAGCAGGCCTGGGCAGGCCAGCCGCACGTCACGATGCAGGCGCTAAATCGGCTTGGCGAACGTGACGTTACGGCCCTCGTCCGCGGGCTTGCTGGCAACGCGCCGCTGGGAAGCGAAGTCGTAGAAGAGATCGTAGAGCGCACCGATGGAGTGCCATTGTTCGTCGAGGAGCTGACCAGGGCGGTCCTCGAACGGACCGACCAGGATAACAGTGTCGTGGCCGTACTGTCGGCTAACCCGCTACCAGCATTGGCGGTGCCCTCGACCTTGCATGCCTCGCTGATTGCGCGGCTCGACCGCATCGGCGCAGCGGCCAAGGAGATTGCACAGATCGGCGCGGTAATCGGCCGCGAATTCTCTTACGAGCTGATCGAACCAGTCGCGCAGCGCAGCGAGGGTGAATTGCTAGCTGCGCTGGGGCGCCTGACCGAAGTTGGCCTCTTGTTTGGCCGCGGTGTCCCGCCGAACGCTTCCTACCTGTTCAAGCACGCCCTGGTCCAGGACGCCGCTTACGGGACTCTGCTGCGCGGTAGAAGACAAGAATTGCACGCTCGCGTCGCTTCGGCCCTGGAGCAGCACTTCGCGGATCTCGTCGAACGCCAACCAGAGCTGTTGGCGCATCATCTCACCGCTGCCGGCGAGACCGACCGCGGCGTCGATCAGTGGCTAAAGGCCGGCCAATTTGCCGCGGCGCGTCTGACGTATCGCGAAGCGATCGCACATCTGGAACGTGGCCTGGCCGCTTTGCGCTCTCTGCCCGAAAGCCCAACCCGGGAGATGCAGGAAATCGAACTGCAATTGACCCTGGGGCTTTGCTCGCATACCGCGAAAAGCGCCGTCGCCGCTCTGCCCGCCTATACGCGCGCACACGATCTCGCGGGCAGACGGGGTACTTCGCGGCAGCGCTTTGAAGCGCTCTATGGCGTGTGGCAATGCAACGCCGTCGCGGGCGGAATATTCGCCGCTCGTCCATTCTCTGAGCAGCTGCTGCGGATGACAGAATCGGAGCGGGATGGGGGATTGCGTCTCCAGGCGCATCACAGTGGGTGGTCAACGTCGATTATGATCGGCGAGCCGGCCCGGGCTCACGAGCACGCCTGCGCGGGCCGTCGGCTTTATGATCCGGAAAAGCATAGTTCTCATCGGCTAATCTATGGTGGACACGATCCTGGGGTATGCGCCCGATATATAGGCGGCATGGCCGAATGGTTGCTTGGATATCCCGAACGGGCCCTGGCAAGCATCGCCGAATCATGGGCTCTTGCCGATCGCGTGGCTCATCCATTTACCTCGATGACAGCCCTCAATTTCGCGTTCGCGGTGCTTGTTAATAACCGTGAGCCCGAAGCAGCGCTTGAACGGCTGGCAACTGCTGAGGCTCTTGTTGCCGAGCAGCGAATCTCGTTTATCGTCGACCCTGAGATCATGCGTGGTGCAGCGCTCGCAGCACTTGGCGCGGCCGATGAGGCAATCGTTCACATCCGGCAAGGCCTGACAGAAACGCGCCGCAAAGGCGCAACTTTCTTTTTGCCGTTCGGCTTTGCTTTCCTGGCTGACGCACTCGTCAGGAGCGGCGAGCATTCCGAGGCGATGGCGGCAGCTCGAGAGGGATTGGAGGTAGCGAACACGACAGGCGAACGCGTGTGGGATGCAGAACTTCATCGCCTAGTGGGCTTCGCATTGCTTGGCCTCAGCCGTTTCGATGAGGGTCAAAGCGCCCTCGAACAGGCGCTGCATGTCGCGCGGCACCAGCAGGCCAAATCCTACGAATTGCGCGCCGCGATGAGCCTTGCCCGGCTGTGGGGTGAGCAGGGCCGCTGGGGCGAGGCGCGCGACCTGCTCGCGCCCGTCTACGGCTCATTCACCGAAGGCTTCGACACCGCCGACCTGAAAGAAGCAAAGGCCCTGCTCGACACGCTGGCATGAATTGCCGACTTGACCTCTCAAGGTTCGTAGAATGTTCCACCTTAGCGTTGTTTAGATAACAACCGACGCTATGCCCTCTATTGCGCTCAAATGGCCGACCGAGAACAAACCGACACTGGCCGCTAACACTGCACGTCATCGCCAGGGTGTCGAAAAACAAACCGCCGCACTCAAGAAGCAGGTCGCGGCACTGCGGAAGAATAAGAAGCGCAAGCCAGCGAAGCAGGCCAAGCCCCGCAAGCGCGCATGACCGTCAAAGAAGTGATTGATCTTGGCGATGAACTGGACGAGGCCCTGCAGCCGTGGACGTGTCCGCAGTGCCGGCAAGTTTACCAGCCGCCGCTAACGACTTACATTAGCCCAATCGACGGCCTTGAACGGTGCCCGTCATGCGCCCAACAGAGCGCCGGGTAGATCGGCAGCGTGACCGAATGAATTTCGACCGCGCCGCCGACGAGCTGACCCGGCAGGAATTTGCCCGCCTCTCCGCCGCCATCACCCCGCGCATCGAGGTATTCTGTTCAATGACGCGCGAGGGCTTCCGCGATCAAACGGCGCTGATGATGGAACGCCTCGGCCATGAGATCATCACCCTGGCACCCTCGCTCGTGACCATGAAGGAAGGGCGCAAATGCGTGACCGCTTGCGCCAATCCGGCCGACCTCGCCCCGGTCAAGATGCCGGCGATTGCACGGTTGCACGACGCGGTTGTTGCGGCCGGAGCCTACAAAGGAATTTACGTAACCCCGCGCAGTTTCACCCCCGAAGCCGATTACTACGCTGATCACGCGCCGATCCAGCTTGTTGACGGCCGCATGTTCATCAAGTCGATGCACATCAGCCGCAAGGACATTCTGTTATCGCAGACCTACAAAGCCATGTGCCGGCAGTGTGGCGAGATCGTGCAACACCGGCTCGACAAGGACGAGGCCCTGCCCTGCCCTAACGATCATGCCGTGGCCCCTACCCTATCGCGCGCCATGTTCGTTCCGTACCGACCCGCGACGCCGGCGCGCGATGCGCCCGCGCTCAATCCCTCGCCTGCCTATGCCCTGCATCCGGCCGGTCCGCACCCCGCCGGCACCATGCCGCCGATCATCAAGCCGCGCATCATGACCCCGAAGGCGCAGCGCCGGCGAGCGATCAAGGCGCACAATCGCCGCTTTCGAGCGCGGGCGATCAAAGAGCAGCCCGCAGAGCGCCGCGACGGCCAGTAAAACCAGCGTTTGCACGTCCATTGACCAAGCGAATCGGCCGGCGCAGACTTGCCGGAGATCCATGTCCTCGACCTCGAATGAATATCGCCGCGTCTGGCGGCAGATCGAAATCGCCAACTACATCAGCCGTTGCGATGACGCCTTGCGCGCCGAGCTGGAGCTTTACGACGGCGCATGGCCCGACTGGCTCACAGTGCCACCCATGCCGGCGCAGAGCAGCAGCTTGCGCGCCGCGTTCGTGCATTGGCTCGACGAGATCAGGAAGAAGAGCGGCAAGCCGATAGGGGTTTATTTCGAGACGCCGCGAGATACCGCAAGCCGCGAGATTTTTCCGGCAGCCTGACGGCGCGCGAGCAACATCTTGTGCGCGTCGGCTTGATTATTCCCAGATTCGGGAGCAGAGTTGCCGCCGCGAGCGGATAACGCCCGCGCCGTTCAACCGTTCTGAGAGGACACCAACCCCCCAGAAACAACACAAGCCAGCCTTTAAGGGGCTGGCCCGTGGGAAACTGGATCGCTGTGGCGGCATCCAGCTTCCCAAAAATCAGAGCGTAAGTCAACCGCGGAAAGTGTTTTTCTGCGAACGGCTGATTTTGCGCCGGTTTTAGCCGGTTCGGCCCCTTCGGGCGGGTTGTGCAATCAACCCGAAGGGAGCCTTTATGCTGCAACAAATCGCCTATGCCCTGCCCCAACTTCCCGGCTTCGATTCGCTCAGGCCCAAGACCTACGCCGCCTGGCCGGTGTGGAACGGCAGCACGACCGACGAAATCAAATGGCCCCAGGTGGTCAAGAAAGCGGTCATTAAGTGGTATCACAAGGCCCGCGACTGGAACGCCCGCAAGGAAGCAATGGCGCGCTACGGCGGCACGCTCGGCAGCTCCGCAATGCGTGTCCTCGAATGCCTCATCTTCGATTTTCAGGACTGGAACACCGGGCAGCTCGACCCTTCCTATGAAGGCATTGCGGCCAAGACCGGCTTAGGGCGAACGACCGTATGGAACGCCCTGCGCCGCCTCAAGGAGCGAGGCATTATTCACTCGCAGCGCCGCAGCGCCCACCACTGGCAAGGTACAGGCAACGACCGCACATTTGTCCTGAAACAGCTTCGCAACGCCTACATGGTGTTGCCGCCCTCCCAATGGCGCGGCATCAAGCTACCCCCCGAACCGCAGCCGCCAGACCCCGGCACATGGGGCGATCACCCTCCCCTGCCCGATGTCATGACCCAGGCCCAAGAGGAACTGCAGCAAGGCGGCAGCGAGAAAACGGCGCTCGCCATTCTTGAGCAGGACGACACCGACGAGGTAGCGCTTGCCGTTGCTCGGCTGTTCCGCACGATCGGAGAGAGCGAGAAAAAAACCCGAGAAACTTGAGCAATTTACCGGAGTCCAGATTCCGGATTGAAACCTCCCCTAGTTCTTATCTAAAGGCAAACACCGAACCAACACCAACCGGCAGCACCACTTAAGCGGAGTCTCCGCACAGCGGAGACAACCTCCGGCCCGCATATAGAGGCGGGCCGATTGCGGAGCGCGCCCTAGCGGTCGCGCAAGTTATCTGCCAAAGAGAGAAACATCGGCGGGGGGGCATGGCAGACGGCAGCACCAGACAACCGGACCACAGTGCAGCGGCGGCGATGCTGAAACTCTTCGCCAGTGTCGGCGCAAACCGCTTCGCCGTGACCTGGACAGACAGTGCCGGCGAGCCAAACAGGGCGCGCAAGATGCATTTGGCCGAGATCACGCGCACCATGCCGGGCATGCTCGATGCTGCAACCGAGAGCCGGCTAAACGTGATCGTTCGGCCCTATGGCACCGGCACCGGCTTTATTCAGCTCGACGACCTCGATGCTGGGAAACTGGCAGCAACCGCCCCGCCAATGTTTCTCACCCTCGAAACCTCGCCCGGCAATATGCAGGTGTGGCTTGCCATGCGTGGCCGCATCGATCGGGAGTTTTCGCGTCGCGTGCGCCGGGCCGCAGGAGCCGACCTCTCGGCCAGTGGGGCAACACGCATCGCAGGGAGCCTTAATTTCAAGGAGAAGTACGCGCCCGATTACCCGGTTGTGAAAATCGCGGCACAGCAGACAGGGCGGATCACCGACGCCGGCGAGCTTGAGCGGCTTGGACTTGTCGGACCCAAGGAGGAATTTACCCCCCTGCCCCGCGATGCATCTTTCGTCAGCCGCTTTTGGCCGAGCTACGCGAAGGCCATCGATGGTGCGCCATTGAACCGGGACGGCAGCGGGCCGGATCGGAGCCGGGCCGATTTTATCTGGTCGATGATTGCGATCAGTTGGGGCCATTCGCGGGATGCGACAGCCGCCAGGCTGATGATTGAGAGCGAGAAGGCCCGCAGCGAGGGGCGGGCTTATGCCGACTACACTGCCCGCAATGCGGCGATTGCCGTTGCCAAGCGCAGCTCGCCGCAACAACCGCAGCGAAAGCCGGCCGAACACAGCCGCCGCTAGTTTCTTGTCAAAAAGCACGTTAGGCAGAAAGCACGAAAGACATAAAGCACGTTAGGCAAAAATATTTCTTGCGGTCATTCGTGTAATCTGCCAAGCCAAATTAACCGCAATCACGCGAGCCAGAAATCCAAAATGCACGTAATCGTTTTAGCAAGTCAAAAGGGTGGGGCTGGCAAAACCACTCTTGCAGCCCATCTCGCGGTTGCCGCCGAAGCGGCCGGCGATGGGCCGGCTGTTCTTATCGATACCGATCCACAGGGATCGCTTTCAGCCTGGTGGAACGTCCGCAAGGCTGAAGTGCCGAAGCTAGCGCCGATGACGATTGCCGAACTTGCAGAAAAGCTGCACCTCTTGGACGGGGCAGGGTACGGCGTCGCGATCATCGACACGCCGCCGGCGATCACCGACGCCATCGCTGCTGTGGTAGCCTCAGCCGACCTCGTGCTTATTCCGACCCGGCCAAGTCCGCATGATCTCCGTGCCGTCGGCAGCACCGTCTCCCTCGCGCAAGGGGCCGGCAAACCGTTTGTTTTCGCCATTACTCAGGCCAAGCCTAACGCCCGCTTGACCATCCAAACTATGGCAGCTCTTTCCGAGCATGGGAGGGTCGCAGCCTCTATCGTCCACGACAGAGTTGACTATGCCGGATCGATGATCGACGGCCGCACAGTGCAAGAAATCGATCCCCGAGGACGCAGTGCGGCGGAAATGACTGAATTGTGGGAGTTTCTTAAGGTACAAATGACAGAAAGCACGAAAGCACGAAAGGCAGCCGTGGCATGAGAAGCAAACCCGCCGAATTGTCCAGCGATCTTGTCGCAATCAAAGGCACCGCATTCCCGTCGCCGGATATGCCGGGCCGAGCAACGGCACCCGTGGTCTCGTTGGCCGCACGCGAAACCTCGACCACAGCAGACCATGACGAGCCAAAGGAGCCAAACCTCACGCCACTGAATTTTCGTGTCCGGGCATCATTTCGCCGGGAATTTAGGACCTACGCTGCCACTCACGACCTCAAGCTCAACGAACTTTTGCGCCTCTGCTTCGAGGCTTATCGCCGGCAGCAGTCCGAATGAAATACTTCTAGCCCCCGCTAGGCTTTATCAAAATCGCACGCGCGCGCCAACCCTTGGCGCGACACAACGCACCATCCGCGAGTTGCTGACACGCCAGCCGGCGAAATAGACGCCGGGCCTCGCAGGGGCGCACCACCGCCAGCCCCCCGCCAATGTTTCTCGCGCGGGTGTTCATTCCGGTAGCGGAATTGTTGGCTTATTGATTCGGTTTAAGCTTCTGATCATTGACTCCAAGCCCGACTCACCCCAGTTTGTCAAACTGCACGTCGCAAAGCGTAGCCGGATGGCTAATCGTTACACGATTATCGATCCTTGTTCGGCCGCCGCACCCACCTTGGAGCCATTCCCGTGGCCCGCCGCAAGCGCACCGATACCGCCGAACGGCTCACCGCCGGGGTGCATGTCAAAGTCACCCCAACGGAGCGGCAGAAGCTCGACGCCGCCGCCGTAAGGCGCGGCATCAGCTTGAGCGACCATGCCCGAAGGCGCCTCTTGCGGCGCGGCCTCGATCATGGCGTTAAGACCGCCGGCAGCATCCGGCGCAACGCCGAGGCGGCGGCCTTGTTCGAGCAGGTCCGCCGGCTTGGCGTAAACATGAACCAGGTCGCACATGAGCTGAACGCGACCGGCCGGTTGCGCGACCATCCGGCGCTTGAACATCTCTGCGACGAGATTAAAGCGGTGTTCGCGAGGATCATGGCGCTGTGACACAGCGCCGGCCACGCCGCCCGCTCGACGTTTATCCGACCGTTACGCTTGCCCGCAGCATTACCGACACGGTCCGCCGGCACCGCCCCAGGCCCAGCCTCGATTGGTTCGGCGGCGCGGGCTTTTGGTTCGGCATCGACAGCGCCGACGACTTCGAGCTGGGCCGCAAGATGATGGAGTTTGATACCATCAACCAGGGCAGCAAGACCCAGCAATGCCGCTTGCCCTGTGTTCATCTCACGGTCGATTGGCCGAGCTTGCGTCCGACGCGCAAGGAGATGGAGGAAGCCGCCCGCTCAGCCCTTCAAGTCCTCGGCATGGGTAATGCCTTGGCTCTCTTTGTCGGCCGCAACGGCTGGCAGAAAAGCGAGCTGCACGTCATCGCCTGCAAGATCAACCCTGACACCCGCCGCGCCTATCAGCTTCACCGGGCCTGGGTACGGTTGCAATGGTGGGCGCGGCGCTACGGCCGGGGCTGGCCGTCGTGAGACCGCGCATCAAGACCGGCAAGGGGATCAGCGGCCTCTTGCGCTATGTGCAGGGGCAGGGCCGCGACCCCAAAACCGGGCAGTTCATTAAGCTCGCACCTGGCGAGGAAAGCCGGGCGACCTTGCTCGGCGGCATGAATTTTGGGTTCGACATCAAGACGGCCGAGGATGCGGAGCTTGCCCGCAAGATGATGGAGTTTCTCGCCGTCAACCAGGCGAGCAAGACCAGGAAATGCGTAGAGGATTGCGTTCACCTGACGCTCATGTGGGAGCGCGGCGAGAAGCCGACCGACGGAGAGAAGATGGAGGCCGCACGCGAGGCGATGCAAACGCTCCGCATGAGCAACGCCCTGTACCTCGTTTACAGCCACAATGACGAGGACGCCGACCACGTCCACATCGTAGGCTCGAAGATCAACCCGGCCACCGGCTACGCCTACGACCTGGCCGCGAGCCAGCGCAAACTTTCGGATTGGGCGCTCGAATACGAGCGCCAGCATGGCGGCGTCGTCAACATCAACCGGGAGTCGGCGGCCGAGCTGCGCCGCGCGATCCGCGAGCGCAACGTGGAAGGCGTGCTTGAGGCGATGACCAAGCGCAATGCCACGATCACGGCAAAGCAGGTAGAGCGGGCGGTCGCCAAGGAAATCTATCCCGAGATCGGCGCGGCAGACGGCAAGAAACGCTCGGTCGAATTGGAGCGGGCGCAGTTTGTCAACGCGATCCTGTCGCATCAGAGCGTCCGGCGCGTGGCCGAAAAGCTGGAAGTTCCGCAGCCCTGGATGAGCGCCGCCGGCGGGCTTGATAAGCTCTCAGACGAACACCGCGCCGCCGCGTGGCGCAGCTATGAGAATTGGCGGGAGGCCAAACCGGAGCTCGCCGCCAAGCACGACCTCGCCGATTATGTGCAATACGTTCAAGACAAATGGGCGAAGGAAGATCACCCCCGCGAAGCTGTGGGGCTGCGCTACACGACCCGCAGCATTCTCGACGCTGAAGCTCACGTGTTGCACGCGGCGAACAGCCTCAAAACCGCGAGCCACCACGGCGTCGACGAGGACCGCCGCGCATCCGTTCTTGCGGGCAAATACGGCACGATGACCGGCGAGCAGGTGCATGCGTTCCGGCACTGCACCGGCGAGGAAGGCTTAGCGATCATCGACGGCCAGGCCGGCACCGGAAAGAGCTTCACCATGGCTGCGATACGCGATGCCTACGAGGCGGAAGGGCATCGCGTCATCGGCCTTGCCTTCACGCGCAAGGTTGTCGGCAATCTCGCCCGCGACGGCTTCGATGCCTGCACCATCCACAAGGCGTTGAGCGACCTCAACAGAGGCCGCGCGACGTGGGATCAAAAGACCGTCATCATGGTGGACGAGGCCGCCATGGTCAGCACCAAGTTTATGGCCCTGGTCGCAGCTCACGCCCGCGACGCAGGTGCGAAGCTCATCCTGGTCGGGGACGACAGGCAGATATCGAGTATTGACCATGGCGGCATGTTCGCCCTTGTCAAAAAACGCCATGACGCCGCCGTGCTGTCCGAAGTCCGCCGGCAGTACAAGGCCGACGAGCGGCGCGCATCGGAGATGATGCACGAGGGTAATTTCGACGCGGCGCTTGCGATCTACGAGAAGAAGGGCGCGATCCACTGGACGCGCACCCAAGTGCAGGCCCGCGCTTCGCTTGTCGAGAAATGGGCAGCCGACACGAAAGCCAACCCCGCTCAATCCTGTTTTGTGTTCGCCTACACCAACCAGGACGTTGACCTCTTGAACGTCGCCTTGCGCGCCGTGAGAAAAGCGCGCGGCGAGCTGGGTTGGCAGGATCGCAACATCAAGACCGCGCACGGCCGCTTTGACTTCTCGACCGGCGACCGCGTGCAGTTCACCGGCAATGATGACCGCATCGGTGTCTCAAACGGATTGACCGGGACGATTGAGGCAATCGACGGCACCCACCTTGCCGTCAAGCTCGCCGACGGCAAGACCATAAATTTCGACGGCGCGAGTTTTCAGAGCTTCCGCCACGGCTACGCCGGCACGGTGTGGAAAGGGCAGGGGGACACGCTCGACCAAACTTATCTCTATCACTCCGAACACTGGCGCGCGGCACCGTCCTATGTGGCGCTCACCCGGCACCGGGAGCAGACCGACCTTTTCGTTGCGACCAACACGGCCCAGGATTTGAAGGCGCTCGCCAAGCAGGTTGCGCGCCAGGAGGAGACGCGCGCGGCGTCAGCCTTCTATATGCTCGACGCCCCCGAGCCGGTACGGCCGATGACCGCCCCGGAGATTATGGCGCAGTTTGCGACAGAGGAATTTCACCGCACGGCCGAGCGGATGGAGAGGGAAGGCAGGCAGGAACCGGCAGCGTGGCGGCAATCCTGGGCGCTGCATGAAGGCTCGCTTTCGACCCCGCAGCCCGCACCGATTTACCGGCAGGACAACGAGCCGGCGGCCGGCGATGCCGGGCCCGCCATCTCGAGCAACGTTCCGGCACAACAACGAAATACAGAGACCGCACGCCGGCGTGAGGCCCCATATTCACGCTGGGGCGACGACGAAGAAATCCAGAGCCAGGACGACGAACCTGGCCGGCCCCAGCAGCAGCAACACGCCCGCAGGGGCGGCGGCCAAGGCCAGCGGCACGGCTAGACCAGGCCACGGCGACGCCCATGCAGGGCGCAAAAGCCAGCTTTTGCGCCAGATCCACCCGAAAAACGTCGATTCTCACGCAGCTCGTTGCCGGCGAGCCGTATCAGCGCCCACGAAGGGGCTGAGAATGGCCCCTTTTGGACGCTCAAAGCCGTGGGGCCTTTCAGCGTCGAGAATGCTGCGGGTCGTGTAGCGGCCCACGGCGAAGGCCGCACAACAGGGAGAAACTCGGCGGGGGGGCGTAGTGCCCCTGAGGGCGGTCAATGCCATCAGGCGGCCACCAGAAACGACGGAGGCCCCCGTAAGAACGAAGGCCCCCGAAACTACCTCGAAGCGGAAGATTAGGCCGGGCGGATTACGGTCAATGCGACTGGCCAATGCCGGCGCTTTGCGTGATCTCGGCCGTCTCGCCGAGCGGCTCGCCGGTCCAGCGGGAATATTGCGCCGCCTGTGCCGCTTGCCGGCTATCGGTCATTTCAACGGCGCTGCTGTCCTGCTTGCTGTCGGTCATTTCCTGCTGTGCTGCGCGTTCCTCGCTCCGGGCTTCCACCCATTTGTTCGCCGAGGATTGTTGTTCGACCATGCCGCCGCCATCAGTCCAGCCGAGCTGCGCGCCCGGATGCATCTCCCGCAGCCTCTCGCTTGTGTCCGGCAGCTCTATCGCCGGGCGCGGCGGCTCGACATTTGGGGTTTCCGGTTGCGCGGCTTGTGCTTCAGCCTGCGGTTTTTGCTGGCTTTCCGCATTTACCGCCTCCGGTGCGTGACCGGCTTCATTCCAGCTTACTGGTCCTTCCATTGCCTTGTTTCCTTCTTCCAGTGGTTGCACGAATTGTCACATCACTCGCCACAACCGGCGACGCCAGCGCCAGCGACCAAACTCCCGGCAGCTCCAAAAAGACAGCGCGCACCACGCACCGTCGAGGAGACAAAACAATAGAAGGTCGGATGGTCTTACCAAAAACGCGGCGGCATAAAGACACCCCAAGCCCGACAGCATCGCCACAACCGACAACACCAGGGACGGGCGGGCCAATTGCGACCGCGTTTCGAGGGATGCCATCACCGCCGCCCAATCAGGAGGCGCTTCGGATCAAGGTTTTCGAGCAGCAGCGTTGCCGCCGCCCCCGCCGGTGTTTCTTTGTTGGCCGACACTTCCTCGACGGCCTCGACGCCGCCGACCGCCAGCACCGCAACCGCTTCGAGCAGCTCGCCCAAGCGTTCGAGCGAGGAGTAATCGAACGGCAGCACGGCCCCGCCGGTACGCTCGGCAATGGCCCGAAAGACCTCGCCATCGTCAAAATCCCGCGAGCTGGCATCGTGCAGAATGATGACGCGCGTTTCTTTGGCACCCAGGGCATCGGCCAGGCGCAGCGCCTTGCGCTCGGACTCCTCGAAGACATCGCCGATATAGACGACGACGCGCACGCGATCCTCTTTCACGACGCGCGCCAGGATATCAACGAGGCGCGTATAGCCGGCCCGGCAGCGCACGCCGGATGCTAGCTTGCGCAGGCTCGCGGCATCGGGCAGGAACGGCGTAAAGGTGTGAACCTTGTTGCCGCCATGGACGGCAAGGGCGACATCAAGCCCGCCCGGCACGGCCGAGAACAGCTTATCCGTCAGTTTCTTTGATACTTCCCAGGCGGCCGACCGGCTCGACGTGGCATCGACCGCCAACACCAAGCGCGGACGTGTGATGGTCGGCTTTGCCGCTTTTGGCGACGCCGCCGCCGGCGACGGTATCTGTGGCACCCACGGCAGGACCGGCGCAGCTTCCGCAGGAGTGACCTTTGCCGGCAATTTCGGCGGCACCCATGGTGCATCGCCAGTTGTGACCTCGCGGCCCTTGCCGAAGATCGACAGCGATTTGAACATGCTATTGCGACCTTTCATGAACTGTTTTGCCGTCCGCCATCGCGCCGGTCGGAGCGTCCGGGTAGGGATCAACGATGAAGGTGAAAATAATCCTCGTCATTGTACGGAGGCTGACAGGTTGTCACCCGTTCCGGCCATGCCGGTTGACCATCCCGAGTGTAGGGTTCCTGTTTTTTCACCTGATTGCCGTCATACTCCGCCCGGACGGCAAACAAGCGAGCGCAGCGGCCCTTTTGCGGGTCTTCGTCATATCGAACCAGCGTCCAATATTTCGCGCCTTCCCAATCGATCAATTGCGCGGCTTTGGGACCGGAGCCCGGATGCCACTCACTGGTCAGACGCCGATGAACGTAGTCCCTGTTTTTCTCCGTTAGGGTCCGCATCACGCGGTCAGTTTCGGAATCGCCAGCCGGTTCCGGTTTTGCCGGCGCGGCATCGGCATCAGACACAAGGCCGGGAATGAGCGTCTCGGTCGAGGCCAGGGACTTCGAGGCGGGCGCCACCTTGCAGACCGTGGCGCGCTCCGGCCATTTGAGCCAGCCAAGAGCATTGTAAAGCTCGGGCGGCTGATATGCGCCCGACCAGTCCGCCGTGGCCGGCACGCCAAAGACGTGGCTGCATTGGAGCGTTACCGGCCGACCCGCATTATCGACGTGACTGGTTTCGATTTCGCCGCGCACCATGATCCAGTAGGGCTTACCCGTGACCATGCCGACGACCGGCCCGCTTTGCCCTTCCTGCCATGTGATTTTTTCCAACGCCGCGCGATAGGCCGCATTCACCCTCTGACGCTCGACGGCCGCCGCAGCGCCCGGCCCCCACCAGTAATATGCGCCGCCGAGCAGGGCGAGGACGGCCACGCCGGCGGCGAGCTTCTTCCAGTGCATGCGAATGGCGACCGCCCCTCGCGCCGCCGCTTTCCATGTTGCCACTTCGCGGCGCAGCCGATCGTTCTCTTGGGTCAGCGCATCATTGGCTTGTTTCGCCTGCGCGTTCGCCGTCTTAAAATCCCCAAGCTCCTTTTCGAGAGCCTCGACCTTCTGCTTTGGCACGGCGCTTTCAAATTCGTGCAGGACATCGCGGAAGGTCTGCGGCGGCGCTTGCTTCAGAAGATGCTCGCGCCACATCTCCAATGCATTGGTCCGCTGCCCCGGCATCGGATCGTCGAATTGCGCAAAACACTTTTTGCCGAGATCATCCATTTGCCGTTCGCCCCAGATAGTAACGGTTGGCTCATCAGTGCTTCTGGCCTTGCCCGCCGCCGGGTGAGGTTGACGGCGACTGGTCCGCGCCCGGCTCCTCGCCGGTCCAACGCGAATATTCGCGCGTCGAAGCCTTGGCGTCGGTGATTTCGGCCTCTGCGCTATGCCCCTTTGCCTCTGCCGCGGCTTCAGGCTCGCCAACGAAGAAACTAATCGCGTGATCCTCGTGTGCTGCCCACTCGCGCACTTGCTGCAAATCCATGAACGCGACCCGATCCTTGACCCATTCGAGGGGCAAGGTTGCCGGCGCGTCGCCACCTTCGCCGTCGTCCGACAGGATCACGCCGTTACCGGCGAGCGGCTGGTGCCCGTCCTTGAACATGAAGAAGTGCTGCGGGTTGTTCAGCAGCCCTTCGTCATTCACGTAGCAGCAGTGACGATCGGTGCCCTCGAATCCGAGGTAAACCGGATCGATGAGGCCCCCGACCTTTTCCTGTAAGGTCTCCAGCTTGCCGTCGATATCGACCTCAGAGACGATCCGCTCTTTCGAATTGATGATGATTGATCTCATGGATCACCCGCGATAGTAGGGATTGGGCCGCGCCCGGCGCTTCAGCTCGGGGCGCAGCGGATCGTCGTAATAGGGCGGGAACATCGCCGGTATCGGGTCATTGAGGCCCGCGATCCAGATGAAGCCCTCGCCCCGCCTGATGTTGCGCAAGTCCTGCGGCATCAGATATTGCCGGCGCCCGTAACCCTTGCCCGCAGTCCACCCGAGGCCGCCGGGACTGATGCTCAAACCTGCATGCGGCTGGCGGATCGTCATCTCGCCCGAGTGATTGGCCAGGTAATTGGCGGTAAAATCGTCGCCGGCACTGCCGACCAGGATCACAGCTCCCGCTTGTCCTAAGAACGCTTCCCACGCGTCAGAGTAGAGCTGCTTCAACTGAACAAGGCTCTGTACAACTATTACGAGTTGTATGGAGCATCCTGCAACCAATCCGAGCGCACTTTCGATAGCAGGCACTCGACCCATGGCGAAAAATTCGTTCAAAAATATTCGCACCGGAATTTTATGCGGCGAGAAGAGAGGGCGAAGTAACGCTGTAGTAAACAGCCGGAGATATGGCGAGAAGGGCTTCACCAGGGCGTGCGGCACGCCATAAAACAATGTCGTCGGAACTTCGCCCAACCCGGCGAGATCAATCTCAGGGTCTTTTTCATCTGCGATGATCGCCGGCGACAGGCACCAGCGGGTGTGTGCGGCGAGCGTTGCCACCACATCGCGCAGGCCATCGGTCTGCGCTCCGGCAAAGGGGCCGAGCATGCTGGCACTTTGGGGATCGTCGCCCTTATCAATCACACGCCGCGCATAGGCGCGTATCCCGGTGATCGGCTCGCGCGTCTGCGGATCGAATTGCTCGGCCTCGGTCGCCTGCATCCGCACCGTGAGCGGCGAGGGATCGCGGCCCTCGGCTTTGGCGGCTTTCAGCTCGCCCCTGGTATAAGCGGCCCACAC
>Ga0306923_10003197_pt1 | contig 15307 bp, 16 predicted proteins | sample sta12Can44000108_FD_203841 | JGI IMG/M metagenome (GOLD analysis project Ga0306923, IMG submission 203841) | Lab enrichment of tropical soil microbial communities from Luquillo Experimental Forest, Puerto Rico - statanox.12C.anox.44.000.108 (v2)... | ecosystem: Environmental > Terrestrial >... | reverse complement strand
CAGTCTGATCTGCCCTTCCCGCCGCTAGACCTGTTATCAGCGGCGGGAGCTTCGCGGCAGGTCAGCGCCGTCAGCAGCCATTCGTGGTCGGGAATGTTCGGCGGGGCTCGACTCTGGTTGTGCGTGAAAACGCCCATCTCAGATCCGTTCCACCGGCGCGGAAGGAAGAAGCGGCACGCACTCAGGCGAAAGTGGGAGGACCACTAAAATCGTAGTTAAAAAAACAACGCGTTTACTTCGATTTATCTTGCCTTAATCGTGATAACGGTAAAGGTTGCTGCCTGTAGCACTTGACGCGTCAATAACAAATTGCAAAACACCACCCGAAAAGCTAAGCGTTCTGCAGCCATTAGGCCGATGGGGTAAACGATGAAGCCACGCACCTTTCTATCGCCGCTGTTGTGTATCGCCATGACAACGGCCGGCGCCACGCTGTCGGTCGCGGACGGGCGGCCCGATCCGGTCGGCGGTCAGGTATTAACGCCCGATACGAGCATCGAACACGCCGACCACATCGGCCACGTCGCCCACACAAATACGAAAATCTTATTCCTCACCGGCGGCATGGACAACGTCCATCCCCCGTCAGGCGGAGCCGGCGAGGAGATCGCCCCCGGGCCCTCGTATTTTTACGAAACGCCGGCATCACTCGGCTGTGTTTATCGGTTGACGTCGGTGTCGTCGGCTCAGATCGGCTGCAACCCGACTGATCCAACGCTGCTGAATCCGTCCGGAGGAGCAAAGGCGATCGCTATTGTCGATGCCTATGACTACCCGACGGCGTTCAGCGATCTGCAGATGTTCTCGGCGCAGTTCGGCCTCCCGGCCCCGACAACCGCGAATTTCCATGTGGTCTATGCGACCGGCACCCTGCCCAAGGCCGATTCCGGCTGGAGCCTGGAGGCGGCGTTAGATATCGAGTGGGCCCATGCGATGGCGCCGCAGGCAAATATCTACCTCATCGAATCGGCGTCAAACAGCTTCGCCGACCTGCTTACCGCCGTCAACGTCGCCAGTAATCTCGTGGCAAAGGCCGGCGGCGGCGAAGTCTCGATGAGTTGGGGTGGCAGCGAGTTCTCTTTCGAGAGGTTCTACGACGGCTATTTCGCAAAGTCCGGGGTCGTCTACTTTGCGGCAGCGGGGGACAGTGCCGGGACGATCTGGCCCTCGACTTCCCCGAATGTCATCTCGGCCGGCGGCACTTCGAACAGCCGCGATGCAAACGGCAACCTGCAGGCGCAACTTGCCTGGTCGTCGACCGGCGGTGGCGCAAGCAAGTACGAGTCTCGCCCATCCTATCAATCGGCGATTTCCCACGTTGTAGGCAGCAAGCGGGGGACACCGGACGTCGCCGCCGACGCGGATCCGAGTACCGGCGTCTGGGTCTACAACGTCCCTTATTGCAGCGGTTGGTGCATCGTCGGCGGGACTAGCGTCGCGGCGCCGGTGTGGTCCGGCATTGTCAATGCCGCAGGCCGGTTTTCGACGTCTAGCCAGGTCGAGCTTTCGACCATCTACGGCAACCTCGGCAAGGCGTCAGATTTCACCGACATTGCTCAAGGCTCCTGCGGCCCTAACCAAGGCTACCTGGCCGGAACCGGCTGGGATTTCTGCACCGGTGCCGGCAGTGCCTTCGGCACATCAGGGAAATGATCCGAGTTTAATAGTGGGCAGCTACGCCGACGGCACCGCCGCGCCGTTTCCGGCCGTTACCTTGCGCCCAGAGGCGCAAGGCGGCGTCCTCGTTCAAATGGAGATCTCGTCTCCGCTACGTCGGATGGTCAGTCCATAGTCAGAACCATGCGAAAACGCGCCTTCCCAGCCATCATCTTCGCGTAGGCATCCGCTGCTTGCTCGAGCGGGACCGTCTCAATCATGGCGTAGACGCCACTCAGCACACTGAGACGGAGCGTTTCGTCACCGGTCGCGGGGTTCCCCGTCAGGGCACCTTCGAGCTTGCGGCTCCCGAACATGAGATCGATGCTCGAGACCTCGATCGGCTCTGGCCCGACTCCGAGGACGATCGAGACACCGCCGGGACGCAGGCCCCTGAAGGTCTCAGCAACCGTATTGCCGCCGGGCGCCGTGATCAGAACAACCTTGGCGCCGCCGAGCGCTTGCAGAGCCTCGGCGGGATTGGTAGTAGCGTTGTCAATGTAATGGTGGGCGCCGAGCTTATGCGCCAATTCCACCTTGTCGGCGCCACGGGCAATGGCCGGGTCAGCCCGGTCAGCACCTGCGGTGTGAGGCATTGGGTGCGCTGGCCGAGGGCCAACGCTTCAGTGGCGCTCCAAACGTATCGCCTGCCTAGTAAGGACGGTCACCGTTGACGGTGACGCGGTGCATGACCCGGCGCTGGCCATGGTAATCGTTGATCGCGTAGTGCTGGACGACAGCGGTTGTCCCAAAAGGCGATGGCGTTGGCGCTCCAGCGGAAGCGGCAGGTGAATTTGGGCCGCACCAGGTGGCGATAGAGATGGTCGAGCAGGGGTGCGCTCTCTTCTTCGCTCATGCCGCTGAAGCGAATGGTAAAGGTGCTGACGAACAACCCCTTGCGCCCGGTTTCGGGATGCGTGCGGATAACGGGGTGCTCGACTTCGGCTTGGGCGGAATTGCTGCGCCGGATGTCCATCGCGCGCTGCGTGGGAAACCAATCCGAGCGCGGACCATAAGGACGACGCGCGCTGTGCACCGCGGTCATGCCGTCGAGCATGCGCTTCATGCCGAGGGATAGTCCGTCGTAGGCCAGATACATATTGGCAAACAGCGTATCACCCCCGAAATCGGGGACCTCGCGGGCATAGAGGATCGAGCCCAGCGCCGGCTGTTCCAGGTAGGTGACGTCCGAGTGCCAGGCACCGCCGAAATTGCTGCCGTGATCTTCGGCCTCTTTTCGGACCTCGATGATCTCCGGGTAGTCGGCCATAGCGCCAACAAACTCGTGGACGTTCAAGCTGCCAAAGCGGCGGCCGAAAGCCAGATGCTGCTCCGGCGTCAGATGCTGATCGCGGAAAAAGATAACCTGATGGTCGAGCAGCGCCCGTCGAGGCGCTATAACCCGCGTTTGGGCAGCAAGCCGGCCAGCCATGCAGCGCGGAGCTGGCCGCGGCCTCGCACAAAGCCGGGGTCGCCAATGGCGGCACCTCGATCGAGGACCCGCCCCGCATGCGCCAAGGGCCTGCTGGACAGATCTATCTCACCTACATTCGAGATCCTAACGGCAACAAGCTGGTCGGTGTTTATCGTCCACCGGCCTGCGAGCACGAAGAGGAGGGCCGCTCGTTGCGGGGCGCCCTCCCGAGCATCAGCCGTTCTGCAGCCGGTAGCGGAGCCACACCGCGCCGCCTTCCAGCACCTCACAGCTTTCCAACTTCATCGAGCGCAGCGGGGCTGGCGCGTCGGTCTCGTCCTCGCGGGAATCGAAGGCGTAGGGCCCGCCCCGCGCGCCGTCCACAGCCGGGCACACCGCGAGGCTGATCTCGTCGATCAGGCCGGCCCGCAGAAACGAGCCGTTCGACTTGCCACCGCCCTCGAGCAGTAGGCGCTCGATCCCCAGCTCGCGGTTCAGAATCTCTAGCGCGAGCGCCAGATCGAGCTAGCGTTCGCCGGCGAGATGTAGGAGACGCCGTCGCGGCGCAGCCCCGCCAGATGCGCGTCGGAGACCTGCTTCGTCAGGATCACGACGATCGGATCGCCGCCGATATCCGCCCGACCCCAAGCGATCTGGCCGTGCGCGTCGAGCGCGATGCCGTAAGCGGCGGCATCGCGCCGGACGAACCAGGGTTCGCGTGGGAAGACCTCGCTCGGGTGATCAGGATAGGCGTCTGCCTTGGCGTATTCGCTGCCGGTGACGCGGCCGATCAGCCAGGAGCCGTTGCCGAGCTGCTCGTGGATACGCTCGAACAGACCAGCCAGACGGTTCTCCGCCGGCCGCCACCGGCTGCCCCAGGTCCGGCCGTCGATGCTCGTATTCATGTGGCAGATAACATAAGGCTTCATCGTAGCACCCCTTAGCGATCGCTGCACTGGCCGGGAAGTCGCCAGCCCACCCAGTTACACAGCGCTTCGCCCATGACAAGCTCGAGATCGCGGCCCTTGAGCCACGACAATTCCTCGGTGAACACGGTCACGCATTGCCGCCAGGACCAGGTCTCTTCAGCGCCGAAAGCCGACCTTGCGGTGGCAGTTGTGCAGCTTCCGGGTTCGACCCCTTGCTGCCGTTCATACTCGGTCCCGGCAAGGAAGGAATGCCGCCAAGTGCGGGCATTGGGTTCCTGGCAATGCTCTTGGGATATTGCTGTGGCGCTCGGACGGATACGCTAATCCGCTAATCTCGAACACCGTCTGCTTCAGAGAAGGTTTTCCTGTATTTTTGCCCTCCAAAATACAACTTCCATTCTTCACTTGATAGGTTGCGCCCTACGGATTGAGCCGCCATAGTTCGCATTTCGTCATAAGTTAGCGGCCATCTGCTTATCCCTTCGCGTCCAGCAGAAATAGTGATTCCCCAACGCAGGTCGGAGCTAATGGCAACCGACGATACAGTCCTTGTATCCGGACTGGGTAATGGCATGGATTCGTAAGTATCACCATGACGCTCCCATAGCTGGCAAAGCGGCCTATCATCGCAAATTATTACCATTTTGCCATCCACCGAGAGTGCATACGCTATGATGTGACCATCGTCTACGCTTAGCTGCGCATAGGGTTTGTCAACTTTAATAAACGGCGCATACGGTTGTATTTCAAGTATATTGAGCTTATTTTGTGGACCGGGCCCAATCATAGCCACCATTTTGCCGTCTCCACTAAAACTTGGGGGAGAGTAAATATTGTAAAAATTCCGTTGCCGTTAGTGCGGGGAAAAAATTGTGGCTCCGATGTTTTAAAAATGCCATCAAGCGAAATCAGCATTGTTGTTTCTATGTTGTCAGCAAGCAAGAAACGACTATCCGGGCTGAACGAAAGGCTGTTCGCCCTCATAGCAAAATCGTGGTATGATTCCAAGCTTGGCCCAGCTTTCAGTTCCCAGATGCGCACCTTTGTTCCGCCGTTCGCCGCTAGCCAGCGCCCATCGGGACTCCGCTCTAGAAAGACGGTGGCCACGGAGTCCGGCAAATCTAATTCTTGCGACCGTAGCCCATTAGTCGTCGCATCAGATTTCGCAAGATCTACTCCGATTATTCCATCTGTTGTTCGTATGAAGAGTGTACCGTCTGTGCTACCAAAAGAGAATTGCCTTACCGGAGAGGAGTCGCTCTTGTACCCATAAGTCGGCACAGTAGCTATTGAACCATCTCCTAAACGCCATAAATAAGCGTCTCCCCTTTCATCACCAACAGCTAAAAAACCGCCGTCATCGCCAATACGAATTGCTGAAATACGGCCGCCTTGCGCAGCTATGACTTGGTGCTCGACCATTTCACCGTCCTTGTCGAAATGCCAAAGGGATACCTCCTTTAGCGTGCGTCCGACTGCAGCAATCCACTCTTCCGACCTGCTCATACTCCAAAGATTTCCAACGTCGTATTCGAGATCTTCATCGTTGTTTATGTAGGAACTTAGGATGGGTAAAGCCGTTGCGGCTTGTAGTGAACCGAGCGCCCATAAGCGCACTGATTCGTTCCCTATAGACGCAATCCAACGCGAGTTTGACGTTATAGCGATTTGTCCCGGCTGACTATCTTGGCCTCTGAGAATGATCGACCTTTGCCCCGGATCCTTATGTTGAAGGTCCCACAGACGCACGGACTTGTCGCTGTGGACTGACACCAGCCAGTGGCTGTCGGCGGAGACCAAAGCTGAATATATCTCTGAATCATAGCTCCGAAGAACAATTACGGCTTGCGGGTCGATATTTGCGAGTGGCCATAGTCTCATCGAACTGTCGAGGCCAAGGGTTACAAGCCATCGGGAATCCGGGGTAGAAAAAGCCAGCTGAACTGTCCCTCCGCCTAAAGTCTTCGCTAATGAGTCCACCATGTCATGCTGAACCCGTCGAACAGTTATGCGGCTCCAATCTGGTTGTGCTCCATTTGTGTAGGACGTAACATACTGTTCGGTAACGAGCCAGTCACCTCCGTTCGCGATCCACACCTTAGATGAAGGGGTCCCTCCGAGATCTGCGGGTATTGGGGCTCCCTGAATGGTCCGGGGTTCGACGGATGTCCCGGCGCCGGAAACGGGCCAAACACGGAGCTTTCCGTCTCTGTGAATACTTACGAGTTTTAAGTCATCCGCAAGGAACCCAAGAGATTCGCACTGCCCGATTTTTCGGTTAGCTCGTTTGGTAGTAAGCAAACTTAGTGTAACAACCTCATTGTCTGTGCAAAAAGCGAACCAACGCAGGTCGTGACTAAATCGGTAGGATTTGACACTGCCCAAATTAATTTGTCTCGGAGACGCTGGGACAGCGAGATCCCAGAGCGTATACGAGTGATAGACTTCGGTCACCGGCCAACGACCATCATCGCTAAACGAAGCATTATCGAGAGTCATTGTGCCCAAATTTAACGCGTCAAAAGAACTATTTTGGTTCTTATACCAAAGATGCACTGGTGCTTGCTCGAAGCGTTTGAATGTCAGAATTCGACTGCCGTCGGGTGCGATAGTGGCAGACTGGAGCAGCGTACCGGAAAAGGAATTTTTCGGCTCAAAAGGCACGTTTGAGTTGAGATCCCAAAGTCGGGTGGTTCCTACCGAGGCCCCAATCAGCCATCGACCGTCTGGTGAAAGGGTCACGCCATTCATGGTATCCGTGGAAGGTAAGAGTAATAGGTTTTTCGTAAGATGCGGCACTCTGAGCGGAGTTCCACCGAGCGCTCGCAACGACTCTAGGAGGGTGCGCCTCGTTATAGGCTCGATCGGTTCGTTCCTAGTTCGGGCGACATCTGCAGCTTCAACTGCCAGCAGCACACTCCGCTGTGGAAACGCCGGACGCGCGGCGTCAGAATAGGCTGCCAACGCTTTAGCTATAGCCTGCGCCCGCTGCTCGTCAGCGGTGAGATAAAGAGAATATATCCAAGATGATATTGCTAGAACTGGTGTCATATAAAAGACAAATTTTATGGGCTCAACATTATTAATTATCGTAATGTATATCCCACTCAGTGTAGAAGATTCACGAACATCAACCAACTCTGGTTCGGCTTCACTTGTTAGCAAAGGCAACCAATAACGAGACATGAAAGTGTCGTCCGCAACTCCCTTAACAAGAAAATAGTCACTATGGCCGAATTTAAAGTAACGATTTCTAAAATATCTACCAGTTACGCCATTAAATCCGATACGGCCGGCCATTCCGGTAAACAACACCAAAAATTGGCTCAGAAGAAGAACTGAATCAATTATACCACAATCATTTACAACGCGTTTGACGCCGCGACCTAAGAGGGATTGCCACAGGAAATTGCTCTTTAGAACGCTTCCTGCGAATAACAATGTATGTACAGGTGGACGATCCTTTTCTGGGATTGAGTATAATGCCCATGCAATTATATGAGTACCAAAGCTGTGTCCGACCAAGTCGACACGGTCCCACTGATCAGAACCGCTAAGTGCGAGCAGCTCAGCCCGGAAGCGCCGGACCACCAGCCAACGTAAGACGGGAATGAGGAACGCAATGACAGAGAAATATCCGTACTTATAATTAACGACACGAATTTGATCGTCATTTCTACGATCGACTTCATCGCCGATCATCCTCTCAAGTCGCTCTTGCCAATTTCCAAACGTTCGAATTCCGTGCACTGACACAAGGAGCTGTTTCATGATATAGGGTCCGGCTAGACTACAGTCATGAAATCGAAACGAATGTCAAAATCATTGAAGTGGTATGTCCGCGAGAGGTCGATCAATATCAGGCACGTAAATTACGGAAACGTTGTCGGAGACGAGCGTCCCTCGCGTAGACACTCGTAAATTGTGTAGCGAAGCCGGCTCGTGGCCTGATATTTCTTATACAAACGCCAACGTACAGACCGAACCATACTGGCCTCACCCAATTCGTATTTGGCGGCGACCCCTCCTGTAAGGAGCGGGCTAAAGCGTTATTTTGGCGTCGAATTGCCTACGAAAGGCCATAGGGTAATACAGGATCAAAATAGGCTCAATCGTGCCGCCGAGGCAGCCGGGGCGCGGTCCGGCGCTGTTCGCCATCGACCGGCCAAAGGTAGTCGTAATTCGCGCATCGCGCCCCGTGGTATCTATCGGCGCGGCGGAGTCTGCTATGGCTAAAGTTGCCCCCGAATAACCGGACGGGGAGTTGTTCTTACGATTGGTCCACGGCTGCGCTCGCGTTAAGGCTTGGCGCTGCGCGCCACAGGACCGCGCGCGGCTAACGGCCTTGACCCGATCGCCTCCCGCGACCGCTGTGCCGTCATGCAGTCGACGCACAGCGCCGACCGCGTTCCCGGTGACCTGAGCTCCGTTTGTCATCCAGGGGGATGAGTAGAGCCGATTGGCCATTGAGCCTCTCTGGCTCGACGCGGAAACGGGGCGGGGCGCGTAGCCCCCGATGCGCGCCAAGGCGCGGGTCTCGCTGGAGTAGTTGGGAGAGCCCATATCTGACAACCAATCGGTCGGCTTGGGCGCCCTGTCAACCAGCCCGAAGCGGAGTTCGACGCTGTCGATCATCAAACCGCGAAGGTCGGAGCTGTTGATGCCGCCGGTCGTCGCCTTTGCCGGTATGGCGTCGAAGCAGAAGACCGTGCGCCTTCATGATTCGGTAGACCCGTTTGACGTTCACTGCGGCACCACCTTGTTCGCGATGCTAACGCCGGAGCAGCGCATGGATACGCCGGTAGCCGTGCTCGTCGACCAAATTAGGGTCGAGTAGCAGAAACTCGCGATCATCAGCTTCACCGATTCCCGACCTTCCGGTCCTCGCTCCGGGATGGGGGAGGTTCGCCTCTAAGCAGTGGCAGGTTCCCTGGCGACCGCTGCCGGTACGAAGTGCTGCCACTGCGGCCATTGCCTGGCGCCAGCGATCTTCTCCTTTGACAAGTTCGACCAAGAAGGCCGCAACTAGGTTTGACCTCAAGGGATCAGATCGAGAGGCTCCTCATGCTCGACGTGACACCGTCCCGTGGGCGATCGGGCATGGAACACAACTTTTTCGGAATGTACAATTTGTACGTCGATGCGTTGTTGTTATCCGAGCGGGGCGGCCTCCATCGAGGTGTCGAGCTAGTCCACTGCCGTCTCGATCACCAGAAACCCTTAGGCATCTTGGCTTCCTGTGCAATTTGACAAGCACAGCTCTCGGCAAGAGGTGGTTCAGTAATGCGAACTGCTGACCGCGGTTTAATCGAGTTCAAATCCGAGAAGGAGAAAATTATGGCGATCGTCGAAGACTCTGCACTTTCCGAATTCACTGAAGACCGTCCACATTTAGTAGTGTTGCTTCATGCATACTATATGAAGGCAGAAAGTCTACTATCTGTGCAGGACGTGGTGAAGCGCGCTATGCCGGACGCCGATTTCCTGGTTCCGGAACTGTCGGTCGGCCTCTCGTCTACAGCCGATCCGAATGAAATTGCGACCGGCGTGCTAGAGATGATACACGCACAATGGACTAAACGTAAAACTGGCCTGTGTTACCAGCGTATTGTCCTTGTTGGCCACAGTCTTGGAGCACTAATTGCGCGCAAGGTCTATGTGGTAGCATGCGGTGAGGACCCACGCGCGCCATTTGAGCAAGAAGTTCACCGTCCCCCGTCGTGCGACGAATGGGCTGGATTGGTCGACCGGATCGTCCTGCTGGCCGGTATGAATCGAGGATGGCGGATCTCTCACCACCTCAAACTGCGGCGAGCCATACTTTGGTACGTCGGCACCGCAGTAGGCACATGGTTCGAGTTCTTCTTCAGGCGGAAGCTCCTCATCTTTCAGATTCGGCGCGGTGCGGTGTTTATTACGAATCTTCGCATCCAGTGGCTCCGCATGCGGCAGCGCGCAAAGCATAGTAAAATCGGCAAGGCCTTAACGATTCAGTTGCTGGGCTCCATCGATGATATGGTGTCCTCGCGCGACAACATAGACCTGGTATCAGGCGGCGACTTTATTTACCTGGATATTCCTTATTCCAACCATCCGGACGTAATAAAAATGAAAGAGGCAAACAGGGCCACGCCCGACGATCCGCAGACTATCGGTGAACAGCGAAGTGAAATCTTTGCTGAGGCGCTTACCGCTTGCGAGGAGGCCCTTGAGGCTATCGGGGTTATTCCATGATCAAGCCTTCCAGGAACCGGACGATAAGGTCACCGACGTAATCTTTGTTGTCCACGGCATCCGCGACGAAGGACATTGGACGCATAAGATTGCTCGTATCGTGCGCAAGCACGCCGCGGAAACCGGGCGCACCTTCGCAACCGAGACGTCAAGCTACGGTTACTTTCCAATGCTTCCGTTTCTTTTCGCCTGGCAGCGCCGGGAGAAAGTCGAATGGATGATGGAACAGTACGCAGACGCTGTCTCCCGCTATCCGAACGGTAATTTTCACTACGTCGGACACAGTAACGGCACCTACTGCCTCGCGCGAGCCTTGGAACTTTATTCGTGCTGTCGCTTTAAGCGGGTTGTTTTCGCAGGCAGCGTAGTTCCCCGATCATATAAGTGGAAACGATTTTTGGCGACGCCTGGACAACAGCCTCACCGCAAATGGGGTAGAGTTGAGGCAGTTTTGAACTACGTCGCGACCCGAGATTGGGTGGTTGCCTGGTTTCCCAAATTCTTCCAGACACCGCTGCGAATCCAAGATCTCGGAAGCGCTGGCCACGACGGATTTGTAGAAGCAGTCACTGTAGAGAGGGCAGCACTGACGGATCATATATTAGAAACACCCTACGTGCGAGGAGGGCATGGGGCAGGTATAGTTGAGATAAACTGGAATGCCATCGCGGAGTTCATAGTTACAGGGCGCCCATTAGGTGCAGGATCTGTAAGTTATTTAATTAAAAAGCGCCGAAATATACTCGTGACGCTGATTGGGTTTTTCCCCTTAGTGTTATGGATAGTTCTTAGTATATTTATAATTTCTGTTGGGTGGGGGATAGCTTGGTTTGTTGGACGGCTAGGAGCACCAGAGTGGTTGGTGACTTTAATGGTGGTTATGTACGCTCTATTATTCTGGCGAATCATTACGAGGTTGTAATTTTTGCCCATCTTAGAATCTGCTACTTTAGGTAGTTTCGAATTGGCACCTGCGCTGCTGGTTGACTTCGAGGCAGGCTAGCGCGGGGTGCAAAGCATCAAAAACGCATTTGAAAAACGCACGCAAGAGCGCGTTCAATCTCGATCCGAAAAGGGGCAAAGGCGGTCACCCAAGACCCGTTACTGGCCGCTCGGCCGCTCCACGTGAGAAACCGCGATTATCAGGTAGAGGTGCCGGGAGGCCAACTCGGTCGACGCCAGCTGCGTGAGGCATACCGTGCGGGGACCGGGGAGAAGCGGCTTCAATGGTGCCCCGAGGCCCCGAGGGTACAGCCCGCCTAGTAAGGGCGATCACCGTTGATGGTGACGCGGTGCATGACCCGGCGCTGGCCATGGTAATCGTTGATCGCGTAGTGCTGGACGCAGCGATTGTCCCAAAAGGCGATCGCGTTGGCGCTCCAGCGGAACCGGCAGGTGAATTCAGGCCGCATCAGGTGGCGATAGAAATAGTCGAGCAGGGGTGCGCTCTCTTTTTCGCTCATACCGCTGAAGCGGATCGTGAAGGTGCTGTTGACGAACAACCCCTTGCGCCCGGTTTCGGGATGCGTGCGGATAACGGGGTGCTCGACTTCGGCTTGGGCGGAATTGCTGCGACGGATGTCCATCGCGCGCTGCGTGGGAAACCAATCCGATCGCAGACCATAAGGACGACGCGCGCTGTGCACCGCGGTCATGCCGTCGAGCATGCGCTTCATGCCGAGGGAGAGTGCGTCGTAGGCCAGATACATATTGGCGAACAGCGTATCACCCCCGAAATCGGGGACCTCGCGGGCATAAAGGATCGAGCCCAGCGCCGGTTCCTCGAGGTAGGTGACGTCCGAGTGCCAGGCACCCCCGAAATTGCTGCCGTGATCATCGGCCTCTTTTTGGACCTCGATGATTTCCGGGTAGTCGGCCATAGCGCCGATAAACTCGTGGACGTTCAAGCTGCCAAAGCGGCGGCCGAAAGCCAGATGCTGCTCCGGCGTCAAATGCTGATCGCGAAAAAAGATCACCTGATGGTCGAGCAGCGCCCGGCGGATCTCGGCAATCGCGGCATCGCCGAGCGGCTCGCCCAGATGGACACCGGCGAGCTCGGCGCCGAGAGCTCCGGCGATGCGGCGCACTTCAAATGCTCGATAGCTCATCCTGCTTCCTTTACACATGGAAACGCTCGTTCAGCCTCGCGGAAAACGCGCATCTCGTCGATCTCGGCGCAATAGACTGAGGCGACTTCGGGACTCTCATACCATACTTCATCCCGATGCGGATGCGCTTCCGCTTACTCGGTGCGGCGTCGTTCACCCCCACCCTTCCCTCCCCCATCGAGGGGGAGGGTTTTCCAAATTCCCGCAGACCATTGATTACACTGAAGAAATAGTGTCAATCCCGTAGCCCATCGAGGGGGGCTGTTGAGAGGGCCGGGGTGAGGGGGTCAGGTGGTCCGGCTAATCGAATAGACTGCGGATGCGACTGCCGGTGGCGGCGAAGATGGCGTTGCACAGCGCTTGATCCGGGATCAGCGGTCCCTGACTCTCTCTGCTCGCGGAAAAATTCCCGCCCCCTTGATGGGGGCGGGTCAGGGTGGGGGTGATGCTGCCGAGGCACTCCTCGGTTGGATGTGCTTTTGCTACCGAGAGGTATGGCGCCTGGGTCACAGGATCGTCGGGAGGTCACCGGCGCTCGGCTTGCCGAGGGCTACCTGCCGCGCGGCCGCGCTCGCCGTCCTCCAGTCGGCGTCGATCGGCAGCCGCAATGTCGCCGGCCGCACCTTGTCGAGCTCGACGTTGTCGACGTTCGGCGGCACCTTGCCGGCGTCGCGCAGGTTCGTGACGGCGTCGAGCAATTGCTTGCGCACCGCGATGATCATCGCGTCCGACGAGGTCAGGTGCTCCTGCGTGCGATCGTAGATCGCCTCGCCCTTATCGTTGCACATCAGTTCGGTCATCGCCCGGTCCTGCAGGTTCACGACGAACGGGATACCGCAGAACATTGTATTCTTCTGCACTTCCAGGTCGCGGCCGTAGTCGTTGCGCTTGTTGTACCTGGTCATGAAATAGCTGCGTGGATCGTGCGTGCGCTCGATATAGCCGCCGATCTCCTCGAAGCGATTGGCGAAGGCTTTGCCCGCCCCTTGTGGCAGCGGCGCCACCGGATCGGCCGATTGGGTGATCAGCATCGCGTGGGTGTCGTCGAGCGGCACGAAGCTGCGCAGGCCCACCTTACCGTCGCCCGACGTGATCATCGTGTGGAACGGAAAGATGAACTGGTTGATGCGGTGCCAGTCGTCGGTGTTGTTGAGCCGCCGGCGGGCCGAATAGTAGACGCCGTATTCGGTCGGCACGACGTCGAGCTTGGGCGGCTTTGGCGCCTCCGGGTTCCAGAATCCGCGCACACCCTTCTCCGGCTTCGGGCTGTCTTCCGCCAGCCGTCGGTGCACCCAGTCGAGGTGCGCGGAATCGAGGTCGCCCTCCATGTTCTGCAGCCAGTTCGCTTCTTCCATCATGATGTTGGGCGATGTCACGTTCTCCGGTGGCAAGGTCAGCACCTCGAACAACGGCAGCGGCGGCGGCGCCTTGCGCGGGCCCAGATAGACCCAGACCATGTGGTTGACCTCGCGGCACGGATAGGCGCGCGCCTTCAAATTGGCCTCGAAATTCTCCTTGCGGATGCCTTCCTCCGACGGCAGGTCAAGGCAGTTGCCGTGAACATCGAACTTCCAGCCGTGATAGGCGCAGCGCAGGCCGCATTCCTCGTTGCGCCCGAAATAGAGGCTGGCGCCGCGGTGCGGGCAGGCCTCAGCGAGCGCCCCGATGCGGCCGAGGCTGTCGCGGAACATCACGAGGTTCTCGCCCAACAGCATCATCCGCTTCGGCGAGCCGTCCGGTGTCGGGAATTCCGTCGACGGCAGCGCCGGCACCCAATATTGCCGCATCAATTCGCCCATCGGCGTGCCGCGCCCGACGCGGCACAGCATCTCGTTATGTTCGTGCGACAGCATGCCGATCTTCCCTCCGTTCCACGGCCGCCGCCCTAGCGGTGGCGTGTCCGCCACAATCTGCCGGATTCGCCCGGCCCCGCCAATGCCGCATGGCGGATGGCTTCCAGAATGTTCGCGATTTAGTAAATGGATAAATCTCTTCCCTCCCCCGCTGGCGGGGGAGGGTCAGGGTGGGGGCGATGCGCGGAGGACCTTCGCTGACGACGCGCAGTCAACGTCTGCGTCGGAACATGACCGCGGCGGAACGCGCGCTGTGGAGAGAACTTCGTCACGATCGGCTCGGGTGCCGTTTTCGGCGACAGCATCCGATCCCACCATACATCGTGGATTTCGCCTGCCTTGAGGCAAAACTCGTCGTCGAAGCGGATGGCGGACAACACGCCGACAGTCGCGATCAACAGCGAGACGCCTATCTCCGGCGGCAGGGAAGGAGAATTCTCCGGTTCTGGAACAACGACGTGTTGCAGAATCGCGCTGGAGTCTGCAGACAATCGCCGCAGCGTTGGCCGGACGCGTTCCGCCCCCACCCTAACCCTCCCCCGCCGAGCGGGGGAGGGAAGCTCCAATCGGCGAATCCAGGCTAACGACATTATTCGGTCAGAAAGACGTGCGTCTGCGCGGCAGGCGCAGCGCAGGTTCGCACGATCGCAAATCATGGTCTGGAAAACGCAGGCGCTTTGTGCCACGGTGAGACAGAAACAATCGGAGATGTGTCATGAGCCCGCTCGATGTCGCCGACAACAAGGTTGCGGACCCACACGACGGTACGGTTGCCTATGTGCCGCCGCTCGAGCGCACGGCAGGACAGTCGGAGCCGATCGCAGCGCATGGCGGCCTATCCTACATGGCGTTCGCCCGCGACGGCGATGCGGGAACCGCCGTGGCGCTCGACGACGCGCTCGCCGAGATCGCCTCGGGCGAGAGCCAGCGCCTTACCGACATGCTAGACAAGGCGCCGCCGGGCCCGATCAAGACCAAATGGGGCCTCGGCTTCCGCAGCTACGAGGAATGCCTCAACTACATCCGCCAGTCGAACAGCATCAAGGCTCCGCCGGGCGGCGTGGCGTTGCCGCTGCCCTATACGGTGTACGAGCGGCCGAGCTACTCCGTCGT
>Ga0306923_10003196_pt1 | contig 15307 bp, 10 predicted proteins | sample sta12Can44000108_FD_203841 | JGI IMG/M metagenome (GOLD analysis project Ga0306923, IMG submission 203841) | Lab enrichment of tropical soil microbial communities from Luquillo Experimental Forest, Puerto Rico - statanox.12C.anox.44.000.108 (v2)... | ecosystem: Environmental > Terrestrial >... | reverse complement strand
GAGCCGGGCAGCCACCAGGTGCTGTGCGCCGAGTACTGCGGCATCGGGCACTCCGCCATGCTGGCCGAGATCGTGGCCATGCCGCCCGCCGAGTTCGACGCCTGGCTGGCGGAGACGCGCCGCGCGAGCGTGGTCGCCTCGCAGGACTCGCCCGACGACCGGGCCGACCCGCGCACCAGCCTCGCCGAGCAGGGGCGGCGTCTCGCGGCCGAGTACGGCTGCTTCAAGTGCCACACCGTCGACGGGACGCGGCACATCGGGCCCACCTGGCTCGATCTCTACCGCAAGACCGAGAAGCTGCAGGACGGCAAGACGGTCGTCGCCGACGAGGCCTACCTCACCGAGTCGATGATGGATCCGTCGGCCAAGCTGGTGGCGGGCTACCAGAACGTGATGCCCACCTTCCAGGGCCGGATCCCCGCGCCGGAGATCGCCGCCATCGTGGAGTTCATCAAGACCCTGCGCACCGACGCGGTGCGCCCCGAGCCGTCCAAGGGCCCCGTCTATGTCCCAGTTCCCGGCTACGACCCCACCATCACCCGCTGAGGCGCCGGCGTACAACCCGCGCAACTACCTCAACGCGGAGCCTGGGATCCGCTCGTGGTTGCTGACGCGCGATCACAAGCGCATCGGGCTCATGTTCCTGGTGCTCAGCGGCGTCTTCTTCTTCGTCGGCGGCGTCTTCGCGCTGCTGGTCCGGATCGAGCTGCTCACGCCCGGTCCCACCATCATGAGCGCGATGACCTACAACCGGATGTTCACGCTGCACGGCGTGGTCATGATCTTCCTCTTCATGATCCCCGCCATCCCCTCCGGGTTCGGCAACTTCTTCCTTCCCATCATGGTGGGCGCGCGCGACGTGGCCTTCCCCAGGCTGAACCTCTTCTCGCTCTACCTGTATCTGATCGGCGCCGGCATCGCGCTGTACGGGATGATCCACGGCGGCACGGACACCGGCTGGACGTTCTACGCGCCGTACAGCACGACCACCATCACCAAGGTCGTGCCGGTACTGCTCGGCGCCTTCGTCCTCGGCTTCTCGTCGATCCTCACCGGCCTCAACTTCATCGTCACCACCCACACGCTGCGCGCGCCCGGCATCACCTGGATGCGCATGCCGCTCTTCGTGTGGTCGATCTACGCCACCTCGATCATCCAGATCCTGGCCACGCCCGTCCTCGGCATCACGCTGCTCATGGTGGCGGTGGAGCACGCCTTCGGCTTCGGCATCTTCGATCCGGCCCGCGGCGGGGACCCGATCCTCTTCCAGCACATGTTCTGGTTCTACTCGCACCCGGCGGTCTACATCATGGTGCTGCCGGCGATGGCGGTGATCTCGGAGGTCATCTGCGCCGCCGCCCACAAGAACATCTTCGGCTACAAGGCGGTCGCCTTCAGCTCGCTCGGGATCGCCTTCGTCGGCTTCTTCACCTGGGGGCACCACCTCTTCACCTCGGGGCAGTCCACGCTCGACGCGGGCATCTTCGGCGTCCTGTCGATGTTCGTGGGCATCTTCACGGCCATCAAGGTCTTCAACTGGACGGCCACGCTCTACAAGGGGGCGGTCTCCTTCACCACCTGGTTCGCCTACTTCTGCGGGTTCCTCTTCTTCCTCGTCTTCGGCGGGATGACCGGCATCGCCCTCGCCACGGTGTCGCTCGACGTGCACTGGCAGGACACCTACTTCGTGGTGGCGCACTTCCACTTCATCATGGTGGGGGCCGTCATCATGGCCTGGCTGGCGGCGCTCCACTACTGGTGGCCCAAGATGTTCGGCCGCATGTACCCGGAGCGGTGGGGGCTCGTCGGGGCGGTCACCATCATCTTCGGCTTCAACGCCACCTTCGTCCCGCAGTTCCTGCTCGGGAACTACGGCATGCCACGCCGGTACTACTCGTACCCGGAGCGCTTCTGGCCGCTCAACGTGGCCTCCACGCTGGGCGCGACGCTGCTCGGGTTCGGCTTCCTCCTCATCCTCGTCTACCTGCTGTGGTCGCTGAAGTACGGCCGGGTGGCGAGCGCGAACCCGTGGGGCTCGCGAGGGTACGAGTGGGGCACGCTCTCGCCGCCGCCGACCGAGAACTTCGTCGGGCAGCCGGTCTACACGCACGGTCCACACGACTACACCGAGGGCGCGGTCCAGGGCGGCGACGTCCCGCCGGGCGAGGTGACGCATGCAGTTTGAGGCCTACGTCGCGCACCACTTCCCGAACCTGCGGCAGCAGGAGCACGCCGCGCGGATCGGGATGTGGCTGTTCCTCGCCACCGAGCTCCTGCTCTTCGGCGGGCTCTTCACCGCCTACTCGGTGTACCGGTTCCTCTACGCCGAGACCTTCGCCGAGGCGAGCCATCACCTGAGCGTGACGGCCGGCACGATCAACACCGTCGTCCTCATCACCTCGTCGCTGACGGTGGCGCTGGCGCACCACCTCACGCAACAGGGGAAGGGCCGCGCCGCCGCGCTCTCCCTCGCCATCACGCTCGCCTTCGCGGTCGTGTTCCTCCTCATCAAGGCGTGGGAGTGGACGCACGACTTCGAGGAGGGGCTCCTCCCCGGCCGCTACTTCCACTCCGCCGAGCTCACGGCGGTCGGCGCGCCGATGTTCTTCACGATCTACTTCCTGCTGACGGGGCTCCACGGGCTGCACGTCGTGGTCGGGATGACCGTGCTGGCGGTGCTCATGGTGCAGTGCTGGCGCGGCCGCTACGACCACGGCTACGTGACCCCGGTCGAGCTGGGGGGCATGTACTGGCACCTCGTCGACCTCATCTGGATCTTCCTCTACCCGCTGCTCTACCTCATCTGACGGAAGGCCCATGGCCATCGCGACCCGCGACTCGCACGAAGCTCGGGAGCACGGCGGCGGACACGGCGCGCAGCGCTACTGGATCGTCTGGGCGCTGCTCCTCGCCGGCACCTTCCTCACCTTGGTGCTCTCGCGCGTGCACCTGCCGTCCCCCTTCCACCTCCTCGTCGCGCTCGCGATCGCCTCGGCGAAGTCGATGCTGGTGGTGCTGTTCTTCATGCACCTGGCGGAGCACGCGGGCGCACCTCGGCTCATCTTCGCGACCAGCGTCTTCTTCATCGTGCTGCTCATCTCGCTCACGGTGTTGGACAACGCCACGCGCTTCCCGCTCATCAACCCGGGTCGCGGACCGACGCTGCAGATGGAGCCGCCCGGCCCCGACATCCTCACGCCGCGCGGTCCGCCCGCGCCCGCCGAGCGGATCGACATGCCCACCGTCGAGCAAGAGGGGCGCGACGTCCCGCAGCCGCCGCCGAAACCCGAGCACTGATGGGGAAACAACCGTTCGCCCTGAGCGTGGGCGCGCAACCCGAAGAGGGTGAACGCAACCGGCGCCGCCCGCTCGCCTCGGGCGTCCGGATCAGGCTTCCGACCGCCGCTCGCCCGGCGGAAGCTCGGGGAACAGCCGCATCGTGATCGGCACGAGCGCGAGCCCGATCGCGACCATCGCCAGATTCCAGCTCGCCCACCCATGGTGCGGGAAGATCCAGATCGTCGCCGCCAGCCAGGCGGCGAGGGGGAGGTCGGCCCAGAACGCGCCGGGCCTCCGCCGCGCCAGCAGGCCGGCCGCGATGGCGAGGAGCGCCACGGCGAGACCCGTGACGAGGTTCGCCGCGTCGTGATGCCACAGGAGGGACGTGACTGCCAGATACACCCCGAGCAGCACGTTGAGCGCGCTCGACGCGATATCCCGGTGCACCGGATCACCTCCTGTTTCGAGGATAAGGGCGCGGCCGCGAGGCGGCAGCGGAGGCCCGTGTGAGCGGCTGCGCTGCGCCCGCTCGCGCGCCAGCGCGCCCTTCCAGGCTCGTGGTGCGGGCAGCGCAGAAGGCGGGCTGGCTCCGCCGCGCGTCACCCGGCAGCGAGGAGCTCGGCGGCGACCCGGTCGTACACCTCGAGATCGCGATCCGAGAAGCAGCAGAACACGACGCGCTCGAGCGGCGGGTAGGCGTCGAGGCCGCGGCGCACCTGCTCGACGGCGATGCGCGTGGCGGGCTCCAGCGGATAGCCGTAGGCGCCGGTGGAGATGGCCGGGAAGGCGACGCTGCGAAGCCCCGCCGCCGCGGCGATCCGGAGCGCCTCGCGGTAACACGAGGCGAGCAGCTCCGGCTCGCCGCGGGCGCCGCCGCTCCAGACCGGCCCGACCGCGTGGAGGACGTGGCGGGCGAGGAGGCGGTGCCCTCGCGTCAGCTTCACCTCGCCGGGGCGAGCGCCTCCGAGCGCGCGGCACTCCTCCAGCAGGCCCGGCCCGGCGGCGCGGTGGATCGCGCCATCGACACCGCCGCCGCCGAGGAGGGAGGCGTTGGCCGCGTTGACGATCGCGTCCACCGCGAGCGTCGTGAGGTCGCCGCGGAGCGTCTCGATCCTGCCCTCGAGCCAGCGCGCCACGAACTCGTTCCTAGCGGGCGCCCCGCGCCGCGTCATCATTTCTGGTAGATCCGCTCCCGTGACCGGCCGGCCGCGCATCCTCGTCGTCGAGCCGCGTGGAGCCGAGGCGCTCTGCGCGGGCCTGGCGCAGCAAGGGCTCGACCCTGCGCAGGCGGCGAGCCCCAGCGAGGCGCTGCTGGCGTTGCCGAGCGTCGCGCCGCAGGGGGTGCTCGCCGCCGTCGACGGGCCGGCCGACGGCGTGCTCCTGGCCCGCGGCCTGGCGGAGCTCGGGTCGGACGCGGCGCTCGTGGTGATGGCGGACCCGGAGCGGATCGAGGCGGCGGTGGCCGCGCTGCGCGCGGGCGCGGAGAGCTACCTCCTCCGGCCCGCGGACGCCGCGCAGGCGGCGGTGCTGCTCGGGAAGGCGCTCGACAAGCGGCGCCTCCGGCTCGACGCGGCGCTGCTGCGGGCCGAGCTGCGGCGGTCGCACGCTCTCGTCGGCAGCGCACCCGAGCTGGACGTCGTGAAGGAGGTGGTGCGTCGCGCGGCGCCGACCAAGGCGACCGTGCTCGTGCTGGGCGAGACCGGCACCGGGCGGGAGCTCGTGGCCCAGGCGATCCACGACGCGTCCCCGCGGCGCGATCGGCCCTTCGTGCGGGTGAGCTGCGCCGCGCGATCGCCGGCACTGCTGGAGGCCGAGCTGTTCGGGCACGAGCCGGGCGCCTTCGCCGACTCGGCGCTCCGGCGGGAGGGGAGCCTCGAGGCGGCACACGGCGGGACCGTCTTCCTGCACGAGGTGGCGCACCTGCAGCTCGGGCTCCAGGTCAGGCTCCTGCGCGTGCTGCAGCACGGAGAGCTGGAGCGGATGGGCGGCCGCGAGGCGATCCGCTGCGACGTGCGGGTCGTCGCCTCGTCGACCCGCGACCTGGCCGAGGCGGTGCGCGAGGGGCGGTTCCGGGACGACCTCTACTATCGGCTCAACGTCGTCACGGTGGTGCTGCCGCCGCTGCGCGAGCGCAAGGGCGACATCCCGGCGCTCGTCGAGTCGTTCCTGGCGCGGTCCCCCGCGGCGCGCGAGAGCGGCGTGGAGACGCTCTCGCCCGGCGCGCTCTCGGCGCTCTTCGCCCATGACTGGCCGGGGAACGTCCGCGAGCTCGAGGCGGTGGTCGTGCGCGCCGCCGAGCTGTGCGGCGGGCGCGAGATCGGGGTCGAGCACCTGCCCGCGGCGCTGCAGGGAGGTGCGGGACAGGGGGCGAGCGCGCTCGTGCCGGGCGCCACGCTGTTCGAGATCGAGCGCGACGCGATCCTGCGCACGCTCGACCGGATGGGCGGGTCGACGATCCGCGCCGCGGAGACGCTCGGCGTGAGCGTCCGCAAGATCCAGTACCGCCTGAAGGAGTACCGCCTCGGCCAGCACGTCCCGCGCCGCCGGGGCGCCGACGCTCCGCCTTGGAGCGGGGGCGAGTAGGCGAGGAGCGCCCGGACCCCTTCGCGGGGCCGGGCGCCGAGGCCGTCACTGACCGCTGTACACGTGCGCGCTCTGCTGCGCGGTCGGGAGCATCTCCATCCCGAGGTACGTGAACATGATGACCGCGAACCCCGCGATGGCGAGCCAGGCGCCGCGGTCGCCGCGCCAACCCTTCACGCGCCGCAGGTGCAGGTAGGCGCCGTAGACGAGCCACGTGACGAGCGACCAGTTCTCCTTCGGATCCCACACCCAGTAGTCGCCCCAGGCGCTCTTCGCCCACACCGAGCCGAAGAGCAGGCCCACGGTGAGCAGCGTGAAGCTGAACTTGATGGCGTCGTAAGTGACCTGCTCGAGGTCGAGCGCCTTCCCGGTGAGGACCGAGCCGGCCCGGGTCGAGAGGAGCCGGCGCACCCACTCCCAGCGGCCGGCGGCGAGCTGCACCGCCGCGACCGCGGTCGCGAAGAAGGCGGCGCCGTAGCCGACGAAGTAGACGACGACGTGGGGGACGAACCAGCCCGACTGCAGCGCCGGCGGGAGCTTCACGATCTCCGCGTCCCACTTCGTCACGGCGTAGGCGAGCGCGCCGAACGAGCCGAACGCGGCGAGCACGCCGAAGACGCGCGTGCGGTAGAGCCGCTCCATGACGAGGTAGACCGCGCCGCTGGTGAAGGCGAGGAAGACGAGGGACTCGAAGAGCGACTTGAACGGCGGGCGATCGGCCTGGAGCCACCGCCCGACGATGAGCGCGGCGTTCATGGCCAGGGCGGCGCACATCGCCCCGGTGGCGAGGCGGCCCACCACCGCCTTCGTCGACCGCCAGGCGGCGGCGTAGAGGGCGAGGGCGGCGGCGTAGGCGGCGCTGGCCGCGACGAACCAGGGGTGCTCGGCGAGGATGTAGAGCATGCGAGTCTCCCTCTAGGCGGCGGTCCGGGCCGGGACCTCGGCCGGCGGCTCGGCGCGGACGCGGCGCTTGAGGCGCGTCTCGACGTAGAACATGTAAGCGACGCCCACCATGATGAGCGTGAACCCGACGAAGACCCAGGTGACGCCCGGGTCGTGCACCGCCTCGAGGCCGGAGTACTTCGGGTTCTTCGGGTCGTAATTCACCTGGTAGAAGGTCCACCCCTGGTACGTGAACGGGTCGTTCACGGACACGAGCGCCTGCCGCTTCTCGCCGCTCGGCGTGGTCGCGGTGACGTGGCTCTGGTAGCTCTTCGCCTCCTCCTCGCGGCGCTCGAAGGCGAGGTAGCCGCGCGGCTGGGAGGCGTGGGGCGGCACGGGCGCGAAGTTCTGCCCGCCGAGCGCGACGAGCGGGGCCGTGGTGGTCGCCTCCCCGTCCACGCGGATCTCCAGCGCCGCGGCCGGGTTCGACATGGCGCGCCCCGCGGCGTCCTTGCCCTCGGCGAGGTTCGCGGCCTCGTTCCCGGGCACGTAGCTCGTCCACAGCTTCGCGATCGAGAAGGCGTTGCCGCCGGGGAGCAGGTGCTTCACGCCGGGCTCCGGGTCGAAGCTCGCCTTGAGGCGCCACTCCATCCGGCCGTCGGCCATCGCCTTCGGCTCGTAATAGCCGACCCGGTACTCGGTCGCGTAGCGGACGAGATCGAACTGGTCGAGGCGCAGGTCGAAGCCGAGCGCCGCGGTCGCCGGGATGGGCTGGCCGCGGGCGTCGTAGCCGGCCACCTGCACCTGGCCGCCCTTGGTCACGTAGACCTGGTTCACCGTCGAGCCGTCGGCGAAGAGCTCCACCCGGCCGCGGACCGCGAAGAAGGACGAAAGGGCCGCCCCGACGAGCGAGGTGATGAGCCCGAGGTGGCAGACGAAGAACCCGAGGTTCTTCGCCTTGACGGGGAAGCGCAGCAGCGCCGAGTTCACCACCGCGGCGCCGAACAGGGCGACCAGACATGCGAACCACAGGCTGTGGAAGAGGTCGTCCAGCCGGAGCGCGACGATGAGATCGCCCACGGCGCCGTACTTCGCCGTGTACTCCTCGAACGGACGCCCCTGCAGGATCAGCGTGCCGAGCGCCGCGGCGAGGGCGAGGATGACGAGCAGCACCGAGGCGAAGCGGAAGCCGGCCATCACCTCCCGCCACCGGCCCGGCAGGAGCTGCGAGAGCGCGAACGTCGCCACGCCGGCGATGAGGCCCGCCACGACGAGCTGCTTCGGGCCTGGCTCGACGAAGAGCTGCAGCACGCCACCCGTGAGCAGGGCGGCGGCCACGAGCAGGACGATCTTCACCTGCTCGCGCAGGCCCGCGAGCCGCTCCAGGGCCGACGGCGTCGGCCTGGCCGCAGCCGAAGAATTGTCGCTCACGATGACCCTCCGTTGGTGCCGGGCCGTCGAGCAAGGGGCGTGCCCTCAGGTGCGAGGGGTGGAAAACCTCCTGATCCGGCGCAATCGCCGGCTCGGGCCTCGCCGTGAAGACGCACGAAACGCCACGCGAAATCTTCGCGACGCAAATGTTTCGTGGCGTTCGAGGGCACGCTGGCTCGAGCCATCCTGCGGGCGCCCGGCGGCGGCGCCGCTTCCCGCTGAAGGCACGGGGTGCGGCGGGTGGCTCGAACGCGCCTCGGCTCGGCCGCTCTGGTGCCGCGGACGCGCGGGCTCCCTACTTTGGTCGTATGGCCGACCGCGACCTGGCGTTCGAGAACGTCCTCTCCGGCGGGAGGGCCGGGAAGCGCACCGCGCTCATCGTGTTCCCCATCGTGGTCGTGCTGGCGCTGCTCCTCGGGTTCGCCGCCGTCTCCATCTCGCGCTCCTCCGCGCTGGTGTCCGAGGTCCAGAACGCGAAGAACGAGCTGGCCCAGGCGAACAAGACGGTCGAGGAGCGTGACGCTCAGCTCCGCGAGGCGCGGGCCGACGTCGCGGTCCTGTCCACGCCGGGACAGGGCGCGGCGATCCTGACGGCCGTGAAGGAGAACGGCGCGAGCGGCATCGCGCGCATCCACCCGGAGCGGCATTCGCTCGCGGTGTATGTCTACAACCTCACGGCCGCGCCCGAGGGCCAGGAGTACCGCGTGATCGTCTCGGATCCGGAGCGGCGCGCGACGATGCTCGGCGTCCTGACGCCAGACGAGCGCGGCGCCGCGGCGCTACTGGCGCGGGACGTGCCGGAGGGTGCGAGCGGGGTCGAGGTGGCGCTGGTCGGGAAGGACGCGGCGGCGAAGGCAGCGGGTGCTGGCCAGGGCGACCAGGGTGCGACGTCCCGACTCGCGCCCACCGAGCGACAGCCGATCATGATGGGAACGCTGCCTCGGCCCGGCGAGGCGGGGGTGATCACCGCGCCGCCGGAGCCCGGGGCCAAGATGCAGGCGCGCAAGCCCGGCCGGGCGCGGCCCAAGGCGCGCTGACCGACTTCCCGCGCGGCGCCGTAGCCGCTGCCCAAAAAACGAGCGCGACTTGCTCGAATTCCGGGCGTGTCCGCGATTTTACGGCACTATTGACGATGCGCGCCGCCGTGATGGAAACTGACCCTTCCATGTCGGAAGATGAGCAGTGCTCCCGGCCCTGGTCGGCTGGGTGTCCCTGCGCTCCGCGAGGCGGAGCGACGCAGGTCGAAGATCCCTCTCAGCGCACGAGCGAGATGGAGCGGGTGAGGTTCACCCCCGGCTCTCTCGCCTCGGCGCGCGCCGAGAGGCTCTAGAGGTTCTCCACGTAGCCGAGGAAGGTGCGATGAGCGAGCACGGGTATCCGCAGCGCCAGGGCCTGTACGATCCGCAGCACGAGCACGACGCCTGTGGCTTCGGCTTCGTCTGCGACATCCAGGGCCGAAAGTCGCACGACATCGTGCAGAAGGCGCTGACGGTCCTCGTCAACCTCGAGCACCGCGGCGCCGCCGGGTCGGAGAAGAACTCCGGCGACGGCGCCGGCCTCCTCTGCCAGATCCCGCACCGGTTCCTCGAGGGCGCCGCCGCGGCGGCGGGCGTGAAGCTGCCACCGCCGGGCCACTACGGCGTCGGGATGGTGTACCTGCCGCAGCAGGAGTCGAGCCGCCGCGCCTGCGAGAAGATGGTCGAGGACGTGGTGGCGGAGGAGGGGCAGATCGTCCTCGGCTGGCGCGACGTCCCCAGCGACAACGGGAGCCTGGGGCCGACCGCGCGCGCGAGCCAGCCCGCCATCCGGCAGGTCTTCGTCGGCCGGGGTCCCGGCTGCCGTGACGAGGCCGCTTTCGAGCGGAAGCTGTACGTCATCCGGCGGCTGGTCGAGAAGGCCGTCTCGCGCTCGGCGCTGCCGCAGCGCTCCTTCTTCTACCTGCCGTCGCTCTCCTGCCGGACCGTCGTCTACAAGGGGATGCTCAACGCGGGGCAGCTCGTCGCGTTCTACCCGGATCTGAACGACCCAGCCTTCGAGTCGGCCATCGCCATGGTCCACTCGCGGTTCTCGACCAACACCTTCCCCAGCTGGTCGCGCGCCCACCCGTACCGCTACATCTCGCACAACGGCGAGATCAACACGCTGCGCGGGAACATCAACTGGATGCACGCGCGGCAGTCGATGATGCAGTCGTCGCTCTTCGGCGACGACCTCAAGAAGATCCTGACCGTCATCGACCTCGAGGGCTCCGACTCGGCGATGTTCGACAACGTGCTCGAGCTGCTCCACCTGTCGGGCCGCTCGCTCCCGCACGCGATGATGATGATGGTGCCGGAGCCGTTCAGCCGGCACGAGTCGATGTCGCCCGAGAAGAAGGCGTTCTACGAGTTCCACAGCTGCCTCATGGAGCCGTGGGACGGTCCCGCCTCGATCGCGTTCACCGACGGCACCGTCGTGGGCGCCACGCTCGACCGTAACGGGCTCCGCCCGGCGCGCTACTACGTCACGAAGGACGACCTCGTCGTGATGGCGAGCGAGGTGGGCGTGCTCGACATCCCGGCCGAGCGCGTCCTGCGCAAGGGCCGGCTGCAGCCGGGGCGCATGTTCCTCGTCGACACCGCCGAGAAGCGGATCGTGTCGGACGAGGAGCTGAAGCAGCGCATCGCCCGCGAGCAGCCGTACGCGAAGTGGCTCGAGCAGCACCTCGTCAGGCTCGACGACCTGCCCGCGCCGAGGAGCGTCATCGAGCCCGATCACGAGACGGTGCTGCGGCGGCAGGAGGCGTTCGGCTACACGGCCGAGGACGTCCGCCTCCTCGTGAACCCGATGGCGGAGAGCGGCACGGAGCCCGTCGGCTCGATGGGCAACGACGCGCCGCTGGCGGTGCTCTCGGAGAAGCCGCAGGTCCTCTACAGCTACTTCAAGCAGCTCTTCGCGCAGGTGACGAACCCGCCGGTCGACGCGATCCGCGAAGAGATCGTCATGGCGGTGGAGACGAGCATCGGCCCGGAGGGGAACCTCCTCGAGCCGACGCCGGCGTCGTGCCACCAGCTGTCCCTGCCCAGCCCCGTGCTGCGCAACGCCGACCTCGAGAAGATCCGCGGCCTCGACGGCAAGGCCGGCGCGCACGGCTTCAACAGCATCACGCTGCCCATGTTGTTCAAGGTGAAGGACGGCGGGGCCGGGCTGCGCAAGTCCATCGAGGACCTGCGCTGGTCGACGTCGGAGGCGATCGCCGAGGGCCGGAACCTCATCATCCTGTCCGACCGCGGTCACGACGAGGAGCACGCGCCCATCCCGGCGCTGCTGGCGGTGGCGGCGGTGCAGCACCACCTGCTGCGCGAGGGCACCCGCACCCGGGTGAGCCTCGTGCTCGAGACGGGCGAGCCGCGCGAGGTGCACCACTTCGCGCTGCTCATCGGCTACGGCGCGAGCGCGGTGAACCCGTACCTCGCCTTCGAGACCATCCACGACCAGATCCGGCTCGGGATGATCAAGGGCCCGCCCGAGGCGGCCGAGAAGAAGTACGTGAAGGCCGTCAACAAGGGGATCGTCAAGGTCATCTCGAAGATGGGCATCTCGACCATCCAGAGCTACCACGGCGCCCAGGTCTTCGAGGCCATCGGGCTCAACCAGGACTTCATCGACGAGTACTTCACCTGGACGCCGACCCGCATCGGCGGCATCGGCATCGACGTGGTGGCGCGCGAGGTGAAGATGCGGCACGACCGCGCCTTCCCGCCCAAGCGTCCCATCGTCCACAAGCAGCTCGGGGCGGGCGGTCAGTACCAGTACCGCGAGGACGGCGAGCAGCACCTGTTCAACCCGCTCACCATCCACAAGCTCCAGTACGCCTGCCGCACCGGCGACTACAACCTATTCAAGGAGTACACGAAGCTCGTCGACGACACCGCGCGGAACCTCTGCACACTGCGCGGCCTGATGGACCTCGTGCCGTCGCCGAAGCCGGTGCCGATCGAGGAGGTCGAGCCGGTCGAAGCCATCGTGAAGCGCTTCAAGACGGGCGCGATGAGCTACGGCTCGATCTCGAAGGAGGCGCACGAGTCGCTGGCCATCGCGATGAACCGGCTGGGCGGCAAGTCGAACACCGGCGAGGGCGGCGAGGATCCCGAGCGCTACCAGCCGATGCCGAACGGCGACTCGAAGAGCTCGGCCATCAAGCAGGTGGCCTCCGGGCGCTTCGGCGTGACGAGCCAGTACCTCGTCAACGCGCGCGAGCTGCAGATCAAGATGGCGCAGGGCGCGAAGCCTGGCGAGGGCGGCCAGCTCCCCGGGACCAAGGTGTACCCGTGGATCGCGAAGACGCGCCACGCGACGCCCGGCGTGGGCCTCATCTCCCCGCCGCCGCACCACGACATCTACTCCATCGAGGACCTGGCGCAGCTCATCCACGACCTCAAGAACTCGAACCACGCCGCGCGCGTCAGCGTGAAGCTGGTGGCCGAGGTGGGCGTCGGCACCATCGCGGCCGGCGTCGCCAAGGCGCACGCCGACGTGGTGCTCATCGCCGGCCACGACGGCGGCACGGGCGCCTCGCCGCTCACCTCCATCAAGCACGCCGGCATCCCCTGGGAGCTCGGCCTGGCCGAGACGCACCAGGTGCTCGTCATCAACAACCTCCGCTCGCGCATCGCGGTGGAGGTCGACGGCCAGCTCAAGACCGGCCGCGACGTCGTCATCGGCGCGCTGCTCGGGGCGGAGGAGTTCGGCTTCGCCACTGCTCCGCTGGTCGTCCTGGGCTGCATCATGATGCGCGCCTGCCACCTCAACACCTGCCCGGTCGGCGTGGCGACGCAGGACCCGGAGCTCCGCAAGCGCTTCACGGGCGATCCCGCGCACGTGGTGAGCTTCATGCGGTTCATCGCCCAGGAGGTGCGCGAGTACATGGCGCTCCTCGGCTACCGCACCCTCGACGAGATGGTGGGCCGCTCGGAGCGGCTCGAGATGCGCCGCGCGGTGGAGCACTGGAAGGCGCGCAACCTCGACTTCGGCCGCATCCTCTTCAAGCCGACCGTCCCCAAGCACTACGGGCGGACCTGCCAGATCCCGCAGGACCACGCGCTCGACGATGCGCTCGACGCGACCACGCTGCTCGAGGTGGCTCGGCCGGCGCTGGAGGCGAAGAAGCCGGTCAAGGCGACGCTCCCCATCCGCAACACGAACCGGGTGGTCGGCACGATGCTCGGCTCGGAGGTGACGCGCCGCTTCGGGCCGGAGGGGCTGCCCGAGGACACCGTCCAGCTCCACTTCCAGGGCTCGGCCGGCCAGAGCTTCGGGGCGTTCGCGCCGAAGGGCCTCACGCTCACGCTCGAGGGCGACGCGAACGACTACATCGGCAAGGGGCTGTCCGGCGGCAAGCTCGCGGTCTACCCGCCCCGGGGCGCCACGTTCGTGCCCGAGGAGAACGTCATCGTCGGCAACGTCGCGTTCTACGGCGCGACCGGCGGCGAGGCGTACATCCGCGGCGTCGCCGGCGAGCGCTTCTGCGTCCGGAACTCGGGCGTGCGCGCGGTCGTGGAGGGCGTGGGCGACCACGGTTGCGAGTACATGACCGGCGGCCGGGTGGTGGTGCTCGGGCCGACGGGCCGCAACTTCGCGGCCGGGATGTCAGGCGGCGTCGCCTACGTGCTGGACCGGGACGGCGGCTTCGCGCAGGTCTGCAACCGCGAGATGGTGTCGCTCTCACCGCTGGAGGACGAGGCGGAGATCGCGCTCGTGCGCGGCCTCGTCGAGCGGCACGTCCAGTACACGGAGAGCGCGCTCGGGATGAAGGTGCTCGAGGCCTGGAAGGAGAGCGTCGCGCGCTTCGTGCGCGTGATGCCGAACGACTACCGGCGCGTGCTGGAGGCGCAGGCGCGCATGCTGCAGCGCGGGCTCGCGCCCGAGCAGGCGGAGATGGCGGCCTTCCAGGAAAACGCGCACGACGCGATGCGGGTGGGTGGGACCTAACATGGGCAAGCCGACGGGATTCCTGGAGTACGACCGCGAGCCGGCGCACGTGCGCCCGGCGCTGGACCGTGCGAAGGACTGGAGCGAGGAGCACCCGCCCTACGACGAGGAGACGCTGCGCCGGCAGGGGGCGCGCTGCATGGACTGCGGCGTCCCCTTCTGCCACACCGGCCAGCTCATCGCCGGCATGGCCTCGGGCTGCCCGGTGAACAACCTCATCCCGGAGTGGAACGACCTCGTCTATCGGGGGCAGTGGCAGGAGGCGATCATCCGCCTCCACAAGACGAACAACTTCCCCGAGTTCACCGGACGCGTCTGCCCGGCGCCGTGCGAGGGCTCCTGCACGCTCGGCATCAACGCGGCGCCGGTGACCATCAAGAACATCGAGCGCGAGATCGTCGATCGCGCCTTCGAGCGTGGCTGGGTGAAGCCGCAGCCGCCGCTCGCGCGCACCGGCAAGCGCGTCGCGGTGGTGGGCTCCGGGCCGGCCGGCTTGGCGGCGGCTGCCCAGCTCAACAAGGCGGGCCACGCCGTGACCGTGTACGAGCGCGCCGACCGCGTCGGTGGCCTGCTCATGTACGGCATCCCCAGCATGAAGCTCGACAAGGAGGTCGTCCAGCGCCGCGTGCGCCTCATGGTGGAGGAGGGCGTGAAGTTCGTCACCGGCGTCGAGGTGGGCAAGGACCTCGCCGCGGCGCGCCTCCTCTCCGAGTTCGACGCGGCGGTGATCACGACCGGCGCCACCCAGGCCCGCGACCTCAGGCTGGAGGGCCGGCACCTCCAGGGCGTCCACCTCGCGATGGAGTTCCTGCACCAGAACACGAAGTCGCTGCTCGACTCCGGCCTCCGCGACGGGCGGTTCATCTCCGCCAAGGACAAGCACGTCGTGGTGATCGGCGGCGGCGACACCGGCACCGACTGCGTCGGCACCGCCATCCGCCACGGCGCGAAGAGCGTCACCCAGCTCGAGATCATGCCGCGCCCGCCCGACGAGCGCGCCGCCGACAACCCTTGGCCCCAGTGGCCCAAGGTCTACAAGCTCGACTACGGGCAGGAGGAGGCGAAGGCGCTCTGGGGTGACGATCCGAGACAGTACGCCGTCTCGAGCAAGCGCTTCCTCGGCGACGACGCCGGTCAGGTGACCGGCATCGAGCTCGTGAGC